>Ga0187876_1001530_pt1 | contig 19326 bp, 18 predicted proteins | sample June2016WEW_17_4_FD_133000 | JGI IMG/M metagenome (GOLD analysis project Ga0187876, IMG submission 133000) | Peatland microbial communities from SPRUCE experiment site at the Marcell Experimental Forest, Minnesota, USA - June2016WEW_17_40 | ecosystem: Environmental > Terrestrial > Soil >...
ACAAAACCAAAGCAAAAGCCAAAATCAAACCCAAGGCGGCGGCCTGACGGCCGGATCGCTTTGTTTCACAAAGCGGACAGATCACTAATTATTAAAACCGGACAACTTGACTTGTTAACGATAAGCCAAGTAGTACCGGACAACTTGACTTGTTAACGACGCCCATGCGCCTTCCGCGGAACGGGCGATACGGCCGCCGGCCCGGCTCCGGGTCCGGTTACTGGCCGAGGATGTTGAACGTGGTTGTGCCTTCCACGCGGACCTTGGAATAGGCCTCGACCCAAACCTTGTGATAGGGATCCTGGCTGTACGCCTTCAACACCTCCGGGCCGGCCATCTCCATACACATGCCGTACTCGCGAGCCACGCGCTTGACGGGGACGGTTACCGTCTCGCCGGCGCGGAGCTTCTGGCCAGTGGCAGGGTCCATGTCGACCGGCGCTACCTGGGTGAGCGGCGCCTGCAGCTTGCCGTACCAAACTCTGGTGATGCCTTTAATCTTGGCGGGCAGGGCGTCGCTGGCCTGGTAGAAAGCCTGCCAATCGGCTGGCGTGGCGTCCGCAACCGGGGTCCACGCGAAGCAGTGCATCAGCGTCTTTTCGCCGGCGCGCGCTGCCGGTGAGAGCAACAATACAGCGGCCGCGCACACTGCCAGGTGCGCCATTCCGGAAAACTTCATTGGCTGATTCTCCTTCGGGGCGGCTTGCCGCCACCATTGGATCTTATCACCGAAAGCGCCAAAGAACGCGCTCGCAGGAGGGCGTTGGCAAGCGAAAGCATGCCCGCCTACACGCCCCAGCAGTAGTCCTCGACGGCGCGTTCGATGGAGGTGTCCTGCTCGATCAGGCGCATCAACTCCAGGCGGATCGCATCCACCAGCGCCTTCCAACTCGCCTCGATCACGTTGTCGGAGACGCCCACGGTGGTCCAGCTCTTGCGGTGGTCCGACCATTCGATCAGCACGCGCACGTTGGCCGCGGTGCCTTTCTTGGAATCGAGCACGCGCACCTTGTAGTCGGTCAACCGCACTTCGGTGATCTGGGGATAGAGCTTGCCCAGGCACTTGCGAAGGCACAGATGCAGCGCGTGAAACGGGCCGTGCCCGTTGGCAGTAGCCGAATGCGCGCCCTCCTTGGTGCGCAGCGTGACCGCGGCCGTGCTGTGCGATCCGCCGGTCGAGCCGGCGCGTGTCGCCACTTCGTAGCTGTCGATGTCGAAGAAGTGCAGACCCGGATTGAGCGCCTCGCGCACCAGCAGCTCAAAAGTGCCTTCCGCGGCCTCCAATTCGTAGCCTTCGTATTCCATCTGCTTGATCCGTTCCAGCAATTCGCGGCGCGCATCCTCGCTCAGGCGGTCGGCCAGCCCGTGCTGCTTGAGCTTGTAAAGAATGTTGCCGCGGCCGGAAAGGTCGCTCACCAGCACGCGCTGCCGGTTGCCCACCGACGCCGGCGAGACGTGTTCGTAAGTGGACGCATCCTTCAGCACGGCGCTCACGTGTACGCCGCCTTTGTGCGCAAACGCGCTCTTGCCCACGAACGGCCGGTCGCCCGGCAACGGCAGGTTGGCCAGTTCGGCGATGAATTTGCACGTTGCGGCCAGATTGGCAAGCCGCTCCGGACCGATTGTGGTGTGGCCCAGTTTCAATTCCAGGTTGGCGATGATGGATGCGAGATTGGCGTTGCCGCAGCGCTCGCCGTAGCCGTTCATGCAGCCCTGCACGTGCGTGGCTCCGGCCTCAACCGCGGCTACGCTGTTGGCCACGGCGCAATCCGAATCGTTATGAGCGTGAATGCCGATCACGCCGTCGAAGCGCTTGCGCACCTCCGCCACGATCTCCACCAGCCGTCCGGTGAGGGTGCCGCCGTTGGTGTCGCACAGGCAGAGGACAGCGGCGCTCGCCTTCTGTGCCGCCTCCAGCGTGCGCAGCGCGTAATCCGCATTGGCCTGGTAGCCGTCGAAGAAGTGCTCGGCATCGTAGATCACTTCCTTGCCGTGCTGCTGGAGGTACTCGACCGTCTCGGCAATCAGCTTGAGGTTTTCCTCGAGCGAAATGCCCAGCGCGCGCTCGACGTGCAGGTCCCACGTCTTGCCGAAAATCGTCGTCACCGGCGTACCGGCCTCCACCAGCGCGCGCACATTGCGGTCCTCCGCGACGGCGTTCTTGGCGAACCGGGTCGAGCCGAACGCGGCCAGCCTGGCGTGCTTCAGCTTGAGCTCATGGGCGCGCGCGAAGAACTCCTTGTCCTTCGGGTTCGAGCCGGGCCAGCCGCCTTCGATGTAATCGATGCCCAGCTCATCCAGTTTCTGTGCGACCACCAGCTTGTCGTCCACCGAAAAGGAAACCGATTCGCCTTGCGTGCCATCGCGCAGCGTGGTATCGAACGTAAAGATCTTCATACTTCCACCCGCTTAAGAGCCTGTCATCAAGCAACCATGCCACGGTTGGCAGGCGGAAGCGCCTGCCCCACTTTGGTACGCGCAGTGGGTGGGGCAGGCGCTTCCTGCCAACCGATAGTCGTCACCTAACTCTTCACTGCCTCCGCGTCCTGCGGAACGCCGGCTTCCTTCTTCTTTTTGAGGAACGGCATCATCTCGCGCAGCTCGCGGCCCACCACTTCCACCGGCTGATGACGCGCCGCTTCGCGCATCGCCAGGAAATTCTTGCGGCCCGTCTTGTTCTCGTCGATCCAGGCCCGGGCGAATTCGCCGGATTGAATCTCGCCCAGAATCTTCTTCATTTCGGCGCGCGTCTGCTTGTTGATGATGCGCGGGCCGCGCGTGTAATCGCCGTACTCGGCGGTATCGGAAACCGAGTAGCGCATGTACGCCAGGCCGCCTTCCTGGATGAGGTCGACAATCAGCTTCAGCTCATGCAGGCACTCGAAGTAGGCGATTTCGGGCGCATAGCCGGCTTCCACCAGGGTTTCGAAGCCGGCGCGGATCAGCTCGCTGACACCGCCGCACAGCACGGCCTGCTCGCCGAAGAGGTCGCTCTCGGTCTCTTCCTTGAAGGTGGTTTCGATCACACCCGCCTTGAGATGACCGAGCGCCTTCGCGTAGGCCAGCGCCTTTTCGAGCGCCTGGCCGGTGGCGTCCTGGTAAATCGCCACCAGCGCCGGCACGCCCACGCCCTCGGTGAACAGCTCGCGGACGCGGTGGCCCGGCGCCTTGGGCGCGATCATCGAGACGTCGATATCTTTCGGCGGCGTGATTTGCTTGAAATGGATGTTGAAACCGTGCGCGAACATGAGCGTTTTGCCGGCCGTCATGTGGGGCGCGATCTCCTTGGTGTACACGTCGGCCTGAATATGGTCGGACACCAGGATCATCACGATGTTGGCGGCCTTGGCAGCTTCCGCGGTGGGCATGACTTTCAGTCCGGCGGCTACGGCTTTGGCCCAATTCGGCGAACCGGGAGAATCGCTCACGACCACGTCCACGCCGGAATCACGCAGGTTCAGTGCGTGCGCGTGGCCCTGGCTTCCATACCCGATGATGGCGACCGTGCGGCCCTTCAAGAAATCCAGATTTCCGTCTTTTTCGTAATAGCGCTTCGGCATTTTCTCTCCCGTTCTTAGGTATCCGACCACTCCCTCACGGTCGTGGCTCCGAACTAAACACTTTTTCTTCCAGTTTGTTCCCGCCTTTGGTGGGAACCGGCGGCTGCAGCCGCAATTTCTTGGCGTCCAGCGCAATCGCCAGCGCGCCGGAGCGCGTGACGTCGATCTCACCGTAGCTGCGCATCACGCTGATAAACTCGTTCAACTTTTCCGGGTCGCCCGTCACTTCGATGGCGAATCCCTCGGTGGAGGAATCCACCACGCGCCCACCGAATATCTCGGCCTCCTTGAGCACCGCGGTGCGGCTCTCCTGGGCCGTCCGCACGCGCACCAGCACCAGCTCCCGCACCACGGCCGGCGACTCGGTGAGGTCGGTGGCCTGCAGCACGTTCAGCAGCCGATTCATCTGCTTGATCACCTGCTGGCGCAGCGTCGCGTCCACGTCGACCACGATGGTCATGCGGGAAAGCTCGGGATCGAGCGTGCGCGCCACGGTCAGACTTTCGATGTTGTACCCGCGCTGGGTCAGCAGGCCGGTGACGCGCATCAGCGCGCCGGGCTTGTTTTCGAGCAGCAACGAGATCACTTGCAGCATGGCATCTCCTATTTGGCCGGCACCGGGACCGGCTGCGGCGCTTCGAGCAGCATCTCGTGGATGGCCGAGCCGGCCGGCACGATCGGGTAGACCGATTCCGCGGCGGCCACCTTCACGTTCAGCAGGTAGGGGCCGGGCTCACGAACCGCCTCCTCGAGCGCCGGCGCCAGTTGCCACGGCTGGTCGATGGTCTTGCCCTTGAAACCGTAAGCGCCGGCCAGTTTCTCCGCATCCGGGAAGCAATCGAGCTCCACGCCGCACAGGCGGTTGTTGTAGAACATGGTCTGCCACTGCCGCACCATACCGAGGTAGCCGTTGTTCATGACGACGATCTTGACGGGCAGGCCGTGGGAGGAAATCGTCGCCAGCTCCGGAATCGACATCTGGAAACCGCCGTCGCCCACGATGGCGAACACCAGTTTGTCCGGGTTAGCGAACTGTGCGCCCATCGCGGCCGGAAGCCCGAACCCCATCGATCCCAAACCTCCCGAGTTCAGCCACAGCCGCGGGTGGTTGAAGCGAATCAACTGAGCCGCCCACATCTGGTGCTGCCCGACGTCGCTGGAGACGATGGCCTCGCCGCCGGACAGGCGGTCGATTTCGGCCATCAGGTGCTGCGGCTTGATTTCGCTATCCGAGATGACCGGTTCGAGCGGGTGCTGCCGCTTCCAATCGCGGATCTGCTTCCACCACGCGCGCCGCGCCGCCACGACCTTCTCCGCCGGCTGGTGCGGGGTTTCGCGCAGTATCTTGAGAAGGCGCGTCAGCACACGGTTCACGTCTCCCACGATGGGCACTTCAGGCACGCGGTTCTTGCCGATCTCCGCCGGGTCGATGTCCACGTGGATCACCTTGGCGTGCGGCGCAAACGCCGCCAGCCGCCCGGTCACGCGGTCGTCGAAGCGGACGCCCAGGGCGACAATCAGATCGCAGTTCTGAAATGCCATGTTGGCCGCGTAGCTGCCATGCATGCCCGGCATGCTGATGAAGTTGGGATGGTTGGAGGGCAGCGCGCCCAGTCCCATCAGCGTCACCACGGCCGGGGTGTCGGTCAGTTCGACGAATTCGCGCAACAGGCCGCTGGCTTCCGCCGCGATAATGCCGCCGCCCGCATAAACCAGGGGCCGCTCGGCCTCTTCCAGCATCTGCGCGGCTCGCCGGATCTTCCCGGTGTGGCCTTCGGTGAACACTTTGTAACCGGGCAAGTGAATCGAGGCTACCGGCTGATAGTGCCCTTGCGCCTGGAAAACGTCCTTGGGAACGTCCACCAGCACCGGCCCCGGCCTCCCGCTGGACGCTACGTAGAACGCCTCGTGCACCGTCTGCGCCAGATCTTCCAGCCGCTTCACCAGGTAGTTGTGCTTGGTGGCGGAGCGCGTGATGCCGAACGTGTCGGCCTCCTGAAACGCGTCGCTGCCGATCAACTTGGTGTGCACCTGGCCGGTGATGGCTACCACCGGAATCGAGTCCATCATCGCGTTTACCAGGCCGGTCACCAGGTTGGTCGCGCCCGGTCCGGAGGTGGCGCAGCATACGCCCACTTTCCCGGTCGACCGCGCGTAGCCTTCCGCCGCGAACGCTGCGTTCTGCTCGTGGCGCACCAGCACGTGGCGGATCTGGTGCTCATACAGCACATCGTAAAGCGGGAGCGTCACGCCGCCCGGATATCCGAAAATGCAATCCACGCCTTCCTTCACCAGACACTCGACGAGCATCCGCGCGCCCGAAATCAACGTCGCCATGTTCTTCCCCTCAACCATTGGTAATTCATGCTTCTGCATAACAAAAAAGGCCATCAGCCGGTTTTGAACCCCGCTGATGGCCTCGGTTACTGCTTCCGGCTGGCCTTCAAGCGGGGCCGGCTACGATGACCAAGCTAATAATAACGATGCGAACAGGAATCCCTGCGAGGTGAGCAAATGCGGAACGGCCTGTCGAAGCGTGAAACATGGAACTAAACTTCGAGTTTACCCTGCAAGTTTTCTAAATGCAAGCAGCTAGTGCTATAAATTTTCCTAATGGCTATATTACGGCTCGCCGCTATTCGATGTCGCGGTGCGTGACCTTGGCGTGGTAGCCGGCTTTCGTCAGGTTGCGGGCGATCTCGTCGGCCATCATCACCGAGCGATGCTGGCCGCCAGTGCAGCCAAAGGCGATGGTGAGGTAACTCTTGCCTTCGCGGATGTAGTGGGGCAGCAGATAAATCAGCAGGTCCGAAATGCGCCCGGTGAATTCGGCCGTTTGCGGAAAAGACCGGATGTAATGCGCCACCGCCGGGTTTTTTCCGGTGAGGTGTTTGAACTTGGGAATGTAATTCGGATTGGGCAGGAAGCGCACGTCGAAGACCAGGTCGCTGTCGGGCGGCACGCCGTTGCGAAAACCGAAGCTGGTGACGTAGACCATGATCTTCGATTCGTCGCCCTGGCCGCGAAACCGTTCGCCGATGAACTCGCGCAGCTCGTGCACGGTGAATTTCGACGTGTTGACGATCAGGTCGGCCATCGCGCGGATCTTTTTCAGTTGCGCGCGCTCGCGCTCAATGCTTCTGGGAATAGAGCGGTTCGTGCCCAGCGGGTGCGGGCGGCGGGTTTCGCTGAAGCGGCGGAGGATGGCGGAGTCTTCCGCCTCGACGAAAATCAGGCGCGCCTTCACCGTGTCGCGGATCTGGGCGAGCACCGCGGGGAAGCGGTCGAGTCCGCCGCCTTCGCGGATATCGACCACCAGGGCGGCGGATTGGAACTTGGAGCTGTAGCGGGTGAGCTCCGCGAACTTGGGGATCAGCTCCACCGGCAGGTTGTCCACCGAGTAATACCCAAGGTCTTCAAACGCCTTGAGCATGGAACCTTTGCCCGATCCGCTGAGGCCGGTGATGATGACCAACTCGGGTTCGGCGGCCGCAGCCGGCTTGCCTTGCGTGGGCCGGCGCGCGGGCCCTTTCCGGGCTGCGGGCGCGGCTGCGGCACGATGGCGCGGCATGGAGCGGGTCAGGCCTCGATCAGGTCGAAATTTCCGTCGCGGCGGCGCACCAGCACGCTCACGCGATCGGTTTCGGCATCGCGGTAGACCACGTACTCGCGATTGTCCATTTCGAGCAGCGCTTCTTCCAGCGTCATCGGTTTGTGCTTCTTGTGGTGGTTGACGTGGTAGACGCGCTGTTCCGGCGCCGCTTCCGTTTCCCCTTCCGCCTCGGGCTGGGCGGCCTCGGTTTCCGCCTCCGAGGCGCCCTTGCGCGGCGTGCGTCTGTTGTCGCGCCACTTGGTCCGCGCCTTCACGGCCTGCTTTTCCAACTTTTCCGCGGCCGAGTGGATGGCCGTAAACAGATCCGTACTGGAGCCCGCGCCCGCCAGTTGATGGCCGTAATAATTCACCGTGGCTTCGGCTTCATGCAAATGCCGCTCGAGCGATAAGATGACGTGGGCTTCCGATTCGCGCCTCCCGTCGAGAAGTTTGCCGATCTTGGCAAACCGCGCCTCCAGCTTCTTCAACTCAGCCGGCGCCAGTTCCACCTGCCTGCCCGTGTAGGTGATCTTCATGCACTCTCCCGGTTCCGGTCATCCCGCCGGAACGTTCCACTTCCTTTATAGCGCGGTGGGGCATGCTTTAGCTTGCCCTTCTTGTCTTTACGAAGAAACTCATGCCCGCGGCCACCCACCCGCAAACCAAAGTGACCGAGCCCTGGCCCTTTTTTCATTACAATGGAAGGTTCCTTATGCGACAAATAGTCACCGCGGCGGATGTTCCGGGTAGTGGCGATCTGCGCGTGTCGCCGGAAGCGATCGTCACTGCATCGGCGCGCGAGACCGCGGCGGCGCGCGGGGTGCGCATTCGGGAGGTGCCGGCAGATCAGGTTTCGCTGCTGGCGCCGCCCGAAAAAACGATCGCCATCGGAGCGGACCACGGCGGCTTCCGCCTGAAGGAAGCGCTGAAGCCGGTGCTTGCCTCGCTCGGCCTGGAAGTGCGCGACGTGGGAGTTTACGAGGAAAAGCCGGCCGACTATCCCGACCTGGCGCTCAAGGTCGGCGAGTTGGTCGCGTCGGGCGCCGTTGCTCGCGGCATCGTGATCGATGGCGCGGGTATCGGCTCCTCGATCGCCGCCAACAAGATTCCCGGCATTCGCGCGGCCCTGTGCTATGATAAGGCTTCCGCCAGAAACAGCCGGGAACACAATGATTCTAATGTGCTTACGCTCGGAGCGCGACTCTTGACCGAGACCCAGGCGGAAGAGGTTTTGCGCACCTGGGTCGCCACCCGTTTTGCCGGCGGTCGGCACCAGGCGCGGGTCGATAAGATCATGGCCATCGAGCGGCAATTCGCGAAAAAGGCGCCCCTGTGACGCAGACCGAACTCGACCGGCTGGTGGCCGAAATCGGTGAAGAAATACTGACCCGCGTCGGGCGCGCCGAGCCCGCCGCCAAAAAGGGCGAAGGCCTCAACCTGCCGGACCAGGTGTGCCCCGGCTGCGTGCAGCGTTGCGCCCAGACCTGCGCCCGCAACACCAAGCAGATTATCGCCGCCGGCGCCGACCGGGTTTCCGCCAGCGAGCGGTTGACCAAGATCGATCCGGCCATCGCGGCGCTTATCGATCACACCATCCTCAAGCCCGAAGCCACCCGCGACGACGTCGTCAAGATCTGCCGCGAAGCCCGCAAGTATGGTTTCGCGAGCGTCTGCGTGAATCCTTACTGGGTGCCGCTGGTGCGTGCGGAGCTCGCAGGCTCGGCGGTGAAGGTATGCACCGTGGTGGGCTTTCCGCTGGGCGCCACCAGCACCGAAGCCAAGGTTGCGGAGACCGCCGTCGCGCTGCGCGTGGGTGCCACGGAGATCGACATGGTAATCAACATCGGCGCGCTGCGCTCTGGCGACCAGGACGCGGTGCTGCAGGACATCCGGCAAGTGGTCAAGACCGCGCATGAGGCCGGAGCCATCGTCAAGGTGATTCTGGAAACCGCGCTGCTCGACGACACGCAGAAGGCGTTGGCGTGCACACTAGCGAAGAAGGCCGGGGCGGATTTCGTCAAGACGTCGACCGGTTTCAGCACCTCCGGCGCCACCGCGCACGATGTGGCCTTGATGCGCGCCGCGGTGGGGCCGGGCATGGGCATCAAGGCTGCCGGCGGCATTCGTACGCTCAGCGATCTGCGCGCCATGACCGCGGCCGGCGCCACCCGCATCGGCGCCAGCGCGAGCATCAAAATCGTGGAAGCCACGGCGGCCTGAGGACGCATGCCAGCCGCGCGCGTGCCACGCCATTTTTCGTAGAGAGCCATGCAAACCAGCCGTAAGAGCGCCGTACGATTCCGCGAGCGGAGCGAGCTGCTCGACTTCCTGCTCGAAGTCTCGACGGCGACCGCCGAGACGCTCCACTTGGACCACCTGCTGGCCAGCGTGGCCGAAATCATCGGGCGCGTGCTGCGCTACGACCTGTTTGCGATTCTGCTCTATAGCGAGCGGAGCCGCTCCCTCCACATCCGCCACGCCGTGGGTTATCGCGAGGAGTTGGTCGCGAACCTTTCTATCGCGCTGGGCGAGGGTCTGACCGGCGCCGCCGCGGCGCGCCGCGAGCCGGTGCTGGTGGGCGACGTGCGCAGCGATCCGCGCTACCTCAACGCCGTCGATGCGGTCCGCACCGAGCTCGCCGTTCCCATGATCGCGCGCAAGCGGCTGGTGGGGGTGATCGACTTGCAGTCCACGCGCCTCAACGCCTATTCCGAATACGATCGCGCGCTGCTGCTGCTGATCGCCGGACGCGTGGCGGTGGCGATCGACAACGCGCGCCTCTATATGCGCGTCGCGCAGAGCAATCGCACCCTAAAGACGCTGGCCAACATCTCGGGCGAATTTTCCTCGATTCTCGATTTGAACGAGCTGCTCGGCAAGATCGCCAGCACGGTGCGCGAGCTGATCAATTACGACGCGTTCAGTATTCTGCTCATCGATCAGGATGCCAAGGCGCTGCGCCACCTGTTCAGCATCCGCTACGACCAGCGGGTGAACACGGACAACGTCCCGCTCGGCAAGGGCATCACCGGCGCCGCCGCCAGCTCGCGCCAGCCCGTGCGGGTGCACGATACGGCGAAGGACCCGCGCTACATCGCTTCCCATTCCGATATCCGCTCAGAGGTGGCGGTGCCGTTGCTGCTGCAGGACCGCGTGTTGGGAGTGATGGATCTCGAAAGCGACCGCGTGGGCTACTTCACCGAAGATCACGTGCGCACGCTGGCGCTGCTGGCGCCGCAGGTGGCATCGAGCGTCGAAAACGCGCGCCTCTACCAGGAACTGGCCACGCGCGAGCGGAGCATGGAGGAGGATCTGGAGGCCGCCCGCGAATTGCAGCGCGTGCTGCTGCCCGATGCCGCCCCGGAGATACAGGGGCTGGATGCGATGGTGCGCCTGCGTCCGGCGCGCGGTATCTCCGGCGACATTTACGATATCTTCGAGCTCAATGACGGCAAGACGGTCATCGCTTTCGGCGACGTCAGCGGCAAAGGCGCCGCGGCTGCGCTCTATGGCGGTCTGTTGAACGGCCTGTTGCGCACGCTGGCGCCGCGCCGCCGCCGCCCCGCGGAACTGCTCAAGACCCTGAACGACGCCTTAGGCGAACGCAAGGTGGAGGCGCGCTATGCCACCCTGCTGGTGCTGCTGTGGGACCCGGTGACCAGCCATATGACGATGTCCAACGCCGGCGCCTTGCCGCCCATGATCTGCCGCGGAGGCGACATCCTCAATCTGCGCGTCGAAGGTGTTCCGCTGGGTCTGCTCGACGCGCGCGAATACGAGGAGGTGGTGTTCCATGCCCGGCCCGGCGATGCTATCGTGCTCTACTCCGACGGCATCACCGATCATTTGAACGCCGCCGGGACCGAGTATGGCAAAGGCCGCCTGGCGCAGATCCTGCGCGCCAACTGCTCCAGCTCCGCAGCCGACCTGGTGAGCGCGATTTTCCGAGATCAGGACAAGTTCTCCACCACCCCTGTCGACGACCAGACGGTTTTCGCCATCAAGGTAAGGGCCGCGAGTGGCAGGGCGGGTCTTCCTTAAGCGTCTGTTGAAGGGCGTTCCGAACGACCGCTTGCTGACGCGCGGCTCCGCAGGCGTCGCGGAGTCAGTGGCCCTTTTCGGAGCCACGACCGTGAGGGAGTGGTTGAAGGTGTTGGCCCACGCTGCTCAAGCCGGTTCCGGCGGGCGCCACTGGCGGCTTGCTTTGAGCTTCCGCAGTTGCCAGTCGGCGGCAATCAGCAGATCCACCAGCAGCCGCTCTTCGATGACCACCGGTTGCCAGCGCCGGTAATACTGCGCGGTGAGGGCAGCAAGGCCGGCGGAGCGGTAGGCGCCAGCCAGCGCGTCCTCGAGGTCAACGGCGGGCGGCATTGAGGCTGCTGGACCCTGGCATCGCCGATCGGGGTCGATGACGTCTCGCCGCTGCCGGTCAATGGAAAGAAGCGTGGCCATAGAATCGATTCGATGGTAGCGAGAGGACATTTGCCGGCGTCCGTCCGGCCGCACCTAACCGCCACGCAATAAAAGAAATAAGACTCTGATGTCTTTTGTGACCGGGTGGGGCGGGCGCTCCGCCTGCCAACTGTCTCTTGCCGAGGTGCCAACCGCGCGCGCCCTACTTGGCTTCGACGATGTAGGTGGGCACAATGCCGGCGGCGGTGGTGAATCCGGACTTGGCCGTGGAAAGCCAACTGGAACAGCCTTGCACTTTGCCCAGGTAGGCGTGCGGATGCACATCCACCTGCATTTCACGGAATTCGAGGTGGCCGAACGTCAGCAGCGGGAACACCGAGCGCACAGGGTCCACCCGCTCCTGCACCACGTACGGGCTGCGCACAGCCTGTTGGAGCGCGCGGCCCCATTCGGCGCCGTCCATATCCCAGCCGAAGTAGCTGTGCTGGTCGCTCGAATCGTCGTTGGGTTTAAGCGCCAGCCGCTCGCGGTTCTGGGTGATGAACTCCATCAGGTCGATGGTCTGTTCTTCGTGCGTGGTCTTGCCTTGCGCCACCAGCCGGGTCCAGGGCACATGCTCGCGGATGGCCTTGCGCTCCACGGCGGGGAACTTGGTGGTGAGAGACTCATCCGTCAGCAGGCCGAACATCGCCTTCTTGTGCGCCAGCTCCGAGCGGAAACTATTGATCACGCACACCGCCCGGTCGCGGTAGGCCCGCACCAGGGGGTGCGAGAGATCGAAGCGCAGGAGGAATTCCTGCACGCCCAGGCGGCGATAGACCAGGTTGATCTCAAACGGGCCCCGGCGCAGCACGCCACCGCGGTATTCCAGTTGTTCCGGCGAAACGATTTCCGCCTGGTAGCCCTCCTGGCGGAAGAGATCGCGGAACAGCTCGAACTCGCTGCGGCCGGAATAGTAAGGCGCGCGGAACTCTACAATCGCGATGTTGGGCTTCCTGGCGCCGCCGAACTGCTTGTAGGACTTGAGCAGCGCTTGCAGCAGGTGCTTGCGGCTGGCCACCTTGGTGAGCGCGTATCTCTTGCGGAACTCTTTCATCGGCGGGATGTCGTAAAACAACTCCGCCAGGCGGTCGGCATAGCCCGCGCCGGTGGGTGAATCGGCGTTGTACTGGACAAAATGCAAATGGCCGTTCACCAGATGCGTATCCAGACGGGCGGCCACTTCAAAGCTTTGATATCCGGGATCGATGGCGGCCAGCATTTTTTCGGCCGGCAGCAACTCCAGGCGCGCCAGCAGGGCCGGATCCTGCAGCACCATCTGCTCCATGCGGTCGATGGCCGCGATGAGCGCTTCGCCGGTTCTGACGAGCGATTCGTACTGGCGCCGCGAGATGAAGCTGGGCCGCAGGAACGGGCAGACCAGGCGGCCGCCGGCCGAAAGGCCGGCTTCCTCCATGCGCGTATGGAGTTCTTCCGCCCAGCCCAGATCGCGGTGCGCACCGTTCTCGAGGAGCTTGTTATACCGGATTACGGCTTCGTCCAACTGAGACATGACTTGACTTACGAATCCACTTGACCCAAGAACCCGCGCAGCAAACCCCTCGCGACAGCCACCATACACGGCTCTGCAATCACTAGTCCGGGCTGAAGCGTTTGCTGAGCCGCGGCGTCAATGACCGGTCGCCCAATCGATCGCGATCCGCAGCCTGCTAACCTGAGTATCCCACAGGAACGCCGAAAAACCTAGGATTCGGCCGGTTTTGGCGAGATAACCCTATCTTTTGCAGTTATTTAGCGGTATTTTGTCGCTCCTGGCCAAGAGCGCACAAAACACATTATTCAGTGCTGGCGCCCATCCTGCGGACGCCAGCGCTATATCACATGATAATACCCGCCACGCTTCAGCACTTCGACCCGGATGCCGAAGAGCTCGCTGAGAGCGCCGGCTTCCAACACTTCGCGCTTGGCGCCGTCGCGCGAAATCCTGCCTTGGCGGATCAGCACCACGCGCTCTATCTCCGGAATGATATCCGGCAGGTGGTGCGTGACCATGATGATGCCAATGCCGCGCCGCGCCAGCGCGGAGAGAGTCTCGCGCAGCTCGTGGGTGGCGCGCAGGTCGAGGCTGGTAGTGGGTTCGTCCAAAATTAACGCCTGCGGCCGGTGCACCAGTGCGCGCGCGATCAGGAAGCGCCGCGCTTCGCCGGAGGACATGTGATCGGTGGCACGCTCAGCCAGGTGCCCGATTTCGAGCGTCTCCATCACCTCCCGCGCGGTGGCTTTCATGGTCTGCGTGACGGTGTGGTGCGGCCAGATGCCCACGCTGCCGAAGAAGCCGGAGAGGACGATTTCGAAGCCGGAGAAATCGCGGGTGCACATCTGCATCCAGTCGTTCGAGACCAGGCCGAGCTGATTGCGAAGCTCGAACAGGTTCCAGGTGTCGCGTCCCAGGATGCGCAGCGACCAGGGCTCGGGCTTCAGGCGCGGATACAGGTCGCGCGAGATCAGCTTGATGAGCGTCGATTTGCCGGAGCCGTTGGGGCCCAGAATGGCGACATGCTCGCCTTGCCCGATGGCTAGCGTGATGCCATCCAGCGCCACCCGCGGGCCGCGCTGCACGGTGACGTTCTCCAATTCGATCAGTGGGATGGACGACACCAGACCATTGTAAAGGGGGCGGCGACGCGTGTTACTCTCAAATGGAAAATCTGCTTTGAGGCCTGATATGTCCTATCCATCCATACGCGATCTCGATCTGTACGGCAAGAAGGTATTCATCCGCGTGGATTTCAACGTCCCGCTGGTCAAGAACGAAAAAGGCGAGATGGAAATCTCGAGCGACAAGCGCATCAAGGCGTCGCTGCCCACCATTCAATACGCGCTCGACCGCGGAGCCGGCGTGATCCTGGGTTCGCACCTCGGCCGGCCCAAGGGCAAGCCGAATCCCGAAATGAGCCTGCGGCCGGCGGCGGCGCGCCTGCAAGAGTTGCTCGGCCGGCCGGTGAAGATGGCGCCCGATTGCGTCGGGCCGGCGGTGGAAGCCATGCTGCCCGCACCGGGCGAAGTGCTGCTGCTCGAGAACCTGCGCTATCACGCCGAGGAAGAAAAGAACGATCCCGAGTTTTCGAAAAAGCTGGCCGCGCTGTGCGACGTTTACGTCAACGATGCGTTCGGCTCCGCGCACCGCGCCCACGCCTCCACCGAAGGCATGGTGCGGTTTGTGGGCAAAGCCGCGGCCGGCTTGCTGATGGAGCAGGAGTTAAAGTACCTGGGGATGGCGACCACCAACCCGGCGCGCCCGTGCGTGGCCATCCTGGGCGGCGCCAAAGTGTCGGACAAGATCGAGGTCATCGAAAACCTGGGCAAGATCGTCGACCAGTTGCTCATCGGCGGCGCCATGGCGTACACATTTCTCAAGGCGCAGGGACGGCCCACGGGCAAGTCGCTGGTGGAAGAAGACAAGGTGGACCTGGCTAAGAAGCTGCTCGCCGAGTTGGGCGGCAAGCTGATGCTGCCGGTCGACCACGTGGTGGTGGCTGAAATCGCCGCGGGCGCCGCTCACCAGACCGTGGAAACCATCCCCGCCGATAAGATCGGCGTCGACATCGGGCCCAAGACCATCGAACGGTTTTCGCGGGTGATCGCTTCCGCCAAGACCATAATCTGGAACGGCCCGATGGGCATCTTCGAAAAGCCGCCGTTCGACACGGGAACGGTTGCGCTGGCCAAAGCCGTAGCCGCTTCCTCCGCCACATCGGTGGTGGGCGGCGGCGATTCGGAAAAGGCCATCAAGGCCGCCGGAGTCGCGAGCAAGATCAGCCATATCTCCACCGGCGGCGGCGCCTCGCTGGAATTCCTGGCCGGCATCAAGCTGCCGGGAGTGGCGGCGCTGGAACGGTAGGAGGGTTTATCTCCGGGCAGGGAGCTTATTTCTTCAAACCGGCCTGCCAGTTCAGCACCACCGTGAAGGGCGCAGACTTGCCCCCTTCGATCGGCACGCTCACCAGGAACAGATTGCAGTCCGGAGTATTTGCAATAACATAGGCGTTCGCGGGTGGCTTGAAAAGCAGTTTAGGCTCTCCAGCCTGGAAGGTTGGATTCAGAGTCACGGGAACCGACATTACGGACCCGTCGGATGTCACGTAAAGCAGTTCTTTGCCGTCCTGCCGCCAGACACCGCCAAGACCGCCATTTCCCTTGGAGACGAGCCACTTGCCCCGATTTGAGGGAGGGAATGGCCGAGCGTATACCTCATTCGAGCCGGTCTCGTTAGAACGGTACGCGACAAATCGGCCATCCGGAGAAAACCTCGCCCACTGCTCGTCCGCCGGGGTGCTCAGGAAGGGGAACGGCTTGGAATTGCCGTCGAGCCCAGATGTCATGACCGCCCTGGCCCTGCACGCTATAGAGGAGATAGCGCCCGTCGCGCGACCAATCGCTCGGCATCGGGTCTGGCCCGGTAACCGGCAGCATCTCCTCATCACCGGTGCCGTCGGCGGCTTTCCGATAGATCTTCCCGCCGCGGTAAAACGCAATCGCGCTGCCGTCCGGCGACCAAACCGGCCAAGAAGAATAACCGGGGCCGAATGTGAGACGCGTGCGAAAACCTCGCAGGTCCGATATCCAGATATCGGAAGTAGGCGAAGATTTTGCCGTGTCCGCAGTGACCATGGCGACTCGTTTCCCATCGGGAGAAAACTCAGCCTGCCCCAAGAAGGACCCAGGTTCTCCCAAGGTACCCATGGCATGCCCCTTGCGGTCGAAGCGGGTGAGTTGCCGGACTGACGTTGCGCTTCGTGAGAATACCAGGACGTCGGCCGAACCCGAAAAGACTCCGTCGCCGCCGCCCACGCGCTCGGCGACAGGCGTCGCCTGCCCTTTTAGTTCCAACCTACGGTTATCGAAAGGCTGTGCCAGCAGTGTGCCTTCACGGATGAAAACCAGGTAGCCGGTGCTCGGGTCCGCCGAAGGCGCGTACACGGGCGCCCGACTGTCAGCCATCAAGGGCTTCGAACTCTGTTGGCCCGGTTTGGCGTCCAGGGAGCCGAGAGAAATGGCGCTCTTCGCCGGGTCACTCGAGTAGCGCAAGTAGATGAAATGCCGCCCGTCCGGCAGGAAAGAGGGAAAGCCATGACCCACTTCCTGGCGCGCGGGATCGAGCGCAGTGATGGCAACCGGAACACCCCCGGAGGCAGCCACTTGGAATAAGACGCCCGGATAGGTGCCGAACACGATCACGCCGTCCTGGTTCCAGGCGCCTCCTGCCTCTTGGCCGGAAAAGTCCGTCACAGTCTGAAAGGGACCACCAGTCGCCTCGATCTTCTTGAGCTTTCCCTGGGATGCATACGCGATGAAGCGGCTGTCCGGGGACCAGAAGGATGGACCATCCGCGGCCGTTAGATCGCGCGATTCTCCCGACTCGAGGAAATGAACCCACAGCCGGCTTCCCGTCCAGAAGGCCAGCTTGCGGCCATCGGGCGACAGGCTGGGGAACGCGAATGTGGCGTTTTCCGGGGCCGGGATCTGGAAACGCAGCGGCGCCGCCGGCGCGGGCCGTTTTTCGCGGAAGTGCAAAAACGCAACTGGACCCAGGCCCACCGCCAAAACTGCCGCCACGCTCCAAGCCAGCCACAACCGGCGAGCGCCGCCCGGCGCCGCAGCGCCTTCCGGCAGCGGCGTCTCACCGGATAGCGCCGCCTCGATGGCGATCCGCGCTTCGCCGATGGCCTGCAGCCGCTGTTTGCGATCCTTCGTCAGGCACCGCCGAATGAGTCTGACGATCGACGCCGGTGTCTCCGCGGGCAGCGCGTTCCAATCCGGGTCCAGCTTCAACACCGTCGCCAAGGTGTCCGAAACCGATTCGCCCGCGAAGGCCCGCTTGCCGCTCAGCATCTCATATAGCAGCGCCCCGAACGACCAGATGTCGGAGCGGCGGTCCGCGGTTTTGCCGCTGGCCTGCTCCGGCGACATGTAGGCGGCGGTCCCCAGGATCACACCCACGCGTGTCGCTTCCAGGGTCAGGGTGGGCGAGTCGGCGGGATTGGCACTCGGCCCGCCGGGGTCCTCAATAGCTTTCGCCAATCCGAAGTCGAGCAGCTTGATGCCACCTTCTGGAGTCGCTTTGACATTGGAGGGCTTCAGATCGCGATGAATGACGCCGCGTTCGTGGGCGTACTCCAAGGCTTCCGCGATTTGCCGGGCGTAGTCCAGTGCGGCGCCCATCGGCAGAGGACCGGAAAGCGTTGCGCCCTCGACCAACTCCATCACCAGGGCGCGATCTTCCACACCGTAGACCTGCGCGATGTGCGGATGATTCAGCGATGCCAGCACCTCGGCTTCGCGCTGGAATCGGGTCAGGCGCGCGGGGTCGCCGGCGAAGGAATCGGGCAGCACTTTCAGTGCGACTTCGCGCTTCAGCTTGGTGTCTTTGGCGCGATACACTTCACCCATGCCGCCGGCACCGATAGCCGTAAGGACCTCGTAAGGTCCCAGACGAGTTCCGGGAGCCATGGACATAAGGGTGTTAGGTGATTTTACCTTACGGGGTAATCCTGTGCAGCGGATTGGGACTGAAATGCGCTTCTCGGAATGTGGTCCAAACGGTTCCACGGGGCCGAGGAGCCGGTTTGTCGCCGACCCGCGGAAGTGATCGTCCGCGCGTGCGCGGGCCGATCTTCAGCCGCGATTCCGGGCCGTTCCTCTCCGCCGCTACTTCTTTTTTTCCAAATTCCAGAGCTGGCGCGATAATACTCTGCCGCAGAACGGGCAGTAGTTGACGCCTGCGAAGCGGCGCCGCTCCTCGCCGAAGACCAGGAAATATTCGGTGTCGATTTCGGTGATGATGGTGCCGCCGCTGAGCTGGTGCGGCTGCGCGTGTTCGGCCAAGCCGCGATCCATCAGGCGTTCGAATTCCGGGCAGCAGATCATCGCTTGTTCGCTACTGAATGGTGCTGGCGCCTTCCACGCCGAGATCGGACGGTACCACGTTGCGGTTGATGTGCCGGTCCAGGTCGATCACGTAGGTCTCCGGCGCCTCGATCAGCACCGGCGAATGGGTGGCGCAGACCACGCGGAATTTCTTCCGCTCCACCAGCTCCAGCAGCATTTTCAAAACGCGCCGCTGGTTCGATACCGAAAGCGCCATCTCCGGCTCATCCAACAACAAGACGGAGCCATCCGGCAGCTTGGGGAAGCTGTCCCGGAAGAGCGACAGCATCACCTGGCCGTGGCTCGCCATTCGCAGGAACTCCAGCATCTCCGGCTGGTCGTGGAAGAACTCCAGTTGCGTGCGCGGGTTGTGTTGTTCGGCGTCGAACAGAACCACCCTCGCCGCTTCGGGCGCCTGCGGCTCCCAACGGTAGATGTACCCGTCGGCCTTTTCGCCGCGCAAGGCGATGGCGATCGACTGCAATAGCGTGGACTTGCCGGACCCGTTTTCGCCTTTGAGCATGATCAGCGGCGCTCCGAGGTCCACCATCATCGGCATGTGGAAGTTCAAATGGGGAAAAACCTGATGACCCAGAATCTTCAAGTACATTGGCCATCAGGATAGCAGGGGCACGCGCCGGATTGGAAGACGCCGCTCACAGGTCCGACAAATGGGGCCGATCCCCATTGTCCAAAGAACCGGCGGCAAGACCTGTACGTGATCAAGACATCTGCGACAAACGTTATCAGGACATCTGCGACATCGGTTTGGGCTTCCCAACGATTGGCTCGTTCGTTAAGATGAAGCCGAGCCGGGCGGAGGATAGGGCTCTG
>Ga0187876_1001531_pt1 | contig 19319 bp, 12 predicted proteins | sample June2016WEW_17_4_FD_133000 | JGI IMG/M metagenome (GOLD analysis project Ga0187876, IMG submission 133000) | Peatland microbial communities from SPRUCE experiment site at the Marcell Experimental Forest, Minnesota, USA - June2016WEW_17_40 | ecosystem: Environmental > Terrestrial > Soil >...
GATGGTCTGCCCCTCGCGGTTTTTGATCATCGAGGTGAATTCGCTGCCGCTGCCGATTCCGGAGACGCGGCCGATGTCGAGCCACACGACGCCGTCGTCATCGGTCCTGAGGGCGGCGGTGCGGACCTTGCCGGAATCCGCCACCATGCCGCCGAACAGCGGCTGCTGCCGGCGCACGGCCGTGGCATCAAGATCGGGTTCCTGGTCAGAGATGCTGCTCCCCTCAAGTACGGCCTTCACGCGCTGATAAACGAGGGAGGCCGGCGCGTTGGCGGGCAGGACTTGCAGCGCCTCCACGAGAGCGGCGGTGAAGGTCCCATGAGGCTCCGTCACCGTGTCTGAGGGAGGCGATTCCTTGGCCGATTGGTCCTGCTGCGCAGCGGAGAAGACCAGGGCCGGATTGTCCGGGCGCTCGGTGGGCGCAAGCCGCGGTTGCCCGTTGGGAAGAACGTCGGGAGCTTCATTGATGTCGCGCGGATCAAAGGCCAGAGTGCGCTCGCGATACCTCGGGCCGATGCCGCGGGTGGCGCCGCCGCTGTGGCAACTGTCAAAAATCACCGTAAGACGAATCCCCCTGTCCAGGGCGGCGTTGAAAATGCGGGTCATCTCGCGGTCGCGCACATCGTAACCGCCCTTGTAGGCGTCGGCGGGGACGAGCGTGCTGTCAGCATGCACGTACTTGCCGTTTACCAGCAGAGTGAGTTTGTTGCCTTGGCTGTTGACGCGCAAGGAGCCGTGGCTGGCGTCATAAAAGACCACGGTGTCGCCCGAGCGCGGCACGTCGACGAGATATTTTTGCATAGCGGCGAGAATGCCGTCGCGATTGGTCTGCGCGGCGGGGAGGACCACAACTCCGGGCCGCGGCTGCGCTGGCGCAGGATTGGTGAGCATGACGACCTGGTCCGCCGGAAAACCGAACTTGGGACTGGTGAGCAAGTCGGCCATCGACTGTGCATCGTTGATCGCGCCCTCCAGGTCCGGGAATTTGGCCAGCTCGCAGCGGCCGTAGGTGCAGCCGGCAGGATGCTCGGCACGGGTGCCTTGGGGCTGGTAGGTGTTGATGCCGATGAGCAGGGCGCGTCTGGTCTGTGCGGCAGTCTGCGTGCCGAAGAGGAGACAGAGAAGCGGGCAAAGAGCAACGAAGTGTCGGTTCATTATTGGTCCTGAAGAGGAATGGCTAAAGTGTAGCATTTCAGCTGAAAACGTCAACACAAATCTAGTTTCGACAGGGACAATCAGGGTCTTAACGGTGGCATCCAACCTGGATTCGGGAACTTTTTGCGCGTCCGGCCTGGGACAAAGATGAAATCGCCACCCTCTTGCTGGATTCCGAAGATGCCGAGGTTGGGGTAGGGAAGTAGAGCGAGGCGGAAGTGACGGGAAGTTCGTGGTATACTCAGCCCACGGTTTGGGGCTGCTCTTCCCAGGAGGCGTTGCGCTGTGCGCTTTTTTCAAAGGACTCTTCGGCTCGGTGTGCCGGCGATCATTGGGCTTGGTACGCAATGGAGAAATTGGGCGGACTGAACCATGAGCAGGAAAACCGTCTTCACTATCGTTGCAGTAATCGTGCTGGCTCTAGTGGTGGTTGCAGCCGCGATGATGTTCTTGACCCGTTCGGCCTCCCAATACCCCAGATCAGAGGCTCCGGCACCGGAGGCTCAGCCACCGGAGCCGGCGCCTCCTCCGCCGACAGAGGAGGAACCGCGGCGGTCACAGGAGGAATCGCGCCGGCAAACGCACCCCGAGAAAAATGAGATGCCGGCAGCGCGACCAGACCTGACGGCCAAGGCTTTGGCGTCCCTGGTTCAGGTCGAACGCTATCCCAACATCGAAGCGCCGGACACGGTTTCTGCCGGGCAGAAGATTGCCGTACAGGTGTCGCTGACGTTGGAGCAGATTTCTCCCGAAACCAGGATCCTGAGCGGCGCGCAGAGCCATGGCAGGCTGCAGTTGCAGATGGCTGAAGGCGAGCGGCACTGGACGCTGACCGTGATCCTGACCGCACCCGGCATGGAGATTACCCGCGGCGGGACGAACACAGCCGAGATCACCCTCGCGCAGGATAGCGACTCCAGTATCGCGGTCTTCTATCTGCGCGCGCAGCCGATCGTGGCCCCGAATGGGGACGGAACACGAGACACGCGAATCCTGGCGACACTCTGGCACAATGGGGCCTTCCTGGCGCGCATCAGCCGGCCGCTGACGATTGTTGCCGCGGCACCCACAATCTCCGCAGCATCCCAGGAGGGCACGGCCCCCACGCCATCCGCGCCGCCGGGATTGAAACCGGCGGCGCGCGCGATGCCCGCCACCGGGCCGACGCGCCCATCCCCCTCCTCATCGCCCGCGGTGCAGCTCGAGCCGGCCGTTGCCGCGCCGAACCTGACCATTATTGAGAACCGCGTGGGCAACATCCTGCGCCTGATTTTTTACAGCCCGCCCCACGCGCCGGTGGAGGCCGACATTCCCAATCCGGATGACCTGCACGCGTGGATCAACGCGCATTTTGCGCAGATGGCGAGTCGCGGGCGCGGGCTCGTCGCCGAACCGGCAGACACGGAGAATGTGAAGGCGGGCCAGTTGCATGCGCTGGACTATCTCAGCGGGTTCGGTGCGGAGCTGTACGACCGGTTCGCGCCGCAGGCCTTCAAGGATCTCTTCTTCAAGCTGCTGAACGAGGGCCCTGGGAAGTTTGAGACGATCCAGGTTTTCAGCGACGATCCGTCGTTGCCCTGGGAGTTGATGAAGCCCGCGATGGTAAATAGCACGGAGCGTATGGATTTTCTTGGGGCCAGATTCAGCATCGCGCGCTGGCCGCTCACGCGCCGGGGCGCGATGCGCCCGCCGCAGTCGCTGGCGGTGGAGAACTCCGTGGTGATCGCGCCAAGATATGTAGGCGAGCAGAGGCTCCAGGCGACGAATTTGGAGCTGGCCGCGGTGAAAAGGATGCGCGGCTTCACCGAGGTGACCGGCAACTATGCGGCGGTACGCGAGGTGGCCGCTCATCCGCCGCAGGGCATCGTGCATTTTGCCGGTCATGGCTCGGTGATGGCTAGACACGGCGTGCCCCAGTTCGCCATTCTGCTGCAGGACAGTGAGATGGACCCCGCAACCTGGCAGGCGTTGGGAGCCTCCGCCACCACCACGCATCCGCTCTTTTTCTTCAACGCGTGCGACGTGGGTGAGTCGCAACAGTTCATGAATGACGTGGACGGATGGGCGCCGGCCTTGCTGGAAAGCGGCGCCAGCGGATATATCGGCGCGCTGTGGCCGGTATCCGACGTGATCGCCGAGCTCTTTGCCTCAACGTTTTATGATGGAGTCGGGGAGGTGCTGGAAGCAAACAAACACCTCAGCGTCGCTGACCTGCTGATGCTGACGAGAAGGGACGTCTTCCGCAAGACGCACGACGCCACCGCGCTGGCGTATGTCTTTTACGGCGACCCCAAGCTGGTGTTGAGAAAACCACGCGGCAGGAACTAAAGTGGCGGGGGCGGAGGTTGCACGGCAGCCGGTTTGGCCACGACGAAGGGCTCAGTCTCCGGCTCTCGGCGGTAAAACACCCGCGGATGCTGGCGCGCGTGGCTGCCGGGATCCTCGATTTTCGCGTCGTCGGTGTCATCCACCGGCAACAAGGCTCGTTTCCCTGGCCCCTGCGCCGCAACGGGCCTTGTTTGGGTTGCGCCTTTCTTGCGCCTGGCGGCCGGGGAGTTCTGCGCATTGGTGCCTTCGGGCTGGTAGGTGTTGATGCCGATGAGCAGGGCGCGTCTGGTCTGTGCGGCAACCTGTGCGCCGGAGAGTGCTAACAGAAAAAGCACAAGAGCAGCAAGATACCCTTTCATAAGCTGCCCACCCGAAAAGTTGCGACGAAGCATAGCATTCCTGTTAGACAATTCAACAAAAATGTATTTACAAGAGGGATAATGAGGACTGTCAACTTTGACATCCAGTCCGGGATCATTAACCGCGTGCGCGTCCCGCTTAGGCACGATGATGTCGGCGTCCTCTTGCTGGCTGCCGAAGTCGCCGGAGTAGGGGTGAGGGCACTGTCCCTACACAGCGCCATCCAGCTTGCCCAAGTCAATCAAATGTTCCTGGCTGGCGTACTGCCTTAGCGCCCTGAGAAGGTCCGAGCGAACGGAGAATGCCTGTCGGGATCGCCCTCAAACGCCTCCCACAGACCGCCGGAAGCAATATAAAGACGCGACATCCTGGTTGCAATCACGACGTCCTGAGGTTGTGGTGCATCAAGATTCTTTGTTGTATACAGGGGACAACAACTTGCGCTCCTTGAATGTGGCCCTCCAAACAAGAAGGAATCTACGCCACGAGTTCCGATTGCCTACTCGGTTGCAAACTCAAGGACCATAGCGGCTCGCAGCCCGAAAGGGATTTTGGAGACCGCTCGGCATCCTCAAGTAGCTCTGTCCGCAAGAACCGACGAGCTCCTTTTCGAAGAATCAGCAAGTCAATGACGCAAGGCTCCAAGCAAGCCGTAAAAGGCCCGCTGCGCGGTCCCCTTGCAAATCCGGCAGATCGTGCTCCAGCAGCGGCCCTAGGCGCGCAGAGCGGCGATTCTGGAAGCATCCACGGCGATTCTCGGCCTCCCGAGCTTACGCCTCAGCTTCTGGCAAGAGCAGGTCCCGACCGCACACTGTCCCGAATCCGGTCCCGTTCACCGATAATGACCGCGAGAGCGAACAGCAGCACGACGACCCTGATGATTGCTCATTAATTCACTGTACCCATCTTGCACCCCTCGCCCTTTGACCCACGGATAGTCTGTCACTGTTTTGGAAACTGGGCCGAACAGATTTTCTAACCACTTGCGTCTTCAGTCCCATCCACTTTTTGGGTACGACAACCTCCAAGACTGCGCAGGAAGAGGGCTGATGCTGCGCACAGTCGGCGCGTTAGATCGCGCTAAAATTCCAAATTAAAGCCAGTTCCCCATCAAGAAGAAGGGCGCCCAATAGAAAGGATGGGCGTAGGGAGCATTCGCATTGACGGGAAAACTCGGGGCCTCAGGACCCGTGGCGCCGGATGATTCCCGAATAGGAACGAGACCGCGATCGCGCTCACCGTCGGCATGGATTTGCGCCTCGCCCCGCAGGAGCTCCAATTGCGCTTGGCGCAGCGCCTCCAGCTTGGTGATCCCCACCGACGATTCGCGGATGCGGTAAAACTCCTGCATCAATCGGCTGGTGCTCGCGTCGGCCACTGGCCATAGACTCGCCACTACCGCTTTCGCTCCCTGCCGTTGCGCCAATGTTCCGAATCCCTCAACTTCCGTGCCGTCCCCGACACCCGTGTTGCAAGCCGACAGAGTCAACAGTTGCACTCCGCCGAATAAATTCGCCGACGTTCTCAACTCCGCCAGACTCAGATGTCTGCCATCGCCCAGCAGCAGGAACGATTTCGCATCGTTGCCCGGCTGGAAGCGGAAATGGCTCGCGATGTGGACCACCGGGTATCGCTTGAGCAGCGTCTCGCGCATGCTTTGTTGCGTGAACTGATCGTCCAGCTTGATTTCGCCAGCGAGCACGCCGCCGTCGCCGGGCTTGGTCGTGATGATGCCCGCGAGTTCCGAAGATACCGAAGGCAGCACCGAGGCGTCTTCGAACCCTTTCGTCACGCCGAAGCCCGCCGCTTTCCACACCTGGTCTGGATGGTCCTTGAGGCGGGTGTTGCTGGCTAGCGTCATCACTGACAAGCGGTACTGCTCGATCAGATACTGCTTGCCATCGTATAGCGCCGCCAGGGGAACATACCGCAGCGCGCCGTCAAGCGACCACATCAGCGTTTGCGCCTTGGCCTGGCGCAGATCCTCGGCCATACCACCGATCAGGATTTTGTACAGTTCCTGACCGAGCGGGCGAGGATCAAGTTTCGGGTCCTGGATCACTTCGTGGAATTCGAGGATCTTGCGGTTCAGATCGGCGGCACTGATGGGGTACTCATAGGCTTTTTGTGCGTCGGGAGTCCGGAGGATGGCGTGGAATTTGTCGTCGCCAATCAGCGTGAAGATTGCCACGGTGCCGGCCGGAAGCTCGCGCAGGTCCTCCATGATGCCCTGTGCCTCGCGCAGATCCTCGATGCGGCCGGTCATCTCCGGTTTGGCGCTGAAGTGTTGCGCCAGGTCGTCGAGAAAATGCTCGAAGGCCTGGTTGCCCACGGCCAGATCCTGTTCGAGTTGCGCGAGTCGTTGTGACTGTTCCGGAGTCCGTGTCTTCATGTCGAGCAATTTGCCGCGCTCGGCGCCGATGGCCATGAGCCGGTCGCCGATCTCGCGGTAACGCTTCTCGTATTCAGCCTCGTCCGGGGTCAAGTCTACCCGGCGGTTGAGCGAGGATGTTTCGTCCGCCGCACGGCGGATATATTGGAAATATTCTTCCTCCTTGAGCAAAGCAAGGACCTGCTCCGCTTCGGCGAGCCGCCCTTGCACAATCAGGATCTCAGCCAGCTTGTGGTATGGCTCCTCGTTCCCCTTGAGGAAGCTTCGCTGGAGTTCCTGACCCAGGCCACGGATGTCGGAGCGCATCGACTGCACGGCGTTTACGGCCTGTTTGCCGTAAAAGATCGCCAAGTCCGGCTTCCCGGAGGTTCGCCAGATGTCCATCAGCCCGGTGAGCGCGCCGCTTTCCCGGTTACGGTCCTTCACCTCACGCGAGACCGCGAGCGCCTGCTCGTAGTAGCCGATCGCCTGCTCGTTCCGGCCCAGGCTGTGGTAGGCGGCGCCGAGATCATTCAAAGCCCAGATTTCGCCCTGCCGATTCTTGATCTCGCGAGCGATCGTTAACGCTTGCTCCTCATAACCGATCGCCTTCCCGTGCTGGCTCAGGCCGTGGTAGGCGTCGCCGAGGTTTTCCAAGGTCTCGCCTTCGCCCTTGCGATCCTTAATTTCCCGCTGAATCACCAACGCCTGCTCCTCATAACCGATCGCCTTCTCGTATTGCTTTAGTTTCGAATAGGACCAACCTAAATTCATTAGGGCAAGGCCTTCGCCCCAGGGCTCGTTGATTTCCCGCTGGATCGCCAGTGCCTGCTCTTCATAGATGATCGAGTTCTTGAATTCACCGAGGTCCGTGTATGTGTTTCCCATGTTGAACAGGGTTGTGCTTTCGCCTAGTCGGTCCCTCACATCGCGTTCGATCGCCAGCGCCTGTTGGTAGTACCTGAGCGCTTTCTCGTACTGGCCTAGATCGGCGTGGTCCAAACCCAGAGCGATCAGGACATTGCCCTGGAAGCGACGATCGTTGACCTCTTGGGAGATCGCCAGCGCCTGCTCGTCGTGTCCGATCCCTCTCTCGTATTGGCTCAGGTTCTCGTAGGCAGTGCCCAGAGCGTACAAGCACATTCCCTCTGCCCGGCGGTCCCTGACCATGCGGAAGATCGCCAGCGCCTGATCGTAATAGCCGATCGCCTTATCGTATTGGCTTAGGCGGTCGTACTCAACGCCAAGGTTGGCCAAGGCACGTCCCTCGGCATTACGGTCCTTGACCTCGCGGAAAATCGCTAAGGCCTTCTCCTGATAGGAGATCGCCTTCTCGTACTTGCTGAGGCTCATGTATGCATTGCCAAGGTTCTTCAGGGCAGAGCCTTCGCCACTGCGATCTTTGATGTCGCGCGCAATCGCCAGGGCCTGCTCGTAGTAGTCGATCGCCTTCCCATTCTGGCTCAAGTTGCCGTAAGCGATGCCCAGTTCGATCAGGGTCAATACCTCGCCACGGCGATCCTTGATCTCGCGGCTAATCGCCAGGGCCTCCTCGTAGTAGCCGATCGCCTTATCGCGCTGGCTACTATCCCTACAGGCGGACCCCACAGCAGTCAGGACATCCTCCTCACGCTCGCGGTCCCGGACCCCTCGATAGAGATCAAGGGCGCGCATGAACGTCGCTATCGCTTGCTCGCGGGCATTCCCGCGCACCTCACTGAGCCCTTGCGTAAACAATCGCTCGGCTTCCACGCGCTTCTCATCATCCGTGTCTGCTGCGCGCAGTTCCTCTAATGTGATTTCATAATGGCTGGCGACAGCCGTTTTGTCCGGCACACTCACGTTAATCCGGTACGCTCCGGAAGTTTGCGATACCCACAGGATTCGGGCGGGCTTACTGAAGCCGCTTGTGTCTACGTCCAGCGCCTTCTCTCCGCGTGGCGTCAAAAGCTCGATCACGACGGCCGGGTTCCGTTGCCGGACCACTGCTCGAAGGAATTGTTGGGCTTTGAGCCTGAGAGAGTAGCAGCGGACCTGTCCCGCGGAAAGGTCTTCCTCAATTGTTACGCCCGGTCTCAGGGGCGTAGTTTGCGCGTAGAGCCCAGGCACCAGGGTTGAAAGCGCCAGGGCCAGCAGCGCTCGGGACGGAAGCGTCGTCAGGCTCGCGAATCGCATGAGCAAATGAATGTAGCTTACGCGAGCGCAGGGCGCGTGGCCCCGCCAAGTGTTGGGACGCCAGTGGTTATTGGGGGTGATGTCTGCCACGAGAAACCTCGCACCTGAAAGAGTTTATCGAAAATCTCCCTTGATCGACGCTGGCCGCGGTTAATGACAGACGATAGTGTCGGTTCGCTTAAACCGCCAAACTAATGGAGTTCGGAGCCATTAAAGCCTCGATACTCGACAAGCTCTCTTTGTCCGGATTTAGATTATTGTTGCTGATTCCTAATTAGTATATCACAAACCGCCAACTTTTGATCCTCCGCTTGCGGTAGTGACTCGTTTTGGTTTTCTTGAGTACCGAATTCGATCATTTACCTGAGGTGCAGACCATGGTAAATGCTAGGGTCCACCAAGCAAGGGGCCAACTTGTTCTTTGAAACTGAGGCCACCGAGGGTTAAAGACCGCTTTTGATAGGGACCGCGCAGGCGTAAAATCGCAGTCACGCGAGGAGGCAGAATGAACCTCTCCAAATCCCGATTCGTCGCTGGCCATCAATGCCTCAAGCGGATGTATCTGCAGGTTCATGAGCCGGACCTGGCAGGCGAGGCGGATGAGAAAACTCAGGCCGTAATGGAGCAGGGGCGAGAAGTGGGCAGGTGGGCACAGAAGATGTTTCCAGGCGGACTGCTCATCGAGGCGGGGTACGAGGAATTGGGCAAGGCCCTCGAACAAACCGAGAAGGCGGTAGCAAAGAAACAGCTACCGGCGGTGTTCGAGGCGACTTTTGTGCACGACAAGATCCTGGCGAGAGTCGACATTCTGGACCGGCTACCCAGAGACAGATGGCGGCTGATTGAAGTGAAATCCTCGACAAACCTCAAGGATTACCATCTGTACGATGTGGCTATCCAGCGGCTCATCCTTGAGGGCTGCGGGATCGAGGTCGTCCCCTGCCTGATGCACCTCAACCGGGAGTACGTTTATGACGGGAAGCAGTATGATCTGAAAGAGCTGTTCGTCATCCGCGACCTTACCGATCAGAGCAAAGCGATTGAGAAGGACGTAAAAGACCTCATCCGCGAAGAGCGCAAGGTCCTGGCGCGGGCCACGCCGCCCGATATCGAGCCAGGAAGCCAGTGTACCAACCCCTTCACCTGCGAATTCTACGACCACTGCAACAGGCCCCTGCCGACGGGCCATGTTGAGAACCTCCCTGGAATAACACCCACGAAATTGGAGAAGCTGGCGGCGCTGGGCGTCAAGTCGATCGGTGATATCCCCAAAGACTTCCCGCTGACCGAACGGCAGAGGCGTGCCTCGGAGTGTGCAAGGACTGGAAGGCCGTGGTTTGGTAAAGGGTTGAAACAAGCTCTCGCGGGGCTTCACTATCCGCTCTGCTTCATGGACTTTGAGACCTTGGGAGCGGCACTGCCCCGATACGCCGGCACGTCTCCCTTCGACGCGATCCCGTTCCAGTGGTCGGTACACATCCAACGCAAACCCGGAGCTGAACTGGAGCATTATGAATTCCTGGCGGACGACTCCAATGACCCCCGGGCGGAATTTGCCAAGGCCCTTTGCCAGGTTATCGGAAAGAAGGGGAGCGTCCTCGCCTACAACAGCGGATTTGAATCAGGATGCCTTGCCAGCCTGGCGGAATCGCTACCTCAATACAAAGATCGAATCGAAGACATCCAGGGCAGACTGTGGGACCCGTTGCCGGTCATGCGCGCCCATGTCTAGGACTTGGCATTCCGAGGCTCTTATTCCCTGAAGAGCGTCTTGCCCGCCCTTGTGCCCGACATGTCTTACGACGGGATGGAGGTTGCCGAGGGCAATGACGCCGGCCTTGCCTGGGAAAAGATGGTACACGCCGAGGCGGGAAGCGAGGAGAGAAAGAGGCTCAGGGACGCACTGCTCGCTTACTGCAAGCAGGACACACTGGCAATGGTGCGACTGCTGGAAGTCTTGCGAGCGGCTTGAAAGGATATTGATGAATGGCCGAACGGATTTCTTGGTCGGGTGACTCAGCCCTGCTATAAAATGACCCAAAGCCATCGGACGGTGGAGGCCTTATGCAACTTATTACCGATACGATTTCTGGTACCAAGCTTGGCAAACCCACGACATTTCGAAATCTCACTGTCTTTCCGGTATTCGCCCGGGCCGTGGCGCCCGACTACGTCACCCTGGATGAGGCCCTGGCCGGCAAGTTCGCCAGGGTCACCGAGGTGTCCGAGGGTGGTAGCGTTCCAGACCTGAAGTTCGTTAACGACAGCGACAGCGCAGTCTTCCTGATGGAGGGCGAGGAGTTGATCGGCGCAAAGCAAAACCGCACGCTGAATTTGAGTATTCTGGTTTCGGCCAGGCAAGTTGTCAGTATCCCTGTTTCCTGCGTGGAACGAGGCCGCTGGCACCGAAGCTCCAGGGAGTTTTCCTCAGCACCGCGCGCCCAATATGCCGAAGGTCGGGCCAAAAAGATGGCGCAGGTTTCTGCCTCGATGCAGTCGACAGGGACCAGATACTCGAACCAGGGAGCGGTCTGGCACGACATCGACGAGAAATTCCTCCGACTAAAGACCTCTTCCCGGACATCAGCGATGGCCGACATATTCGAACAGCATTCAACAAGTCTTGAGGAATACGTGAAATCCTTTGTGCCTGAGGAAGGGCAGGTTGGGGCCGTGTTCACAATCAAGGGCAGGGTGAGCGGCTTCGAACTCTTTGACAGCCCCAACACGCTGAGAAAGCTCTGGCCGAAGCTCCTGCGCAGTTACGGACTGGATGCGCTCGACCGGGTTGGCTCGGCTGGTGAAAAGGAGGAGAAGCCAACTCCTGATGTGGGGCTGAATGATGTAGAGGCTTTCCTCCAAAAAGTATCAGGAGGCGAAACGAAGCGGTACGTGGCCATCGGAGAGGGCGACGACATACGTCTTTCAAATATCGGCGTGACGGGTGCTGCTTTGGCGGCACGTGGGCGCGTCATCCACCTCAGCGCGTTCGCCACCTGAGGGGATATCTGATCGACTTGCAAATGTTTGCGTACTGGATTCGCTTCATCATTTCTGGTTTTACACGCAACGCGGGAGTCGGCTGGTCCCTAAGAAGAGAATGGAGCGGCTGCCGAGAGTAGACTCTCAATCCCCGAGGACCGCTTTGATACGCTTGACGGCCTTGTCAATGGCTGCGAACCACTTCTCCTTCCTGGGAATCAACTTGACGAGAGGGGGACTGCCGTCAGGTTTTCCCTTCTCTCGGTAAACAATTTCTTCCCAAACTTCCTTGGGTCCCTTGTGCCGCAGCCATGACGCTCCAGGTATGCATCGAGCAACGTCGTTGCGGTAGTCGCGGTATATGCGCAAGTGCGGCCTCAGCTCCTTAATTTCTTCGAACCGGTAGTACAAATACCAGGTTGCACTCAAGACCCCTTCGTAATGAAGCTGGCCGAAATTGAAGTCCGTCCCGGAGGCCTCGTGGACATATTTCAAAACCGGCCCTGCCTCCCTTAATTCAATCTTATTGATTTGGTGCTGTGGCGCTTCCTTTAGGACCCATTCGGCAAATTGCCGTGTGCGCTTGTCCGTCTCTTCCTCAAGCCTATTCAGAAACACATCTATGGGCATTGGTCCGGGGCGCGCCCGTCCCGGGCTCTTATCTTCTTTGATCGTTACATCCACTTTTGAAGGGTCAATTGGTACCTTTATTTCAACGACTGCCCGAGTCACTTCGCGGGTGCGTGCTACGATTCTCGGCTGGACGAAAAGCACGTCGTTGGCCTTTGGGTGCTCACGGAATAGAGCAATCTCTACGAGAGCAAGCGTAAACCCCAGCCGGGGGGTTTGCTGTAGGAACTCCGTCAGTTCCTCAAGGTCTTCGCGGATGTGATCTCCGACTATAAGCAGGAGAAAACGCCCCAGCCTTAAACTCTCCTTCACCTGGCTGCGGAATTCGCCTTGATCGAATTTGCTGCCGTAGACGCCCTTCGCTAGATCCAGCAGAGGGTCCTTTCCTCTTGTCAACCCGGCTTTGCGCACAGCATTTGCCAACTCTTCGTACGACCACCCCGCAAGGGCACTGGCGTACTTGATAATCTGGGCCACGACTTGTGTTGCGGCTTCGGGGTTCCTCCAGAGTTTAGTCTCGACGATGGTCAAGTGACCGTGCGAGTTGACGTACAAGAGATCAATGGACCCTGCCCCCGTTGGAAGCTCTCTGACCACAGGGATGGAGTCGGCGAAGAGCCCCTCAATTTCGTGGAGCGGTATCAGATGGGGATGTTTGAATAAAAGCTCCTGTAACCAATCCTCGTCGACTCGTCGGTCCGTAACGGAGATACGGCTCAACTCGGTGCACTTGCCTTTCCGCATGATGAGTGGAGTGGCGAATTGACGTTCAGCCATAAAGCCTTTTCTTAGCCTATCGGCTAAACTTGGCCGCAAGCATATCGCCATGCTTAACCAATGGCAACAGATATTTGCGTTAGGTTCGGCAGGCGCATCCGCGTACTGCGACGAAAACGCGGCTGGACACAGGTGTATTTGGCCGCGCACACGGGACTTGGAAGTGTTTATATTTCACAATTGGAGCATGGCAAGAAGGAGCCGGGACTTCGGACCATCGAGATTCTTGCCATGAGTTTTGACATAACGCCCGCGCAGATACTTAGTGGCATTGAGAGGCAATAGGGGACTGGCAAGAGCCAAGGCCCACAGCAAGGCCGAGATCCGGGCTTGGGGCAGGCAAGGGGGGCGGCCGGTGAAGCTGGACCGGAGATCCCTTGCTCGGTTGCGGAAACTGCTGGCCAGCGGGAAGAGTTAGGCAAAATGCGCCGCTATGCTGGGCGTGTCTGTCCGCACTGTAGGCCGGCTTGTGGCCGGAATGAGAAAGGCCGAGAAATGATTTTGGTGGAAGGTGCGGCCTCTACGACTTCCTGTCCTTGAATGTTCTTCCATAATTGGGGGCTGAAATCATCTTTCTGAGATTGAAAGTGGACATTATCGGGTTTCCACTTGGCAGTGCTCCAGCCTTGCGCCGCCTACTATGGGATCTGGCCGTTTATCGATGAGCACTTTGTACGCAGGCGGGATTAACGCGGAGGCGTTCGTTAGCCCGTCGGGTGGTGGATACCTGTGCGCCCGCTCAATCAGAGGAACCACCAACCCCTTCACAACGGGTCCCTTGCGGCACGCCAAACACCCTGAACGCCCATCCCTAGCCAGTTCGACGAATTAGGCCTGCCTTACCCGACTGATTAAGGCGTCAACCCATTTCACCAGCACCTCAAACCCGAAATGAGTAGTAAAGGAACCTTGCCTTTCCATCATGCCAAGTCTGCCGTAAGCAATACATGCGTATTTTTCCAGCCAAGTAAGAAGGCACGCCGTGAAGTATGCTGCGTACCTATCGAAGTGCACGACGTTGTTGTTAAACATTAAATCTGGCCGTTCATGTGCCAACCGGTCACCTCTCTTCCCCACCACCTGAAACAAAATCCCATCGGATGCTTCCCCGAACACCATAGTCTGCGCCCCAAAGTGAACCGTCTGATCTCTAATCGAAATAACCTGCGGGTACCACGTTGCGGTTTTCAACAGCTCAAGCCAATCCGTTCCCAGTTTCTTCTCAAACTCCAAGCAACTCTCCTGCCCGCGAACCGTGTCCTTTGGATCACCCCCCTCGCGGTCAAGCGTCTTCCCGCTTGCCCGTTCCCACAATGTCGTGAACGAATCCGACACCTGGTCCTTCCTTTGCGCGAGCTCCCTAATCACCCCTGCCACATAGTCGAGCAGCGACCTAAATTGACTATGCCAGCTTTCGATATCAAGGCTCGCATAGCTGCTCCACCTCGTCCCTCGCGCTGCGTCATTCACCGCCTGTTCGTTCATCCACGCGAGCCGAGCGAGCGCGGTGCTCATCATCCAAATGTCATGCGTTGCACACAAAAGCTGCCTTCTTATGAAGTCTTCATCGAATCGAAGTCCTTCCCCGCGAAAAGTCGGAAACTCCGTACTCAGGCTCGTGAATTTAGAAACCAGCGACCATCCAGACATAGCGTCAAAACAGAACAATGAGCGTGCGGACAGAAGAACAGCAGTATCCATCCGATGGTGCCCCCCCAACTCGGCATTCTACACCTTACGTTCTTTTCAAAAACGGTCCTTTGTGCGAAAAAAGTCACATATAGCCCGAGCGCGACGGATGTCTGATGTGAACAAGCGGGCCAAAGGCTGATAACGGATCAAGCGCGACTGCGCGGGAAGGGACGGCGGCGTGAAAAAGGCCAAATCTAGGTACGTTCAAGTTCAGAACCAGGAGATGCTGGCGCCCCACCATGCTGTTTCTTGTCAATCGAACTGTCAACGGCTATTGCCGAGACAATCCCCCGTCTGCCAGCGACGGGTGGGGGGCGGCTGTGAAGGAAGCTTTCCGTTTTCCTTTCCGTGAACTGGTCTGGAAAGGGTACAATTCGGATCAAAACCAGAAGGCCGGAAACGAGGATTTTGTTGGAGTTAGTTGGAGTGAGTTGGTTCGCTTCGCGGGTTACACTGGATTCGCAACCCAACGTCCCTTTCGGAAAAGAACGCCCTACACAAGTCGGTCCCGCCTTCGCTGGCTAGCCGTGCCCTTCGGGTTCTCTTCCCCCGTCTTGTCAAGGTGTTGCTCTCCTGCCTTTTCCGGGACATTGGTCGCTCCGTCCCGGAGGCGGCTCGCGGGCGTGCGGCTGTCCGAGTTTTGTCCGAAGACACGTCCCAAAACGGAGCAACCCCGCCCAAGTCGAAAGTGTTAGACAGCTAGATTTTTCAGGAGCTTGTAGGTTGTGGTAGGTCTGCGTGGCGAGTGAAAATCCGCTGTTAACCGAAGGGTTCCAGGTTCGAGTCCTGGCCGAGGAGCCAGTCCTTTCACTGAGTTAGCGCGACTGCCTTTTCACCCGCTGAATTTTGGTTACCATTTTGGTGCACAACCGGCCCAAAATCGGTCCCATTGAGGTGCTTCACGGCTTCGCGCTGTGCGGCCTGCCCGATGTGCCCATAGCGGCGTGACATCCTCACAGTCGTCGAAGGACTCCACCCCATGATCGTAGCCACCACGGAAAGCGGTGCACCAGCTTCGAGCATCCTGGTACATGCCGTACGGCGCAAGTCATGGAACCGGCAGGAAACCCCGGCCCGCTTTCGAGCGGCTTCCCAGGCTTCTTTCCAATCCCCGATTGGTATTGTCGGGTCCGTGCCGTAAACACACGGCTCGAAATCATCCCCTGCTGCCCCGCACTTCTCGCTTGGAAAAACATACTGCTCTGGCTGCCTTGCGGGGAAAGCTTCGGCCCACATAGTCATCACCTTGAAGGCGCGGTCATTCATGGGGATCGGCCTTCCTTCGCCGTACTCAGTTTTTGACTCCCCCACCCACACCCGCTTGCCGAAGAAATCAACCTGATTCCATTTGAGCAAGCGGATTTCGCCGTACCTCATGGCAGTGGAGAGAGCTAAGGTAACGGCAGGATAAAGGGACCGGGACCTGCTATTGCTGCATTCCTCTAAGAGTTTGGATTCTTGCTCATGCGTGATGGCCTGCCTCGCGTCGTCCCGTGAGGAATGGCTCAAGGACGATGGCTAACAACCCGGAAGCTAACTGAGGCTGCCCATAGAACCTTACAGGCAGAGCAGCTAATGACCCTTCGGCAGTGCTTTTATCGGCCGTGAGCAACCGGACCCTCTCGAACAGCCGGGCCGACTACTGCAAGTTAAGTCGGGTTTTAACGAAGGCCCGAGAGTTGGGAGAGGTTCCATTCGATTGGATTGTGGACCGTTCGCGGCCCACATATTCGGCGAGCGCCTTCGATGACCTTGCAGACGGATTGCGAGCATTGCGGGACCAGTATCGACGCGACTACTGGCAGGACCAGCCTTATCACGTTGAGGTCTGGTGCGAAAAAGATGCGGTTGTAGGGTCTATTCAGCCGGTCACGGACAAGCTGGGAGTGGCGATCCACGTCTGCCGGGGATTTACCTCCACACCCCGTGCCCATGAGATCGCTGAGCGGTACCTTCGCGTGGCAAAGCCGATCTACGTTTTCTACCTGGGGGACCACGACCCCAGCGGGCGCGAGATCGAACACGATATCTGCCGCCGCGTCCAGGGCGACCGGCCATCCGGATGGTTCACACTCACGCGCCTTGCCATCCATGAACGCGACATCGGCTATTTTCGCTTGCCACCTCTCCGTGTAAAGGAGAGTGATTCCCGCGCGGCACGATTCAAGCACCTGTATGGGACCGGTTGTGTCGAGCTTGACGCCCTGCCGTCGGAGGAACTTCGGTCGCGGGTGCGCCAGGCAATTGAGAGGCGCATCGAAGGGGAAGCATGGGGGCGTGCGATGGCAATTGAAAGGGCCGAGCAAGAAAACATTACGAGATTCGTCGGGAGGTGGACCGACCCTCGCCGCCAAACGGAGGCACGCCCTGAAGGATCGGATCCCTGATAGCACATCGTTAATCCGAAGGCCAGGACCCGACCGCAGAATGGGGCTCAAACTCGTCAATGAGGGAGCCGCAAAAGCTCGGAGAATTCGTTGTGCCGGACGCTGAATACATTCGTCGAGAGCTGCCCATGAGCGAGGTGGCGGAGAAACTCGGCTTCGACGTTCGCGGTCGCCGGGTTAGATGCCCACAAGACCGTGCGCATTGGGCGCGGCTCTGGCTCAGAAAGAACAATCGGACTTATTGAGACCCAAAGAGAAGCAGGCGGGAACGACGGCTTTCGATTTTACTTTTCAAAAACTTTGGCGTGTCTCACATGGGGCTCAGAGCGTTTTCAATCGTCGCTCACTGTAATGGGACGTGCTACTCAGTATATTGGTTCAAAACTGAACCACGAGAGCGACAAAAAAGTGAACCACGGGGAAGAGCGCAAAACAGTCAAAAAACTGAACCACGGCGCCCGGCCTGAAATATCAACATCTTTGCCGCAAAACGTGTGCGGTGATTTGTCGAGTTTTGCCCCTCGCATCGAAATGCGAGTTCGCTATGCGCGCATAAGGTAGCGCCGGATGGCTAGACCGGACTCTTCTGGATTTTCAACCTGACGCTGTCCATCAAGATGCACGGAGTGAGAAGTTGCACAGATCGGTCGTCGAGTGAAGCCCGGAGGAGTGATCTCGGGCGATAGAACCAAGGCGATTATCTCCTTGAAAAAGATATGATCGGAGGCGCAAGATGAGTTCCCCAGCGCGCAAGTTAATAAAGTTAGCTTTCTCGGCGACCTCGTTCTGGGAGAGACTTACTGCAACGAGAAGTTTGCAGCCCGTCATATGCCGACAGCAATCTTCACGATCTACACACCGCAAGGATGGGTGATTGCAGCGGACGGGTTGGGAATGCTCAGCGACGGCAGCAATCCCGACAACGATGTACAAAAAATCTTTCCAATTGAAGGGAGATCGCTGGCATACACCTTGTGTGGCTCAACTAAACTGTTCTATCAAGAGAACCTGATAGATTTCGGCTCGGAAATTGCAAACGCTGTCAAAGCATTGGCGTTTCGCAATCTTTGTGATTCATCTCTGTATTTGGAGAGAATTTGTAGCCCACTTCGTAAATCTCTGCTTGGGGCTAAGAAGCAGGGGTTAGTCATGCAAGGGATTGAGGTTCCACCAGAGCCGGGCCAAACAGTCTTCTGGGTGTTCCTGATTGGATATTTCGATGGCAAGCCGACTCTCGCGCACTGTCGAATCTTCCACCGCAATCAGAAATTAGCTGGCATTTCGGCCAACACTGATCCGGTCAAAGCCGGCTGGTCGCGACGCCACGGCCAGAGAAAGTTTGGGAGATTCTTGAAGACCCACAGGATAGAACTTTCGAAACTTACAAAACAGCCTTGCCGGCACCAGGGGAGATTACCCTAGCCCAGGTAATAGAGAGCGCGAGGAATCATATTGAGGTGTGCTACGACCCGAAGGCAAGAGAAATAGCGCCTGAGACGTGTAAGACGATCGGAGGGCGCATGCATGTTGCTACGATAACTCCAGAAACAGGATTCCAATGGGTGGAACCTCCTAAATCACAGATTTGTGGCGGAGTCGTTCCATGAACCCTTGGCCATTTTCTCATTCGGAAGACGACCTCGGACCGATACAGAATTAAGGCCTCCCTCCCCGATTCACCTGCCACGCATTTTCCAAATGGCACCGTCACCCTCCAAGACTCTTGTTACCGCGATATAAATGGAGTACAGAACGGTTCGTCGGCGAAAGGAGGACGGTGGGTATTGCTATCGAATCCCAAGAGCGCGCAAGACTGGTCCAGCCGGCCCCGCCGCGCCACAGCAGGCGTGGGTCAGTATGGCCAGTTTCAGGACGGACGTTCTTGAGTCCTAGACCGGCGAGGTACCCACTCGGCACAGTTTCCGAATAGTGTAATCCACCCGCAATCGGCGGCTACTTGACTGCCAGCACGAGTAGGGTAGCGTCATCCTGAAATTGCGCGCCGCAGAACTCCGTAACCTGCGCCAGCAGCAGCTGATTAATCTTCGCGGCGGAATTCGCCGCATGTGTTTTAGCGAACGCGGCGACTTTTTCCATGCCGAATTCTTCGCCTTGCGGCCCCTCGGCTTCGGTGATGCCGTCGGTAAATAGAAGCAGCCTGTCGCCGGAGCTGAGGTCCACGCTGAAGTCCTCATATTTCCAGGCGGAGAACACACCCAGCACCGCGCCGCCCTGGTCCAGCGTGCGGACGGCGCCGGAGGAAACCAGAATGGGATACGGATGGCCGGCATTGCAGTAGCGAAAGGTGTGGGTGCCGGCATCCAAAACACCGCAGAAGAAGGTCACAAATTTACCGGCCGCGTTGCTTTCGCAGAGCATGCCGTTGATGATGGTGCATACGCGCGCCGGGCTATCCAGGTCACGAATGGATGCGCGCAGGCTCGCCTGCACGTTGGCCATGA
>Ga0187876_1001532_pt1 | contig 19317 bp, 17 predicted proteins | sample June2016WEW_17_4_FD_133000 | JGI IMG/M metagenome (GOLD analysis project Ga0187876, IMG submission 133000) | Peatland microbial communities from SPRUCE experiment site at the Marcell Experimental Forest, Minnesota, USA - June2016WEW_17_40 | ecosystem: Environmental > Terrestrial > Soil >...
ATGTCGATCATGGTCGGCGTCGGCCGCGCCGCGCAGGCCGGCATCCTGATCAGAAACGCCGAAGCCTTGGAGCGCATGGAGAAAGTCGACACCCTCGTCGTCGACAAGACCGGCACATTGACCGAGGGCAAGCCGGAGCTCACCGCCGTCGTGCCGGCGGAGGATTTCGACGAGGACACGCTGCTAAAGTTTGCCGCGAGCGTCGAGCGCGCGAGCGAACATCCGCTCGCCGCGGCGATTGTCGCCGGCGCGGCCGCGCGCCGGATCGAAGCAAAGCGCGTCGTCGGTTTCGACGCACCGGCCGGCAAGGGCGCGCTCGGCATGGTCGAGCGCCGCCGCGTCGTGCTCGGCAACGCCGAATTCTTCGCCGAACTCGGCCTCGCCACCGACCCGCTGCGCGACGACGCCGAGCGCCTGCGCAACGACGGCGCCACGGTCGTTTTCGTCGCTATCGACGGCAAGCTTGCCGGCCTGCTTGCCGTCGCCGATCCGATCAAGCCGACGACACCGGCGGCGCTCGCGGCGCTGAAGGCGCAAGGCATCGCCATCGTCATGCTGACCGGCGACAGCCGCACCACGGCGCTCGCCGTGGCACGGCAACTCGGCATCACCGATGTGGAGGCGCAGGTGCTGCCCGAGCGCAAAAGCGCCGTGGTCGGGAAGCTGCGGCGCGCCGGCCGCGTCGTCGCCATGGCGGGCGACGGCGTCAACGATGCGCCGGCGCTGGCCGCCGCCGACATCGGCATCGCCATGGGCGGCGGCACCGACGCCGCCATGGCAAGCGCCGGCATCACGCTGGCCAAGGGCGACCTCACCGGCATCGTGCGCGCGCGAAAACTCTCCGCCGCGACCATGCGCAACATCCGGCAAAACCTGTTCTTTGCGTTTCTCTATAATGCGGCCGGCGTGCCGATCGCGGCCGGCGTGCTCTACCCGCTGTTCGGGCTGTTGCTGTCACCGACGATCGGGGCCGCGGCCATGGCGTTATCGTCGGTCAGCGTCGTCGCCAACGCGTTGCGGCTGCGGCACGTTGCGCTTTCGTAAGCGGCAGCTTTTGCGGCCTTCGTCGCCGCCAGCCTTAGTCGGCCGGCACAAGCCGGGCTTGCGGTTTTCCGCTATGCTGTCGCCGATATTCCGGCGCGATGCCGTTGCGGGGTGCGACGCTTGAGCAAGAGCCCATTTTACACCGCCGACCACATTGCGTTCCGCGACACGGTCCGCCGTTTTGTCGAACGCGAGATCGAGCCCTACGCGCATGGCTGGGACGAGGCCGGCGAGTTTCCCCGCGCGCTGTACGAGAAGGCGGCTCAGATCGGCTTGCTCGGGCTCGGATTTCCCGAGGAGTACGGCGGGACCGAGGCCGACCGCTTCATGTGGATCATCGCGGTGCAGGAACTGGCGCGGGCGGGCGCCGGCGGCGTCAGCGCCGGCCTCAACAGCCATTCGATCGGCGCGCCGCCGATCGCGCGCGCCGGCAGCGCCGAACTCAAAGCCCGCGTGCTGCCTGAAATCCTTTCGGGCAAGAAAATTTCCGCGCTCGCCATCACCGAGCCGAGCGGCGGCTCCGACGTCGCCAATCTGCGGACCGGCGCGCGCCGCGATGGCGATTGTTACGTGGTCAACGGCGAGAAAACCTTCATCACCTCCGGCATGCGCGCCGACTACATCACCACCGCGGTGCGCACCGGCGGGCCGGGGGCCGGCGGCGTCAGCCTGCTGCTGATCGAAGGCGCGACGCCGGGGCTTAGCCGCACGCCGCTGAAGAAAATGGGCTGGTGGGCTTCCGACACCGCGACGCTGCATTTCGACAATTGCCGCGTCCCCGCCGGCAATCTGCTCGGCGAGGAGGGCGCCGGCTTCAAGCTCATCATGCACAATTTCAACAACGAGCGATTGACGATGGCGGCCGGATGCACCGCCGCCGCCCGCACCTGCCTCGACGAGGCAATAGAATACGCCAAACAGCGGCAAACTTTTGGCAAACCGCTGGCGCAGCACCAGGTGATCAGGCACAAGCTGGTCGATATGGCGCAGTGCGTCGCCGCCTCGCAGGCGATGCTGGAAATGCTGGCCTGGCGGGTCGACCAGGGTGAAAATCCGGTGGCGGAAATCTGCATGCTGAAGAACCAAGCGACCCAGACCATGGCGTTCTGCGCGTCAGAGGCGGTGCAGATTTTCGGCGGCGCCGGCTATATGCGCGGGCTGAAAGTCGAACGCATCTATCGCGAGGTCAAAGTCAATGCGATCGGCGGCGGCAGCGAGGAGATCATGAAGGATCTCGCCAGCAGGCAAATGGGCCTGTGAACGGCGGTCGACCAACGACGGGGGGCGCCATGATCACGCTTTATCACTGCGCGGCGGCGCGCTCGTTTCGTCCGCTGTGGATGCTGGAAGAACTGGGGCTTGCTTACGAACTGAAAATGCTGCCGTTCCCGCCGCGCGTGTTCGCGAAGAACTATCTGGCCATCAATCCGCTCGGCACCATTCCCTTTATGATCGACGGCGAGACCCGAATGACGGAATCGTCGGCGATCTGTCACTATCTAGGAACGCGGTACGGGCCGACGCCGCTCGTGGTCGGCGTCGATGAGCCGGCTTATGGCGCATACCTCAATTGGCTTCATTTCGGCGAGGCCACACTGACGTTTCCGCAAACCCTGGTGCTACGCTATAGCCGGCTCGAGCCGGAGGAACGGCGCAGCCCGCAGGTTGCCGGCGATTACGCCAGGTGGTTCTTCGGCCGGCTCAAAGCCGTCGAAGCCGCGCTCGGCGAGGCGCAGACGCTCTGCGCCGATCGGTTCACCGCAGCCGACATCTCGGTCGGCTTCGCCTTGCGGCTCGCCGAGATGATCGGCCTGGCCGAGGATTTCGGCCCGAACGTAGCGGCCTACTGGCAGCGGCTGCAGCAGCGTGACGGCTACCGGCGCGCCGTGGCGGCGGAGATTTTGGCCGGCGAGCAGCAGCAGGTCGCGGCGCTATTCATGAGATGATCACGCCCTCCAGAAAACCGGACGGAGGGACGTTATCGCCAGGTCCGGCGTATGCGCTCGCGCAAATCGACCGGCGCGCGCGCCGGCTTTGCCGATGATTGCGCCGGCGTGGCTCGCGGCCAGGCGCAGCACTCGAAGTGCCCGAGCAGCGCCGCCGGGATGAACCGCGTGCGCGACGCGTACAGGTGGCGGTCGCCGTTGCCGCGTTGCGCGTGCACGAAAAACCGCTGCGGCACGATCACGTGGAGATGGTCCTTGGCGCGCGTCATGGCGACGTAGAAGAGCCGCCGTTCCTCCTCGATCTCGGCGCTCGTTCCGGTGGCGAGGTCGGACGGCAGGCAGCCGTCGACCGCGTTCAAGATGAAAACCGACTTCCACTCCTGCCCTTTCGCCGAATGCATGGTGGAGAGGATGAGGTAATCCTCGTCGAGCAGCGGATCGCCGGCGCGATCGCTGGTGGCGTCCGGCGGATCGAGCGTCAGCTCGGTCAAAAACCGCTCGCGGCTCGGATAGGTCGAGGCGATCTGCACGAGTTGGAGGAGATCAGGCTGGCGCAGCATCGCGTCGTCATGGATGCGCTCGAGATGCGGTTCGTACCAGCGGCGCACGAGATCGAGCTCCGCCGGCCATCCCGCCGCCCGGCCGCGGACGAGGCGAACGGCCTCGACGAAAGCGGGCCAATGCTCGGCTGCCGCGGCCGGCGGCTTGAATGCGCTCAGGGCCGCGACCGGATCGGAAAGTTCGCCGACGCGCTCCAGAACTTTTGCCGCGGCGACCGGACCGGCACCCGGCAGCAATTGCACGACGCGGAAGCCAGCGACGCGGTCGCGCGGATTTTCCGCCCAGCGCAGGAAGGACAGCATGTCCTTGATGTGCGCCGCCTCGAGAAACTTCAAGCCACCGAATTTCACGAACGGAATGTTGCGCCGGGTCAGCTCCACTTCGAGCGGCCCTGAGTGGTGCGAGGCGCGGAACAGGACGGCCTGGCTTTTCAGCGTCAGCCCCTGCTCGCGGCTCTCGAGGATTTTTTCGACGACGCAGAGCGCCTGATCGGCCTCGTCGCGCACGCTGACGATCTGCGGCCGCTCGGCGGACTTTCGTTCCGACCACAAATTCTTGGTGAAGCGCTCCTCGGCCAATTCGATGACCGCGTTAGCCGCCGCCAGGATCGGCTGCGTCGAGCGGTAATTCTGCTCCAGCGTGACGATGTCGGCGCGCGGACTGAAATGACCGGGAAAGTCGAGAATGTTGCGCACGGTCGCGGCGCGAAACGAATAGATCGACTGCGCGTCGTCGCCGACGACGGTGAGGCCCTTGCCGCTCGGCCGCAGCGCCAAGAGCACCGAAGCCTGGAGCTTGTTGGTGTCCTGATATTCGTCAACCAGCACGTGATCGAAGCGCGCCGCGACTTCCGCCGCAATTGAAGGCTCCTGCATCATGTGCGCCCAGTAGAGCAAGAGGTCGTCGTAATCGAGTACCTGCTGGCGCTGTTTTACCTCGACATAGTGCGCGAACAGCGTCCGCAGTTCGTCCTGCCACGTCGCGCACCACGGAAAGGACGAGCCAAGCACTTGATCGAGGCTCAGTTCGCCGTTCACCGCGCGCGAGTAGATCGCCAGACACGTGCCCTTGGCCGGAAAGCGCTTTTCGGTTTTGGAAAAGCCGAGATCGTGGCGGACGAGATTCATCAGATCGGCGGAGTCCTCGCGATCGTGGATGGTGAAGCCGGGCGCAAGCCCGATCGTTTCCGCATATTCGCGAAGGAGCCGCGCGCCGATGGCGTGGAACGTGCCGGCCCAGGCGAGGACGTCGGCCAAGGCGCCGGCGGTACCGCCGCCGCTGCCGCGCATAAAGTCGGCGAGGATGCGGTCGACCCGCCGCGTCATCTCCGCCGCGGCGCGCCGCGAGAAGGTCAGAAGCATGATGCGGCGCGGATCGGCGCCGTGTTCGATGAGATAGGCGACGCGATGCGCCAGCGTGGCAGTCTTGCCGGACCCGGCGCCGGCGATGATGAGCAGCGGTCCGGCGTCGCCAAGCGGCAGACCGCCATGCTCGACGGCGCGGCGTTGTTGCGGATTGAGCTTTTCCAGGTACGCCGCCGCCATGGGACTGATTTTTTGGGCTCGAATCATCGAGGACCGAGTCAGCACTGAATCACAATTCTCGTTTTGTTCGCAATGGGTTTCGGGTGCTGTCCTAATTCCGAGGGCTGTCCTACTTAGGACAGCACCGGGTTTCGGGTGCTGGCCCAATTCCGAGCCTTCTGTCCTAATTTGAATTGTGGGTTGTCCTAATTTGGCCGCGATAGAATCTTTAGCTATTGTTCGAGCGGGATGGGGGTCTTTTCATGTACACGCGCATTGCGAGTCTCATCGCTTTGCTTGTTGCAGTGCTTACGTTGAGTGCCTGTGCGCCACATCCTTGCCCGCCAGGATGGCATCCAGGGGGGCTGTGGGGCCAGAGATGTTTCCCTAATTACCCACCGCCGCCACCGTACTACGCGCCGCCACCGTATTATGCACCGCCTCCCGGTGCGCCCGTATATCCACCGCCTCCTGGGTATCCACCACCTCCTGGGTACGCGCCACCTCCTGGGTACGCGCCACCTCCTGGCCCCCCTCCTCCGCCTCCGCCTCCGCCGCCGTCTTCGCCCCCGCCTTCGTGAACCTAACGTGTGGCCAAGGCCTCCTCAGTTGGCGGCCTCGGCACTTCTGGCAATGAATATCTCTCGCGGGAATGCCCAGCCCCTCAGGACATTCCCTTAGTTGCGGGTCGGCTTTCTGCCGTGCCGTAATCGGTCGATGGCCACCATCATCTACCGGTGCCCGAATACGGGGCTCAATGTGCAGGGCTGGTTCGCGGACGATCCGACACGCGCGGACGCCGACGACACCTACGAAGCCGTGCTTTGCACGGCTTGCACAAAGCTGCATCTCATCAATCCCAAGACCGGCAGGACGCTGGGGGACGAGCGGGAATAAGGCGCCTCGGCCGGAGGCCTCTTGATCCGATCCAGCCGCAGCGGCGGAACGAGTGCCGCTCCCAAAGCGGGATGACTTATCTTCGAATCGTCATCCCGCTCTGAGTTCTTGTCTCATCGCGCGTCCGGACGGAAAACCGGTCTCCACTTTTCCTGGACGCACTCTCGGCGCGAAGGATCGGGCCTAGTTCTCCGGCAGCGGGATGAATTCGGTCTCGCCCGGCACCGGGGCGAAGCGCCCGGTTTTCCACTCCTCCTTCGCCTGCTCGATGCGCTCCTGGCGCGAGGAGACGAAATTCCACCAGATGTAGCGCGGGCCCTCCAGCGCCGCGCCGCCGAGGAACATCAGCCGCGCCGGCCGCGTCGCCGTCACCGTGATGCGGTCGCCGGGGCGAAACACCAAGAGATGCGGCGCTTCGAATTTGTCGCCGGCGATATCGAGCTCGCCCTCCGCCACGTAGATCGCACGCTCCTCGTGGTCGGCATCAAGCGGGGCGCTCGCGCCGGCATCGAGCAGGACTTCGGCATAAAACCATTCCGACACCATCCCGACCGGAGATTTTTGGCCGAAGGCCGAGCCGGCGATGACGCGCGCGCGGACGCCCTTGTCGTCGATGATGGGCAGGCTCGCGGCGTCGAAATGCTCGAACAGCGGCGCCATTTCCTCGTGCGATTGCGGCAACGCGATCCAGCTCTGGATGCCGAACATTCCCTCGCTGCTGGTTCGCGCGCTCGCCGGAGAGCGTTCCGAATGGGCAATGCCGCGCCCCGCGGTCATGAGATTCATCGCCCCCGGCGTAATCTCCAAGGCGTTGCCTTCGCTGTCGCGGTGCATGACACGGCCGTCGAACAAATAGGTGACGGTCGCCAGCCCGATATGCGGATGGGGGCGAACGTCCATGCCCTGCCCGGCCATGAACTGCACCGGCCCCATCTGGTCGAAGAAGATGAACGGGCCGACCATTTGCCGCTTGCCGTGCGGCAGCGCGCGGCGCACCAAAAACCCGTCGCCGAGATCGCGCACGCGCGGCACCACGATCAGTTCGAGGGCGTCGCACGAGTGCTCGTCGCCGAGCACCGGGTCCTTGTCGGGTAGCCAACTCATCGCTTCTCTCCCAAGGTCCGTGATCCGCCAGCCCGGCTTCGCGGGTCAACCGCCGGGCGCTTCGCGCGTCTTCGTTCGCACTATCAGGCCATGTATGATAGGGCCGATCAAGCTGCCACGGCCCGGCCTCGGTCAATGTCCACGGTCGATCTCATGATTTCGGCACCCTCAGTGACGAGCATGGCTCTGCTTCTCGGCTTGAGCCTGTTTCTCGGCCTGGCCTTCGAGGATTTTTTCGCGCGCACCGATACCAAGCGTCCCGGCGGCATTCGCACCTTTCCCATGCTGGCGCTGGCCGGCGGCGTGCTCTACCTGTTCGATCCCACGCATTTCCTCCCCTTCACCGCCGGCCTCCTCGTGCTCGGCGCCTGGCTCGCCATCTTCTATCGCCAGCATGTCCGCGAACACGACGAAGAAGGCGAGCCCAATGTCGGGCTCGTCATCCCGATCCTCAACGTGCAGGCTTATCTGCTCGGCGCCATCGCTTTGGCGCTGCCGCCGTGGATCGCGGTGGCGACGACCGTGACGTCGGTACTGCTGCTCACCGGCCGCGAGAGGCTTCACGCTCTGGCGCGGCGCATTGCCGTGAAGGAAATCGTCACCGCCGGCGAATTTTTGATCCTGACCGGAATTATCCTGCCGCTGCTGCCCAACGAGCCGGTCACCAGCCTGACCACCATTACCCCGCATCAGGCCTGGCTGGCGCTCGTCGTGGTATCCTCGCTGTCCTATGTGAGCTATCTCGCCCAGCGCTACTGGGCGGCCGCGGCCCGCGGATTATGGATGGCGGCCCTGGGCGGCCTTTATTCGTCGACGGCAACGACGGTGGTGCTGGCGCGGCAGGCGAAGACCGGATCGGTGATGCGGCGGCACGCGCAGGCCGGCATCACGCTCGCCACCGCCATCATGTATCTGCGCATTCTGGCGGTCGTGGCGTTCTTCAATATGACGCTGGCGCGGGGCTTGGCGCTGCCGCTTTGCGGCCTTTCGCTGGCCGGCCTCGTGGCCTGCGCGCTGCAATATCGGTTTGCAAGACCGACGCCGCAGGACGCGAAAGCGCAGCGCTCGACGCTGCCGCCATCCGGCGGCAACCCGCTGGAGTTCGGCCCCGCCGCGCTGTTTGCTTTTCTGTTCGTTGCCATATCGCTGCTGTCGAAGTGGGCGGCGACCCAGTTCGGAACCTCCGGCATCTATTCGCTCGCCGCCATCGTCGGCGTGACCGACATCGATCCCTTCGTGCTCAATTTGGCGCAAGGCGGCACATCGGGAATGCCGGACAGCGCGCTGGCGGCGGCGATCCTCATCGCCGCCTCCTCCAACAATATTCTCAAGGCCGCGTACGCCGCTTTTTTCGCCGGCGGGCGCGCGACCGCCGGCAGCGCCGCCGTCCTGGTGCTGCTCGCCATCGCCGGGGTCGCTATTGCGCTGGCAACCGGCGGCCTCTAGGCGCCGGAGACGCCGACGGTGGCGGCCGACTTTGCGGCGATCACTTTGCCGCCATCACTTGGCCGCCGCGTGGCTGGTTCCGCCACAACCGCAAGGCGACCCGCGCGCCGGCAAAGCCAGAATCCGCTGGCAGCGTTGCCGCGGCTCCGTCAGCGAATAGTTTGATCGCTCTGATAAGTGGGCGGCGGACCAAGCGGACCAAGGTCGCATTTCTTCTCGGCCGCCAGGCGCCGCACGAGTTTCTGGTCGCTGAGCACGGTTTCGTACTCGGTGCGATAGGACAACGCGCCGATCAAGGCGCCGCCGGTGCTTTCACTCGCCTTGTCCATCAGGTTGCGTAATTCCTTTTCCCGATTATTCAAGTTCTTCAGTCGCTCCACGAGATCATTGCAATGATACAAAGCGTATCGGCCGGGATCGAGGGTGAGCGAGCCGACACCTTGCTCGCTGATCCCGCAGCCGCCGAGCGCGCCGCCGGCGAGGACGCCGATCAGTCCGATTGCGCTCAGTCTGCAGCCGGCGCGGCGCCATAGCCGGACAACCGGTCCACCGCCGTTGCCGGGAACGGCCGCACGAACACCGTCACACAAAATCATGGGAAGCGTCCGACATGGCAAAGGGCGAGTTCAAGGCCGCTCGATCGGCGCAAATGGCCCGCATTCCGTTCGCAGCCTCCTGCGCCGCAAATAAGGCACGCGCCGACTCGTTGCACGGACTATAGCGTTGCGTGACAATATTGTTACAATTCCATGAGCGTTCGGTAAGCGTGCGGGTAGGCCGATGCGGCTCGACTGGCTCACCTGGTCAAATCCGGTTGCGGTCTGGTGGAGCTTTCTGATCCTCGTCAGCGCCGCAAACATCGCTTTGCTGCTCGGGCTCCGGTCTCGCTTCCGCGACGCGCGCATCGCGCGGCGGGTCGGCGCCTTTGCGGTCGAGCCGCTGTTGTTGCTCAGCGCCGCCTATGTGTTGGGCTGCGCTTTCCGCTCGGTCCTGCCGCGGGCGGATGTGCAGCGAATTTGCCTGTTTGACACCTGGCTGTCGAGCGTCCTGGTCGGGCGGTCGGTCGCGACCGTCGCCGAGATCTGCTTTGCCGTGCAATGGGCGATCGTCTTGCGCGAGTTCGCGAAAGTGACGCATTCGGACACGGCGCGAAATGTCGCGAACGCGATCGTTCCCGTGATCGTGGTTGCCGAGGCCTGCTCCTGGTACGCGGTCATCACCACGAATTATCTGGGCAATGTGCTGGAAAATTCGCTTTGGACGGCAGCCTTCCTGTTGATCGCAATGGCCCTGTTGCGCCTGCTGGCCAAGTTCCGCGGCCTCGTTCAATTCGCCATCCTGGCCGCGACGGCGGGGGTCGCCGGCTACGTCGCCTTCATGGCCACGGTGGACGTGCCGATGTATTTCGCCCGCTGGCACGCCGAGACGGCGGCGGGGAAGGAATTTTTCGGATTGCTCGGCGGCCTCCACGACGTCGCCACCCATTGGGTCGTGACCCACGATATCGACCGCTGGAAGAATGAAATTGCCTGGATGAGCCTGTATTTCAGCGTCGCCGTATGGACGAGCCTCATCCTCGCCGGCTTCGGTTTGGTGAAACACCATCTGCCGCGCTACTGCGCCGACGCGGGGATTTCTCATCGCGCGGGCCGCCGTCCGGCGTCGCTGCCGGCCGGGCATTGACGGCGCGTGCTGCGCAGGGGCTCAGCCTATCTTGGCCTTCGGCTGGTGAATTCGGCGCAATATCGCGGTCGCCGCAGCGGCCGGCACCGGCTTGCCGAAATGGTAGCCTTGAGCGAACTTACAGCCGGCGGAAATCAGAAAGTCCCGCTGCTCGGCGGTTTCCACGCCTTCAGCCACGACCTCAACGCCGAGCGCGCTGGCGAGGCCGACGATCGCCCGCACGATCGTTGCGTCGTCGGAATCCGTCGTTACGCCGTCGACGAAGCGACGATCGATCTTCAAGCGCGCCACGTTTCGCGTGGCGCGAAACGTGCGCAAATAATCGAACGAGGAATAGCCGCTACCAAAGTCGTCGATGGCGAGGCGCACGCCGACGCGGCGCAGCCGCTCGAACTCTTCACTATGCCGCTGCGTCGCTTCCATAAGAACGGATTCAGTCAGTTCCAATTCCAACTGGTCCGCAGCAATGCCGTATTTGGCCAGAGCTGCGGCGACAACGAGGTCCAGATTGCTGGCCAACTTGAACTGCCCGGCGGAGATGTTAGCGGCGACGACCTGCGGAACGATGTCCTGCTGTTGCCACACCGCGATCTGGCGACAGACCTGTTCGATCACCCATTGTCCGATCTGGAGAATACTTCCGTTCGATTCCGCAATCGGAATAAACTGCTCCGGCAGCAGCAAGCCGCGTTCCGGGTGATTCCAGCGAATCAACGCCTCCAACCCGACCAGGAGTCCGGACTTCAGCTCCACTTGGGGCTGGTAATACAGCTCCAACTCCTCATTTTCGATCGCCGAATGCAAGCCCTCGCCGATCATCACCCGCTCCCGAACTTCATCATCGAGTTCGCGGATGTGAAAGCGGAATCGATCACGGCCCTCGGTCTTGGCCCGATAGAGAGCAAGGTCGGCCTTCGTCATCATTGCTTCGGGGTCGACAATGTCGCCTTGATAGGGAACGATCCCAATGCTGGCGCCGGTGTGAATCTGATTGCCGTCGATCGAGAGCGGAGCGGCAATGGTCCGACAAATCTTCGTTGCCAGCGCCTCGGTGTCGACGATACTGGTTACGTCCTCCTGCAGAACCGCAAACTCGTCGCCGCCGAAGCGGGCGACCATGTCCGTTTCGCGCACGCAACTCTTAAGTCGATCGGCAATCACTTTCAGGAGCGCGTCGCCGATGGGATGCCCCAGCGTGTCGTTGACATCCTTGAAATGATCAAGGTCGAGATAAAGAACGGCAAAGGACGTCATGCCACGTTTGGCGCGAGCAAACGCCAAATGTACCCGGTCCAGAAACGCTATTCGATTGGGCAGGCCGGTCAGCGAGTCAGTGCGCGCAAGCCGGAGGATCATTTGCTCCGCCGTCTTGCGCTCCGTGATATCGCGGAAAAACCAGATGCGGCCGAGATAGCGCTTTTTTTCGTCGTACAGCGGCGCCGAGTGTCGGTCGATCATGCGCCCATCTTTGGTTTCCAACTCGTCGTAATAGCTCGCCTCTGGACGGTCATAAAGGGCATGGACCTGATTCAGGAACTCGTTCTCGTTCTTCATGAACGAGGCCGCTATCTGCAATACGGGCTCATAGCTTCCCTTCATGAGTTCCGGCGGAATATTCCACATGTCTACAAAGTGCCGGTTGAAAGCGGTAATCCGCGCATTCTGGTCAACGACGAGGATTGCGTCCGGCGAATTTTCAATTGCCGCCGCCAGCAGGGCATGGGACGCGGCGAGTTCCTGCTCGGCACGGCGGCGCTCCGTAACGTCGGTAAGGATGCCCTCGATTGCAACCAAACTGCCGTCACCGTTGCGCAGCGGTTTCGTTTCCGCAACGAACCAAACGCGGGAGCCGTCCGGCTTCTTAAAACGGAACTCCAGACGATCGTTCTCTCTTGTCCCCGCCACTATTGCCCTGAGGTTGGTCATGGCGACGGCGAGGTCTTCACGCTCGATCAGCTCAGGCCAGCGATTCGGCTCGGCCATCAAATCAGCAGCGTTGTACCCGTACCGGCGAATGTTGTGTGACACAAACACCAGAGGAAACGGCTCCTGCGGTCCTAGCCGATACACGACCGTCGGGCTCGCTTCGACGATCCGGTTCGCGTCGGCCAGGACCTCGACACGACGCAAGGAAACCATTGCCGCGCTGACCAACTCGGCCAGAATCTTGATGGTGTCGATTTCGGCAGGGAGCCAGTCGTGCTCGCTGCGGCAATTATCGAAGCCGATAATCCCGCGCCACTCACCATCGACGAAGATGGGAACGGCCAACGCCGACTTGACACCGAACGATTCCAAGAACTTGCGAGCCGAAGGGTCTAAATCGCAAGTTCGCCCGGCGATCACTTCGCCGCCCGCAAGCCTGGGGAACCAGGAGGCTAGACCCACCTCGGCCATTGATTTGCCGATGGCCAGATAATCGGGCGGCGCTGAGACGCCGGGCGCGTTCCAGGTATAGTATTGTCCGAGGACATAGTGTTCGGCCGATCGGGGGCTGCCGTCGCGCAAAAGGATGTGTAGCCGGTCTACGCCGGCGACCTGACCGACACGCTCGATTACTTTCGGCAGCGACGCATCGAGATCTGACGAGCGCAGCAGCTCCTCGGCGCTCATCGCAATGGCTTCGAGAATGGCGTCGCGCCGATGGGCCGCCAATGCGACCAGCGAATTCTCCAGCCGCGCGTCGTCGGCCGGCTCGTTTGAATGCGGCTTTAATTGAGGGGCCACGACATCACCGGAGCGACGAAAGCACGGAGCGTGGGGGGAGGCCCCGAACCAAATTTCTTCAAATGTTACTTGGCAAATGTCGACATGCGATTGCGGAAATTGCTCAAATTGCGATTAAAATGGTGCCGGCGGCGAAATGCAGTTGGCGTGCGGGGCGGGCCGCACCCGGAGCATTGTGGTGTCGAGCATCGGTGAGGAGCGGACAAGGGAGAGGCCAATGGAGTTCGAACGCGCGCGCCTGGACCGCGAGGGGGCCGTCGCTATCCTGAGCATGAACCATCCGGAAGTGCTCAACGCGGTGTCGGCGGAGATGCTCAAGGGCCTGACCGATGCCCTCGATGCGCTCGCCGCATCGAGCGATCGGACCCGGTGCCTGGTGATCACTGGTGTCGGACGGGCGTTTTCGACCGGCGCCAACCTGCAGGGACGCGGCAATGGCCCGATGCCGCGCGGCGCCGGCCAGGTGCTGGAGACACTCTACCATCCATTTCTGCGGCGCCTGCGCGACCTGCCCTATCCGATCGTCGCCGCCGTCAACGGCCCTGCCGCCGGCGCCGGTATGAGCATCGCGCTGATGGGCGATCTCATTGTGTGTGCCCGCTCCGCCTATTTTCTCCAGGCGTTTCGGCGCGTCGGCCTGGTACCCGATTGCGGCTCGACCTGGCTGCTGCCGCGGCTGATCGGGCGGGCGCGCGCGATCGAGCTTTCGCTCCTTGGCGAGCGGCTGCCGGCCGAAACCGCACTCGCCTGGGGTCTGGTCAATCGCGTCTTCGATGACGAGGCGCTGATGGGCGAAGCGCTCCGACTGGCGCACGAGCTTGCCGCCGGTCCAACCGTGGCGCTCGGCCTCATCCACCGCCTCTACTGGGAGAGCCCCGAGAACGCCTACGAGCAGCAGCTCGATCTCGAAAGCCGCATGCAGCGCATCGCCGGCGCTTCCGAGGATTTTGGCGAGGGCGTCAGGGCGTTTTTGCAGAAGCGGCCGGCACAATTCGCCGGGCTGTGATCAGTGCTCGCACCGCATGCCGCCGTCGGCGCGCGCGTCAGCTCGAAACCGCGACTTGGCGATGTTCAATCTTGTCATCAAGAGTAAGCTGCGCGACTGCGTGTCGTTGCGCCGCGCCGGCGCGGAATAAAGAGGAAATGCCGATGAATTGGCGTGCCGAACTGGAAGAGCTTCGCCTGCGCGAGCGGCTGGCTCGCGAAATGGGCGGAGCGGACAAGGTCAAGCGCCAGCACGACGGCGGCCGGCTGACCGTGCGCGAGCGCATCGACGGACTGGTCGACGCCGGAAGCTTCCACGAAACCGGTGCGATTGCCGGCAGCGCGACCTATGACGAGAACAACGAGCTCACATCCTTCACGGCATCGAATTGCGTGTTCGGCCGCGCCCGCATCGATGGCCGGCCGGTCGTCGTGGTTGGCGACGATTTCACCGTGCGCGGCGGATCGGCGGATGCCGCGATCCATGAGAAGTCGCTGATGGCCGAGCGGATGGCGGCCGAATTCCGCCTGCCGATCGTTCGCATCATCGAAGGCTCCGGCGGCGGCGGATCGGTGAAGACGATCGAGACCAAAGGCCGCGCCAATCTGCCCGGCGGCGTCGGCCAATCGATATTGTTTCATTACACCACCGCCAACATGGCCGTGGTGCCGGTCGTCGCGCTCGGCCTCGGCTCGGTCGCCGGGCTCGGCGCCGCGCGGCTCGCCGCCAGCCATTATTCGGTGATGACCAAATCCTCCGCCATGTTCGTCGCCGGACCGCCGGTGGTGGCTCGCATCGGCCAGAACCTCAGCAAGCAGGAACTGGGCGGCTGGGAGATCCAGACCCGCAGCGGCGCTGTCGATCATGCCGTCGACACCGAGGAAGAGGCCTTCGCCTGCGCGCGGCGCTTCCTTTCCTATCTGCCGAGCTCGGTGCACGAGCTGCCGCCGAGGCTCGAGGCCGACGACGATCCGGAACGCCGCGATGAAAGTCTCATGAACGCCATTCCGAAGGACCGCCGCAAGGTCTACAAGGTGCGCCCGATCATCGAGGCCTTGGTGGATCGCGGCAGTTTCTTCGAGATGGGCGCGATGTTCGGCCGCTCCGCCGTCACCGGCCTAGCGCGATTGGAGGGCCGCGCCGTCGCCGTGATGGCGAGCGACCCGTATTTCTACGGCGGCTCCTGGACCGCCACCGCGTGCCAGAAGATCGTTCGCTTCGTCGACCTGGCGGAGACCTTTCATCTGCCGGTCGTTTATCTCATGGACTGTCCCGGTTTTCTCATCGGGCTGGAGGCCGAGCGCGCCGCCACCATCCGTCACGGCGTGCGCGCCATGGCGGCGATCAACCAGACCACCGTGCCATGGTGCACCATCATCATGCGCAATTGTTTTGGCGTCGCAGGAGCCGTGCACCAGCCGGCCAGCCGATTGGCGCTGCGGTATGCCTGGCCGTCGGGTCATTGGGGCTCGCTGCCGCTCGAGGGCGGCATCGAGGCGGCTTATCGGGCCGAGATCGATGCCGCAGCCGATCCGGCCGCCAAGCTCGCCCAGATCGAGCAGCGCCTGAACAAGCTGCGGTCGCCGTTCCGCACCGCCGAGGCGTTCTGGGTCGAGGAGATCATCGATCCGCGCGAGAGCCGGCCGTTACTGTGCGAGTTCGCGCGGCTCTCCGACAAGCTGGTCGCGCCCGGTCCGTCCGCGTTCCCCATGCGTCCCTGAAAGGCTTGCCCAGATGGCCGATACGCCGGTGCTTTCCGAGCTCAATGCCGTTGTCTGGAAAATCGCGGTCGCCACCGGCGATCGCGTGCAAAATGGCGATACCTTGATCGTGCTCGAATCGATGAAGATGGAGATACCGGTCGCCGCGCCGCGCGACGGCACCGTGGCGGCAATCTTGGTACAGGAAAAAGAGACGGTCGAGGAAGGCCAGAAGCTCGCCATCCTCGGCGACTAACGGATCTATCAGGATGCGGAAAATATTTCCGCCTTGGGGCGCTTGGGGCAAAGTGTCACAATAAGGTTATAGCCCAGCAGAACAGCGGCGGTGCTTGAGCGCGTCGGCCTTCTGCAGGAACAAACTCACCGCGTTTCGGTTGAACCGAGCGGGAGCGCGAGAAATGTCGGCCGCAAGAGATTACCAGCGATTCTCCGCCCGGTGTTTTGAAGCAGCGCGGAGAACTGATGATTCCCAGCATCGGGCGTTTCTGATCGAAATGGCCCAAGCATGGCGGCGACTTGCCGAGGAAGCGATGAGCGCCAAAGGCGCCCATGTTTGTTCCACTGCTGAGCCGGATCGGGGCGACTAGAGCCTGGTCGGGGCGACTACCAGAGATAGCGGTCTAGGCGCATTACGCTCCATCCTCATAGAGAGGGCTTATTTCACTCGCCGCGTGCCTGGCATGCCATTTCGGGCCAGGACCGCGCATGTAATACAGCTCCGGCCGGTAGCAGTCGAAGGCGTGACCGATCGTCCGCCACAGTTTGCTGACAGCTTCCGCGAGTTCTCGGCACATGATGCGCTCCCAGCGGTGCATTCTGGGAGTTTCTGTTGTTCCGACAATTCAGGGATTCTCCGTTAAGGGATGTTCCGTATTTAAGGCCGCACGTCGCGCTTTGCGGGGGTTGCATTGATTCAGGTCAATGCATCCCGCCGATTATTCCGCCTGCCTGCAACGAGAAACGCCGGGAGGATTTGATGCAAATCGGCAATTCCAGCTCCGCCTCGGGCGACGATCTCCTGAGCTGCCGAATGGCCATGCTGGGTCTCGATCTGAACGCGATCGAAAGCTGCGGCGGCCAAGTGTTCGAAGCCATCAAGGAGCGCTGCGCGAGCTGCGACTGTCGCGAGGCTTGCGCGCTCGATGTCAGACGCGATCCCAACGATCCGGTCTGGGAGACCTATTGCCCGAATACGGCCACGCTCATGGCGCTGCCCGCGGCTTGGTGGCTGGGGGCAAGATAGGCGGACGCCGATCCGTCAGCGCCGCTCCGCCGAACTGCGTGCGGAGGCCGGCGTGCAATAGACCCGGTAGACCGTGCGCACCAGCGCCCGCGCTTGCGGGCTGCCGATGGAATACCAGATGGTCTGTCCATCGCGCCGCGCCGTGACCAACCCGTCCTTGCGCAGCAGCGCCAAATGCTGCGACACCGTCGAGTGGCGGATCTTCAGCAAGGCAGCCAATTCGCCGACCGAACGCTCCTTCTCGATCAACTGGCAGATGATGATCAGGCGATGCCGGTTGGCGAGAGCCTTCAACAGCCCACTCGCCTCGTCCGCCGCAGCAAACATGGCATTAGCTTGCATCTTCATAGCCGGGTCCATACGAACGGCAGTATCTACAGTCAATGGCCGCCGCGCGGCGGGCCGGCAGCAGGGTGCTGTTTCGGGTTTTTTCGCAGCGCGCGTGCTTCACTCCACGGGGCCGCTGCGCGAACGCCATCCCGCCATGCCACCCGGAAAATGGCGCACGTCCTGCCGTCCCGCGGCGATCGCGCGATGCATCACGGTGGCGGATCTGCCTCCGGCCTGACAGATCAGAACGACCGGCTTGCCGCGCGGAATACCTGCGGGATCAAATTGCGAGAGCGGATGATTGATGGCGCCGGGGATGTGTCCACTGGCGTATTCGTGCGCCTCGCGAACGTCGACGACGGTACAGGTCCCCTTTTGATGGGCCTGCTGCAGTTCCTCGTGCGTGACGGCCGGCACGCCGCTGGAGGTGGTAAGCTTGGTCAACAATCGGGACAGCATCGTACGGCCCTTTCCTGTCAGGAGGCTTGGCCGCCCTTGGCGGCCTCAAATTGAGTCCACGCCGCGAGCGCGTGGCTGGCATACATGACCGACGGGCCGGCGCCGAGATAGATCGCCGTTCCGAGAGTCTCCAGCACCTCGTCGCGAGTCGCGCCTTGGTCGAGTGCCGCCTTGACGTGGAAGGCGATGCAATCATCGCAGCGGATCGCCACGGAGATACCGAGCGCGACCAGTTCCTTGGTCTTGGTGTCCAGCGCCTTGGGCGCCAACGCCGCTTGCGCGATCGCGGAAAACGCCTTCATGACCTCGGGCGCACCGCCGCGCAGATCTTTCAAATGCGGGCGAAGCTGATCCGTCAGTCCCGGCCAACTAGCCTCCATTGTACTTCTCCTGGTCAGCGGCAGCGCGCCGCGGCAACGCCGCGGACCTGCGAAGTGCCGCGGCAGCCGGCGCGGCAACAGCCTTGTACTTTCACACTTGCGCATATACGGTTATGCGAATATATTGTCAAGGCCCACGCTGCTGCGGCGATGCAATGGAGAAACCCCTATGTGCGAACTCCTTGCTCTGTCGAGCCAACTGCCGACCTCGGTCACGCTTTCGCTCTCGACATTTGCCCAGCACCGCGGCGCTGACGACGGTTGGGGGGTGGCATTCTACGACACCGGCGATGTGCGGCTTTATAAGGAGCCGGAACTGGCCGCCGAAAGCGAATGGCTCGCATTCATTCAACAAAGAAGCTTATCGGCGTCGCTGTTCATCTCTCATATACGTCACGCGACACGGGGCGTTCGCTCGCTGCCGAACACCCAGCCCTTTTCGCGAGAACTGGGCGGCCGCGTACACCTTTTTGCCCACAATGGTCGATTCGACAGCATCGAGCGCGACTACGCCGGCGGCTGGAACCGGTATCGGCCGATCGGCGAGACCGATTCGGAGATCGCCTTCTGCATCTTGCTCGAGCGGTTGGCGCCGCTCTGGGAGAACGGTTCAGTTCCCGCATTGGCGAAGAGACTTGCCGTCTTCACGCAGTTTGCCGCCGACATGGCCGCCATCGGTCCCGCCAATTTGCTTTATTCGGATGGCGATGCGCTCTTCGTTCATTCGCATCGCCGCACGCAGGCGGGTGGACGCGTTGCGCCGCCCGGACTTTGGCGTCTGTCGCGGCAATGCGAGAAATGTCGCGACACCGCCGAACGGGATCAAGGAACATCCTCTGCCGTAGATCGTCGCCAACAAGAGGTCACGTTGTTCGTCAGCATACCGCTGAGTGACGAACCTTGGGTACCAATTGCCGAAGGCGAGGTGCTCGCCATCCGGCACGGCAGGTTAATCTCCGCCGTCCTTCCCGGCGGCTTCCGCCTCCAGGATTTCCTTTTCGAGCCTCTCCACCTGTGCCTGCAATTCGTCGACAAAACTAAGGCTCATTTTCCCCTCCGCCTCTCCGCGCAGTTTCGCCACAAGCGACTCCGCGTCCCCCCGCGCCCGCGGTACACCAACCAATCCCCTTCCACGGCTCAACCACGCCCCGCTATTCGGCTTTTCGGGGTGCGTGTCTCTTTCCTTATATCCCCCTGATCTAGATCAAATTGCTGGCCACGGCCGAGGCGCATAAAGGCTCATGTGGCAGCCGATATCGACCGCGCCG
>Ga0187876_1001533_pt1 | contig 19316 bp, 17 predicted proteins | sample June2016WEW_17_4_FD_133000 | JGI IMG/M metagenome (GOLD analysis project Ga0187876, IMG submission 133000) | Peatland microbial communities from SPRUCE experiment site at the Marcell Experimental Forest, Minnesota, USA - June2016WEW_17_40 | ecosystem: Environmental > Terrestrial > Soil >...
TAATGGGCGCTTGCGACGATATATCGTTGCCGCGCCGTGTCCAGACACTTTACGAGAAGTGGCGTGAGACGGATGGGCGCGCTTTCTGTATCATGTCAAACGCGGCAGCGATTGACCAGAATGGCAAGGTCATAGCCAGTCATTTCTTTCACGCGGAAAACGATACTAATCCTGGACGCATCGTACTAAGGAGATATGACGATAGGGTGCGTGTATCGCTTCTAAAAACTGGTTACAGGGAAGTGTGGTATGCTAGCGGGGTGCTCGGAGCAACCAATGCCATTCAACGCAAGATATACGATGAATTCGGCCCGTTGTGGGGGACTCTGTTCGGAGAAGATGAGGCGTTATGCTATCGCGCGAACATACTTGGCGGAGTCGCTTACGTTGATGAGCCTTTGGTTTTATACCGGAGGCATACGGAACATCTTGTGCCGGACGATGTCCCCCCGGAGAAGAAAGCACACTATGACTACGTGCTAAACCAGCATATCGTGAGATTAGACGAAAACAATCTAAGGGATACCAAGACCGCCTTCAAAAAACGCTTCTTGTCCCGCAGCCAGGCGCGATATTTTGAAACACGTTTCCGTTGGGAATTGCAGCGCGGCCAGATCAATATTTTGAGTCATGATCGCCGTTGGTTCTCGCTGGCTTTTGTCATTGTAAAATATATTGCTGTAGGCATAAGGAGGAAGAAAATGGTTGGTTGGCTCCTATGGAGGTGTGATCCATCATTATTCGCTTGGGTTCGGAGGTGGACGAAACACGCCAAGCTAGAGGCAACGCCCCCTCCTCCGGGGGGATGTGCTCCCGATCCTTATCTTGCGTTTTTCGGACGGCAAGGTCAACTGTAAACGAAAGCACATAGCGATAGAAGCTGTTCACGATGGATTCAACTGGAGATATACTGGCACGAAACAGGGCCGTGTTTGAATGGTGCATCCGTTCCGCTCGACGGCAATTGGGGAAAGGCCAATCGGAAAAAGCGGCCCAATGGTGCGCCCTGGCATCGTTTCTCGCGGCAGGCCCCGGGTGGTTCGGTTGTCTGGCCAACGCCGAACTTGAAGACGTGCTTCTTCAAATCGCCGCGATCTTGCCAACTGTCCGCCCTAGTTCCAGCCGCGCTCTGCCGCGTCGGTGGTTACACGTCATGACCCAAGCTTGGTATTGGGGCGGCATGGTGGAAAACTTAAAACGTTGGATACTTTTCAGCCACGAGGAGACGGTTAATGAGGTTGTGGTTTTAGACCAAAGGAACTCGAATTGGCTCGGGCCGTTGCAGGCCATCGTGGAGGAAGCCGGTGGAAGCTTGCTGAATCTGACGTGCTCGTCTCCTCTTCTGGAGAAGGCTGCGGCGCTACGTCGTCTTGCGGCAGAGCGCGCGGATGCAGTCGTACTGCACACTAGCACCACAGACGTGGTCCCGGCTCTGGCCTTTGGAGTGGCGGGCGGCCCCCCGATTCTCCGGATGAATGTTGACGACCACATGTTTTGGCCGGGAATTTCGGCCATGGATCTAATTATAAATTTCCGCGAGCTCGGGGAACGCTGGATGCTTGCCCATCGTGGTTCAGACCGTAGCTATTTGCTGCCTTTGCCCGTGGCAAATCCAGCCCCGGTGGCCTTGCCGTCACGTCGTACGGCGGCCCGTGTCCGTTTTGGCATATCTGACGACGCGGTTGTGCTGCTTGCGGTGGGCAGCGACTACAAATTCAAGCCGGTAGGCGAATGGGACTTTATCAAAGCTGCGGAACGTATTCTCGCTCGTTGTCCTGGGTCAGTCATTTTAGTAGCAGGAGTTCCAGCAACAGGCTGCTGGCAAGCCTCGAATCCGGCCTTCGCCGGCCGGCTTAAGGCACTGGGCGTCCAAACCGATTTGACCGATTGCCATGCCGCTTGTGACATCGGTTTGGGCAGCGTGCCGTTTCCCTCTCAGACCGCCGTCCTTGAAATCGGCCTGCAAAAAAAGCCCTGCGTGCTGACGCCCGCCGACGTACCGATGGGCATCAACGACGTGGCATTTGAGCAAGTATCGCAGCCGGCGAACATGAATGAATATACGGAAATGGCCGTGCAACTAGTTTTCAACCCAAGCCGGCGACAAGCGGAGGGTCAACGGTTGGCGGAGTCCATTGATCGGCACCATTGTCAAAATGGGTGGAGAGGCTATTGGCAAGGATTGCAAAAGCGAGTCGTAACCGTCGAACACGAAGTCTATCCGTTGCTGGAAACCAAGCCAATGAACGACGAAGAGTGTGAGTTTTGGACGACATTACGTGTCAGGAGCGGCCAGGACATTCTGAGCCACGTGCACTTTAACGCAATTACGGAGAAGCGGAGAATCTGGCCCATGCCTGACCGCACCCTGAACCGTACGCAGGCTGATCACAACGTGGGGACCATTCTGTCCAGCGCGATTTTTGGGCTTCGGAAATTGCGTTTCAGTATAGGGGGTATGCGCAGGCGGATCTTGCAAAGTGAAAAATCTGGAGAATCAATTTGAAAATTGCAATCAGTCTTTGGATGTTCAAGCCCGGAACGGGCGGACTTCAAAGCCACGCCGAGCAGCTGTGCCTTGCGTTGCAGCGACGGGGTCATGAGGTAATGTTGATTACCCGATTCTACTCTTTTCTGCCACAAGGCTGCGGTTATCTTTATCAAAATGAGAAAAGCGGGGACACCTGTATCAACGGCGTGACCACTCGCCCGCTCTGCCTGCCTCCCCATGGGCGGCTCTTGAACTGGTTTTTGTCCCGGTGCGTTGAGCACCGCCAATTTACCGCGCTGGGGGTTCGCCTTTATGAGTGGCTCGCAGGCCGTTCGGCGCAAGAAGCATTTCGCGGCGCGGAACTTGTTCACCACATAGGCCAATCCACGGCGCTAATGGGGTTCGCCGCCGAACGCGCTGCCCGCTTTCACGGCGTGCCCTTTCTAGTCCAGCCCACCTGTCATCCGGATCAGGCCGGTGACGCCTATCGCGATCACTTCTTGTTCCGACGCGCAGATCGGCTTCTGGTTCATACGAAATTTGAGCGCGGCTATTTTGAATCGCGCTACCCGAAGATTCCGGTGGACGTGGTGGGAAATGGCATTGAAGATCGCACCGACGGTTGCGCAGAGCGATTTCGTAACGCAACGGGTGTTGCCGGTCCTTTCATTTTGTTTATCGGCCGCAAAGATCCGGACAAAGGCTATCCGCTGGTTACAGCGGCGTTCAGACAATTGCGCCAGAAGATGCCCGAAGTCTCGCTGGTGTGCATGGGGCCTGGCGACAGAAACGGGAAGATCCCTCCGATGCCAGGCTTGCTTGATCTCGACTTTGTGCCGGAGCAGATGAAAAACGATGCTTTGTCGGCTTGTTCATGCCTATGTGTTCCGTCAGTGGGCGAGTCGTTCGGTTTGGTCTATATGGAGGCGGGGCGTTACGCGAAGCCCGTGGTGGCGCGCCGCCTGCCGGTGCTGGAAGAATTGTTAGACCATGGCCGAGCTGGTCTTTTGCTTGGCCGTCAAGGCGCTTCGAAAAACCATGTTGAGCTTGAGATTGACGAGCTGGCGGCGGGCCTGTTTGAACTACTGAATTCGCCGGAAAGATGCCGCAAACTCGGTCAGGCAAGCCGGAAGGCGTCGGAAAATTTCATCTGGCCGCGTGTGGTTGAGAGATTCGAGGCGGCATACAAATCAATGAGAAGCCCGGCTGATGAACTTTCGACAATGCTTACAGGAATAGATCGACGACTTTGATAATTCTACGCACCAAAGCGTCAACGAATGAAAGGAGCTAAACTTGCCACACGTAAGCATAATCACCGCCATTTACAACAAGGAACATCACATTGCGGAAACCATCCGCTCGGTGCCTGCCCAGGCCGCACCACATTGGGAGATGATTGTGGTAGAAAGCGGTTCCGCCGACAAAAGCCTGGAAATCGTCCGGCACTTTTCCGGTCCCCGAATTCCAACCATCCTTCGCAACGCTCTGGAAAACCTAGCAGCGGTCCCAGGCGAACTGGAACGCCTTGCCGCCGCCGCCCGCCAAGCGGCGCAAACGGATTTCAACCCGGATATAATTCAAGCGCAACCCATCCAAGCAACGCGCCGGGCAATTGCCACTGAGCAACAGTCGCCTGCTTGACTCCTTGTGCGCGTCTCCCATTACAACACTTTTGCTGATGGCGGCTCGGCTACATTGATGTTGCGCCTCCACGATGCTCTGCGTGTCATGGGCCACGATAGTCGCATTCGGTACCGGAGGGGGAACCTGCAACTGCCAGAGGCGCAACGTCTGGAATATTGCCAGGGCTGGCTGGATCGTCAGCGCGAGCGGATCCGGCAGCGCTTTGAGACTTGGGCGATGGTCCCCGATGCCCCGTCGTATTTCGGTCGTTGCCGTCAGCATAGAGCAACGCCGCCGCCTGCAGTAGATTATTCGGCTGACGTGATTCATTTGCATTGGGTCAGTCGCTGGCTGGATTTACCGAGTTTCCTCAACAGAATCCCCAAGCAGGTCCCCATCGTGTGGACGATCCACGACGTGAGTCCCTTGGCGGGTGGATGCTTTATAGATTTCGGCTGTGGGCAACTTGAAAGCGGGTGCCGCTGCTGTCCCTTGTTAAAATCTCCCTTCAACCGGTTTGTGGCGGCCCGAGAGTGGAAACGCCGAGCCCACGCGTTGGAAGGCCGGCGAATATTTGCCGTTGGCAACAGCGCCTTTACCACAAGCCTGATTACAAAATCTGCCTTGTTTCGCGGAGCAAAAAAGATTGTGACGATTCACCCGGCTTTGAATGTTCGTGAATTCGTCCGCCATGAAAAGGCCGAAGCGAAACGGCTGTTAGGAATTGCGCAGGACCGGTTTGTTCTCGGCTTTGGGGCGGCGGCACTCACGGACGAGAACAAGGGGTTCAACCGATTTCTTGAGGTAGCTGAAAAAGTGGCGGGCTGGCGCGGTGCGGTGGATGCCCTTGTTTTTGGTGATGGTCTTTCGGCGGCGGGGAGCCCGCGGGTCAAGGTGCACAGTTTAGGGCGGCTGTCTTCACCAATACTCCAAAGCTTGGTATATTCGGCCACAGACGTATTTGTCATGACTTCGAGGATGGAAACATTCGGCCAGGTGGCAACCGAAGCGCAGGCATGCGGCGCCCCGGTCTGGGCATTTGATGTAGGAGGATTGCGAGACGCGATTCAAAACGGCGTGACCGGAAGTCTGATACCCTTTCCCGACACAAAAAAAATGGCTGAAAGTATTTGCGCAGCAGCGACGGATGGCAGTTTACCGACAATGGGAAGTCGGGCAGCCGACTGGGTGCGGCAAACTTTTTCGGCGGAACAGATGGCGGAACGGTATTTGAACCTCTACCGCGAGGCTCTGGGTTAATGATCTGAAAAATGAGTGAGCCAGCCCATTTCGTCTTTTGCGCCGACAGGAGCGCCCTGCCGGGACTCCATGTGGCGGCGTTCTCGTTGTTGGAACGCATCAGTCCGGCGGTGGCGCAAACGCGCTTCCTTCTTTTCAGCGATGAATTGGATGCAACCGACCTGGGATTGCTGAAAAAAACGCTGGCATCACTCAACAAGCCCTTCGCTTTGGAGTTGCGTCGGGTTGAGGCGGCGTTGTTCACAGGTTTTCCGTGCTTGAACGGCAGTTGGGCCGCTTACTATCGGTTGATGGTGCCAAAAGCATTGGACGTGGAGCGTTTCCTGTATGTGGATGCCGATACCTTGTGCGATGTGGACCTGAGTGAACTAAACACCTCCGATTTGGGCCCGGCACCCGCCGGCTTGGTGCCGGAAGCTCCGCTCGCCGGTGCAGCGGATCGGGTTGTAGCCGTGCGATTGGGCAACAGCCCGGCGGAACCCTACTTTAATTCCGGCGTTATCTTGGTAAACGTGGCGGAATGGCGGCGGCAACGGGTTACGGAAAGGGCGATGGAATATCTTGCAAAACATCATCCGCATTATTGGGACCAGTCCGCACTGAATGTGGTATTGCATGGCAGTGCCATTCAGTTGGATGAGCGATTCAACTGCATTGCCAACATGCGCAAGAACTGGCCCTTCCTCAAACAGCCCTACGGTAAGATCAACAGGCTGGTGCATTTTGTGGATTATCCCAAGCCGTGGGATTTCCTGGGCGAGTTTGTGCACCCTCAATATGGCCTATGGCGTTCGGTGCTGGACCGGACGGCGATGAAAGATTTCCGCTCATGGCACGCCGCGTCATCCCGCAAATTCCCTAAGACTTGCAAGGCGCGGGTCGGCTATAAAAAAACCCTCAAGGACCGTTTTCTGTTCACTGGCTACTCTCGTGGCTGGCTGAAGCGGGTTAAAGGCGTGCCCGTCATGAGTCCTCCTGCTTCCGTCGAGTCATTTGCCAAGGCATGAACGTGCAGGCTCCTTTTGGTTTTGTGACCAGTTGCCACCCTGGGGATAAAATCCTGGTGCAAGCAACGCTCGCGTCCATGCGACATTTTTGTCCAGGCGTGCCAATTTGTCTGATTGTGGACGAGGATTTTGGTGTTTCCGACCTTGTCAAAGAATACAAGCTCATTTTGCTGCCCATTGTGGATTTGCCATCCACGAAAATGAAAGAGCTGATGATGCGAAACTTTCATGCGAAAATGGCCGCAATGTGGGAAGGACCATTTGAGCATTATGTGTTCATGGATTCGGATGCAATTGTCTGGGGAGACTTCACCTCGTACGTGCGCCACGACTTGGACTTTCAAATTTTTTGGAATGAGGTTTCCATTCCTCATGACGCCAGCACAATTCCTTCCTGGCTGAAACATTTTTACTTTGATGCGGAACGATTGCGTCAGTTTGATCCGTCCTTTGACTGGCGTGGCCATGCCTACTTTTCTTCCGGCGTCTACGCATGCCGCCGCAATGTGTTCTCTTTTGAGGAATGGGTGCGAGTGCGCTCTTGGGGAACATGCGAGGCAGGAGACCAGGGCCAGTTAAATTACTTGGTCCACGCAAAAACGCAGCGCGGCGAAATCAAAACTGCCGTTACCGATTTACAGCACCTTTGGGCGTTTCACGGCAAAGATGAATTGGTCAGGGATTGCGCGGGTGCGGGTTGGCATTTTCCGAAAGCCATTCGCCGACCGCGCGTAGCCCATTTTTGCTGGCGCAAGCCCTTCCTGTTTGACCGCAAGGCCTATTCGCGCCCGTTTACTATTGCCCGGCTGGAGCACCATCGGCGACGGCATGGCAATCTGGGTGCGTGGCTCGCAATCTTGAATGAGGAACGTAACGTTTTATTAGTCAAGTTGAGGCGCAGGCTGAAGCGTTACGCCGCAAAAATGTGAGGATCAATAACCATTTCTGCCAAACCTTATTCAAATATGAATTCTTCTTCCTTTGCTCTGAACACCTCCAAGTTGTTAAGGAGATTTCCACTTATCCACAGTGCGGTTAGACGAATTTACTGCATTTTTCGTCCCGGTCTGCGTTTTCGCGTTGAACAAGCCTTTCGCAATTTTGATGAGGTGTTCGTCTTGAAAATTGGCGCGAACGACGGCGTTGAAAGTGATCCGCTTGCCGACTTCCTGCTGAATGACGGTCGGTATCGCGGTCTCTTGGTCGAACCGATCCCACAATATGCGAACATGCTCTCGGCGAATTATGAGAAAACGGGTCGGTTTATGATTGAACAGGCGGCAATCGCTATGAAAGACGGTAAAACCACCATGTACTTTGTGGATGAGAAGGCGACCGATTCAAAGGGACAGCCGCTTCCAGTCTGGCTTCGTGGTGTGGCCAGCCTTGATCGCGCCCATGTTGAGAAACATCTTCTGCCAGAAATGCGCGGAGCGATCAGGGAAACGACCGTGGACTGTCTGTCAGTCGCGAGTCTATTGGTCCGAAACGAAGTTCGCAAAGTGGATTTATTGCACATTGACGCCGAGGGGCATGACTATTCTATTCTGCAACAATTCAATTTTTCGGTCATACGCCCCAAGATCGTTATCTTTGAGAGAAAACATTTATCCAAACAGGATGAATCGGCCGCAAAGGCGATTATGGAACGATTTGGCTACGAAGTCAAAATGTTAGAAACTGATTGTCTCTGCATCGCCCAATGATGCTGCATGACCGTTTCCGTCATGATCACCACGCGGAACCGGGTGCCGGAATTGCGGCGCAGCCGACCTGTGTCAATTTGGGAATCGTGAACGCTTAATGTCAGTCAAGGTACCAAACCTCAGCAAGCCTGCTCAACGACTCTATTCGGTTGATGTGCTACGCGGGATAGCATCACTCTCCGTGTGCTATCGCCATTTAACCTTATCTTTTCCAGAGGGAAGCTTTGTCCGGGCTTCCGGATCATGGGGGGGCATTGGCGTTCAGGTCTTTTTCGTTATTTCTGGGTTCATCATCCCTTATTCGTTGTTTAAAGCCAGTTATGGGCTTCGGAGTTACGGGACTTTTGTGGCGAAACGAATGATCCGGCTGGATCCACCGTATTTGGCAGCAATTTGCCTGATCATTCCATTGGGCTACTTGTGCGCAATGGCTCCCGGGTTTAGAGGGCCGGCGTATCATGTATCGGTTAGCCAGGTGCTGCTTCACTTCGCGTATCTGAATTCCTTCTTTAAGGATAACTGGGTCAACCCGGTATTCTGGACGCTCGGCATAGAATTTCAGTATTACCTGTTGGTTGGCTTGCTGTTTCCGCTGATTGCCAGTCGCAGGCGTTGGCTGCGCTATACGGTTTTTGCCGGCTTTGGCGGACTGGCGGTCATTTTTTCTCCGGCAAGCGCCCGGCCTTTTGTTTTCCATTGGATTTTCCTTTTCATGTTGGGGATGACGGCGTTCCATTGGCATTGTGGCGTGGTGGGCAAATGGGAGTTTATGGGACTGATGTTCCTTCTCTCGGCGGCCGCTTGGGCGAGTTTAGGATGGGCTGATGCCACGGTGGGCTTGGCGACCGCGTGCGCCATTCTCTTCATCAATTCCACCAATGCGATTACTCAGTTCTTTGGCAGAATTTCTTACTCTTTGTATTTAATCCACAACCCAACAGGAGTGAAGACCATCAATCTTGGGATGCGAATTGCCTCGAGTTGGCGGAGCCAGTTGCTGCTTTTGCTTGTCGGGCTTGGGGTATCGCTCGTGGCAGCAAGCGCACTTTATCGCTGGGTGGAAAAGCCGGCACAAAAATGGTCCTCGGCGATAACGTACAATCCTCACCGGCATGTTGCGTGAACCTCTCGGTAATGATCACCACGAGAAACCGTTCGGCGGAGTTACGCCGCACCTGCCGAGCACTGCGGCAGTTGAATCCGCCACCGTACGAAGTCCTTATCACTGCGGATGGTTGCACGGATGACACAGTCCAAATGGTGAAATCGGAAATGGGAGACGCGAAAGTGATCGTGAATGAGGTGAGTCAAGGTTCAGTGGCTTCGCGTGATCGGATGATGCGGGAAGCAAAAGGCGACCTCGTGCTTGCGCTGGACGATGACAGTTACCCGGAGCAACTGGATTGTCTCCATCTTCTCTCTTCCATCTTCTCTCTCCGCCCCTCCTTGGCCGTTTTGCATTTCCCTCAGCGCACGGATGAATACCCGGAAACACTCACGCAAACAGATTTCGGACCCGAACGTGCGACCCGTTCCTTCGCCAACTCCGGCGCGGTGCTGCGCCGTTCGATTTACCTCCAATTGCCCGGCTTTGACCCCAAATTCTTCCACATGTATGAGGAGCCGGACTATGCCTTGCAATGTGTTGGCGCTGGCTACGAAGTGCTGTTTTCTCCGGTCGTGACAATCCGTCACCATTGGTCTGGTCAGACGCGGAGTGAAATGAGAAATCATCATCGCCATTCGCGCAATGAATTCTGGAGCACGCTGATTCGCTGCCCGTTTCCACAGGTCTTGGTCCTGGCCGCCTACCGGGTTTTCTCGCAATTTCGCTTCGCCTGCAAACGGGGGATGAGTTGGGTCATTCGCGAGCCGGTTTGGTGGCGGCAAGCCATCGCGGGCATTCCCTATTGCCTGAATAAGCGAACCCCGATTCCCTGGCCCCGTTACCGCACCTGGCTGCGGCTGAAGTGAAAAGTGGCCGGTGACTCCGCACTGTGGCGTGCCGCGTGCTTTACGAAGAAATAGTGCCCGTTCACAATTATGGCTCGCTTCGGAATTAATCCGGGAGATTTGAAGAAACTGCTTCTGACGATGGCAGTTGGATGGGGGTCGTTGATCGCGCTTTCCAGCCACGCGCAAGGGACATTGAATGTCACAAATTTTGGCGCGGTCGGGGATGCTGTCCAGTTTTATGTCAGTACCACGAGCAATTCTGTGGTCGTCACTACCACGAACCAGATGCCGGCCAGCGCCATTGGCGAGTCAATTGAGATTTTCGGGGCAGGGTTGCAGACTTCCGGGGTCGACAGCCATGGCAACAATACGAATGGCAATCAAGACATGGTTGCCACCATCACAAATGTCGTCAATGGCACAAATATCTACGTTTCGCAGTTTGACCAAGCGACACGGACCAACACCTTCGCCACCTACGGACACGATAACGCGCCGGCTTTCGCTCTGGCAATCGCTGCGTGTAATGGAACGAACGACACAATTAACATTCCTTCTGGCAAATACTTGCTAATGCCTTCGTCCAACGGTTCCGCTTACGGATATGCCTCTGTTTGGATACAGCGGGGCGGGATTCATTTTGTCGGCGCGGGTATGACCAACACCGTGCTACTCGGTAAAGGCGCATGGACAGTCCCAAATGTCTCGGGCACCAGTAACGCCGTGTGGCGCGGCTTTCTGTTTGAATTTTATTTGCCGATTACCAATGACTATCCTTTCAGCATCGAGAATCTGACAATGGACGGCGGCGTCCAGCAGGGAAATACGTCCGAGCACGGTTACCCGGCAAATCCCGTTGACGGGTCGGGCTGGGACGGAACTTCGGATGCCATTGTAGCAATGGGGCAAGGCAATACCTTTACGCACGCGACCTGGACAAATGTCATGTTCACCCATTGGCGCGGAGAAATGGTCAAGAGCCTCGACGGAAGCACCAACGGGAATCAAGAGATCATAAATTGCACATTTGCCGACGGCAACGCCACCGCAATCAATTATTATCCATCACTCAACGCCTCACATTGCTTGTATTCCAATCTATTCCAGGTAGCCGAATATTATCAGAGATACTCGACCAACACGTCCTACTTCCAAAATAATCTCGTCACCAACACCACCGGCAATACTTTTGCCATCAATGGCGGCAAAGGAAACAACCCGCCGTTTGTGATGCAAAACAATACATTTTATCTGAGCGGCAATGGTTATAACGGCATTGAAACAACACCCGCCGATAATGTATTCATAATTAGCAATCAATTTTTTAACCCCAACCTCTATTCGCAAAGTATCGTCATAAGTTGTGTCGGGGCTCAGGGAACATTCGAAAACAGCAATATTGTAGTTGCCGGCAATACATTTTACAACCCAGAAACAGTAATTGAGCTGGGTGGTGGTAGCGTTACCAATGTAAACGACCTATACCGCGTAGAAGGTGTCCAAATATGCAGTAATAATATCGTTGGGCCGGGTACCGGAGGAAACGTCGCGCTTTTGATTAATTTTGGTGGTTACTATACTAATGTGAATCTATTTAAAAACACTGTCACAACAAATTCCGACCCACTTAATGGAAATTGCAGAGCTTCTGTCAAATCCGGCGTGGGTAACAGCGCTTTTTATGTGTTAGATAGCATTAATAACATTTACTTCTCGTCAATCTGTGATCTTAACGGAGTCACGAATGGCATCAGTTATGCGAACGGTTCGAGATTTGAAGTAATCTATTCTTTTCATGCCGGAACGGTTTATGCCTTGGTGGATACCAACGCTAGCCAGATACCTCCGGGAGCGCAGATCCTCATTCAGAATGACAACTCGAGTTCAGCCACAATTCCGGTCTATTTGAACAGCGCCCTCACCATAGGCCCGGTTAATGTTCCCAGCGGTCAATCCTTGGTAGCAATGTGGACGAATGGCGTGTGGATGAGTCTTTCCCCGAATGGGCCCACTCCGCCAACCAATGTACGGGTGATTGTGCCAGGACCATGACAACTACAGGACTACAGCACTACGAGACAACCGGACAAGAGGACGACGAGGCATTGTAAAAAGCTGAAATACTGAAATGCTGAAATGCGACCACGGACAGCAAGACCACAAGACTACGGACTGCAGACCTCGAGCAATTATTAACCACAGAACCCGACATCCGATGCCAGGGGATCTGAACACGTATGAACACGGATCCAAGTTTAAACGAAGCCGACGCAGATGACAAAGACCGGGAGCACTTTCGTCGCCTTGGTCTCATTCTGCTCGGTATTCTTAAGTCAGAATCTCGTTACCGGCCTCCGCTCCCGCCTTCGCTCCCGCCTTCGCGCAGCAGTTGTGGCCCGGCAGGCAGCAGTTGTGGCGGGCAGGCCGGAAGCTCTGAACCGGCAGGGAGAGACGACGGCCCGGCAGGAAGGCCGGAGGGCGGAGATGGCATATAGAAGAGGGGAGGTCGGAGGTCAGTAGTCCCGTGGTCAGTGGTCCGGTGGTCAGTGGGCGGTGTTTCAGTATTTCAGTATGTTAGCGTCTCAGAATGTTAGCATTGTAGCTTTTTAAGACGTCCGTAGTCCCGTGGTCCATTTTCATACGACGTGAAAATCGTTGTTTCCCAAATCGGCGCGCGCGAACATTACGCCGTGCCACGCGCCCTGCACCAGCATGGCATGCTCGCCGCCCTGGTCACCGATTGGTATGGGTTTGGATACGAAAGCAGAAATGGGGAAAGCAGAAAGCAGAAATTATTTCAGCGTTTCAGCGTTTCAGCGTTTCAGCATTTCGCCGGCCGCAGCCGCGCGGCCTTGGCGGCTCACGCCGACGGCCTCCCGGACGACCTGGTCCATGCTTTTCCCGTCCGCAGCTTGTTCTGGAAATGGCGCGTGCGCCGGCTGACGGCCCAGGGACGCAGTCACGAGGCGTACCTTCACACCGATGCCGCCTTTGCCGCCGCCGTCGCCCGGCTCAACCTGCCGCCCCATGACGCTTTCTTCGGTTATTCCTACGCCAGCCTGGAAATGCTCGTGGCGGAAAAGAAGCGCGGCATCTTGACGATACTGGATCAGATTGATCCGGGTGCGGCGGAGTTCGAATTGGTGGCGGAAGAGATGGCCCGCTTCCCGCAACTGGCTGGTCCGCCGCCAATGTTTCCGGCGGCCTATTACGACCGCAACCGCCGCGAATGGGAGCTCGCTGACCGCATCGTAGTCAATTCTGAGTGGAGCCGCAAAGCCCTCATGAAACAAGGCGTGCCATCGCACAAGCTCGTCGTCGTGCCGCTGGCGTTTGAGCAAAACGCTGAAAATCTGAAAGCTGAAACGCTGAAATCTGAAACACTAAAGCACCGAAACACTACAACACCGAAGCACCGAAATACCGAAGCACCGCTCCGCGTTCTGTTCCTCGCCCAAGTCAACGTCCGCAAAGGCATCCACTACCTGATGGAAGCGGCCCGGATGCTCGAACCGGAGAGGATTCGTTTCGATATCGTTGGCCGAATCGGAATTCTGCCGGCCGCAGTGGCATCCGCGCCCAAAAATATGACCTTCCACGGGCCGGTCAGCCCCCGCGAAGCGCCCGAGTGGTATTGCAAGGCGGATTTGTTCGTGTTGCCGACGTTATCGGATGGGTTTGCCATCACCCAATTGGAGGCCATGGCGCACGGTCTGCCGGTCATCGCCACGCCTTGCTGCGGGCAAATCGTCAGTGACGGCGTGGATGGGTTCGTCGTTCCGCCGCGGGATGCCGGGGCTTTGGCCGGCACCATCCGCCGTTATTTCACCGAACCGGACTTATTGTCCGCGCAATGGGAGGCCGCGCTGGCCAAGTCCCGCCAGTTCACATTGGAAACGCTGGGAGAGAATCTGCGCAAGTTGGTGGAGCAGAAGAGGGAAGAGGGAAGAGAGGAGAGAAGAAATGCAACCATTGAAACCGCCGATGACGTTTGAAATTCACAATTATCCCACATTGGCGGCGGACGCCGTGGAACTCCGCGAAAACGCGGTAAGCGCCGGGCAGATCATGGCTGGTCTCATCCGCTCCACCGAATCCCGCAAATGGAAGCTGGCGAGTTTGCTTTCTCCCATCTTCGCCCTTCTCTCTGTTTGGTGACTCCTCTCTCCCCTCTCCTCTCTCCTCTCTGCACCTTTTTGGTCCCATGTCCTCAACCCTCTCCATCCTCCCTCTCGCCTTCTGGGCAGTCATCGCCGTGCTCGCTCTCGGCGCCGTCTGGGCCGTCCGGCATCTGCGCGACGGCACCGGCCTGCCGACCCTGGCGGTGTTGGGGACGATTGCCGCGTGGTACGTCGGTGACGCGTTTTACAATGATTATGCCGATTATCATGCCAAGGTGTTCGAACCGGGCATCCTCCAAAGCGCTTGGTGGCAGGTGGCCTGGTTCCTGACGGTGTTTCTGCTGGCCGCCCCGGCGCTTCATCGCTGGCTCAACAGGCGGTATCTTCGCGGGACCAGCGGCGTCTTGCAATTGTTCAAATTCGGCGTCGGCCAGCCGGGGTTTCAGAGGCAGTTGACCCGCTTGTTTTATGGATGCGCCTCCATCTGGCTCATCCTCTGCATCATCGCCGTTATCCGACTCCAGAGTGCGGTTCTCTACTTCTTCTTCCCGTTCCTTGGGTACCAGGCCAACCCCTGGGGTCACGGGCGCGTCGGCACAGGTTTTGATTTTCTCTCCATCGTGGCCTTATACCTGCAATTGCTGATTGCCGGCCTGTTCGGCGTGGTGGCCGCGCTCTCCACCAATCGCCGGATTCGCTGGCTGGCGCTGCTCTGTTGTCTCCTGTCCTGGCCCTTTTTCATTTTTTCCCGTGTCCGTAATTCGATGCTGGCCGTCGTCGTCCCCGGTCTGTTGAGCTGGGTGTTTTTGCGAATGCGCGGCGGAATGTGGAAACGGTTCGCGGTGCTCGCCGGTTGTTTCGTGCTGGTCAACGCCTGGATGGGATTTGTCATCGCCAACCGTTCCAGCATGAGCGTCGTCGAAGCCCTCAAGACAAAGGGATTCAGCGTGCATGAGAATGCCCGGGTCCACCACGAGGGCTTGAACATGTTTGAGGAGTTGTGCTGGGTCAACACCTTCATAGTGGAGGGAACCTACAAACCCAATTGGGGCGCGCGCTATTTTGCCGAACTCGTGAATCCCATTCCCCGCCGGTTCTGGCCCGGAAAACCCCTGATTGGGATTGATTACGCCATCGCCCGCGGACAAGGAACGGGCCAAGCGGGCGCGGCCGGCGCTTATGCCACCATCTCCACCGGCATGATTGGCCAGGGCGTCGTGAATTTCGGGCGCATCCTCGGACCGGCCTTTGCCGCGCTGCTCATGGCTTTCTGGGTGGCCATCCTCGCGCGCCTGGACCTGAACATCCAGAAGTTTGGCCGTCTGCCGCTGTATGCGCTGGGAATGATTCTCACCTTCAACCTGGGCCGCGACATCACGCTCATCACCCTTTATCCCTTTGCCTTCGGCGCGCTGCTGGTGTGGTGGGTCGAGCGCCATCGCTCGCCAGCGCCCGGAAGTCGGAGGTCCGTGATCAGTAGTCCGGTGGTCAGTAGTCCGGTGGTCCGTGGTCCGGTAGTCAGCGGTCAACCTTCGGCAGTCTCGCCAAGGCCCGGCTATGGTTTGCTCCGCCGACCCAGGTTCACGGTTATCCAACGCGCCTGGCCCAGGCGGGGGGTGCGAGGCGTCCGAAACGCTGAAACGCTGAAAAGCTGAAGCAGCGTTCCCGTGAGGGCCGAAAATATGGTCGAAAAGGAATCGTACATAATGCGCGACCGTCGCCTATTCATAAACCCCCAACCGTGTTTCAATGGGGTTTATGACAACAAGAAACGGAAAAATCGCCCGTCTCCCCCACGCCATCCGTGCTGAATTGCCGCGCCAAAGCGACATGTCGCGTCGAAGTCTGATGAAGACGGAACCGGCGGCCGTAACCAACCTCAGGGCGGAGGCTGGCCGATCCGGCCGTAGATGGAGACTGAAAGACAAACGCAGATTAACGCAGATAAACGCTCATGGGCACTTGTGGGCACTTATGGGCGCTATTGGCCAGCATCAACACTGCTCAACACTATTCAACCCTACTGCGCACACATATACGCAGATGAACACGGATAAAAATTTAACAGCCCCGAAAGCTTTCGGGGTTCGAGCCAACGAACAAAGGCTGCGGCAGTTTCGTTGCCTTCGTTTCCTTCTGTGCGGTATTCTTAAGTTAGAGTGCTTTTCAAATGGTTAATGTCCCACACGTGGCTGTGCTGTTTTACCGGATTGGCCCGTATCATTACGCGCGGCTCAAGGCCGCCGGTTCACGGTTGCGCGTGACCGCGGTGGAGTTCTCGAACGTGGATCTCACCTATGCCTGGGACTTGGTGGAAGGTTCCGATGGGTTCGACCGGTTGACGCTGTTTTCCGGGACCCCGGTCAATGAGTTGCCGGCCAACCGCATCTTCAAGCGTGTCGGCGAGGCCTTGGACCAGCTTGCTCCACAAGTCGTAGCCGTTCCCGGATGGTACGACCGCTGTTCCCTGGCCGCCATGCGTTGGTGCATGGCTCGCCATGTCCCGGTCGTGGTCATGTCTGAGACGACGGCGTGGGATGATGAGCGTAAATGGTGGAAAGAAGCATTGAAGCGGCGCGTGGTGCGCTTGTGCTCGACAGGTCTGGTCGGCGGATCTCCCCACGCGGAATACTTGCAGCAGCTAGGCTTGCCACAGGAACGGATTTTTTTGGGCTATGACGCCGTGGACAACGCCCATTTCGCCGCCGGAGCGGATGAAGTGAAAAGGAAGAAGGAAGAGGGCGTGGAAGGAAAAGTAGAAAGCGGTTCAAGGACTACGGGACAACGAGACAACGAGACTACGGGTCCGTCTGAAAGGCAGAGGTCGGAGGTCCGCGTTCAGTAGGGGTTGCCGGACAAATACTTTCTGGCGAGCGCGCGGTTCGTCGAGAAGAAGAACCTTACGCGATTGATCCAAGCGTATGCGCTGTATCGGAAGAGGGCGGCAAGCGGTTCAAGGACTACGGGACAACGAGACTACGAGACTACGGGACCGTCTGAGAGGCAGAGGTCAGAGGTCGGTGGTCCGGTGGTCAGTGGTCTGGTGGTGCCGTGGTCCCTGGTCCTATTGGGCGACGGCCCGCTCCAATCTTCCATCTTCGATCTTCGATCTTCGCTTGGCTTGGAGCACTTCGTGCACTTGCCCGGCTTCAAGCAATACGATGAACTACCAGCCTACTACGGTATGGCTTCCGCTTTCGTCCATGCCAGCTCGACCGAGCAATGGGGCCTGGTGGTGAACGAAGCGATGGCCGCCGGCCTGCCCGTGCTGGTTTCCAACCGCTGCGGTTGCGCCAGGGACCTGGTAAAAGATGGCGTTAATGGATTCACCTTTGATCCGTTCAACGTCGAACAGCTTGCCTCGCTGATGCTTCGTATTTCAGCGTTTCAGCGTTTCAGCATTTCAGCTTTTGGCTCCAAGAGCCGTGAGATCATCGCCAACTGGGGCCCGGCGCGGTTTGCGGACGGCTTGCGGCAGGCAGTGGACACGGCGTTGCGAACAGCCGCGCCGAATCCGGGTTTGGTTGACAATTTTTCCGTCTCCGCTCTCGTTCACGGGTTCCGGAGCCAGCCAACGGATGATTCGGGCAAGCAGGTTGATGGCCGCGCAGCAGGTACCGGCGAAGATGACCACAATTTTCTCGTTTTTCGCTACCAAGGCAGGGATGTGCTGGCCGTTCCGGAAAAATCGAAGGCATTGTTGCGGGCCGGTCTGGAAAAATTCCAACCGTTTACGCCCAAACGGCAGCTTTACCGCACGTTGCTTTCAGCGGCCATCCGAACGGGCGGGTCCCGGCTGCTGGCCAGGCGGCGCGCCGGACCAATAGAGCCGGCCTTAAATTTTGACTTTAAATCCTGGCAACGGGAACTCGAAGAACATCTTGGCCGGCGCATAGCGCATCCTATCGTAAGCTGGCCATCGGAACCCTGGCGCCGTCGTTTCTATGTTCACCTGCTCGACGAGCATTTGCGTTCATTTGCCTTTGTCAAACTGGCGTTGCGACCGGAGGACCGGCCCCGCTTAGCGGCACAGGCCGAGGCCCTGGCAGCATTGAGCAAGCTGACCTTCCGGCAGCTCCGCGTGCCGCAGTTAATAAGGCACGATCACTTCGGCCCGGCGAGCTATCTGGTCGTTCAACCGCTGCCGACTGAAGCACGCCCGCCTTTGCTGAAACAGGATTGGGGCACTTCCGTATTAACCGCGGAGTATTGCGGACTCCGCAGACGAATGACCAGGGACGAAATCACCGGGCTGTCATGGTGGACCGAATATATCCAAAGTCTTCGCCCGGAGCATCGGGACTTTCATGAGGAATTGACCCGCTTGCTGGCTTCCGGGGCGGAAGTGTGCCGGGCTCACGGTGACTTGGCGCTGTCAAACATGGTCACTGATGGCTCCTGCACCTGGCTGTTCGACTGGGAATTAAGCCATCCGGATGCTCCCGTCTTGACGGATGCCGTTGGCTTTTTCATGTCTTTCACCGTCGGCAAAGTTCCGCGCGATCCCGCTGCCCAGCTTGCGAAGTTTCGAGCGCATTTCCTGCCGGATGATTCCGCGCAACGGCGATTGGATATCATGCTGGCGATCGCGTTCAGAAACGGCTGTGGTGTGCCGGACGCAGGCAGACTGATGGCCGCGTGGGGCGGTGTTTCGGTGGGGCGGTGTTTCGGTGGGCCGGTGGACCGGTGAGCCGGTGTTTCGGTGGGCCGGTGGGCCGGTGGACCGGTGAATCGGTTTGACCGAAAGACTGAAATACCGAAACACCGAAGCACCGAAATACCGAAGCACCGAAACACTGAACAACCGAAACACCGAAACACCGCCCCTATGGGCGCTCCCCCTACCAGTGTGGCCCACGTTACGTCATGGCTTTCGCGCCAGGGCGGCGGCATCCCGCCGGTCGTTTGGGCGCTGGCGCGAGAGACCAGTCGCCGGGGTTTCCCGTGCTCCATCCATGGCCTAAAGGATCAATGGACCGACCAGGATTGCACCGGTAATCATGTGCCGGTGGTCGCCGGAAGGATTTGGGGACCCAAAGCCATTGGATTTTCACCCGGGTTGACTGCTCAATTGCGGGCGCATATTCGTCCCGGCGGTATCATCCATAGTCATGGATTATGGATGCATCCGGGTACGGCGGCCCGGAAA
>Ga0187876_1001535_pt1 | contig 19292 bp, 26 predicted proteins | sample June2016WEW_17_4_FD_133000 | JGI IMG/M metagenome (GOLD analysis project Ga0187876, IMG submission 133000) | Peatland microbial communities from SPRUCE experiment site at the Marcell Experimental Forest, Minnesota, USA - June2016WEW_17_40 | ecosystem: Environmental > Terrestrial > Soil >...
ATGACCACCGAAGTCAGTTACCGTGCGGCTGCGACCAGCGACATCGACTGCCTGTTGCAGTTGATGCTGGGCTTGCAGCAGGATGATCCGTGGTCGGTTCCTTTCCGCGAAGAAGTAGTCCGAGAGAGCTTGCGCGAACTGCTTATTAATCCTTCTGTCGGGCGCGTCTTCTTAATTTGCGATGCTGACTCCTGTGTGGGCTATGTCGTGGTCTCGTTCGACTTCAGTCTCGAATACGGCGGCAGGAACGCTTGGATCGACGAGTTATTTATTCGGCCAGAGTTGCGTGGCAAAGGCATTGGCTCAAAGGCACTGGACTTCGCAGTCCAAGTTGCCCGCGAATGTGACGCGAAGGTGCTGCATTTGGAAGTGAACCGAGGAAATCCAGCGATTAACCTGTATCGGCGGCATGGCTTCGAAGACCACAACCGCTCCCTGCTCTCGAAGTGGCTTACCCGAAAGAACGAGGAGAATCCCTAACGATCACGTCAATAAGCCGAGTACGCAAAGCTGCAATAGCTGTTCCGGCTATGATGTTCTTGCGGATAATTGCACTCGCCCAATGCCAACAGGCACAATTAACTTCGACACCGTGAGGAAGATCGGCTTAACGCTGCCGGGCGTCGAGGCGAGCACAGCATGGGGCGCACCCGCGCTCAAGGTTGGCGGAAAACTGCTGGCGTGCGTGCCTACTCACCATTCGGCTGAGCCGGGTTCGCTTATGGCTCGCGTTGACTTCGACGACCGCGCCGAACTGCTCGCAGCGGCTCCCGATGTTTACTACGTGACCGACCACTATGTCGGCCACAGTGCCGTACTGGTTCGTCTCTCTCGTGTCACACAAGATGTACTGAGGGACTTGCTCGGCTTGGCTCACAAGTTTGTGACCGCTCATAAAGCACGCCGTTTGCCATCGCGCAGCTGACGCAAACCTGTCTGATTCTGGCTGGCTTCCGAGCAATCCGAGAGCGACAGACCTTGTATTGCTACGATAGGCATTGATCGTTGGGGAGAGGAACCATGACCGTCGCATCCACTACGAGCGTTAACGTCAAGCAGGCGGTGCCCTTTTTCGGGGTGACCAACATGGAAGGATCGCTGCGATTCTATGTTGACGGACTTGGCTTCAAAGTGAAGCACTGGTGGATTCCGAATCGTGAGGAGGACAAGCCAGACGGGAGAATTCGCTGGTGCTGGCTTGAGCTTGGCGATGCCGCCATCATGCTTCAGGAGTTCTTGCCGGAACGCCCCCCGAAGGAAACGCTTGGGACTGGGACATCGGTCTGTTTCATGTGCGAAGACGCGCTGGCACTCTATCGCGAGTTCAAATCACATGGAATTCAGACGCGGCAACGTCCATTCGTGGGCAACCGTCTCTGGGTAGTGCCACTCACCGATCCTGACGGCTACCGCATTGACTTCGAAAGCCCAACCGATGCGCCAGAGGAAAGCGAACTAGCCGAATAGCAGCGGAAACATAGGAGGCGACGATGAAGCGAGAACGGTTGCTGAAGGTCGTACTTGTGGCGGTGGGATTGCTCTTTTGCGCTGGCGTTTATCCTCTAGTTCTGATGGCGAAGCAAGACCCCGCGCTGCGATGATGATGAGCCTTTACGTAACACTCGGCATCTTCCTGCTGCTGGCAGCACGCAACCCGTCCTCCCACCGCAGCCTGATCGCCTTTGCCGCGTGGTCGAGCTTCGCACACGCAGCGATAATGTCTATCCAAGCATTGCTGAATATGATCGCTCGCAGAGAGCTGATCGGATCGGTTGTGTTCGGCGTTATCGGCATAGCCCTAATCGCTCTGGCTCCGGCAAAGCAGTCAGTCGAGCGGGTATCGGCAGCAGTTGCGTAGCTCTCCTCTGCGAAAAACGCGATCTTGCGGTGTTCCTCAGTGTGGCTAATGTGCCCGGAGGCGCACGAACAAGATGACTCCAACAGGATTTGAACCGTAAGTAGGTTTCAGCGTGTCCGGCACTCCGTACAATGTCACCTGTCCGCCAACGGCAGTTGAGAGATGTGGAATGTGCCCGAGTTCACGGTCATAACCAATTGTGTAAGCCTGCACGCGAGTGAAGTATCTCTCCGTGAAGTCGCGCGGCAATGCGTTCTCGCCTATCAAAAGCTCATTTGTTCGATCCACGTTTTCGATTCGAGTCCATGCAAAGTTCCTATGCAGGAATTGCAGTGTGGATTCCAATAAGTAGCCGTTGCCAACATTTCCATCTGCAAGGCTCTGATTGCGACCCCAAAGGATCATCGAAGCCCAATTGCCGCCCCGAAAGGGGAGGTTGTACATCAACGACGCCGTCATCCGACGAGTGTCTTCTGAGGGGAACAGTGCTTCCGGGCTGTGAAGTTGTCCAATCGAATACTGGAAGCTCCAGTTCTGAGCGGGATTGACGGTGACACGCGTTGACCAAGAGTCGATCTTGCCCTGATCCACGTCCCAACGATCTTCGCCCGGTTCGCGTCCATGAAATCCTGAAGCTTCCAGCCTTGTGTTTCGATAGGTGACCCCGAACGTGATGACATCGTCCGCTACATGCGTAGAGTCTTGCAGGTGATGACCGAGTGGGGCAATGGGGTCTTCTGTGGCAGATGCCCGGTGTGGATACGCAGGTGGTCCCAATGCTGGATCGCCCACCGGAGCAGCGTAAACCGAAAGCAAAGTTTGTTCCCCGATCTTGTAGTCGTACATAGCCGCGAGTTCCATGAAGAAATTGTGCGGGTGTTGTCCGTCAACAAGAGGAAGACTGAATGCCGTTTCGCCTTCTTGGAACAGTTCAGGATACCGACGCTCCGAAATCGTCGCGGGTTCAAGGCTCAGCATGGTTCGTAACGTTAAGGTTCCACCCCCGACCAGCCGCTGCGCCATCGGCATTACCCAGTTCGTGGAGAACAGCTTGTCACCGCCACGCAGACTGGACTGCTGAATGTCTGCAAGAAATCCTTCGCCGTGAAACATGAGCGTCCAGTCTCTCTTCGTTGTCATCAACATCTCGAAAGGCGTAGAGGTCGGCTCGGCATCTGTTCCAGAGATCACATGACGTTGTAAGAGTTCTATGAGAGAGTGCGATTCCATGTTCATCGTGTGCTTACGCATCTGCATTCCGCTCATCTGATCTTCATTTTGTTGAGTCTGCGCGGCGCACGGCGATCCCGTGACACTCGCAAGCATGATGAACATGACAAAGCGCACTTCACACCTCCTTTGCAGTTGAGACGACCAGACGGCACCCGTTGTTCGCAACAGCTTCGTGAACCGAGTAGTTTTAGGCTTAGCGAAAGTAGGCTCTAAATACGGAGAGGGGTGACAGCAGGGGGCGTTTCGGATCGCTCTGTTGCCACAGCTACGGGCACATGAAAGCCCAAAGGAGAGGGCTGATCCAACAGGACGAGCAAAGAAGTATCTGGTGAACCGATTCTAGGCGATTCCCGCGCTGGCAATGCCGCACTGTGTCCCAGAGCGCAGCATGTGCGCGTATTCGGCGTTTGAGTCGGGGTCGCTCGCCCATGCTCATGGCATCCCATGTGGGGAACAGACTGGGCTCCCTTGCAGTTGAGTATCGCGTGACAGTTGAAAAACGCCACCGAACTGAAAAGCAAGAGGGCCGAAATTTTCTGAAGAAATCGCGACATCTTCAACCTGCGACACGTCTCAAGTGTATACCTCTATGATCCTAGAACTCATTGGTGTTGTGTGTCATTTGCTACTTCAGTCGGGTCTCCCGTCTGGTGCTCGGCAATCTGAAATCGCAAAAAGTCATGGACAGCCTTCAGTGCCTTCGGGTTGTTGGTTTCAATCATGACTTTGGCACCCGTGTCGGCGACGGCCCGCGAACAACATACGGCAACGCTTCTCGCCGACGGTAGGGTGCTGATCGTCGGCGGCGCAACCTCCACGGGCACAGGTGACTTGCAGCCGACCGCAACTGTGGAAGTTTACGACCCATCGACTGGATCGTTTTCGGTTACCGGATCAATGGCCGCAGCTCGAACTTACCATACAGCGACGCTGTTACCGAGTGGCAAGGTGCTGGTAGCAGGCGGCGGCGACGAAAATTCCACCGCGGAGGTCTACGATCCGGCAACTGGCTCTTTCAGCATTACCGGTGGGATGGAGATCGGGCGCTCGGGCCACACCGCAACGCTGCTCCCGAATGGGAGCGTATTGGTTGCGGGCGGCGGTATTTTTGCCGGCCTGGCATCGGCGGAGTTGTATCAATGAATACCAGAGGTGTCCGCTGCTTATTGGGCCAAAAAGGAAATTCCGGGCTAGATAGACGAACGGAAGCAAAAAACAGGGAAAAGGAGAGCACCATGATTTCCAAAACGTTTCGCATCGCTCGAATGATTGTTCTGGCCAGTTTTGCGCTCAGTTCCGCCGCCTGGGCTGCGACTTGTTCAAACACCTCTCTGAGTGATATGTCCGCGTAATGGGCATGAAGGAAGACACCGTGCGCAACATCGGTTTTGCCCGCCTCGCCATCTTTCGCCCCGGCATCATTGTAGGCAACGCTCACACCCCGGCCTGGGTCGGTTTGTTGGGAAGCCTCGTGCCTGGGCCGTTCGGCAATATCGATCAGCGAATTCTCGGTCGCTCAATCGCCGCAGAGATAGCTTTGCACAGTCGAGAGGCCGGCGAAGTTATCCGCGAAAATACCGCAATGAAAAACTCACTACACAGTTCAATCGCGTGACTTTGGCATTTTTACGTGAGGTCTAGGCTAAATTAATCGCGAGAGATAAAACCGGAGAGCCGCACTATTTCGAGCTGATCGCCGAAATTTTGCTGGTCTTCCCCATCGGTGGTACTTTTGCGTAATGCGACCCCTTCGGTATTCCATCAACGTGACATTGGACGGCTGCTGCGATCATCGAGCAATCATCCCGGACGAAGACTTGCATCGCCACCCGGTCGAGAACCTCAACCAGGCCGATGCCCTCCTCTTTGGCCGGGTGACTTACGAAATGATGGAGGCAGCGTGGCGGCAGCCGGCGCGGGCTGGGGCGAGGCCTGAGTGGATGGAACTCTTCGCCCGGACGATCGACGCGGCAAAGAAGTACGTCGTGTCGAGCACCCTTGACCGGGTCGATTGGAACGCGGAGCTCGTGCGCGGAGATCTGGAGAAGGCCGTTCAGCAGCTCAAGCGGGAGTCGGGTAAGGGACTGTTCGTGGCAGGCGTGAAGCTCCCGCAGGCGTTGGCGGAGCTGGGATTGATCGATGAGTACGAGTTCATGGTGCAGCCCAGGCTAGCGGGTCACGGGCCGACGTTGTTCGCAGGGCTATCGAAGCATGTCGACTTGAGGCTCGTGAGCCGGCTGGAGTTCGGCTCGGGGGCGGTGGCGATGCGGTATGAGCCGAGAAGATAGCCATTGGGCTTGTTAGTCCGAGTCGGCCGCATCATGGAGCAACTCTTGCAGATCCAGTGGAAATATTCCGATACGACCCGCCGCATCCACAGTAACGTTGTCTCTGCGACATGCCACTAGTAATGAGAAGTCGGCTTGTGGGACGGAATCCGTAGATCCCGGATCACGGGCAACTCGGAAGTAATCCGCCGTGAACGGAGGGACGAAGACTGGCCGCCTGAGAATTTGCTGGTCAAGTGGTAAGGTCACGCTGGCTGCGGATTAACCTGTCAACCGTGTGTTTGCTCTGACACTTACGTTCAAATCTATAGGTTTCTACACTGCAAAAGATACTAGTTTGTCCGCCAAGCCTGATGCTGATGTGAAGCAAGTGGCCTCCGTCAGCTAGCTGCCGTCGCTCGTTGCCCATTTTACGGAGACAACATGGAAAGTTTTGTGGAAGTCACAATCGAACGGAACGGCGAGACGCAGATCGTTCGTGTCGAAAAGCAGAGATATGCGCACATTCGCAAACAGGTCATAGCTGCGTGCCGGGCGTCCGTCGTCATAATTAACGGAAAACCACACACTACAGAGATTGTCAGGCTCGACAAATCGTTCGCCGATGAAATCGAGTTGGCTGTCGGATACCAGATTGCGGAAAAGCTAATCTCAGAAGCCGAAGCGGAAGGGACGGGCGAGACGGACGACGAAAGCGAACAGTAAGCCTAGTAACCCCACCGCAGGATGTTCATCGCCACGCCGCCGATGCTTGATCCATTTCGTAGGGCCGCCGATGCACAAGACGAACAAACCGCCAGAATTAAGGAGGCTACAGTCTTGGGGCGCAAATACAGCTACGACAACCGCGATCAGCGCGACCAACAAAATCGCAACATCTTCACAACTTTAATCCTTTGGGAGTCGCACCACAGGATACGGCACTGCATCCACGCCGGATGGAAAATGGCTGCTGGTGGCGTTGCCGGAGGCGAATGCCGTGGCGATCATCAATCTCGCGACGTTGCAGGTGGTCAAGACCATCAGTGTGCCTCCGTCTCCTCAAGAGGTCGCGACCCGACCGGACGGTCGGGTCGCTTACGTGTCCTGCGACCAGAGTCATCAGGTGGCGGCGATTCAGGTCAACAACTGGGATGTGAAGCTGATCGACGCCGGGGGTAGTGGGCTACTTTGAATTTTGGTCACGCTCTAAGGCTCGAATCTCTTGACGAATCTTCTCAATCCGCTTTTTGATCTGGCCCGCCAAATGCGCCAACTCCGGCCTTGTTTCCAGATCAGGCAAGAGTTTTTCAAGAAACGCCAACTCGTCTTTTAAGATCGGCAGCCGAATCATGGATATTTCCTCAAGCTACTTGTCTTTCCGCCCGCCGCTGCTCGTAGGCTTCCCAGAGGGCTACCAAATCTTCTACGCTCCACAGCCGATCTGTAACGCCAGCGGCCATCGCTGGGGACGTACGAAGCGGGCGGTGAATCTTGATGAAATTGTACGCGAAATAGTTTAGGGCGGTGGCGGCGGCGTGGACATCCGCATCATTCGCAATCTCTGGTTTCGTGTGGAAGCCGATTGGCTTCATACGAGCAAGGATGGAGTCACAGTGAATCCATTCTGCCCCAAGAACTCCATCCGCTGCCCAAAAAGTACTGGTAGAACGCCAGTTATCAGGCAAAGCTCTCTCAGGCCGCTTACGTTGGCGGTGCGGTTTGCCACTGGGTCGATCCGTCTGGCATGACTGGCATTGTAATGGAGAAATAGTTTCGCTGAAAAAATCCGCTCTGTTATCCACGGGGTCTCTGGTCTGGCGAGAAGTCAGCAGCCGGACTTCCGACCGAACCCTTATCCGGATTCCATTCAACGGCGACACCAGCCGCTCAGGAAACAGAGCCCATCAATTACAATTCCTTGCCGAGGGGGAATTCATGACAAATCTAAAGGGGCTGGCGTCCATTGTGTCGGAGTTGAGGGTAGAGAGAACGAATCTGGCAAATCAGCTTCGACATGTTGATGCGGCTCTTTCCGTTCTTGGCAAGTTGGACGGCGGCAGTAATTACGCCAAACCGAGGCACACCCTGTCCGCTGCCGCTCGTAGGAAGATCAGCGTGGCGCAGAAAGCACGTTGGGCAAATGCGAAGAGTCAAGCGCCGAAACCCAAGCACACCATGTCAGCGGTTTCACGGAAGAAGATTGCGGCGGCGCAAAGGGCACGGTGGGCGAAGGTGAAGGTGGGGAAGAAGAAGGCGGCTTAGAGCCAGTGCAGTCGCCTGCGAATCACAGACGCGATTCCGCAAATCAATGATACCCGGAGGAGACCCAATCCACACTGCAAGGCATCAGGCTTGGGGAAAGCGACATGGCTACTATTGGGTTAGTCATCACTGGTCTAGCATTTCTTGTCAGCGTTCTCTTCAACCTGCTTCAACTTAAGTGCGCAACGAAGAACGAGCGTCACGTGCCGAGGACAGGGCTGAACAAAAACTAAAAGGCGACGAGAGGGAAGCCGAGCGACGACTGAAGGAACAGGCTGCCCCGTTGTTTTATAACTTCGATGGAACTCCCGGCCCGATACTGATCGCCGGAAGTCAGCATTCGTCGGTAGGGCCGGTCATATACTTATGGGGTCTTGTGACCGTCGTGAATCGCACTCCAATGCCTGTGAAGATCACCCCACTCCGGCTCCTCATGGCAGGCGAGGAATGGCCAGTACAAAGCATTACCTTCCACTTGAAATCCAATACCAGAGACAGATCAGACCAAATTAGCTTGAGCGGGAACGACAAAGAAGACTACGAATTGCACTTCAGATTTGCGGAAGACAAATGTGCTACTGGTAGTGGGGAGCTTTGGTTTGCAAGCGACAACCGACCCCGAGAGTTTTCGATACCAGTTAGGTTCCGGCAGTAAACCCTGTACTGTTCGCAGGCGCCGATCAGTCTCAGCCATTATCTTGCCACCGAACCGCAGTCCGGAGAAACCGTGGCTGTTGAGAGACGAGCGACCGCGCAATTCCAGACGTAGCGTCAATAGATTCGGCGCTTTCCGGGCAAGAGACATTTCGCAGTTCCACGTTACGATCCGGATGTGTTCTACGTTTCTAAACCTAAGCGGATTTGAACAAAGTTACTGGAACTACGGTGGACGATTCAGGCAATTATTGCGTGCTGGATTCCAAATGAGCTAGGCAATATCTACGACCGTGCTCGGACGCACTGTCACACTGTTTGCTTCCTGCGGCAAACTCGCAACGCCATGCCTCGCAAGCACACCGAAATCCTCCCGCCAAGCTCTTGTACCAATGGTGAAGATGCTTTCGCATGTGACGTGGCTACCACGGACTTTATTGTTTAGCGAATCCCGAATCCAGCATAGTCGAATCGCGCAACCGGAGTCTGAGCAAAATTGCTCCACGGAAGGGCATACCGTCAGTGCTGCGACAGGCACCACCGTCGCTGCCGAATGGCTCGCACCGAGCGACCTAACGATTTGCTTAGCTTACGGTCGGTCGGGCGATCCTTGGCAGTGATCCGCGCATCTTCGAGCGGAGTCCATCGCCTTCCCTTATGCCGGGTGTTCTTTTGAAATTGCCCATAATAGCGAAACTTTCTGCTCTGCGCGAAGACGCCGCCAAGCCTTACGGTTCTGCTCCCTCCACCGGAGTTGGCGTTTCCGAACCGTGTCGGCGCTCTCTCGTCCGCCCACGTTATCTCTTTGCCTTCCCAGACAGTGCAGACTGTTTCTTCTTAGGTCTCTCCGGCTCGCGACGAATGAACGAAAGGCCCCGCTTCAGTTCAGCGGTGAGGTCGGTGTTCTCCGTGGCGACATGCACAGGCTTGCCCGATTCTTGTCCTAGCCAAGCGTTCAATTCATTGGAAGAAGTGGAGACGAATTGACCCTCGCGATGTAAAGGCATTCCTTCCACCGCCCATCGTTTGACCACCGACATGGGCTCTCCCAAGAACTCCGAGATTTGTTTCCAGCCCTTCAGAGATTCGGGTTGCTTCTGACTCTTCGAATTCTCGCCGCGCTTCTGGAGTTTTGGCATAGTGGCCTTAATTTAATCGGAATAAGTGACTTCCAGACAACTGTTTCCACAAAATGGAGCAGGCGTTTGCATCTGGCGTGGATTCCCGAATGATGATGCGTTCGACGCCACATTAGGGTTCTTTGGGATGCTGGAAGTTCTGATGAGGCGGGGAGCCGGGGGAAGAAAACGTCAGAAAGCTGGACGGGGGGATTCTAGGTCAAAAAATGTCAATCTAGAGGCTTCAACACGCCCACGATAGGCATTCGAACTGGCCACAAAGGGCTCTCTGACCCATGGGACGCAGGAGCCGACCCAAACCCCTCTCAGCAGCCAAAATCATCGCAGAATCGCTTGCCTGAGGGATGGCACGAAGACCAGCGGGTCGGGCTCTCATTCTCACGTGTTCCTCGATTCCCAAGTTCCGATCTTCGTGATGCGAACTCCCGCTGTGCCAGAAAGGCTGCACACAGAAAACTCTTACAAAGCGATTCCCGGTTCGCCCTCAAAGCATTTCGATGAGCGCCTGATCGCCATCGAGGAGATATTGGGCGATGAACTTCATTGGGGCAGTTGCGGAAGCGTTGTCGAAGCGCGTGATGATGGCATCGGCCGGTTCGTAAAAAGCGGAACCAGTCGGCAACTGCTGAGGGCGTTGCCCTTCAATCTGCAAAACCGCCGAACCTTCCGCAATGTACCCAATTACAGGGCAGGGATGCTTGTGGCGGCCGGTTTGCTGACTGGGTTGAAACGTAATCTCACGAACATCAACGGAGGTTACCTGCCTCTTGGGAAGAGTTGCCTTCAGAAGTGGCTTGCGGAGAATCGTAGTCTCGGTCATGTGAGTTTGATGTCGCGCAATGCCGAAGGTCGCAATCCCAGACTCGGAAAACAGCGCCCTGAGAATCCAGTTTGTTCGCCTTGAATCCGTGCGTGTAATAGCTGAGCACGTTGAGGTTCTTCCACCGAAGCATCGCATGAACGATCTGAGCATTCAGGATGCCTTATTCCCACCGCTTCCAAAGTTGGGCGGAACGATCCCTGTCCCTGTGGCTCCGGCAAGAAGTACAAGCGGTGCTGCGGTAGCGCGACAGTGAACTGAGCGACTGCTTCCTGACGCTCTTATTTCAGTTCGACGCGGGTAAATACTTTAAGCATTTCTTCCTCTGACGGGGGTCGCAGGACGTAGCGTTCTGCAAAATCCTGAGCTTGTGGGTAGGTCGTTTCTCGAATGCGCTCAGCAGCTTTCGTGAAATCATAGGAAGTATGCCGAAGCTGAACATCGGGGCCAAGTAAGAGCCAGTCCGCTCCTGATTCGCCAAATGGCATTCCCACACTGCCAGCGTTCACAACTCGAATCCGTCCGATCATTCGGTCAAACTGCATGTGGGTATGGCCACAAATGACAAGAGGTACATTGACTTCTTCAAAGACTGGCAAAAGGCAGTCTTCAGGCGTCAACCGAGTAAAGCACTCATTTTCGTTTCGTGGGGTAGCGTGGCAAAACAGTACTTCGCCTAATCCGGGAATTCGGACGTGGAGCGTTTTAGGCCACCCAGCTAACAACCGCTCGTCTTCGGGATGAAGCTGCTGCGCTGTCCAACGTATGATCGATTGATATTGTTCTGGGACGGCGGCTGGCTCTCTGCCTGCCATCTGTTCGAGTACAGCAATCTCACCGTTGCCATAGATAAACTGCACTGGAATGCCAAAGTCCAGCAAACACGCGAGCGTTTCACGTGGCATCGGCCCCGGAACCATATCGCCTCCAACTACGATATGGTCTACTTCTGCTTGACGAATCTCTTGGAGTACAGCCTCCAGCGCAGGAAGGTTTCCGTGAATATCGTAGATTGCGGCTATCCGCATAACAGAACTTCCTCCCTATAGCCCGGCAGCCGGATGCAGAAATTCAAATGCCGCACGTGTCACCCTTGACTTCACTCGCTTCGCGTCACGAAACAGTTCAACTGCGGGCTCCGGCAATCGCGCTCCGAGCCGTCCGCGAGAGTAACCCGCACGTCTGAAATTCCGATTCCGCACCCGAACATCGTCGGGGTTCCTACAACCCAAGTCATTTCACACGTCACCTAGCTGATTCTAGCCCGCCAGTACGTCAGCACTGTTTGGTGACAGAGTTACCCGCGTGCTATTTTCGATCGCGGTTACGCGGGTTGCAGCCATTGCCTAGACGAATCTTTCAAGAGTTCCTTGATTGTGGGCGCTCTTACAATCTGGGAAGGTCGGGCGGAACGACCAATACCCGTCCGGCTCCCGGAAGAAATACAAGAAATGCTGCGGCGGGGCGACGGTGAACTGAACTTCAACAGCAGAACAAGGCTTGAGGATCAAAAGGCAAGGTAAGCGACTGAATTTTTTGCCCATTATTCACTAGCGATCACTCCACGTGAGCGGCTGTACAAAAGGTGTACGACAACACCCCTGAACACCCTTTTTCGCACTTCAACAACCAACAACAATCAACAACTTACGCACGCTTGGGCGAATTAGAAATCCGGTGCTCTATCCATTTGAGCTACGCGCCCCTTAGCAAAATTTATCATAAGGCTCTCGGTGGGGTATCATGCGGTGTCGCATTGACATCCACCCCTCAATTCCGGCTGGCCTACATCGACTGGATGCGCGGCTTGGCCTGCCTCCTGATGTTCCAGACCCATTGCTACGACTCCTGGCTGATTCCCAGCGCACGCCAGAGCAAGTTTTTCATGTACTCGCAACTGGGAGGAACGTTCCCGGCTCCGTTGTTTCTGTTTTTGGCGGGCATTTCGTTTGCTTTGGTGACCGAAAAATTGTGGAAGAAGAATCTGCCGCCCGTGCAAATCGCCCGTGCCACGATCCGGCGCGGCGCGGAGATATTTGGCTTCGGTCTTCTCTTTCGCTTGCAGGAATACATCATCGCCTGGGGTTGGGCGCCGCTCAGCGATCTGCTGCGCGTCGATATACTCAACACCATCGGCCTCTCGATGATGCTCATGGGCCTGCTCTGCTGGGTCGTGCTCTTCATGCACCGTGGAGCACAGGCCAGGCTCGCCCTGGTTCTTACCTCAGCCGGGACGGCTCTCTTAATTTCTCTACTCACGCCGCTGATGTGGACGACATGGAGCCCGCGCTGGCTGCCGTGGCCGTTGGAATCCTACATCAACGGCGTCCACAATCTGGGCACGCCTCAGGCTTGGCTCTTCCCAATCTTTCCCTGGAGCGCCTTCGCCTTCGCCGGACTGACTGCAGGATTTATTTTGCAAAGTCAGTGGGCGCGCAAGCGCGAGTCGATCATCTTTTTTTTTGCAGCTGCGACGGGCGTTCTACTCGTGAAACTCGCTCGCTGGCTCGATGCACAGCCGCGGCAGCTATACGGCGTATACGACTTTTGGCACACCAGCCCGAACTTTTTCTTGATTCGCGTAGGAATGTTGCTGGTAATTTTGGCGGCAAGCTATGGCTGGTGCCGATGGGGCGCGGGACAGTGGGGATTCAGTCCTCTCATTCAATTGGGACAGGCTTCCTTGCTAGTCTACTGGGTGCATATTGAATTCGTATATGGACGCTTGTCGATTTTGCCTAAGCACAGTGAGACCATACGGACCGCTTCTTTCGGATTGCTGATGATTTTTCTCGCGATGCTCACCCTGGCTTTCCTGCGGACACGGACGAAGGGGCGCGGCGCTGAACTTCTGGCTTGGTTTCGGCGTCCAGCAACCGCGCATTGAGGCGTGCGCCACGCAAGCGCGGTAGCGTAAGGCCGGCGTGCAGCGCAGCGACAGAATGCAAGGTGAGGCTGGTCAATACTGAAACAGCCTGGCGAACTCGACGACTTCCCGCTCCGCCCACCGCCCATCGTAGGTTGAATCGCCGTCGCGCTCGCCCACAAACGCACAGTGACCACCATCCTCGGTTTCGACGTAGGTGATGTTGCGATTGGAAAGGAGCATTTGGCGAGTCTCCGGCAAAATTCTAATAAAGGGATCGTTGACGGCGTGGATTACAAGCGCCGGATGCGTGATGTGGTCGAGGAGATTGGCGGCGGCCGCGCGGGCGTAGTAATCGTCGGCCCCGGTGAAACCGCAATAGTACGCGGTTACGCGATCGTCGAAGTCTCTAAGAGTTCTCACTCCCCGCAAACGCGAGCGGTCGAAGACGTGGGGAAACAGCCGGGCCTTGCGGCGAAAGCGCCGGAACAATTGCAGCAGGAAATAGTATTCATAAATCCGGTTGGCGGGTTCATGCAGCGCGTCGGCCCCAGCCGCCAGATTTACGGCCGGACAAACCGCCGCGACTCCGCAAAATTCCGAAGGGCCGTCGCTGCCCCACTCCCCTGCCAGCTTCAGAACCAGATTGCCGCCCATGGAAAAACCAATGAGCACGAAACTAGAGATTCCATCGCGTTCGACGAGGTTACGCGCTACGGCAGCCACGTCCGCCGAACGGCTGGAGTTGTAAAGCGTGGGCGCGCAATGGTCCATGCCGCCGCAGTTGCGCTGGTTCATACGCACCACGTTCATACCCGCGGCTAATCCGCTCCGGGCTATTCCCAACATGTATTGCGATTCGCTCGATCCCTCCAACCCATGCACCACGATCAGCGTCAGTGCGTTTCTGTCCTTCTGCCAGTGACAGTGGCAGAGCACGGGAACGCCGGGTTCCACTTCGATTAGGCGCTTTTCGGCAGTTGGGAGATGGATGCGGCGCGAGAGGAAGAAGGCGGCAATGGTCTGAAGGTGTCCGCCTCGCAACCAGCGGTGTGGCCGAAAAGTGCGCCGGGCGACTGCTGGCGGCTTCTCGATCAACCCATCCTCACACTTGTGAAGTTGGAGATGGCAAGCGTCATCGCTCCCGTTTGCGAAGTTCGCACAAATTGATTCTAATAGCAGAAGTCCGCTGCAAGGGAGTGATCGAGATGCCGATTTTTGAATATGTCTGCCAAGAATGTAAGCACGAGTTTGAGGCCTTGGTGTTTGGCCGCGACAAAGCGAAGTGCCCCAAGTGCCAGAGTAAGAAACTAAGTCCGCAGCTGAGTGTTTTTGCTGTATCCGCGAAAGGCTCAGCGAGCGCGGCGACTCCCAGCGGCGGTTGCGGATCCTGCGGCGATCCTCGCGGGCCGGGGGCATGCTCGCTCGGAGACCTCGACTAACTGACTGAAAATACGTCAGACTGGCTAACGGCAAACTTTCGGTACTATTCCCGGGGTGACTGTTGTTACCTTTGCTTCGCTTCGCTGCCCGCCTACGATCCCTTGAACTCGCAATCAGGCCGAGGAGAGTCGAGATGGATAGGCGCCGGCAGTCGCGTGTGTTCGTTGACCTTCCCGTACAAATCTGGGGCATGGACAGCTATTCCCGTCCGTTTATGCAGCCCGCCAGCCTGCGCACCATTAGCGGCCGTGGCGCCACTCTGCAGTGCGTGGACGCTCGATTGAAGCCAGGCGACGTGGTGGACGTTTTGTACGAAGGAACGAAAGCTCAATTTCGCATCGTGTGGTGTGGTAAGCCGGGAACAGAAATGGCTGGCGAAGTTGGAGTAGAGAACCTGTCCAGCGAAGTCGCGCTTTGGGATGTCGATCCACAGCGTTGCGCGGCGGCTGCGGGACAGGGGTAAAAACTGGCTTCCGGCTTTTAGCTGCACCGAGACTACGACTTGCCCACCTTAGCGCGACCCAACTGCACGAGAGAAATCTCCGAACCAGCTGGCTGAATTCTTAAAGAAAAGAAAAGCGGGGGAGGGCGGGAGGGCTGCACCCGCGTGGAACGGGTCCTTGAAGTATGAGGCGAAATTGCAACGAAGGCAAGAAGAAAAGATAGGGATGCAGAATCTTTTGCACTCACCCAAATCGCGGGAAGGTTACAAGTTCTATCATCCTGACCGCATAGAGTCCAGTTCCCGAGGCTAGCCGCACGGGGCGCTCCGCGAGCAGTTCTGGCGAAATTACCTCCGGCATCAATTCCAGGTTGTAAACTCGCAGAGATGCAAGTAAAAATTCTTGGCTCGGCGGCCGGCGGTGCTTTTCCCCAGTGGAATTGCGCCTGCAAAAACTGCCGGGCAGTAAGGGCGGGCACATTCCACGGCAAACCGCGCACGCAAACGCAGCTTGCGGTCACCGAAGACTGCCTATCGTGGTTTTTGCTGGGCGCGTCTCCGGACCTGCGCGCCCAGATCGAAGCCACGCCTGAATTGCATCCGCGGCAGAAGCGTGATTCGCCCATTGCCGGCATAGCGCTCGCCAATGCTGATCTCGATCACGTCCTCGGACTGCTCCTGCTGCGCGAACTCCAGCCGCTACGCATCCATTCCACCGCCTCCGTTCGCCGTATTCTCCGCGAGGATAACTCGATGTTCGGCATGCTGCATCGTATTCCAGAACAAGCAATATGGACTGATTTTGAATCCGGAAAAGAATTTTCCCTGTGCAATGCTCAAGGCGTGGATTCCAGTCTGCGCTGCCGGGCGTGGTCGCTGAGCACTCACTATCCCGCCTACGTCACGGCGGACCGACCACGGCAACTTAGCTCCGGCGAAGCTTCCCTGGGCTTCTTCGTCAATTCGATTTCCGGTGCGCGCTTGGCCTACATGCCCGCCGTACCTCAAGTGGACGGCGCATTACTCGCAGAGCTCGATGCCTGCGACGTCCTGCTTTTCGACGGCACATTCTGGAGCAACAACGAACTCATTCGCGTGAAGGGCGGCGGGCAAACCGCGCAACAGATGGGCCACGTTGCGGTCGAAGAAACGCTCGTCGAGTTGGCTGGAGTGTGCCGCCCGCGTAAAATATTTCTACACATCAACAACACCAATCCCATGCTGGACGAGGCGAGCGCTGAATATCGCCAGGTGCGGGACGCAGGCTGGGAGATTGCGGAGGATGGATGGCAGTTCAACCTGTAGCAACCGAAACCGCGTCGCAAACCGCCCACCTGCTTTCGCTCGAGGAGCTACGCGCGGCATTACAGGCGACGGGCGAGGAACGCTATCATCACAAACATCCTTTTCATTTGTTGATGCACGAAGGCAAACTCAGCCGCGGACAATTGCAGGCCTGGGCGTTGAATCGCTACTACTATCAAAGCATCATCCCGATTAAAGATTCGATCATCCTGTCGCGTGGTCCGGACCCGGTCTTCCGACGCGCATGGCGCAAGCGCGTGGTCGACCACGATGGCGACGCCACCAGCGAGGGCGGCATCAAGCGGTGGGTGAAATTGGCGGACGCGACGGGTCTCGATCCAGCTCAAGTTCGCAGCGGCAAAGGCATTCTTCCGGCTACGCGCTTCGCGGTCAACGAATATTTGAGCATTGTTCGCAGCCGGTCATTGCTGGAGGCGGTCGCTTCCTCGCTGACAGAATTGTTCTCGACGAAGCTGATCACGTTGCGCGTGGAAAAGTTGCGCCAATATTATCCCTGGCTGGCGGGAGGCCTGGATTATTTCGAAGCCAGACTTTATCAGGCGCCGGAGGATGCGCAATTCGCGGTGAACTATGTCTACGACAACGCGAAGACACGCACCGAGCAGGAATTGGCGATCCAGGCGTTACGCGACAAGTGCGACATTCTATGGGCGCAACTCGACGCGCTCTACTTCGCTTACGTTGAACCGGGATGGCCGCCGCCCGGGGCTTTCCGAATCGAGGGCAGCTAGCGTGGCGCCTCCGGAGGATTCCAGTCAGCCGCGCCTGGCTACCGGTTGCCGCTGGGGTGGCACCGAGCAGGATCGCATGGTTCTTTTCCCTGAAGGCGCAATTCGATTGCAGGGCACGGGCTTGCACATACTCGAGCGCTGCGACGGTCAGCGCACGTTCGGCCAGATCATCGAAGAATTGCAAACGCAGTTCAGCGTCGCCGATCCGGGTAAGATTCGAGCGGATATCAGCCAGTTCCTCGAACAGTTACGGCACAAGCGGATTGTTGATTACTAATCGAACGATTCCGCATTACTCATGATTCCCAACCCGCTCGCCCTCATCGCCGAGATCACGCACCGCTGTCCGCTGCACTGCGTGTACTGCTCCAATCCGCTGGAGCTGGCTGCGGTGAGTTCGGAACTTTCCACGCAAGAATGGATTGATGTTTTTCAGCAGGCGGGCAAGCTGGGAATGCTACACGCGCACTTCACCGGCGGCGAACCCTTGGCGCGACCAGATCTGAGGGACCTCATTGCGGGTGCGCGCGCCGCAGGCCTCTACACCAATCTGATCACGTCTGCCGTTGGTCTTGCTGAAACACGACTGCAGGCACTGGTTGACGCCGGACTCGATCACATCCAAATCAGCTTTCAGGATTCGCGCGAGGGCGCAGCGAACTGGATTGCCGGAGCCAAAGCACACGCGCACAAGATTGAATTGTCGCGTATCGTCCGGCGCCATAAAATCGCGTTCACCGTGAATCTTGTCATACACCGGCAGAACATCGATCACGTCGAGGAGATGATTTCTTTCATCGAGCAGCTCGCGCCGGAACGCATGGAAATCGCCCACACGCAATATTACGGCTGGGCGTTGAGGAATCGCGCCGCGCTGCTGCCAACGCGGGCACAACTTGAGAAGGCCGTGGAAACAGTGGCCACGGCGGAAAAACGCCTGGCCGGACGAATCCGCATCGACTCCGTGGTCCCAGATTACTACGCGCGCTTTCCCAAAGCTTGTATGGGTGGATGGGGGCGTAAATTGATGCTCATCAATCCGTCAGGCAAAGTTCTTCCCTGTCACGCCGCGGAAGTGATTCCCGGCCTTGAGTTCGAGAATGTTCGGGAGCAAAGCCTGGAATTCATCTGGCAGCAGTCTTCCTCGTTCCAGCGCTTTCGTGGAGAAGAATGGATGCCGGAACCCTGCCGCAGTTGCGAGCGACGCGCGGAGGATTTTGGCGGATGCCGTTGCCAGGCGCTGCTGCTCGCTGGCAACGCAACTGCGACTGATCCTGCCTGCTCGCTGGCGCCCGCGCACCACATTGTGGAGGCAGCACTGATCGAAACTAATTCCGGCGGCGTGGCGGCGCAGCCGGTTTCTGCGGCGTCATTCGTGCAACTGCAGCAGCGTGCCGAGCAGCTTTGGACTTATCGCACGAACCCCGAATAAGCTTTGCCGCCCCTACCAGCGAACCCCGATCGTGATAGGGCGCACGTCGGTTGTGGTGCCGTTCCCCGATCCGTGAGTGAGACGGTACTCCGCGTAGATTTCGACGCCACTGGGCATCTTGCGCGTAATGCCGCCTCCGACGTTGTAGCCAACGTGGTTCTGGCTGGAATTGACGAAGTCGCCGCTGAGAGGAAGGCTGACGTTTGGGCACGTGCCGACCCACCAGTCAAAGAATGCGTTGCATGACGAACCCGGTACAGCTGTGTCAGAACTCAAGGTGCCAAAGCGATGATAATAGCCCGGCCCGAAGAGGATATATCCTCCATATAGCTTGGTCACAGGGATGTTGATGACAGGGTCCAGCGTAAGGGCGAAAAGATAACTGGAGGCGCTTCCGGCCTGAGCCAGCCGAAGGGAAGAATCGCGCAGGGGCAGGTCCGCAAAAATGAAGTCTGCGCGCAGTCCTAAGTACTTGTTCGCATTGCGAGCCACGCCGGCCGTGGCCACGCCGCCTCCGCCTCTGACAAACGTGCGAGTCGTGCCACTATCCACATTGGCGCCGAGGCCAACGTTGTAAGTCCAGTTCTTGTAGTCTCGGGGCTTCGCCTTTCGCCGCGAAGAGGATTCTTCCTCAGCAGGTTCTTGATCGCTCGGCGTTTGCTGCGCAGCAGGTTGTTGCGTGGCGGTCTGTTGCGCCGCAGAGTCCGGAGATGAGGGGGACTGCCCGGACCCTGTCGCCTGGGCGAAGCCTTGCCCTCCCAGCGAAATTGTTACAATCAGCAGCAACAGCGCACTGACAGTGGCGAACTTTCCAAT
>Ga0187876_1001536_pt1 | contig 19291 bp, 12 predicted proteins | sample June2016WEW_17_4_FD_133000 | JGI IMG/M metagenome (GOLD analysis project Ga0187876, IMG submission 133000) | Peatland microbial communities from SPRUCE experiment site at the Marcell Experimental Forest, Minnesota, USA - June2016WEW_17_40 | ecosystem: Environmental > Terrestrial > Soil >...
AATCGGTAAACCAAACCTGAAACAGTGGTCCCACGCCGACTACGTTGGTCTGCAATCCTGCCGAGTTCAGGCGGTCGCGAATTCCGAGCATCAGCCGTTCGCTCCTGGCGAACAGATGCTCGTAAATGCCTGGTGTCATCAAGAAGTCGAGTGTGGCGTTGGCGGCGCTGACTGCGATGCCGTTGCCGCTGTAGGTTCCGGCCATCGAAACCGTTCCATCCGCGACTAACTGCATGATTTCCCTCTTACCGCCAACTGCCGCGACGGGAAACCCACCCCCAAAGCCCTTGGCCATTACGGTGAGGTCCGGAGTCACGTTGTAATACTGCTGCGCCCCTCCCAGCGCCACGCGGAATCCGGTGATGACCTCGTCGAAGATCAAGACAATTTCCAGTTCGCGGGTCAAGCTTCGCATCAGGCCCAGGTAGCCCGGTTCCGGCAGGATACAGCCTGTGTTGCACATGATGGGTTCGGTGAGCACGGCGGCGATCTCTTCTCCGCGTTCGCGGATCGTGCGCTCTAACAGTTCGCCGTCGTTCCACGGCAAGACGATCAGCGAATTCTCCAATCCATCCGGCATGCCGGGGCCTTGCGGAACCGGAACTGGCCGCGATGCAGGTCCGGCTTTTTCGAGCGGAGGATGCTTGCTCCAATACACGGCATCGGAGAATCCGTGATACATGCCTTCAAAGCGGATGATCCTTTTCCGTCGCGTGTAAGCACGTGCCAGGCGAAGAGCATAGAGAACCGCTTCTGTCCCTGAATTTGCCAGGTGCATCTGCTCGACACTGGGTACAGCAGCAATGATCTTGCGTGCCAATTCGATTTCGTCGGCAACCGGCAAGGCAAAGATCGTGCCGCGTTGCTGGATGAATTCGACCACCGCGTTGGTCACGGGTTCAGGGCGATGGCCCAGGAGCATCGGACCGAGTCCCAGCAGGTAATCGATGAATTCGTTGCCATCGACGTCAAAGATCCGCGATCCTTTTCCGCGGTCAACAAACAGCGGATAAGGCGACCAACCGGAGCGAGGAGCGCGGGCGGTACTGTTCACGCCACTGGCGATCAATTCCTGCGCCTGCGCGAAAAGACGCGCTGACTGCGAAGTCCCCTTCAAGCTTTCCGGTTCGTGTTCCGCCTTCATAGTTCGATCCCTTGCCGGATTCCGTTCTTCATGGTTGGTCAGGAATTTTCCAGGGGCTGTTCGGCCGACGCGCCTAACAAAGGCACTCTGCCAATGTAGTGGATGGCCAATGCGATGGGCAGTCCCAGGGCGGTGGCGCCGAGGCCTGCCCACAATACCGCGGGCGAAACCGCCCGAGTCCAAACCGCCTCCACAACTACGGTCAGAAGTGAGATTGCTCCCAGCGCGGGCCAGAGACCTCCAAGAGTGAAGTTTCCGGCATTTTCCAGCAGTACCGCTCGATACTGCCAAACGGCAGCAATGGCCGTCAGGGCGTAATAGAGGGATGCGATGATTCCGAGGGCGCCGGCGATGTTCGAGAGCACCTCGCGTGTTCCTCCCGCTTCGAACGTAGTCAGGAAGAGGAACACTAGATTGACCCCGCCCATGAACAGAGTGACCGGCCATGGACTGCCGGTTCTCGGATGGATGATTTTGAAGAAGGCCGGCATCACACGGTCCTCAGCCATTGCGAACCCCAGCCGCGTTGAAGAAACGACCGCGACCTGGAGGCACGCGATCGTCCCCAGCAACACAACCAAGCTCAGCACTAACGAACTCGGGCCTGGGAGCAAGCGATCCGCAATCACGGCGAGTGAATTTCCGGCAGAGCTCTGAAGATCGGTCCTGCTTACAACACCCTGGTAAGCAAAGGTGATCAGACAATATACGAAAAGCAGGATAATGACGCTTGCGATCGCGGCTCGGCCAGGATTCGTTTCCTTATCCTTGGTTTCTTCGTTGACGTAAATCGCCGCATCCCATCCGGAGTACATGAACACGGCGATGAGAGTTCCGGCTAAGAATCCCTTCGCTCCTCCGGCCCCCGATAAACTGAACCAGCCAGAATTCACTTGCGAGGCGGCGCGCCCCGATGCCAATGCTCTAATGCCGAGGATGACGAAGAAGAAGAGCACGAGATACTCAAAGATGGCCAAAGCCTTTTGAAAACGCGCCACAATCTCAATTCCTCCAAGCAGCAGAAAAGTCACCACTAGATTCCAAACGGCACCGACGGCCACCACTGCCAGCTTATTGTTGACCAGACTCGGAGCCAGGAGTTGAAGAGTGTAGGTGCCTGCGGGCACGGTCATGCTGGTTGTGCCGAGCGTGTAGTACAACAAGATCATCCAACCGGCCACGAATCCTAAATAAGGATGCAACGCTTTCGAAACCCACGTGTACGTTGCTCCGGCGCTCTGATCCCAGCGGTTCAATCTCTGATAGCCGAGCGCAATGCCCAGCATCGGGACGAATGCGCACGCGATGGGCAGGAGGCCGGCATAGTTGGCTGCTGCGACCAATGCCGGCAGAGCCACTGCCATCGTCTGAGCCGGCGCGGAACTGGCCAGTCCCAGAATGATGGCATCGCTCAGGGAAAGCGCGTTGGCCTTGAGGTGACCGGCTGGCGCCAACTCGGTTTTTGTGGGCAGGTCTCCCATTCCATATTCCTGACGAAGTTGGTTCTTTCTCTGCAAGTCGAAAAGCAGCTACGGTTGCCAGTCTCCGTGGGCGATCAGATATCCGTCGAGTTGCGCCTTCTTGAGGATTTCGCCTACGGCGGCATGACTCAGGCGAGGCGCAATCGGCTCTTCTCTCTGCGCAATGACATAGGCCAGGACGGCCACGATCGCACCGTCGGTTTTGAAATACGCCGGGTCAATCTTATCCACCGTGTCGCTGGACTTATGATGAATCGCGTTGTAGGGTACGTCGTCGACCCAAAGATCGAAAGACGGAATACCCTGGAGCATGAAAGGGCCCTGGTCGCTGTCGAAGGTGGTTTCCAGCGAGACCTGGTCCGCTCCGTATTCTTTCAGATAGATCGGCGCCAATTCGTCCAGAGTGGCTTTCAGGTCGTCGCGACCCTCGACGATCCACCCGCGCGGGCGCCCGGCTCCGTTATCGGTATTAATAACAGCCACGCAGTGATCGAGTTCCTTTGCATGTGCTTTCACGTAAGCTCGAGACCCGAGCAACCCGGGTTCCTCTCCCGTCCAGAGAGCGAAGCGAATGCTTCGCCGGGGAGGGTGCGGTAGCTGAGCGACAGCGCGGGCGGCCTCAAGAACCATGATGGCGCCTGTGCCGTCGTCCTGCGCGCCGGTTGCGAAGTCCCAGGAGTCGAGATGGGCGCCTACGAGGATCCACTCATCGGCTTTGTCGCTGCCGCGGATTTCTGCAATCACGCTGTTGGACGGCACTGGACCCGAGATCTGATTCTGGTAGGAAAACCCGATGGTGACGGGGCTCTTCGCTAGAAGGCGCCGGATGAGCAAAGCATCTTCCATGCCAATTTCGGCGATCGGTAGAGGCAGAATTTCGCCCTTGCCGTTGTCGATATCGAGCCAGTCCCCGAGCACGTTATTGGGGACGGCATCGGGAAGTACGAGAGCTTGCGCACCCAGAGCTTTGAAAATCGGGTAGGAGGCGATTAGCTTCGCATAGGTTTTGTTGAAACCGGCTGCGAAGACATGCTCGGCATCGAAGAGAATGATGTGATCCCTGATAGCCGAGGTGCTACCCCGCAGAGCGGTTTCGGAGATGTCGGAGACGACTACGACCTCGCCGTTGACTCCGTCACGGGGCGTGGAAGGAGTCCAGCTCACGGACTCAAGGTGCAATTTGCGTTGCACCGGAGAATAAAGGTAGCTCTCCGCCCAGCCGCGCTGCCAGCCGTTGGGAACAGTAATCTTCTCGAATTTCACGTCTTGAATGCCGGCAGCACGAAATTGCGCCGCTGCCCATTCGGCCGCGTGATCGTAGGCTGCTGTCCCGGTCAGCCGCGCACCGAAACGATCACACAGCGCCTCGATCTCTTGCATTGATGGTCCCGCGAGGACCGATACTGCAACTTCCTTCGCTTCTTGCTGGAGTTGAACTTGGGTCTGTGCGCTCCCAGTTCGTACGTAAACGACAAGAACGAGAACAAGCAATGGACCTCGGTTCCATTTCATCAACTGACTCCAAACTTGCGAAACAACAACTGCCGATCGGCACATCGACCTGCGGAGGCGACGGTTTTGCTCACGCATGCCACTGTTCCTGACGAACCGTCAGTGATTCCACTCGTTTTCTGCGAACCGAATAACCGAGGCCAGACGTCACGGGCACGCGTATCGTACCTGCCGGCCCCACTTCGACTTCCGGCTCGATTATGTCTTCATCCCAATACCGCTGACTCGCGGAGACGTCTCCTGGCAGCACGAACCCGGGCAGCGCGGACATGGCAATGTTGTGGGCGCGGCCCACTCCCGATTCCAGCATGCCTCCACACCAGACCGGAATGGAGTGCCGCACACTGATGTCGTGGACTTGCCTGGCAACGGTATGTCCCCCTACGCGTCCCAGCTTGACATTAATGATCCGGCAGGCGCCCAGCCTGATCGCAGCGTCGGCATGGGAAGGATTATGAATGCACTCATCGAGACAGATGGCAGTCCGCAACTGAGCCTGCAGCAACGAATGCTGAAAAATATCGTCCCAGGCCAGCGGCTGCTCAATCATCAAAAGTTGATATTCGTCAAACGTCTTGAGTATTTCCAGATCTTCGAGACGGTACGCCGAGTTAGCATCCACCATCAGCCTGATGCCGGGATAATGCCGTCTAACCTCGGCTACGACTTGAACATCCTTTCCGGGTTTAATTTTCAGCTTGATCCTCTGGTATCCCGCTCGCAACTCGCACTCGATTTTCTCCAACAGTGTCGAGGTTGACGGCTGGATTCCAATCGACACGCCGCAAGGGATCTCTTGTCGAGTTCCACTGAGCAATTTTGCCAAGGGCACACCGTGTTGCTGCGCTTCGATGTCCCAGACCGCGTTCTCGACTCCTGCTTTCGCCATTTCGTGGCCGCGGATTGGAGCCAGCAAATTTCCGATCTCAGCCGCATTCCCAACTTCTTTTCCGATGATGAAGGGAGCGATGAAGTCCTTTGTGATGTGCCAGGCGGTGTCGGTGGTTTCGGCATTGTAGAAAGGATCTTCGGCGGCGGTGATCTCGCCCCAGCCGTGGAGTCCGTCCACACCGACTTCGACTAACAGGACCCGCCGATCCCAGGTGACCTCCGAGCTGGTTTCGAAAGGAGCCTTCAGGCGCATCCTGAGCTCTCGTAGCGTGATGGTTTCGATTCGCATAGTGATAAGAAGACGATGCGGTTCTTACTCAACAAAAGCTAGAAAGATTCAATCCTCATACCAGCGGAATCCGTGTTGTTGCTCCTCAGCCGCTTCGCGCGCAAGAGCCAGCGAATACTTGCGGCGATAGTTGGCGCAAGCCACCAGCATTACATCGAGCAATGCCATCGGGCCCACGTAGGAGTCTCCGAAATGGCAGGTCTCGACTGAAACAATCAGATTCTCATCCGCGAAGCGAGCGATCGGCGAGACGAACGTATCCGTAATTCCTATGCAGTACGCCCCCTTCGCTTTTGCCTGCCGCATACCTTCGACCGTCTGCCGCAAGGCTCGATGAAAGCTAATTGCCAGCACGAGATCTTTCTTGCTTGTGGTTCGAACCAGGTGGACTACCCGGCCCGGGCTCGTGGCCGCAAACACGGGCAAACCTAAGATCACCAGATGGTGTTCCAGATAGAAAACCAGGGCCGACGCTAAATCGCCACCCAGCAAAATGATCCGTCGCGCCGACCACATGCGTTGGGCGAGTCTCGCCAATTGCTCCGTATCCAGTGTGTTGCGGAAACTGGTGAAGTTCTTCTGGTCCTGATCGAGTGAGTCGCGGACGTGAGATGGAATGTCTGAATCCCTGGCAGTACTCGCCAGCATGGAATCCAGAGATGTGGCATGCGCGATCGTCAGCTCGTGCAGGTAGCGGCGGAATTCCGGGTAGCCCAAGAATCCCATGCCGCGGATGGAGCGCAGTGTCGTGGCGGTATCCGTATGTAGCGTCTCCGCCATCGCCCGGATGCTCAGAAACACGAAGCCACGCGGATCTTCCAGTACAGGCCGGATCAACTCCTGCCGTTTTGGAGAGAGGCGATTGATGCGCTCATGCCAGCTCGGGGGAATCGAATGCCGATTTGTTGCGCCTCTAGCCACAAAAACCGCAAGCATCAAACAACCATGCGCGAGATGTCAAGTGTTTTGTCACATCTGTGACACGGAAACTTTGCTTCTTTGGTCCGGTTTTTCCAATTCAGCAAGGTCATTTATTCCTTGACAGGGTTTGCAACAGTTAACTATAAGGCGAGATGCTCGTGTAGTGTCACATCCGTAACTCGTGGCGGTTGGCAAAAGAGGACAGCATGACAAGAAGCGAGCAGTCAATCGGGTCGCTGATTCTGGTTGTTGTTTCCTTCGGGATTACACTGTGCTGGGCGCAAACTTCCACTACGTCGCTGCGTGGAACGATTGTCGATCCCAACGGAGCGGTTGTTCCCGGAACGGAAGTGATCCTTACAAACTCAGCGACCGCCTTTGTGCGAGCTACCAAGACCGACGGTCAGGGTTTCTATCAGTTTCTTGAAGTCCCGCCGGCAAACTACAACCTCACCATCAAGGCAGCCGGGTTTGGCACGCTTCGCGTAGATAACGTTCGTTTGCTGGTGAACACGCCCGCCACTCTTAATCAAAAGTTGCAGGTGCAAGCGGTCGCAGAAAAAGTGGAAGTAATGAGCCAGGCCCCACTCGTGAATACCCAGGACGCCAGCATCGGCCATGCGTTCACCGCAGACCAGATGACCACGCTTCCGTTCGAAGGCCGCGATCCTGTCTCTATCCTTAGCCTTCAGCCGGGCGTGCTGTACACGGGGAATAGCACGGACATTAATCCGGACGCGGACAGCCGCAGCGGAGCGGTGAGCGGAGCGCGCAGTGATCAGACCGATATTACGGTCGATGGCTTGGACGACAACGATCCCGTTTTCGGATATGCCTTTCAGGGGGCGTTACGATCAACCCTGGACTCGCTGGAGGAATTTCGCGTCACCACGACGAATTCCAATGCAGAGGCCGGGCGGTCGTCAGGCGCTCAGGTGTCCCTGGTGACCAAGAGTGGAACCAACGCGTTTCATGGATCCCTTTATGAATACAACCGGTCGAAAATCGGCGAGGCCAATAGCTGGTTTAACGAGCGGTCTGAGCTGGAGGCGGGCAATCCGAACGTACCTCCGCATCTTGTACGTAATACATTCGGAGGTTCAATCGGCGGGCCGATCATCAAGAACCGGCTGTTTTTCTTCGCCACTTATGAGGGGCAGCGGACGCACGAGACGGCAATTGTTACAAGGTTTGTGCCCACCGCCAGCTTCCGCAATGGCATTCTGACCTATCAATGTGATAACGGCCAGAACCCGAGTTGTCCGACTAGCGGTCTGTTTACGCTGAATAAAACCGATCTCGCGAATCTGGACCCTTATTGCTACGGACTGGGGAACTGCCCGCAAGGGGCGGGAGTTGATCCGGCGGCACTGGCGGTCTTCAATGGTTATCCGCTGCCGAACGATCCAACGGTGGGCGATGGCCTGAACATTTCAGGATTTACGTTCTCCGATCCGACCCCCGCCAAACTCGATACTTACATCGTCAAACTCGACTATAACCTGACCTCGAACGGAAACCATCGCCTGTTCTTGCGCGGGAACTTGCAGAATGATCACCTGACAACCATCGGGGCACAATTTCCGGGACAGCCTTCCAATCAGATTTCGACCAATAACGGAAAGGGCCTGGCGGCGGGCTATACGACGGTGATCAGCAACTCCCTGATCAACAATTTTCGCTACGGATACATCCGCGAGGGGCTGGGGCAGGCGGGACTGCAAACGCAAGGATACATCAGCTTCTACGCGGGAGGCATTTCGAATCCCGTAGGAGAATCGCCAACGACGAACGTGCAAGTGCCGCTCCACAACTTTGTGGATGACCTCAGCTGGACCAAAGGCAAGCACACACTGCAGTTCGGCACGAACTTGAGAATCATCAACAACCTGCGACAATCCAATGCACAATCGTTTACCACCGGGTCGTCGAACCCGACTTGGCTTGCGGCAGGCGGAATCTCCGGAACAGGAACCAGTCTGGATCCTGGGGCTCCCCAATTCGCTTCCCTGGGATTCCCGGAAGTTTTGGGAACGTACGCATCCAATGGATCGGGATCGTTTTCTGCGGCCTATGATCTGGCGGCGAGTGCCTTGACCGGCATGGTGCCCGAAGTGACGGCAAATTACCAGGAGACCAAGAACTTCACGCTCTTGCCGGAGGGCGCGATGGTTCCGCGCCATTTCCGGGCGCATGAGGCCGAGTTCTACGCGCAAGATGCCTGGCGGGTCACACCCAATCTGACGCTGACCTTTGGAGTCCGTTACAGCTTGTTACAGCCGCCATACGAAACCACAGGGACCCAGGTGGCGCCGGTTCCGGCCATCAGTCAGTGGTTTCGAAATCGCTACACGGGAATGGCAGAAGGACAAAGCATCCAGCCGTTACTGAGCTTCGGGTTGTCAGGTCAGGCCAACGGTAAGCCGCCGATCTGGAACTGGGATTACAAAGATGCAGCTCCGCGTTTTGCTTTTGCGTGGTCACCGAATTTCTCGAAGACGAGTTGGTTAGGAAAACTGTTTGGCGAGTCCGGGAACAGTTCGCTCCGAGGCGGGTGGGGGATGTACTACGACCACTTTGGCGAAGGGGTGATCAACAGCTTCGATCGAATGGGCTCGTTTGGTTTGACGACGATTATCGGGGATCCTGCCGGCCTGGTAACTCCGGATCAATCGCCGCGTTTTGACTCTCTGTACAACGTCCCGAAAACATATAACGGTTGCGGGGCTCCTCCATGTCTGCTGCAACCGCCGGCACCGACGGGTGGTTTTCCGTATTCACCGCCGTCGACGCCGGGAACGGGAGGCGAGGCGATCACCTGGGGACTGGACAACGAATTGAAGACTCCGTACTCCCACGTGGTTGATCTTTCATTCACCCGCGAAGTAGGCCGGGGATTCGTTCTGGAGACTTCTTATGTGGGCCGCTTCGGCCATCGTTTGCTGCAGCAACTGGATTTCGCACAACCACTGAACCTGCGGGATCCTAAGTCGGGCATGGATCTCTATACCGCGACGCGGATGATCGCGACCACGATGCAGAGCAACAATCCGACTCCTGTACAAAACATGGCGAAGATTCCTTACTTCGAGAATCTGTTTCCGCTCGTCGCAGGCCAGACGCCCACGATCACTTGCGCTCCGGGCACGCCTCCAGCGAATCCGACGGCCACGCAGAACATGTATGAGATCTTCGCCTGCAATGGCGGCATTGATATGACCACGGAGCTGATTCAGGCCGACTGGTATTGCGATCCCACTGGGGCCACATTCCCGGCTTGCGCCACTGTGAATGGAGTCACGAAGCAGTTCCAGTTCTGGGCTCCGCAATTCTCGTCGCTGTACGGGTGGAGCTCGATGGGCAACAGCAGCTACAACGCGCTGCAGGCGAGTCTGCGGCGTAAAATGTCCGGCGGGCTGCAGTTTGATTTTAACTATACGTATTCCAAGTCGATCGACTTAGGGTCGGACGCCGAACGAGTGAATCAATACGAAGGTGGTTCAGGTGTTGCCGGCGGCGGGTTTGCCAGTTACATCTTGAACACCTGGTCACCAAGACAAAACCGTGCCGTGTCAGATTTTGATGCGACCCACCAATTCAATGCGAACTGGATGTATGAGTTGCCCATTGGAAAAGGAAAAAAGATAGCTACAAGTGGCCTGCTCGGGGCCGTCGTCGGCAATTGGGAAATCACCGGAATCTTCCGTATGACCAGCGGCTTCCCAACTACCGTCAACGATGGGAACTATTGGCCGACCAACTGGGAGAACACTGCCAATGCTGTGCTGATTGGGCCTAAGCCGAAAAGCGGAACTTTCATGGTCAACGGCAGCCCTAACATATTCCAGAATCCCACTGCGACGATCGGTGAGTTTCGCTACGCGTATCCCGGCGAATCTGGAGAACGAAACCTCATCCGCGGCGCGGGCTACTTTGGCATCGACATGGGGCTGGGAAAGACGTGGAATATCACCGAGTCTTCCGCGCTGCGATTCAGTTGGGAGACTTTCAATATCACAAACTCAGTCCGGTTTGATGCGGCCGCCCTGGAGCCCATCGCGGGAAGCAACGCAGAGGGGAATCTGAGCCTGTCGAACAGTTCAAGCTTCGGCTACTATACGTCTACGCTAACGGCTCCGCGGGTCATGCAGTTCGCGCTCCGTTACAGCTTCTAAGAAAAGAAAACAACGATGAGACGCGTTGCACTCACGATGCTTGGGCTGTGTTTGCTGGTTGCCGCAGATTCTTCGGCACAAGAAGAACTCACTGACAAAGTCGATCGCGTATTTGCAGAGTGGAACACAACCAGTTCGCCAGGGTGTGCCCTGGCCGTTGTGAAGGACGACCACGTCGTTTACGAGCACGGTTACGGCATGGCCAACCTTGAACTCGGCATCGCGATCACCCCTCAGTCGGTATTTGATATCGGCTCGGTGTCGAAACAGATTACCGCGATGGCGATCCTCCTGCTGGCGCAAGAGCACAAATTGTCGTTGGACGACGACATTCGGAAGTATCTCCCCGAAATGCCGGATTACGGGTCAACTATCACGATTCGCCACATGCTGCACCACACTAGCGGACTTCGCAACTACGACGATTTATTCGACCTGCAGGGCATACCAGAAGCCGACCTTACTACGGATCGCGATGCAATGGAATTGATCCTTCGGCAGAAAGGGGTGAACTTCAGAGCAGGCGAAGAATTCCTCTACAGCGATACGAATTATTTCCTCATGTCGCAGATTGTGAAGAGGGTTACCGGACAAACTCTGCGGCAGTTCGCCCAGGATCGAATCTTTGGTCCATTGCAGATGACGAGCACGCATTTCCACGACGACCACACCATGATCGTGCCGCGGCGGGCGACAGGCTATGCGCCCCACAAGGGCGGAGGCTTCGAAATCGACATGAGCAACTTCGAGCAGCTCGGGGACGGCTCGGTCATGACCACGGTCGAGGACCTCTTCAAGTGGGATCAGAACTTCGATCATCCGCTAGTCGGTGGCGCCGACGCCATTCGTCAATTAACTACGCCGGGCACTCTTAATAACGGCCAAACGATTCCCTATGCAATGGGCCTCTTTCTGGATCACTATCGCGGCCTCAACTGGATTCATCATAGCGGGGAATGGGTGGGATACCGTGCAGCGCTGAGCCGCTTTCCGGATCAGCACTTTTCCACACTCGTTCTGTGTAACTGCGTGGGCAGCATGAGCCCAATGACAATGGCACAGCGCGTGGCTGACGTCTACCTGACGGAAGAATTTGCGCGAGCAGAAAACGGACCCTCTCCAAAGACCTCGCCGAATGTGCCGCTGACTGAACTCAAGCAGTATGTGGGAACCTATTGGAGCCAGAAAAACGGAGCCTTTCGAACGTTCGTGCTGCGTGACGACAAACTGATCATGGTGGCTCCCGGAATGACCTACGACCTGCTTCCCCTGGGCGGCGGGCAATTCGAAGCCCTGGAGGCGGATATCGAACACAAAGATAGGTACATTTTCCACGCGGTCAAGAATGGCAGTAATTTTCAACTCGAGGCCGTCGAAGGGGGAGTGCCTGTTTCTTACGAAGCCGTCAGGCCCGGCTTGGAATCCTCGCATCTGGCGGATTACGCCGGATCGTATGCCAACGACGAACTGCGGGCCACGTGGACACTGGTCGTGGAAAAAGGCAAGCTCGTCCGCCAGCAGTGGATGACCGAAGATGAGGAAATCGAGCCGGCTTTCCCGGATGGATTTATTGGCGACATTAGCGAAGGCCAGTTCCTGATGCACTTCAACCGCGACAGCAACGGCCGGGTGACGAGTTTCGACGTGGCCACCGACATGGTCCGTCCCATGAGATTCTTCAGAATGGCTGACCGCGCTCAAAAATAAACGGGCAGATGGTAGCCGACTGGATACCCGAAAGCTGTGCTTGTCGACGTTTACGCACGGCGGGCGGGAAAATCTCCCGCCCTCATCTTGCTTTGGAATGAGGTTGACTAACTGTTTAACGTGGGTTGGCCAAACAACTCTATCTTGGTTGATATGTGCCATGACGCTTCGTGTTCGCCATTGCGTCGAGTGTCCGGAATGCCTCACTCGATATCTGGTTGGTTTTAGCCCATACCGTAACGGATCATACCTGATGCCCATGGCTGTCGGAATCTCGGAAGAATGGACCTTGTATTGTTCCTGTGGCAGGCCACCCATCTCCAGCCGATGGAGATGGAGCGAATTGAAGATGTATGCGGTCCCCAATCCCGCTTACGATCGTGGTTATGGTTCACCCAAGGAGATCGTGCCCCTAGCCAGAACGTAGCGCACCCCGAGTTAAGGCTCGCCGATACTATGTTGTTTAGTTTTTCAACTCGATCCAGGGGAGAGAACATTGAACCGTGCCTACTCCGGCAGGGTGGCGCTACGTGTTTGGTCAATCCTCGTTGCCGGTAAACAAAGGCTTCTCAGCAATAAATAGCCAACGAACCGACCAAGACGGAGGGCGCGACAGATAGAACGTATGAGGCGAGCACTGAAATGGGTGGGTGCTGGCATTGCGGCCTTCGGTCTTGTGGCGTCAGTTTTCGTAGGTGTTGCGACCTTGTGGACGAAGCTGCCGGGCGAAGAGATGACCCCGGCAGGCATCCGGCAGTCAACTTCTGAGTACGTGAAGATGCGCGATGGGGTGGAGATCGCAGTCACGGTCGGTCTCCCCACGGATTTGAAACCCGGTGAGCGGGTCCCGGTGCTGATGCGCACCACGCGCTACTGGCGTGAGCCGCAGATCGGATGGACCCTGAGGATGCTGGGCGCGCTACATCAAGCTCGCCCGCCCGAAGTGTTCGAGGATAAACAGGCAGCATATTTCAATCGTCGCCACTTTGCGGTGCTCGCGGTGGATGCGCGCGGCAGTGGAGCGTCGGGGGGAAATCGCGTCATGGAGTGGTCTCCCGCCGAGGTGGCCGACATGGGTGAGATCGCGGCTTGGGCCGCCAAACAGTCTTGGTCGAACGGCCGTGTCGGAACCTTTGGAATCTCCTACGATGGCAACGCCGCCGAACTTGCAGCAACAGCAGGTCAGCCCGCAATCCGTGCGGTCATGCCGCTCTACGGCAATTTCGACGTTTGGTGGGCAATTCAGGCCGGTGGTGTTGCGCAGCGCGGGCTATTGCAAACGTGGAGCGATGTCATTGCTGCGATGGACCGCGACGACGTGTGCGGCGCTCAAGAAGATAAGGGATGGAATTGCTGGAAGGACCGCCTTATGACTCCGGGCGTTCGCCCCGTGGATGCAGACCGTGACGGGAAGCAGTTGGCGGATCTGGTCCGCCAGCATCACAACGTGAATGTGGCTCAGGCTATCGCCGAGGTTGAATTTCGCGACGACCCGATAGGCGCGTTCAAACTGGAACAGATCAGCCCATCAGGCTTGCGCACCCAAATTGAAAGATCAAAGCTCCCCATGATGGTATGGTGCGGATGGCTCGATGGGGGAGGCGGCGAAGATGCGCTGACTCGCTACAAAAACTTTTCGAATCCGCAGGTGGTGATTATCGGCCCACTGTCGCACGGCGGCGGATTCAACGTAGATCCATTCGCGTCCAACCACACTCCGCCCGTGCCGTCGACTGAAGAGCAGCTGAAGATGCAGGCTGACTTTTTTGATCGTGTGCTGCGCAACGACATGCCGGAAATTGAGTCTTCCATTCAGTATTACACGATGGGCGAAGGGCGATGGCACACGACGAAAGTTTGGCCGCCGGCAGGACTGTCCCCTGAGCGCTTGTACTTTGGGGAACACAACACGCTGAACGCGGCAGCGCCTTCGGCAGCGATCGCCAGCGATTCCTACAGAGTGGACTTCACTGCTTCAACCGGCGACCAAAGCATCTGGGCTACCGGGTACGGCGGAGGTGACGTCGTGTACCCGGATCGCGCGAATGAGGACAAGAAATTGCTGGTTTATAACAGCGCTCCGCTGGAGTCCGATCTCGAGATTACCGGTAGCCCAGTGCTGACGCTCGAGATGTCCTGGACCACGAGTGACGGGGCGCTGCACGCATATCTAGAAGACGTCTCGCCCGAAGGGCGGGTAACTTACCTGGATGAAGGAATTCTGCGGGTGATTGATCGCAAAGAAGTTGATCCCAAGACCCTGCCATATGAGCCCTTAGGCCCCGCCCATAGTTTTCTCCGAAAGGATGCGGAACCGTTGAAACCGGGCGAGGCTGCGAGGATCCGTTTCGCGCTGTATCCCACATCCGTGCTGCTGCGAAAGAGGCATCAGATTCGAGTGGCGCTGGCAGGTGTGGACGCGAGCGTTTTTCGGCGGTACCCGCCAGATGGAACCTCCACATGGACCGTGTTTCGGGAGGCCAAGCGGGCGTCGTTCATCGAGTTGCCGGTGAGGCGCAGCCGGGAGACTGCGCATTAGCAGGCGCTACGGTGAATCGCAAAAAGTCCAGATTGGCTATAAGCCGTTGTCGACAAGCACGCCCATGAGTCAATGCGCCGAAGAGGCCGCGCACTTAAGGATGAGATGATGAGAATCTATCTCGGACGTCACGTGTATGGATTGGCTGCCATTGCCTTGGCATGATCGCTCTGGTCTGGCATGACTTTAACAATTGGCAACAGATCCGGGCGCTGGGACCCGTTCCTCACCGCGAGATTCTCCTATACATCGCCGCTGCCATCGAGCTCTTTGGGGGCATAGCGATCCAATGGCCTAGAACGGCGCGAGCCGGCGCTTTCGTACTCGGCGCCATCTATCTTGTCTTTGCGCTGTTGTGGGTGCCGCTTGTCGCTGCGCAACCGCAGATCTATGATCGTTGGGCGAACTTTTTCGAGCAATTTTCTCTGGTTTCGGGCGCGCTGATCGTTTACGCGTCGGTTAGTTAGTCGAAGCGATTCGGGACGAGCAGCAAGGGCGGCTCGGATCGGGTGCATATTTTTCGGGTGGTGTCACCCGATTTGCCGTCCGCCTTCGCGCATTCCGCGGCCTATGGAGACATCATTGCAGCGACACTCGCGTTGCTCTCGCTGCTATCGCCGCCACGTGGGGCTGGCGTTGTCATGGCATGGATCTTCAATCTCTGGGGCTCAGCCGATCTCCTGAACGCTTTCTACCAGGCCAATCACTCCGGCCTGTTGGCAGGGCAGTTGGCAGCCACCTATTTCATTCCGACTTTGATTGTGCCATTACTGCTGATCACGCACGGACTCGCCTTCCGGATACTTCTGCAACATCAAAAGAGTCCGTAGTGCGGGAAAGGCATCCAGCATAAAGGGCCAGACGAACTCCGGGTGTTAGGTACGGCATCGTTGAACCAACAGGTGCAACTTACATAAATGTAACTAGTGGTGCGTACCACCATCGCCTCCTGCGATACGCGAGCTGACCAGTTGACCGATGCCTAAGGATATAAGTGCAATCATCACTCGCAAAGCCGTGAAGCAATATTTGAGACCAGTTGTGAGCCGGATGGGCTGGGAGCAGCAGTGAACCTGAACGATTGCGATCACTCTCGGTTAACGGGCAATACAGAAGTTGGCCTTCTCGCGATTCGTAACTGCTAAACGCCCCAGCATCGACGAATCCTCAGCAGACACCGGCTTCCAAATTCCTGCCGCCATGCCGACTTCGCAGGACTACTCGACCTGGAAGCCGGATAGCTTCCGGTTCGCCGACTATCCAGGCGGAACGACGCATCTAGGTAACAGGACTTCTCAGTCCAGACTTGTCTCGGCAGCGTGCCAAGGTTTCGTTGTTGGCCTGTCCCATCCGGTTTCGGAGCTATACTGCCGCCGAGAAGACTCATGATCACCCTACGCAGGTTGCAGGCTGACGACCTCGACGCGCTTCATGCCTTGATCTCAAATATGGAGGTTGTCCGATATATGCTGCTGCCGGTTTGTTCTCGAGAGGAGAGCGAGAAGTTTCTGACGGAGTCGATCAATGAATCGCCATCAGACCCATGGCGTTCCATCGTACGCGCGATAGTCAGTGGACCTAGCGGCGAGCTCATTGGCCTATGCGGCGTAGTCAACCTCAGGGGTAACAGCGATGGCGAAATTTGGTATCTGATCAATCCCGAATGGTGGGGAAAAGGAATCGCCACAAAGGCCGTGAAACAATTGCTACAGCTTGGGTTCTCAGAGATGGGCCTGCACCGAGTCTGGGCAACGTGTCTTCCAGAGAACCCTGCCTCCGCGCGCGTGCTGGTGAAGGCAGGCATGCGAAAGGAAGGATTTCTGGTCAAGAACCTTAGGATTCACGGAGAATGGAGAAGCAGCTTTCTTTACGCGATCCTATCCGAGGAGTGGTCTGAGTCTGCGAGTTCTTCACCCTCGACATAGTAGGCTTTAGCGGAGTCGTGATCCGGTCCAGGAACGAAGAACGGCTTTGCCAGAGTTTTGAGGACCTAGAAGTCCACTAGTCGAATCATGTCCGGGTCACGGGCAACCCTTACCTTACCGATGAGGGAAGGGGTTGCCGACGACTCGCCCCGATGTGGGTTTGTAGCCGACCCGGTTCGACCAGCGAAGATAGCCCCCGACAGTAACAACATTGTCAGGAGTAAGCTGATAACCAAGAGCTCAATATGCCGCTCTCTTCTAAGTTCTTAATCAGAGGCCTACTTCTTGTCGTCGTTCTAGCAACATCCGCCGTGGCCCTGGCACAAAGCCCCAGAGCTCTGACCGAGTCCGGCGCGACAGCCGGGGTGCGCGAAAGCGGATTGAACGTCTACAAAGGCGTTCCATTCGCTGCCCCTCCGGTCGGCGACTTGCGTTGGCGGCCTCCGGCCCATGCTGCACCCTGGACTGGCACGCGCAAGACGGATGCGTTTGCCCCGGCATGTATGCAAACTGGTGTGTCCATGCCAGGCGAGACGCCGCCGGCAGTGAGTGAGGATTGTCTCTACCTCAACATCTGGACGCCGGCCAAAAACGTGCATGAGCACTTGCCAGTGATCGTTTGGATATACGGCGGGGGTTACATCAACGGGTCGGCCTCGATGCCCTTGTACTGGGGTGACCGGCTCGCGCACAAAGGCGTGATTGTCGTCACCATAGCGTATCGACTTGGTCCGCTTGGCTTTCTTGCGCATCCTGAGCTCACGCGGGAGTCCCCGCACCACTCGTCCGGGAATTACGGCCTGATGGATCAGATTGCTGCACTCGAATGGATTCAGAGGAACATTGCAGCCTTCGGCGGCGACCCGAAAAACGTAACCGTCGCCGGTCAATCTTCAGGAGCGATATCGGTCAGCATTCTGATGGCCTCGCCGCTCGCGAAAGGCCTGTTTGAGCGCGCCATCGGAGAGAGCGGCGGCCTGTTCGAACCGCTCCAGCTCGCACCAAAGTACCTGCTGGCGAACGCAGAACGCGAAGGCGAGAAGTACGCTGTCTCGCTGGGCGCGACCTCGCTCCAACAACTGCGCCGGCTGCCTGCGAACCAGTTCAGCGGCAACGCCGGCGGCATTGTCCACCCGGTGATCGAACCCTACGTGCTTCCCGCTTCGCCCTATGAAACATTCGCTTCGGGGCAACAGAACGATGTCCCTCTGCTCATCGGTTCGAACGCCGAGGAGGCGCGTGCGTTGGTGGATGTCACCCACGTCACGGCAGCCACCTTCGACAGTGACCTTGAGCACAGCTACGGCGCGCTGCCCCCTCCGCTTGTCGCAGCGTATCCCCACGCTACCGACGAAGACGCGCGGCAGGCGCGACTCGGCCTCGAGCGCGATCTCCGCTTCGGCTGGGACATGTGGGCGTGGGCGAGGTTGCAAGCCGGGACAGGAAAGAGCCCTGTCTACTACTACTCGTTTCGACAGAAGCCCCCGTTCCCGGCCGGCTCTGTGTATGAGGGTTGGGGCGCGAGCCACTTCGCCGAGCTCTGGTATGTCTTCGACCATCTGGATCAGGAGCCGTGGAAGTGGACTGCGGCAGATCGGAAGGTGGCCGAGGAAATATCCAGCTACTGGGTCAACTTCGCGAGGTCGGGCAATCCGAACGGCCCAGGCCTTCCCCCGTGGCCAGCGTTCACCAACGGGGACAGCAAGGTTTTGTATCTCGGCGATCCGATCACCGTGAACGGGGTGGCGAATATCGATAGTCTGAGGGTCTTCGATGCCGTCTACACGAGCGTGCGTGGCAAGCCATTTGCCGCGCGGTAGTGTTGCATTGAGCTGCGCGGGAATCGCCCTTTTCGGCATGATCATGCTGACCCTTGGTTGCCTCCGCGCGCCGGCGCAGGCTGCTCAAGCGAACGCGACGCTCCAGCTGAAGCAAAGTCAGGTCACCATTTTCCGGGATCGATGGGGGATGGCCCATCTCTACGCCGCCCGCGAGGAGGATGGCTTTTTTGGCCTGGGCTATGCGACTGCCGAGGATCGTCTTGAGCAGATTCTGCTGCTGTATCTCGGCGTCAAGGGCGAACTGGCGGCCGCGTTCGGCGCTGGAGTGGTCGGCGCCGACAAGGTGGGACCAGTACTCGGCGGGGAGATACCCGACACAGTCGCCTCCGACCTTCGGGTGAAGAAGTTCCAGATCCTGGAGGAAGCACGCCTGAACATGTCGAAGATCCCAGCGCAATATCGTCTAGATCTGAAAGCCTACATAGCAGGAATCAACCGGTTCATGGTGGACCACCCCGAGCGCAAACCCGCCTGGGCGCCCGTGCTTGAACCAGCCCTTCCGCTCGCGTTGTTCTGGCAATATACCCTCGAGGCGGACGCGATTTGTCCTGCCCGCCTGGCGGCGGCGCAGAAACTCGGGTACGACCCGAGTCCGCTGACCACCAGCGAAGCCTCGGACGCCTTTGCGATCGGCCGAAGCAAGACGGCGGATGGCGGGATCATCTTCTCTTCGGATTCACACCATCCTTGGGAGGTGGTCGGAACCCTCTTCTATCCCTGGCGCATGAAGGCGGGTTCGCTGAATGTGCAGGCGTTCGACGTGGCCGGCGCCGCGATGTTTTTCTTCGGCCACAGCAATGACTTCGCCTGGGGATGGACCGAAGGACCCCGTTACACGGGGGACTGTTACCGTATCCCAACCCTAA
>Ga0187876_1001540_pt1 | contig 19277 bp, 14 predicted proteins | sample June2016WEW_17_4_FD_133000 | JGI IMG/M metagenome (GOLD analysis project Ga0187876, IMG submission 133000) | Peatland microbial communities from SPRUCE experiment site at the Marcell Experimental Forest, Minnesota, USA - June2016WEW_17_40 | ecosystem: Environmental > Terrestrial > Soil >...
AGCCTGGCGGCCATCCTCGGCCGACAGACCAAGACCACCAATCAGCCTTCCAAGGAGAAAGTAGCGTAAGATGAATCCAGCCGCCGCCTCCAACCTGCAACTACGGCCGGGACACCTTCCCGTTTACTAGTTAGGTCCCCTAAGTTTTCATAGAGTTACGGGCGTCAGGGTCGCACAGGGTCGCACGCGCTCGGCGCCAGCGAACTCACTGTACCTCCCACCTGCTCCGGTGCCGTTGGGCGGTTTCGCTTCTGGAACGCGTCCCACTTGGCCGCTGCCTCGTCGTCCATGCCGTGGATGGCGTGCGCGTAAATGCCGGCCGTCGTCAGGACGGAGCTGTGCCCTAAGCGCGCCGATACCGCCGGCAAGCTCACGCCATCGGCCAGCAGGTGAGATGCGTGCGTATGCCGCAGGGAATGCAGGCTGGCGCCCTTTGGCATCTTCAGCCTGCGAAATAACCGGGAGACGGATGCGGAAATGGTATTAGGCTTGAGCGGGCTGCCGTTCGGGTTGCAAAAGATCAGGTCGCCGGCCTGGTATTTAGTTCCGAGCTGCCGCTTGAACTCGTCCTGGCGTTTGCGATGCTCATCGAGCGCAGCCATGGCGCTGTCCGGTATTCTGATCGTCCTGTCCCTCTCGGTCTTGGTGGCTTTGAACGCGAACACGGTGCGCGTCTGCGTGAGCGACCGAGCGATTGTGGCGCGCCCGTCCGTGATGTCGGACCAGCGCAACGCCAGGAGTTCGCCGCGCCGGCCGCCCGTGGCGGCAGCCAGTTCGAGGAACGTCTGCATGCACCAGAGTTTGGACTCGCTCGCCACTACCAGGTCCTGCTGTGGGGTCGTGAGCGCGACACCCTGATGCCGCTTCACTCTGGGACAGTCGCTGTTGACTACCGGGTTGGTCGCGACCAACCCCCAGCGGATTGCGCAGGCGAACGCTGACGAGACCAGGCAAGCAATACCCCGGACCGTTTTCGCGGCCAGCGGCCGCGGCGCCCGCGTGTAGCGCGCGTGCCCGCCGCACTTCAGTAGTCGCTCCCACTCGCAGTGGAGGTGCAGCGGCGTGATCGACGCCAACGGCATCGCGAGCAGCTCCGGCGCCAGGTAGGTGGCGTCGGTGTGGTAATGCTGGATCGTTTTTGACGCCATCTTCGGGTCGACGTACTCGCGGAAGAACTCTTGCAGGAGCCCGTCGAGTGTGGTGGGCGCCGCCGCGGCGATCCCAGCAACGCCGGGCCTCGCCATATCAATCTTCTTATCCTCGATGCGGCGCGCAGCCTCGGCGTCCGTTGCTTCCTGCTTGGTGGAGAAGCCAGACCCCTTGCACTCGCGCCGGTTGAGGCGCGTCGAGCCCGTCGCATCGAATCGATAGCACCAGACCACTTGGCCGCTGACGTACTTACGTTTCTTGACTGGCATAAGTTTGAATTCTCGGCTTCATCAATCGGAAGATTTCACCAAGTACTACTGCGGCCGAATTGGTTCGCCACCGCATGCACTGTGTTACCTCTGCGGGGCGTTGGCAGCAAGTGCAGATCGGCTAAGTCATGTCCGGGAAGTTGCGGCGCGCTACCGTCTGCCAGTGGTGGCACGGCATCTGGAGGCCGCTCAGCACATCGCGGACGACGAATTTGGGAAACTGCTGCCACTCGAGCGGCACCGACTCAGTAGCCAGGTGCCGCGGCCAACTGCAGCGCCCGCGCTGAAAAAGCGAATAACAGGGAGAAGAGATTTACCATGAAACGCCTACCTGGTTTTCTTTACGTCGGCCACGGCCCATTCCACGCGGAAGGAACGACGGTCTATTCGGGCGCAGACGGACGACTGCGCTACGCTTGCCTGCATTGTGGGGAACACGATGGAGGGATCAACAAGCAACAGGCCATGGGGACGATCTACCTCTAGCGAACCCGAGCTATCGGGCTACCCGCGCGGTGGCGATCGCCAGACAGTACCTTCTGGCTTTACACCACGACGTTGCCCACGGCGCAGCCACACGGCCGCAACGTTGCGACGACCAGCCGGCGGACGACGTGCACCGGCGCCTGGCCGGCCAGGCCAACACGTGCCGCGACGTCGCGAACGGCCCACCACCTGACCGGGTGCGGTACTACGGATTGTGAATGTAGTAGTCGCCTCTCGAATGTAGTAGCGCGTAAGTGGTTTTGTTTGCAACGTTGTAGTAGTGGCACTACTACACGCAACTCCTAGAAAACAAAAGGCCGTTCCTTATAGGGATGTGTAGTAGTGTAGTAGCGCCTATACGAATTCGAATTTCGATATGCCTTTTCAACTGGGAAACCGCTACTACACTACTACACCGCATCTAAGCCTTGCGGTTGCATACAGATAGGTGTAGTAGGCACCTATACTACACCGCTACTACGGCTACTACACTCTATGTTATCATAGACTTACCCGTAATTCTATGATAACAGGTACATATATAGCGTTTGGCGCCCGTACCTGAGAGTGCTGTTGTGAAAAACTACAGCCTCACGCGCGCATACATAAGGGTTTTACCCTATGCGCCGGTTCGTGGGGGAAATGCCGACAATCCCTGGAACGATGCGCCCTGTTCGGCCAGCGAGGATGTTCACGGACCGCGAGCAGGATGCCCGGGATGCTCTGATGATCGTAAAAAGATGCTCCGAAGAATCATGAAAACGATCAGGAGGCGATGAGATAGATGGTCCGAAAATGCTCTGATGATTCTCTTGAGAATTGCCGGGCGCAATTCTGATGCTCCGAGAATCATGAAGCGATCAGGAGGCGATGAGATAGATGGTCCGAAAATGCTCTGACGATTCTCTGAGAATTGCCGGGTGCAATTCTGATGATCGAAAAAGATGCTCCGAGAATTGAGAAAAAATGCCTGGCGATTTTTCAGCAGACGTTGAAAGCGTCAGCCCTGGTGAAAAAACGCCTGGCCCTATGCTGCTTCGGTATCCTGATCCTTCTTCTCGTCGTCTGGTGGTGGCGCCACAACGCTGCTGACGAGCAGCGGCACTATCTTGTGCTCGGGCCGTCCGCCGCCGGGCCCGGGTAGAATGATCCTCTGTTTCGGAAAGATGAAAAAGCATTTCGCCGGGCCGGCATGCGTTTGCATGGTAGCCTCGATGATCATCTCTTCGATATCCACCGTATATCCTTTGACCTCAACCGCGAGTTCGAGCAACCCCTCCTTTGCGGTTGGTGGTTGCGAGTTTCTTTCACGTTCAGGTGGTGGCTGTTCGAGGTATTTTGATGCAATTCGCGGGCTCCGCCGCGCCTCCGGCCCAGGGCGCGTCGCGGGCCCGGGTGGCTGAATACCTCGTCCAGAGGGCAACGGAGCGAACGTGCGCGCCCTGGCGCGCAACGTGCGCCAATTGTGTGGCCTTGGCTTATACGGATCAAAGGGCCCGAAATAAATGAAAATCGCCTGGCCAGGCCGATCCGCCGCGCACTTGCCAGTATCCTCCGGCAGGCGGCAAGCCTGGGTGCGCTGCACGCGGGACTGGCTCCGGGACACCTCCGATCGGCCGAACCACCGTCATAACGCGTATGCTTGCGGAATGGCGTTTGACCAGGCGGCAGTGCGACGCCTATAACGCGGTGGCATGTACAATGGCGTTTGACATGGCTGTTCAAATTCCGAAGAGAGTTTCTCTCTGGCCGCGGTTCTCGCGATACGAACCGCGCGGCGGACGGATCGCCCCCGCGCGAGGTGCGAAACTCGAGTGGTACGACCCATGGCAAGAGTATCAGCAGGCTCGAACGAAAAAACGGGCGCAGCCCCCGTATGTGTCCCTGATTTCTCTGTTTCGGCGTCTGACAACCGAATTTCGTGCAATAGGTTGGACCCCAGAGGAATACGGAAGCCCTCAGCTCTCCAAGAAAACCCTCATGCACATCTTTGATTGGAGTTCTCGGCATGGGCTTGCTGGTGTGTTCCACCAAAGCACAGTTCAAATTGATGACCCTTCACAGGATGGGAGATGGACCTGGACCGCCGGCCGATGGGAACGATCATCAGAATGGCGGTTGTCACCACCCCGTGCGCGCACAAGTCTGATAACGATGATTCCGTTTGGCGATCTGGCGCTCACCCGCGCGGATAAGTATCTTTCAAAGTTTCTGGTTCGACGTCTCCCTGGCCGGCTTCCGGCACCCAACTCCAACGAGTTCTTCCGATTGTACTGTGAGCCTTTTCGAGACTGGATTGTTGCGGTGACCACTCTGGCCGAAGCGATCTCTCGACGGGATTTGGAGACACTCAATATGTTTGCTGGCCGGGCGGCGCGCGTGCGGTGGTTTGAGGGCGGCCGGGTAAGCAGTAAGATTATGTTCCCCTCGCTGCTAAGCGCCTTCGCCGAGATGTGCTCCCAGGATTTCGAAGAGGGCGCGCTACTCAGAAACTGCGCTCACTGCGGTGAGCCTTTCGTCACTCGCCGGAGGGCTACATACTGCAGCCCGCGATGCGCAACGAATGCACGGCAGCACCGGTTCTTGCAAAGGAATCCGGACTACCACCGGCAGAGGAAGGGCCGGCGAAGTTAAGTTCGAGCGAATGCGAATGGGCCTTGAGTTGACAGCGGCGGTGTGCGCGGATGGGTCTCGTGCCTCCACAGGACGCCATTGGCGTCCAGACTGTCACTCAAAGATTCGGTCCTCGATCAGCTTCAGATTGCGGTTCACGTAAAACGCGTCGGGCTCGTGCCGCATGGCCCGGACGCGAATCGTGAAATTAGGTCTGGCAGCATCTTGACTATCGAAGAGCACGAGCCCTAACCCAAGGGCAAGGCACAGCGACTCCAACCGGGCCAAGTCCTCCGTGGGTGACGACCTCGGTACGACCAGATAGCACCGATGCGAGAAAAGCCGATACGAGCACACCTGCCCGAAGGCCGTGATCAGGCTTCTGGTATCGAGCTTGATTTCTGCGGTGATGATCTCCGTTGGGAATTTGACGATGTCGCTCTCTCGCGACTTCCGAACCCCGATCACGTCCGGTGTGCCCCATTTATCTTGGAACGTGGACCCGCCCAGTGGAATGCATCTCGTGCACTCTTCCAGATCTTCCACCAGGTATGCTGCGAAGCCGGCATAAAAATCCTGTTCCCGAGCCGGCGATGCCGGCGTCAACGTCTCGCGGGCTTCCGGGTTCCCGTTGTCCCGATACTTCGCATGTTGAAACAGGCCCTTGGCCGGCCTGTAGACGTCCTGTGGCCTATACTCCGCCAGGCCGACGAGACAGCCCCTGATCGTATTGACAGGAATGTCCGGCAATTCGGCTTGCAGGCGCTCAATCAGGGCCGAGTGGCGCAGCCCCTCCGGTTCCTGGGCCAGCAGGTCAATGGCTTTCTGGGCAATTAGGGCCTTCGCTGACACTGTGTCTCCGATCTGTGGTGGGGATGCTCGCGCATCACCAACTGAAGATGATATCGTTCGGCTGGCTAATGAACAAGCGGTGGCCGATCTGGTAGCCATTCACAAACACTCTGGGCGTGGACGACATTCTGAAACGACTCGGACAACGCATCCGCGAAATCCGCATCCGGCGCGGTTTTGCATCGCAAGAAGCGTTTGCGGACTATTGCAAGATGCATCGGACCTTTATTGGACACTTGGAGACCGGAAGAAAGGACTTTCGCCTGACGACCATCATCCGAGTTGCTGATGCTCTCGGCACTACGCTCGCGGAGCTGTTCGCGGGACTAGAGCGCGGGCAGCCGTTCAAATCGAAGCGGACCCACCCCGGCACGCCGGACCCATATCGATTGCGCCAGGAGCTGGAGATTCTGGAGCGGACCGCTTGCAACCTTCGAGAACTCGCCCTTCCTGAGAATCAGCGAAAGGCAGATGCCTCTCGGAGGTCGCCGCGACCCGCGCGCAAAAAAGCGATCCCACGGCCATGATGGAGTTGAGCTATCCCTGAAACGAGGGGCGCCGCCCACAAAGAACTGGTCGGCGAGGAATCGGGCCAGAAGCAGAAAAGCCCGCCGCGGCCGGAGCCGGGCGGGCGGAAGGAAGGCGTTCCATGCTACGGGTTGATCCGGTACGTGCGCTCGCCACCCTCCGGCTTGAAGGACTCGACGCTGTAGCCGGCCTTCTTTATCGCGCCGGCCATGAAGCCGCGGACGGTATGTTTTTGCCACCCCATCTTCTCCATGATCTCGGCGAGGGTAGCGCCCTTCTTACGCTGGAGCATGGCGACAACCTGGGCGGTCTTGCTGCCCTCGCGCGGCCTGGCGCTTTCCTTCGCCTTGGCGATCTTTTTGGGCGCTTTGGCAGCCTTCTTGGGCTTGGCTGTCGCGATGGCCTTCGGCTTGCCGCCTTTGGCGCTTTTCTGGCCTTTGGGCGCACCCTTCCTCGTGCTGGCAGTCTTCTTCGAGGGAGCCCTCGCCGGCGCGACTGTGGCGCCCTGTTGCGCAACGGCGGTGGCTGTTTCGGTGCTGGCAGTTGCTGCGTTCTCGGTGGTCATTTTCGTTTAATCTCCTTCTGCGGTAATTACCGCGGTCACGACATCCATCACTCCGGTGTTCTCTTGAAAGCAAGTCAATTCTGCCAGCAATCGACGATGGCGAAAGTCCGGCGATGGGCCAATGTCGCCGCGATCAGAGTTTTGCTGGAAATCGTGATGTAGGTGACGAGGAGGCGGTAGAGCATTCGGCTGTTAACCGAAGGGTTGTAGGTTCGAGTCCTACCTGAGGAGCCATAAAAAATCCCTTAGTTTCAACTACTTAAGGTTGACCCCCAAACATCTGAGAATTTGGGCAGAATGGCCAACACTACGCGAAACCGGACTCTCTCCGGGGTTGCGCAGAGAATGGTCGCCAGCGCCGAAGCCACTCTGCCGGGCCATTTGGCGCCGGTCTCTCAGACTCTCCGACGAGGCTGTGCGTTTGGTTAACAAGCGGTTTGACTCTTGACCGCGGACAACAGACAGTCGCGAGCACCCAGGCACCCGCCAGATCGATCGCAGGAAACGTCTATGCCACCGATTTGCAAAGAGGGATCTGCCGTTTGCAGTCGGGCACCCGTTCTCGACCATCATCGAAGCCGCTCTCGTCTATGGGGACCACCTCCCCAGATGGATGAGTCTCGATCGGAGTAGCATAGGTCTTAGTCCACGATTTCTAAGTTCGGGGGAGTGGTTCGGCGCCGGCGGTGGACAAACCACAATGGCCGATCATGATTCTGTCTATTGGGCGCATTCCGCGAGAGGATCGACCGCCGATCCCGATGTTCACGTCGGATGGCAGCTCCTAGCCGTCCATCTGGAGGCGGTTGCCTCGCTCGCCAGAGAGCTGGCCGCGTCCGCCATGCCAGGAGACGAGCGCTTCGTCGCTCTCGCAGGGCTGAGCGGTCTGCTGCACGACTACGGCAAGTACACCGACTGCTTTCAACGCAGGCTCGCTACCGGCAGTGGGCGCTGTCAACATGCGATCCACGGGGCGGTGCTCTCTTACTTCGGCACTGGCGCAAGCGGCGCCATGCCGATCCTGTCCCACGTCGCCGCGGCAATCGCAGGTCATCATGCCGGACTGCCGGATCTTACGGGAGACGGTAACTCTCTCGCGAGTCGGTTGAAGGACAGGCGATACGCGAAGGAAGCGGCCGACTTACTCGACCGCGCCACGCGCGATTGCAGCGGTCTGCGCCAGGCAGTTGAAACGCTACCCACGATGCGTCTTACCGCGCAGCGACCGGAGGCTGGGCATCTCGATCTATACACGCGCATGCTGTGCAGTTGTCTGGCGGATGCCGACCGGCTGGATTCGGCCGGGCGCGCGCCCGAGCAGGCGCCTTTGCGCGCCGAACAGCGTCTGTCCTTGCTGCTCGCTCATTTGGAGAAACTGGCGAGGCGCGCGAGCGATGGCCCAATCAAGAACATGCGCGCCCGCGTACTGGAAGACTGTCTGGCGACGGCCGCTTCCCCATCCCGCCTGTTCTCTCTCTCGGTGCCCACCGGCGGCGGCAAGACACTGGCGGCGTTGGCCTTCGCCCTCCGCCGGGCGGCCCTGCGACCGGAGCGGTTTCGCCGAGTCATCGTGGTGATACCGTTCCTTTCCATCATCGAGCAGAATGCCGCGGTCTACCGCAGCGTACTCGGCCCGGACGCCATTCTGGAGCATCACTCCGGCACCCTCGTGAAGCTGCACCCGACGGGGGAACAGTTCGTCCCGGCCACGCAGGACGACGAGGAGGAGGACGAGTTCCAACTCAGCGGGCGGCGCCACGCGACCGAGAATTGGGACACGCCATTGATCGTTACCACATCGGTGCGCTTTTTCGAGAGCCTCTTCTCCAACCACCCAGGGGACCTTCGCCGCGTACACAACATGGCTCGCTCGATCGTGATTCTGGACGAGGTGCAGACGCTGCCCCGCCGCCTGCTCGGGCCGCTGCTGGGTATGATTCGCGAGTTATCTGAAGACTGGGGCGTGGACTTCGTCTTCTCCACGGCCACGCAGCCCGCCTTCGAACGGCGGCCATCGGCCAAGCCGAGCCTGCGTTGGGAGCCGGGCACTCTCACCGAGATTGTTCGCGACCCCGCGCCCTTGCGCGCCGCGCTGAAACGGGCTGAGATCCACTGGGAAATCAAGGATGCTGTCACCTGGCCGCAAGTGGCCGAACGCGCGCTGAGCCAGGCGCAGTGTCTCGCGATCGTCAACCTTCGCGACCACGCGAGCGAACTCTACCGCGAAGTCCTGCGGACAGCGCGCGAGCGCGGGATCGATGCGGAGGCGGTCTTCCACTTATCCACGCGGATGTGCGCGGCGCACCGGTTGCGAAAGCTCGACCAGATCCGCCAGAGGCTGCACGACGTCAAGAGCTGCTATGTCGTTTCCACGCAGCTAGTCGAAGCCGGCGTGGACGTGGATTTCCCACTCGTGCTGCGCGCGCTGGCTCCGCTCGATTCGATCATCCAGGCCGCGGGCCGCGCCGACCGCGAAGGGCGGCTCACCGCTGCACTGGGCAGGCCCGGCGGCACGGTGGTGGTCTTCTTGCCCGTGGATGACCGGATGCCCCCGCACGAGTACGCAGAGGCGGCACGCACCACTGAGGCGATGGCGAAACAAGCCCTGGAGAGCGGCGATAGCATCCAGGTCGATTCCTTCGAGGCGATGAAGCAGTACTTCGAAAAATATTACGGCGTAGACGACGCGGATCTGGGCAAGCAACTCGTCGACTGGCGGCAGGGCCAGTACTTTGCGACGTTGGCGAAGGAATTCGAGATGATTTCCAGCCGCACCCGCGACGTCTTCGTGCCGGATGACGACGAGGCGCGCAAGGCGATCAAGGAGCTCTACTCCAACAAGCTGTTGACCCGGGAGTTGCGCCCCCGGTTACAGCGCCACACGGTTGGATTGAATCCCTCGGAATTCCAAAAGGCCAAATCCGTTCTCTGTGAGCTAACGCCCGATAGCGAAATATGGATCGCTATGGAGCAGGCCTACGGCGACGAACTGGGACTGGTTTACACCGCGCAGCCTGGTGGCCTTATCCTGTGATTATACAATCACTTGCGAAGACCGGGAGGACCTTGAGCCTCCCGTATGCACACTCGTCCACTGATTAATTTCAATCCACGCGCCGTCGCCCGTGCGGTCACGAATAGAGTTTTTTCTTGCTTATTGTAACAAGAAGGTGTAGCTTATAATCAAGTCTAATCAGTGGAAGAGTAAGATTTGATTCAGCACAAATTACCTTCTATAGCCCCCGCAACGCTGTCTTAACCGCCGCGAGGGCCTCAACCCATCAGGCGGACCGTTCGAGCGGTCTGCCACCAGCCGACACTTACCGGGCAGAAGATACCCCGAGTTGGAGGCCATGGCGTATCCTCAGCCCACATGCCGTTAACAGCCTACTCCTTTTGATCCGCAACTGAAAGGGGTGTCCCAACCGGACAAAGTGGGAGGTTCTTTCCATGTCCATGCCAAGTGTTCAGGTCCGGGTCTCGGGCGAGTATGCCTGTTTTACGAGACCCGAGACCAAAGTCGAGCGATTCTCTTACCCAGTCATGACGCCGTCGGCGGCGCGGAATGTGCTGGATGCCATCTGCTGGCGGCCACAAATGCGCTGGGTCGTCACGCGCATCACGGTGCTCAAGCCCATTCGCTTTCTCAGCGTGCTGCGCAACGAAGTGCAAAGCAAGCTCTCGCCGGCCGCGGTGAAGAAGTGGATGCGCGATCCATCCGAATTCGCCCCGCTCGTTGCCGGGGCGGGCCAGGGCACTGACGGAACGCCGCGCAATACGACGCTGCTGCGCGATGTGGCGTACTGGATTGACGCCTATCCGCTGGTGTTCGACACTTCGGGCGATAACTCACCCACCAAATACGTCGAGATGATGAAGCGCCGCGTCGAGAAGGGGCAGTGCTTCGTGCGCCCCTATCTCGGCTGCCGCGAATTCGCCGCCGAGTTCGGCGAGCCGCGTGCGGCCGACCACCCGATTGCCGACTCTCTCGATATCGGCCGCATGCTCTACGACATTGCGTTTCTGCGCGAGGGCAATCGCGCAGCATTCTTCGAAGCGCGCCTCGAAAACGGCGTGCTGGATACGCGACCCGAGCTCGTGCTCGGCACGGAGGCCCGCCGCCAGGAGGTGCTCGCATGCTCGTACAGGCACTAGCCGAATACGCGGACCACTACCTAAGCGCTCAGTTGAACGACGCGGCGTGGGAAAAGAAACCCGTGCCGTGGGCGCTCGAAATCTCTTCGCGCGGCTCGTTCCTATCTGTGGTTCCCCGCATGACTTCCGTGGCGCGCGGCAAGAAGCAGGTGCAAGTTCCCATGCCGCTGAGCGTGCCGCGCTCACCGGTGAATCGCAACAGCGGGGAGCATCCCCTGCTCGGCGCCGACGACATCGCCTATGTGCTCGGCCCCGGCCCATGGACGGCGGACAAGGTCGCGGACAGGGCGAGGGCCGAGAAGCACCACCAGGCTTTCGTTGCGCTGCTTCGCCACGCGGCGGAAGTGACCGGCGACGGTCCGCTGGCATCTTGCGTTCTTTTCTATAACCGGCCGGACGAGGTCGAAAAGGCGCGCGCGGCGATGCACGATGCCAAGGCTGGTTCGCTCGTCGCTCTTTCCCGCGGCGACCTGCTGGTGAAACTGGACGCCGTGCAGTCCTTTTGGCGCCAACACTACCAGGACGCCTTTGACGCGCGCATGGAGGGGCATCTCGGCGAGTGTCTCATCTCCGGCAGAGTGGGCTCCATCGCCCCCACGCACGAAAGCATCAAAGGCGTCTCAAGCCTCGGCGGGCAGCCTTCCGGCGTGGCTCTAATGTCCTTCGATAAGCCGGCCTTCCGCTCCTATGGTTGGGATAAGAACGAGAACAGCCCGGTCTCGCCGGACAGGGCTCTGGCCTATGTGCTCGCCTTGAACGACCTACTGCGTCCCGATGAGGCGCGGATCGGGAAGGGCCGGCGCATGGACATCGCCGGTGTGGGTTTCCTCACCTGGCTGCGCCATCCGGCCGACTTCGATGTAATCGACGTCCTGGAACGGCCCGACCCCGAGACGGTCGCGGCCTTGATAAAGTTCGATCCGCGCGCCGATCCGGATACGAACCGTTTCTATTTGCTGGGCGTTTCCGGCAACGGCGCGCGCTTGCGCGTCCGATGCTGGGTAACCGAAACACTCCCCGTTGTCAAAGGGAATCTCAAGAACTGGCACGAGCAATTGCGCGTGAGTTACCCCTGGGGCGGTGTAGAGCCGGTTAAGCTGTGGCAGCTACGCAAGGTGATCCACCGCAAAGGCGAACCTCCACCGAGCCAGAACATCGCACTGCTTCGCCGGGGATTGGAAGGCCAGCCGTTGGGTCACTTCATGCTGGCAGCCGCGCTCAACCGGCTGGGTCATCCGGAGGACGATGCGCCTCGCGCGGAAGGCAAGAAACGCAGCCTGTTCGATTTGCAGAGGCTGCGCATCCCGATGGGCCTGATCCGCATGTGTATAAACGATATTGTACGAACGAATCCGAAAGAAGGAGCCAAGGAAATGAGTGAAGGCTTGGACCAAGGCTGCAATCTCCCTGCATATGTCTGCGGGCGATTGATGGCGGAATACGAGAACCTGCAATCGACGACTTCCAGGCGAGCGGAGGGAGGCGACGTGAACAGCACCGTCACCGACCGCTTCTTTTCTCTTGCCTCAACCTACCCGGCGGCGGCGTTTTCCAAGATCGTCGATTTGGGCCAGAAGCACCTAAAGAAGCTCCGCAGGTTCGACGCTGCGGCCGCTTTCTCCATCGAGCGCCGGCTGATGGAGATCAACAGCCTCCTTCAGCCGGGTGACACCGGGGCGTACCCAGCGAATCTGACACTTGAGGGCCAAGGGCTGTTCGCTCTTGGGTACTATCACCAGAAGGCGTGGTCCATTGCCCAAGCCAGGGACCGCAAGCAGTCCAACAATGCCACTAAAGAAAAAACTGAGGAGAAGGATTGACCGATGAGCACAATCGAGAACCGCTACGACTTTGAGTTTCTCTTCGACTGCCAGGATGGAAATCCAAACGGCGACCCAGATTCGGACAACAAGCCGCGTCAGGACCCTCAGACCATGCATGGGCTGGTCTCCGACGTCTGTCTAAAACGCAAAATCCGGGACTTCGTCCTCTACAACAAGTCGAGCGCCGGTGCCGTCGAGCCTGGCTTCGACATCTTCGTGCTCGGAGGCAGTTCGCTAGAGCAGCGGCAGAAGTTAGCGTATGACAACTTGGGCAGCGAGGTGGAGTGGAAGGGCAAAGATACGTCAAAAACCGATATCGATAAGACTGCGCAGTGGATGTGTGGACATTTCTATGATGTTCGCGCTTTCGGCGCCGTAATGAGCACAAAGGAATTCAACTGCGGACAGGTTCGCGGTCCAGTGCAACTTACCTTTGCTCGCTCGCGCCATCCAGTGCTTCCAACCGAGCAGGCGATCACACGCGTGGCCTACACGAAAGAAGAAAAGAGGGAAGCCTCCACCGGGTCAACTGAGATGGGGGGCAAGTATACGATCCCCTACGGCCTCTACCTCGCTCACGGCTTCATTAACCCGATATTCGCCGAGAAGACTGGTTTCGATGAGAACGACCTCAAGCTTCTCTGGAAGGCGCTCGCGAATCTCTTCGAACTCGACCGCTCGGCGGCGCGCGGCACCATGTGCACGCGCGGTCTTTACATCTTCAAGCACGAGTCGAAACTGGGCAACGCGCAGGCGCAACGCCTGTTCGAATCGATCCGGGTGGAGAAGAAGGACGGCGTCGAAAGCCCGCGGTCCTTCGCCGATTACACGGTGACTCTGCCCGAAGCCGCGTCGTTGCCGCGGGGAGTTACCCTGATCGACGGTCTGGCCTGACAGGCGGCACAGCATGTATGCAGAAGAGGATCTCCTCCCGCTGTCCGGTCTTCAGCACCTGACGTTCTGCGAACGCCGCTGGGCGCTCATCCATCTGGAGCGGCAGTGGGAGGAGAACCTCTTCACCGCCGAAGGCGAATTGCTGCACGAGAAGGCACACTCGGCCGAGATCGAGTCTCGCCCCGAGGTGCTGGTTCGCCGCACGCTTGCGCTGCATTCCTTCCGGCTCGGTCTCTCCGGCCAAGCGGATGCGATCGAGTTCCTGCCTTGCGCGCCGGAGCAGCGCGGCATCGCAATGCCGCGCCGCAAGGGCCTCTGGCGCCCATACCCCATCGAATACAAAAGAGGCCGCGACCGGGACGGCTCGGCCTATCGGGTCCAACTCTGCGCGCAGGCGCTTTGTCTGGAAGAGATGCTCGATACGCCGGTCGAGCGCGGCGCCATCTTCGACGGCCGCGCCCGGCGCCGTGCCGAGGTCGAGTTCGATGCCGCTCTGCGCGATCAGGTCGAGCGGGCGGCCGCACGCATGCACGCAATCCGGAAATCGCGAAGGACACCGCCGCCGGTCTACGAGAAGAAGTGCGAGGCTTGCTCGCTGAAGCCCGTCTGTCTGCCCACTGTCGCCGGCCCGGCCAGCGCCGCGCGCTATCTGCGCCGCGCCGTCGCTGCCAATCTCCGACAGGGCGGCGCCGACACATCTGATAGCGCGGAGGAACCGAAGCCATGAGGAAGCTACTCAACACGCTCTATGTGACACTGCCGGAGGCGTACTTGAGCAAGGAAGGCGAGACCGTCCTGGTGCGGCAAGAGCACGAGACGCGTTTGCGCGTGCCCATCCTCTCTCTCGAAGGGATCGTCTGCGTGGGTCAGGTTTCGATGAGTCCCTCACTGATGGCCTTTTGCGCCGAGCGGAACGTCGGTGTCAGCTTCCTCAGCGAACACGGCCGTTTTCTGGCGCGCATACAGGGGCCGATCCACGGCAACGTTCTGCTGCGCCGGGAGCATTACCGCCGCGCCGACGTAGAGGCCGAGGCGGTGCCCATTGCCCGCTCGGTTCTACTCGCGAAGGTCGCCAACGGCCGCGCCGCGCTGTTGCGCGCAGCGCGCGAGCACCCGTCGGAAACAGTTGACCGGGCCGCCGCCCAAATGGGCGAGTCGCTACGCGCGCTCGAATCTACCGCAACGCTGGACGGCCTGCGCGGCGTCGAAGGCGATGCCGCGCACGTCTACTTCTCCGTCTTCGACGACCTGATTCTACAGCAGAAGGACGCGTTCTTCTTCCGCGAGCGAAGCCGCCGTCCGCCGCTCGACAACGTCAATTCGCTGCTATCGTTCCTGTACGTGCTGTTGGCGCACGACGTGGCTTCGGCGCTGGAGACGGTTGGCCTCGATCCGGCCGTCGGCTTTCTCCATCGCGACCGCCCAGGCCGCGCCGGCCTTGCCTTGGATCTCATGGAAGAACTGCGCCCCGTGCTCGCCGACCGACTGGCGCTCACGTTGATCAACCGCCGCCAAGTGGTCGCCGCCGGTTTCACCCGCTCCGATTCGGGTGCGGTCATCATGAACGATACGACGCGCAAGGAAGTCCTCGGGGGCTGGCAGACACGGAAGCAGGAGGAGATTCTCCACCCATTCCTCAACGAGCGGATTCCCATCGGCCTCGTGCCGTATGCGCAGGGGCTGCTGTTGGCGCGGCACCTGCGCGGCGATCTGGACGCATACCCGTCGTTCTTCTGGAGGTAACCGTTCATGATGGTCCTGATTACCTATGACGTCGAGACCCAATCCGAGGGCGGCAAGCGCCGCCTGCGCCATGTAGCCAAAGTGTGTCAGAATCACGGACAGCGGGTTCAGTATTCCGTCTTCGAATGCCTGTTGGATGCCGCACAGTGGGTCAAGCTTCGCGCCGAACTGCTAGGCACAATCGATCCCGCGAGCGATAGCCTGCGCTTCTACTTTCTGGGCGCCAATTGGCAGCGGCGCATCGAGCACGCCGGCGCCAAGCCCGGCTACAACCCGGAAGGTCCACTTATCCTGTGACGCGAACCCCAAGTAAACTGCTCATACCCGGTCGGTCCGCGTTGACGGCATGCCGCTCATTCCAGGTCTGTTCCCTTGCCGACCCAATCCTGAAACGGATAGCGCGTTAGTGCTATCTGCCGGTCCGCGCAACTGCTACGCTAAGATTCAGCGGCTCAGGCACTTATGCCCCGACCGTCGCGCCCCGCGCGGGGCGCGTGGATTGAAACTTTTTCGAGCTTGACTTCTTCGCCTTCGAATTCGGTCGCGCCCCGCGCGGGGCGCGTGGATTGAAACATGTATATAAATCCCAGACGTAGATAACTCCCCGGTCGCGCCCCGCGCGGGGCGCGTGGATTGAAACATTACGACACAGCACTGAGGAGGAGGGTAATCGGGTCGCGCCCCGCGCGGGGCGCGTGGATTGAAACTGAATGTAGCGAACGACCACCGTCACGCTCCCCGCCGTGTCGCGCCCCGCGCGGGGCGCGTGGATTGAAACTGCATCAGCGCAGCGCCCAGGTGAGAGTAGGCTTGTCGCGCCCCGCGCGGGGCGCGTGGATTGAAACTCAATCGCCTTCAGTGGTCGCTGCTCTCCGGCCGTCGCGCCCCGCGCGGGGCGCGTGGATTGAAACCGGCGAATGGGAGCCCAGCGAACCGGAGATCACGTCGCGCCCCGCGCGGGGCGCGTGGATTGAAACTATGGTGTAGGCATCGAAAAAGTCATCGACGTTGTGTCGCGCCCCGCGCGGGGCGCGTGGATTGAAACACCTTCGGCAGCACCGATCAGACGCTGGAGAGCAGTCGCGCCCCGCGCGGGGCGCGTGGATTGAAACCAGATCAGCAGGTGCGCGTAATCGGTGACCGACCGTCGCGCCCCGCGCGGGGCGCGTGGATTGAAACAGTCCCACAGGCAACGCGGTAATCACCTGGCTGACGTCGCGCCCCGCGCGGGGCGCGTGGATTGAAACACTGAGCGGTGGTAGAGGAGAGAGGAGGGGTAATCGTCGCGCCCCGCGCGGGGCGCGTGGATTGAAACGCCGCGGCGCCGGCATGGGCGGTACCGGGTGGGATGTCGCGCCCCGCGCGGGGCGCGTGGATTGAAACCTTGGCCAGCACGCCATCGGTGCCCAAGCCGAAGCGTCGCGCCCCGCGCGGGGCGCGTGGATTGAAACACCCAATTGCTTGCGAAATAATCGCCCACGCCCAGTCGCGCCCCGCGCGGGGCGCGTGGATTGAAACTAGCCGTGCCCGTTGACGGCGACGACCGATCCGTGTCGCGCCCCGCGCGGGGCGCGTGGATTGAAACTTCTACAAATCGGTTCCAGCGGGTGATGAGCTCAGTCGCGCCCCGCGCGGGGCGCGTGGATTGAAACAAGGCGGTCGCAGGCGTCGAGGTCAACGGGTTCGCGTCGCGCCCCGCGCGGGGCGCGTGGATTGAAACCCGTATGTGCGCTGGAACGTGATGACCAAGTGGGCGTCGCGCCCCGCGCGGGGCGCGTGGATTGAAACCGCCAGAACCGCGTCAAAGCCTCGCGCAAAGCCCAGTCGCGCCCCGCGCGGGGCGCGTGGATTGAAACCCGCAGACCTTGCGGCCGTTCGTAGTCGGTACCAGTCGCGCCCCGCGCGGGGCGCGTGGATTGAAACTGCTGTACAGTAGTCAATGAAAAAGTAGTCCACGTCGCGCCCCGCGCGGGGCGCGTGGATTGAAACGTACTGCGAGCCGCTGGCTCGCCGAAAGTGGGACTCGGCTTGTACAACATGATCAGCGCCGTGGAAGCCACGGCATTGGAACTGGGCATGCTCGTATTGGGCTTCGCAGTATACATGAGGTCGATCAGAAAGAATAAGAGAATCGTGCTCTCAGCAGGAATCTGAGGGCGCGGCGCACGCACCCTCGACCGTGAAGAAGTCTCTGGGTGCGACCAAGCGCAGGTCGGCATCGCGTGCGATCTCCTTCGCCCGCTCGCAAGCCCGTTCAGTAAGATCTCCTTCGGCCAGCGCCTGCAGCCGCCAAGCGATGCGCCGGAACAAATGTTCGCGATGGCGGCATCGGGTATCCTCCCCGAACACTTCCCGATACTTCTGGCGCATGGCGCCGAGACTCTCCCGGCGCAGTTTCTCGATTTCCACCAACACGGCGGTCTCCAAAATGTCCTCCTCTCTGTGGCGGTCAACCACACCTCACATGAACGCTCTTTGGGGCCCCACAGGCAAGCAGAATCCGCACTGGAGAAGCGAGAATCTGAGCAGAAAAGTCGCGAGAATTGCCTTGCCTTTCAAGCCAAGCAGAGGGATGAATCAGGTGCTCCGGAAGGGAGCCAGGAAAGGGAGATAGACCACGATGACAACTGCAGAAACAAACGACACGACCGCTACTGTTGCGGCACCGGGCGCGACGGTTGCGCCGGAGAAGGCCAGCTCGAAGAAGGTGGCCAAGCGGAGGAAGAGCGCGCCCAGGAGCCAGAAAACCGCGACCGGCGCCAAGGGGCGCAAGGCTAGGGCTGGCAAGAAAGCAGCCAGTGCTGGGCGAACACAGAGCAAGGGCGCCCAGATCCTGGAGATGATCGGGCGGGCGAAGGGCGCGACCCTGCCCGAGATCATGGCGGCCGCCGGATGGCAAGCGCACAGCGTGCGCGGGTTCATCTCCACGACCGGCAAGAAGCACGGGGTGAAGATCGAGTCCTGGAAGAACGAATCTGGCGACCGGGCCTACCGGATCACCAGGTAAGCCATCACCACCTGCCCATAACCGCCGCCGGGTCCCACGATCCGGCGGCGGCTCTGCGTTAGGGGAAGAACGAGGTCAGCGAAAATCAAGCTCCTCAACGAGCCGCTGCTGCCGGCAACCGGGCTGGCGACCTTCTGGCCCCGGCAGCGGGTTTCTTGGCGCGCGCCAGGCTGGCCTTGAGCCCTTCCAGAATGTCGAGCACGGCCACGGGCGGCGGTGCCGGCTCCTCCCGCTTCAGTTCCTCGCCCCGGATCTTGGCGTCCAGCATCGTCCGCACATTCTCGCGGTAGGTGTCTCGATACTTGGCAGGCTCGAAGCGCGCCGCCAGGGCTTCCACCAGCAGGCCCGCCAGTTCCAATTCGCGCGGCGACACCCACTCAACCTCGGTGCGGAACTCATCCAGGGCGCGGACTTCGTCAGCATAGAAGACAGTGTGGAGCAGGAGCCCGAAGCGGCCCGACCGCAGCAGCACCAGGTATTCCCGGTTGTGACAGGTCCACTGTGCCACCGCGGCATGGCCGGAGCGCCGCAGCACCTCGTATAGCAGCGTGTAGGGTTTCTCCCCCGCCGTCTCCGGAACCACGTAGTACGATGCATCCAGATATACCGGATCGATTTCGGCGATGGGCACGAACTCCCGCACTTCCATCACCCGAGAGCTTGGCGGCGCCATCTGTTCCAGTTCGTCCTCTGCGACGACGACGTAGCGATCGCGCTCATACTCGAAGCCCTTGACCAACTCGGCACGCGGGACGGGCCGGTCCTCGGCCTGACAGTAGAGCACCTGTTTGACGCGCGAATGATCGCACTGGCGAAGCTGGTGGAAGCTGACGGATTGGCTGCGGGCGGCAGCGTGGAGCTTGACCGGGAACGAGACTAGCCCGAAGGCGATTTGGCCCTTCCAAACGGTAGTTGGCATGGATGTTTTGACCTCGCAACGACCTTCGCTCTGGTGGTGGGAATAAGCAAGGCGAGAAACCGTCTCTCTGGCTTTCTCAGGGTGGCTAAGCGGCGACGACTCAAACAGATCGGCCGTTAACCAAAAGGCTGTAGGTTCGAATCCTGTCTGAGGAGCCAGTTCCTTCCCGACGAACTCCCCCTCCTTCCGGTTAACTCCCTGAAACCCTGAAATTTGCCGGAAATGGCCAGTATTGCGTGGAAACAGGTTCTCTCCGGGGTTGCCCAGAGAGTTG
>Ga0187876_1001548_pt1 | contig 19217 bp, 15 predicted proteins | sample June2016WEW_17_4_FD_133000 | JGI IMG/M metagenome (GOLD analysis project Ga0187876, IMG submission 133000) | Peatland microbial communities from SPRUCE experiment site at the Marcell Experimental Forest, Minnesota, USA - June2016WEW_17_40 | ecosystem: Environmental > Terrestrial > Soil >...
CCGTCGCTGCCCGAGATCGTCGTCCAGATACCTTGGCCATCAGTCCTGGAAGCGGTTACCATTGCGCCGACGACAGGAGTCTTTGCCGAACTTCGGACGACGCCGGCGATGGCTCCGAACACCGGCTGTACCGGCGCCTGGGCTGTCGTCGGTGAAGCGGGCGTCGCTGAAGCGACAGCATCCTGCGCCAGAGCCGGTCGCGGGCCACTGATCCCGGTTAAAGCCGTAAGTATCCAAAGCGCCGGGACAGTTCGCGCCATACTTGACGAAAAGTATCTCTTCATATTTTTTTCTAACCTCGTTATTAGAGTGAACTGCAAACAACCGTTTCCCGGCCTTGCTTTAACAGCCGGCCGGAACAAAGTTTGGGACTGGAGTTCGACGAAGGAACGTCCGCGAACCACTGAAAGCAGCCGCTAAGTCAATCACAGTGTTTTCGAGTATAGAAATCGGGAAATGATAGACGCATAAGTGACACGTGATGACAGCGTTCATCCGCGGTGAATATTTCGATGGGACCGATAAACAACTTAATGCACCGCGCTGGCGGCGGAGCGGTTATGTGGTGGGAGACGGTGTACCCGCTTGCAACATTTATCTACAGAGAAAGACGTGTCTTACGCTGATCCGAACGTGATCGCCGGTTCTCCGGCAATATATGGAAATCGTCACCGCCAACGGAGCATTCGGTAAGCTGGCCTTGAATGAATAGCGATGCGCGCCCGCGCGATCTATATGCCGAACGGCTTGCCGAGCGCAGTGAGCGTCTCAAAAACTTCATGCGCCGGCGCGACAGAATCGGCAACGCGCGGCTGCTCGTCGCCCTGGCCGCCGCGACAGTCGTCTGGTACGCATTTCATGGAGTTTCCATCTGGTGGATCGCCGCTCCGATCGTTGTCTTCATCGCCCTGGTCTGGTGGCAATCGCGAATCGAGCGCGAAGCCGAATGCGCCAGCCGCGCGGTTCGCTTCTACGAACAGGGAATCGCCAGGCTTGAGAATCGCTGGCAGGGGAGTGGAGAGAGCGGCGAACGATTCGCCGATCCCCATCATCCCTACGCCGCCGACCTCGATCTTTTCGGACGCGCCAGCCTCTTCGAATTACTCTCGACCGCGCGCACGCGAGGGGGCGAAGCTAAACTCGCCGCGTGGTTGAAATCGGCATCTCCGATCGCCGACCTTCGGGCGCGGCACGGGGCAGTCGAGGAACTCGGCCCCGGACTCGACATGCGGGAACAACTTGCAGTCCTCGGTGCGGATTTCCGTACCGGCGTCAATCCCGATCGGCTCGCTCGTTGGGCTGGAGAGCCGGCGAAGCCGTTCCCGGCGTGGCAGCGGATACTTGCGCTGCTGTTATCTCTGGCTGGCGCGGCCACGCTGCTCTGGTGGCTGGCAACGGATTTCGCCGATCCCGACGCGCGGTTGGCCCTGATTGCGGTTGGCGCGGTCGAGGTCGTGTTCGGGTTTGGGATGCGCGCACAGGTCGTCGGTATCGTCTCCGCGGTGGAAGAGCCCGCGCACGATCTCGATCTGCTCTCCGGAATTCTCGCAACTCTGGAAAACCAGCAGTTCGATTCTCCACGCCTCAAGATCCTTCGCGGCTTTCTCAACGTGGAAACGGGTGCCGCGTCACATCAAATTGCACATCTGAGGCGCCTGATCGAACTGCTCGATTCGCGCGATAATCCGCTGGTCCGCGCGCTCGGGCCGCTCGTGCTCTGGAGCACGCAGGTGGGCATGGCGATCGAAGCGTGGCGAGCGAAAAATGGCCCGCAGGTCGCGGCATGGCTCGACGCAGTGAGCGAGATCGAGGCGCTGTCTTCACTCGCGAATTATGCGTGGGAGCATCCGGACGACCCGTTCCCGGAGTTGACGGAAAACGCCTTGACGGAAAACGCCTTGACGGAAAACGCCTGCCCCGGGCTGTTCGAAGGGGACGAGATGGGGCATCCGCTGCTGGCCGAGGATCGTTGCGTCAGAAACAGCGTCAGGCTGGTGGGCCCATTGCGGCTGCTGGTCGTCAGCGGCTCCAACATGTCCGGCAAAAGCACCCTGTTGCGGACCATCGGAGTCAATACGGTTCTCGCCCTTGCGGGTGCGCCGGTGCGGGCGAAGCGGCTGCGGATTTCGCACCTTTCTTTAGGCGCGTCCATAAGAACGACGGATTCGCTCGAAGAGGGGCATTCGCGATTCATGGCAGAAATTTTACGGTTGAAACAGGTGCTGGAGTTGCCGCCGCCCGCCCTATTCCTGCTGGACGAGTTGCTGCATGGGACAAACTCACACGACAGGGCGCTCGGATCGGAAGGGCTGATTCGGGCATTGCTGGGCAGGGGCGCGATCGGCCTGGTCACGACACACGATCTTTCGCTCGCGCGTGTGGCGAACGAGTTGGGGACGGTAGCGGCAAATGTCCATTTCGAAGATCGCCTCGAAGCGGGGCGTCTGGTCTTCGATTACCGGATGCGACCGGGAGTGGTGGAACGCAGCAATGCGCTGGATTTAATGCGCGCGGTCGGTTTGGACGTCTAGCGGATCACGCCGACGGAAAATAAATTTTCGACGCGTTTAATCAATAACTTAGAGCGCAGGTGCAGCCTCCGGGAAGCTGCTATTCTGCGACCCCGTGTTACTTTCCAATCGAGAACCAGATCGTACCCATGACGTATCTGGTCGCTAAGCCGTATACTCCTCGAGGCAATGTGCGGTGAATGCAGAAACAATGGGCGGCAGGCGCTCCCGTTATTGGTGCGGCCTCGGTCCCGTCCGAGAAACCAAAACGGTCGTTACGCCTGACGACTATCAGGCGGGTGGAGCGCTCCGCATTTTCTTTGTTTCGCGCCGTATTTAACGCAAATAACTATTTAATCCAACTCGCTGCACGAGGGAGACGCGACTTCAAGTCGCGTTTCCGTAAAGGAAGACAAATTACGAACGCAGCAGATTTCGCGCAACAGGAGTACCAGGCCCATCAAAGGCACATTCAGACTGCAGGTCGCGGCTGACGAATGCGTTCAGCAAAAAGTGGGAGAATCACTGGGCGGCGGTTTCGCTCTGGTACACTTTCTACAACTTCTGCCGGGTCCACAAGAGCCTGCGGGTAACACCTGCGATGGCAGCAGGGATTGCAGACCACGTTTGGAAAATATCTGATCTGCTGGGGGCGTGAAACTGCCGACGGAAAGAGGTAGAGTCCTAAAGGTGTAACCTTTTAGAGAAGCGTCCAGCCATTTGGAGGATGACCCATGAACTTTGCTGAGCAGACCGATTTCAGGCGGGAACTCCATAAGAGGATATTGGAAGCCGTAAAGGAATATGAGCAGCAGACGGGCTGGCAGGTCAAGAGTATTAAGTATGAACCGGGCATGCCCCATGTTGCCACTGAAGTCACGGAGGCAGGAGGAATCGAGATCAGTCGCGCTACGTCTCCCCGCTCCGGTACACGAGCATCTCATATACCGGAACGCGAAAGCACGCTGCCGCACCCTTAAACACCGAATTTTTAGGACACCTGCAGGCGCACAGATTTAGCGCACTACCAACCAGCTTGTATTCCTGGAGGTTGTATTCTTGGAGTTGATGTCGTCCTTCCCGGCAACGCTCGCTACGCGTATCGCGCCGGGGAAACTCCGGCAAATCGAAGCGGCGATCGAACTCAGCATTCGCGGCAAAGCCGAAGCCGTGCGGATGGCTCTGGTGTGTCTGCTCGCGCGCGGCCATTTGCTGATCGAAGATGTACCCGGCGTGGGGAAGACAACGCTGGCGCAGTCTCTCGCGCGGGCCGTTCACGGCTCATTCCATCGGCTACAGTTCACCAGCGATATGCTGCCGTCGGATGTGCTCGGCGTGACCGTTTACAACGCGCATACGGAAGCGTTTGAGTTCAAGCCCGGGCCCGTTTTCACGAACTTTCTTCTCGCTGACGAGATTAACCGCACCACGCCGAAGACCCAATCGGCGTTGCTCGAAGCGATGAATGAGCAGCAGGTTTCGGTGGAAGGGCGCACCCTTCCTTTACCGGAACCGTTCATGGTAATCGCCACGCAAAATCCATCGGATCACCACGGTACTTATCCGCTTCCGGAGTCGCAACTCGACCGCTTTTTGATGCGGCTGCGCATCGGCTACCCCGACACGCGGAATGAGCGCGACATCATTCGTCAGCCGGAAGCGCACCACGGCGAAACAACCCCTCACGTGCTCAGCCGCGAGGAGTTGCTCGAGTTGCAGTGCGCGGTGAAGCAGGTCGCAGTGGATGAAGCGATCGTGGATTACATGCTTGCCCTGATCGAGCGAACGCGCACGCACGAAGGTCTTGCGCTCGGCGTGAGTCCGCGGGGCTCCCAGGCGCTCTATCGCGCCATACAGGCGAACGCGCTCGTCGAAGGCCGCGCTTACGCTCTGCCGGACGATGTCAAGCTCCTCGCGCCGAAGGTGCTGGGCCATCGTGTCATGCCCGCGGCGAAGTCTTCTCTCGCCCTGCGGCGCAATGCGAGCGGCGCGGCAACGGGTGAGCGTATCATCGAAGAGATTCTCGCTCAGATCGATGTGCCTCTCTAACAGCGTGCTTAAACAGCATCTTCGCAAGATAGCCCACGACTCGCGTGGAGTAGGCCTTTTGGCCTGCGCCTTACTTTAAAAAATGAAAACTGCAATCATCGGCCTGCCCATGGTAGGCAAGACATCCCTGTTCACCATTCTGACCGGGGTTACTCAGGAAACACGCATGGGTTCCACGGCCGTGCGGACAGGCGTGGCGAAAGTGCCCGACCAGCGTGTCGACGCTCTGGCGGAGTTATATCAACCGCCGAAGATCACCTACGCAACCGTCGAATACGTCGATGCGCCCGCCATTTCGAAAGAGAATCTGCGCGACCCGGCTTACCTGGCAAGCCTGCGCGTGGCGGACGCTTTCGCGCACGTGTTGCGTGTGTTTCAGGATGAAACCGTCCCGCACGAGCATGGATCGGTGGACCCTGCACGCGACTTCGACGACGTTGAGACGGAGTTGATTCTGAGCGATCTGGTCGTGGTCGAAAAGCGTCTGGACCGCGTGGATCGGGATCGCAAGAAAACCAGAAATCCGGAGTTGGATAAAGAATACGAGTTGTTGATCCGCTGCAAGGAAACGCTCGAAGCGAATACGCCGCTGCGTAATCTGGAATTCGACAGTGAAGACGAGAAGCGTATACGGGGCTTCCAGTTTCTTTCGCAGAAGCCGATGCTGCTGGTCCTGAATCTGGGTGAAGAAGATGCCGCGCGTCTCCACGAGGTGGAAGAAAAGTATCGCAACGGGCCTCTGGCCGGGAAGGCGAATACCGCAGTGAGCGCGGTATGCGGCAAAATTGAGGCCGAACTGGCGGAGCTTCCCGCAGCGGAAGCGCGCGAGTATCTTTCGAGCTACGGGCTGGGCGAGAGCGGGCTGCAGCGTATTATCGAAGCCACCTACCGGCTATTGGGAACGATGAGTTTTCTCACCGCGGGCGACACGGAAGTGCGTGCGTGGACGATTCCCATCAACAGCACGGCGGTGAAAGCGGCGGGCGCGATCCACTCCGATTTCGAGAAAAAGTTCATCCGCGCGGAGGTGGTGAACTGGAAGAATTTGATCGACCTGGGCGGCTATCCTGGCGTGCGTGAAAAGGGCCTGTTGCGTCTCGAAGGCAAGGAATATATCGTCAAGGATGGCGACGTGCTCGTAATACGGCACTCGTAAGCGTTGCAGCCGCGATCAGCGCGCAGAGCAGAACAAACCAGTCGCCGTATCGCGTGTAGATGGTCAGGTCCTGACGATATCGGTACTGAAAACGCGCCGCAAGTTCCTCGTATTCCTGCGTGGTGCGCACCACGCGGCCGGCCGGATCGATCACGGCGGTGATTCCGTTGTCGGTAGCGCGCAGAATCCAGCGGGCATTCTCCGCCGCGCGCATCCGCACGATCTGCAGATGCTGGTAGCGCGCCTGGCTCTTCCCGAACCAACTGTCATTGGAGATGTTGAACATCACTTCCGCCCCCGACGCCGCAAACTTCCGGATGTAACTCGGGAAAACCGATTCGTAACAGATGAACACGCCGATGCGGTGGGAATCGACACGCGACACGACGACTCTTTTCCCCGCCTCGAAATCGCCGGCTTCGCTCGAAACCTTTCGCGTAAGAATGCCGAAAGGCCATGGCACGAATTCACCGAAAGGCACCAGATTCACCTTGTCGTAGCGGCTGATAACCGCGCCGTTCGGGCCGGTGAGAAGCGCCGAATTCAGCGGCGCGCCGTCGCGGGCGCGCGCAACCACTCCGGTGAGCACGGCGGCGTGAGCCGTCTTCGCGATGGAGGAGACGATACCCAGGAACTGGTCGTCAGTGTCGTAGAAAGGCGCCGGCATTTCCGGCCAGACGATCAGGTCGAGATCCCCCCGGCCCTCGCCCCGGCCCAAAGCCGGACTCAGCGACAGAAAAGTCAACTGCTGCTCGGTGCGCCGCAGTAGATCGGTCGTCCATTCGGTTTCATCGTCTATATTCGGCTGAACGAGAATCGCCGACGCATTCCCTCGCTCCACGTTCGGAACTTCCGGCAGGAAGAGGAGCGCGGGCAATAGCAGCAGCCAGAGAATCTGCAATCGCGGCCTGCGCAGGATGAGCGATGCGATTGCCGCGGACATCAGCGCAAATGCAAACGATAATCCCCAAACGCCGGTGATCGGCGCGAGGCGCAGGGGAATCGACATGTTGCTGCCGGCGTTGCCCAGATTGAGCCACTCGAACCCGGTATAAGAGTGGGTCCACTCGATCGCCACCCAAAGCGCCGCGATTGCAGGGAGCGCGAGCGGAGACCGCAGGAGCACCCCTGCCAGAGCCGCGAACAACCCCATTTGCACCGCTTTGGCGAGGCAAAAGAGGGCAAATAGCAACCATGCCACGACCGCATTCACGCCCGCGTGATGTGCAAGCGTCCATTGAATCCAGTTGCACAGGCCGAACCAATAGGCGACCCCCGCGCCGTAGCCCAGCGCGAAGCGCCACCGCCACCGCGATTCGCGCGCACAGGCGATCAATAGAGGTGTAAGTGCGATGGGCGCGAGCCAGACAAAGCTAAAACGGGGAAACAACAGAACCAGCAGCGCGGAGGAAGCGAAGGCAAGAATCCAGTTCAGAATCACGCGCGTCCAGCTTGATCGCTTTTAAGCGCACAGGCCGAAGGGTCCGTTGTGCGCGATTCAATCTTAAGCGCACAGGCCGAAGGGTCTGTTGTGCGCGATTCATTTTCAATGACGTCGGCCATATAGGAACTGCGCACCAGCGGTCCGCTGAACACCATTTTGAAGCCGAGAGACAGGCCGAAATCGCGATAGTGCTCGAACTGTTCAGGCGCCACGTATTCGGCGACTTGCAGATTGCGCCGGGTCGGCTGAAGGTACTGTCCGATCGTTGCGACATCAACATCCTGTTCGCGGAGATCGCGCAGAAGTTGTTCTGCTTCGGCGGTCGTTTCGCCGAGCCCCACCATGAAACCGGATTTGGTCAACACATCCGGCCGATGATTCCGGGCAAAACGAAGCACATCGAGAGACTGCCGATAATCAGCCTGCGGACGGACCCGCCGATAGAGCCGCGGGACGGTCTCCATATTGTGATTAAACACATGCGGACCGGCGTCGAGCACGCGCGCCACCGCGTTCATGTCGCCGTTGAAGTCGGGCGTCAGCACCTCCACGCGCGCGGCGGGCAGCGCGCGTTTGACTTGAGCTACCGTCTCGCCGAAGTGCTCGGAACCACCATCGGCAAGGTCATCGCGGTTGACGCTCGTAATCACGACGTACCGCAGCGCCATGGCGGCGGCCATCCGGGCCACATTCGCCGGCTCCGCCGGATCGAGCCGCATATCGCGCAGGCGGGGATTTCCCTTGGGAACGGAGCAAAATCCGCATCCGCGCGTGCAAAGATTCCCAAGAATCATGAACGTCGCCGCACCGCGATGAAAGCATTCGTGGATATTCGGGCAGCGCGCCGATTCGCATACCGTGTGCAGGTTCAGCGCGCGCAGTTCCGACTTCAGCTTGTTCAATGATTCAAAGTGCGTGGCGCTCTTTCGAGCCCAGTCAGGCAATCGCCGCCGTTGCGGCGGATCGATTTGAACCAACGGAAGCAACTTCAATTATCCAATCCGTGCGTCAGAGTTCGAGCTTGCCGTTGAAAACCATATCCTTCAGGCGGAACGTGTATCTGGCAGCCGCATCACCCAATTTTGTGGAAAATTCGACTTCCTTGTCATCGAGCGTATAAGGGTTCGATCGCGAAAACGTGAACAGCACTTCGGTCGCTTTTGGCGTGGTGCTTATCTGAACATCGGTGGGCCTCATGGCTCCCTTCCCTTTTGCCGAAAGGGAACTCGCGTTGATCAGAGTCCTCTTCAAATCCTCGGGATTGCCTCGCAATAACGATTCCAATGGGCCGGAGAGCACGATCAGGTAACTGGCCTCGGGAGAAGTGGCTGCCGCGGCGCCGTCTTTGAGACGCGTCAACGCCTCCTTGATGGGCAGGGCCGATTGCCAGCGGGCGACGATCACCGTTGATGAACCACCCTGGTTCGCAGGAATGGCTCCTCCCAGACGTCCTCCTGTCTGACCGGCAGGAGGCGTGGAGCCATCGTCTCCAATTCCCCGGCCGCGAGCTCCGTCTCCGCCGCCAAAAACAGGGGCTGCATCCGGAGGCTCCACGGATATCGCGTACGCCCGTGCCCATGGCGAATTGCTCATCATCTTCTGGGCGTCTTTCTCGCTCCATTCGGTGTAAGGCTTCGATTGCCAAAAGTCAGCCGCGAAGAGGCAGAACGCAAAAAAGAGCAGAGCACCAGCAGTCTTTTTCATGATGACGGATCTGGTTTGAGAATATAACAACTAATGTTGCGCGAATACGCATTCGAAACCGCGGCGTCCGCGATTCGCTTTGGGCCTGGCGCAACCCGCGAAGTGGGCGCCGATCTGGCCGATCTGGGCGCGCGTCATGTTCTGGTTTTCACCGACCCCCATTTGCGCAGCCTCCCGCCGGTCGTCACGGCGCTCGAATCCCTGGAGCACAACAAGGTCCGCTTTTCCCTCTTCGATCAGGTGCGCGTCGAGCCGACGGAGGAATCTCTCCAGGCCGCGATCCGTGTTGCAATCGATGGCGATTACGACGCCTTCGTTGCTATCGGAGGCGGGTCGACCATCGATACCGCGAAAGCGGCTAACCTCTATAGCTGCTGGCCTGCCGATTTTCTCGACTACGTGAATCCGCCGATCGGCAAAGGTAAACCCGTGCCGGGCCCCGTCAAGACGCTGATTGCCATTCCGACCACGGCGGGCACGGGCAGCGAAACCACCGGCGTTTCGATTTTCGACTACAAGCCGCTGCACGCAAAGACCGGGATCGCGCACCGGCGTTTGAAACCGACGCTCGGCATCGTGGATCCCGAAAATACGCGGACACTTCCGCCGGCAGTTGCGGCGTCTTCGGGGCTGGACGTCCTGTGCCACGCTGTCGAGTCGTGGACCGCTTTGCCATTCAGCGAGCGCCCGCGTCCCGAACGCCCGATTCTGCGCCCCGCCTATCAGGGATCGAATCCGATCAGCGACCTCTGGAGCATGGAGGCCCTGCGGCTCACATCGAAATATTTGCGAAGGGCGGTAGCCGATCCATCTGATGATGAGGCGCGAGCTTCCATGATGCTCGCGGCGTCCTATGCCGGGATCGGTTTCGGGAACGCCGGCGTCCATCTGCCGCACGGGATGTCCTATCCGGTGGCGGGTCTTGTGCGAAGCTATCGGGCGCGCGGATATGACGCGGTGGATCATCCGATGATTCCGCATGGCGTGTCGGTGATTGTGAATGCTCCGGCAGTATTCCGGTTCACGGGCTCATCCAATCCCGAACGTCATCTCAAAGCCGCGGAGGTTCTTGGCGCCAATGTCACCCAGGCACGGAAGGAAGACGCCGGGAAGATTCTCGCCGATTGCATCATCGGCATCATGCGCGATTTGCGAATCCCCAGCGGATTGCGCGAGTTAGGTTATGAGCCGTCGGACATCCCCGCCTTGGTGGAAGGAACCTTGCCGCAGCACCGCGTGACGAAGTTATCACCGAGGCAGGCTGGCCCGGAGGATCTCGCGCGGCTCTTCGAAGATGCCATGGCGAATTGGTGAACATGGAGAAGTTACTACCGGTCCGGCAGCGCTTGCCGAATAGAAAACTGAACGATATTCCCGGCGCCGTCCACCGCGAACTCACCTCATGCGCCTTCGCTTCCCCGCTGAAACCCGGGTCCCGCATTGCGATTGGCGTGGGCAGCCGCGGTATCTCGAATCTCGCGGAAATTGTACGGTCCGTGGTCGATTTCTTTCGCGCTTCCGCCGTTGATCCGTTTCTATTCCCCGCAATGGGAAGCCACGGAGCCGCGACTGCCGCAGGCCAGGCAATGGTGCTTGCCCATTACGGCATCGACGAGGCGTCCATGGGGTGCCCGGTTGTGAGCAGCTTCGATGTCGTTTCACTCGGCCGGACCCGCGAGGGGATTGAAACTTTCGCGGGTAAAGATGCCTGGGAAAGCGACGGCATCTTTCTGATCAATCGGGTCAAGTGGCACACCAGCTTTGCGGGATCGATCGAAAGCGGCGTCAGCAAAATGATCGCGCTCGGTCTCGGGAAAATCGAAGGCGCGCGCACTTGTCACGGACACGCACGCTCACTCGGCATGGAAGCGGTAATCCGCTCCGTCACCGCTCATCTGCTGGCTTCCGGAAAGATTCTGGGCGGCCTGGCAGTGCTCGAAGACGCCCACCACAACACCGGGCAGATTACGGCTCTCCCGGCTGACGGCCTGATCGAGCGTGAAGCGGAGTTGCTGCGTCTTGCGAAATCGTGGATGGCGCGTATCCCCGTTCCATCCCTCGACATTTTGATTGTCGACGAAATCGGCAAGAACATCAGCGGAACCGGCATGGATTTCAAGGTCGTCAACCGCGGAGCACACGGCCAGTACAATCCCTGGCCGGACACCCCTCAGGTCCAGCGCATTTTCATCCGCAGTCTTTCCGACTTGAGCTACGGCAACGCAGTTGGGATCGGGCTGGCGGATGTGATCCACGATCGCGTGCTGGAGAAGGTCGACGTCAACGCCGGCCGGATCAATGCGATGACTTCCGGATCTCTTGCGGCGGTGCGTACGCCGCTGCATTTTCCATCGGATCGCGACTGCATAGAACTGTTGATGGCTACGGTGGGGAAATTTGACGCAGCCGAAATAACGATGGGGTGGATTCGCAACACGCTGGAATTGGAAAAACTTGCCCTCAGCCAGAATCTTGCGGAAGAGATCGGAAAGAATCCGATGCTGGAGATTGCGGGACCACCCTTCGACCTTGAGTTTGACGCCCAAGGTAACTTTGGCCCCTGGCCGCGCAGCTAAGCGCTGGCGGACAGCATGGGCCTGCCTTCATGCGCGACCAGCAGGTCATGCATGTCATTGGCGTGCTCCTCTTCGTTCACGAGAATGCCTTCCATCATCACGCGAGTGGTTGGATCTTTGTCGGCAAAGTAGCGGATGAGTTCGCGATAGTGCTCGCACGCGATGCGTTCGGCGACGAGGTTTTCCTTGATCATCTCCACCAGGTTCTTGCCCTCCGTGTACTGTGACGCCGACCGCGTTAACAGCCCCTCCGGATTGAAGCTGGGGACCCCTCCGAGCTGGTTGATGCGCTCGGCGACCGCCCTCATATGTCCCTGCTCCTCTTTCGCATGTTGATCGAATTCTTCTTTCACGCTTTCGCTCGAAATGCCCGTGGCGGCGATGGCATTCATCGTGTACCGGAGAACGCATACAATCTCCGTCGCGAGCACCGACTGCAAAATCCCGATCGCCTGCTTTACGTCACCCTGGTAGGCCGGCGTCACCGCGCCTTTTTCGATGCTGGCACGGGCTCGCGATCGTAGTTCCTGAACGTCTGTGAGAAAAGGCTGATCGGTTTTCATACAGTCATCTTAAATGCAATCCCGGAAAGCTTCGTCCCGCTTCCACAAGCGTTTTGTACGTAACAGGACCTCTCAGGACCTGGGCGGTAGGCGCCTATGAATTCGACCGGTCAGGAAGGCCAATTTTTTAGATTCAATTCAAACTAATTTACAATTCTTAAACGTGTTCGGCGTAAGCTGTAAGGAATGGACATTGGAAAGGTTCTGGAGGAACTTCGAAAACAACTCCATCAGGTGGATGAAGCGATTTTGAGCCTGGAGCGCATGGCGTTGGGAGCGGGCAAGCGTAGAGGGCGTCCTCCCGCGTGGATGGTTGCGGCAAAAGAAGCCCCCGCCAGGAAGCGGGGACGTCCCCCAGGGTCGAGAAATAAATCCGGAATAAAACCTGAGGATTAACCCCGCCCCTCTCTATCGCAAGATTTTATAAAGATTACTGTAATCGTCGGTCCAGGTCCTCAAGCCCGGAATCGGCGAAATCTTTGAATCCGCGCCCTTGATTTCCGGCTGGTCGAAGAAGCCCGGCCGTGAACTGACCAGCACCCAGTCGGACGATGCAATTTCCTTCTCGTCGTCCTCGTCGATACTGACCAGCATGGCCTGTTTGCCGGTTTCGGCCGCCGCCAGCGCGACTCCAGGCGCGAGGCTCAGATACCGGTTCGAAACATGCACCGCAAGCACTCCATCGGGTTTGAGATGCCGCCAGTAAAGCGCGAATGCCTGCCTGGTCAGCAAATGCACCGGAATCGCATCGCCTGAGAACGCGTCCACCGCCAGTACATCGAACTGCTTCGACTGCTCGCGCTCCAACGACAAACGCGCATCGCCCAGGACCACCTCATTCGGCGCCATGCAATCGGGCAGAAACCGGAATTGCGTGCGCGCAATCCCTGGTACCAGAGGATTAATGTCGTAAAACGTGTAACGGTCGATCGGCCGTGCGTATGTGGCGAGGGTACCCGCCCCCAGCCCGATCACGCCGACGTTCATCGGCCCGCTCATCTGCAATTTCTGAATGGCCAGCCCGACTCCCGAGTTCGTCGAATAGTAGCTGGTTGCAAAGCGCTGGTGCTGCGGCATCAGGAATTGCTCGCCGTGTTCGATAGTCCCGTGCCGCAAAACCCGCACGGGCCCCCACGAACCATCGCTCGGTTCATCGTAAACGCGCAGCGCACCGTAAAAATTTCGCACCATCAGGCGCGAACCCTTGACTGAATTGAACGTGTCACGCGCCAGAAACCCCGTGATACCGATCGCCAGGCCGGCCGCGATGGCGCACATCGCGAACCCTTCATTAATCGATCCCCTGCCGCGCCACAGAACATACACCGCGATCGCGCCCGCAAGGCCGAGCATAACTCTGGAGTCGTAGACGCTGTGCAGAAATGGAGCGCTCAGAACCTCCGGAGAGCCGGTCCTTGCCGCTACCAGCCGCACCGCAATATATCCCAGGAGCCCGGCTGCCAGGATGCCAATCACCACTTTGTCGTAGAAAGCATCCAGAAACGACGCGTCGGAGGCTTCCTTCCCGCGCTCGCGCCAGAGCAGATACAGAAGCAGGAAGCCGGTCGCCGAGACAACGATCGGAAGATCGTAGAGCCCGTTCAGCAGGTATGGCGCCGCGAACCCGATCAGCAATCCGCCGATCGCCCCTCCCACGGAAACCATGAGATAGAACGAAGTCAGATACGCAGGCGCCGGACGCCTCTTCGCCAGTTCCCCGTGACAGACCATGAACAGCACAAACAGCGCCGTGCAGAAAAATGCCAGGGAAACCTTCAAACTCGAAAGATCGCTCTCCCCGGAAATCGCCCAGGCCATCGAGGGCAGGGCTACAGCGCCCAGCCTGGTGAAAATCCATCGGTTGTACCAGCGGTCGCTATCGAAGCACAAAATGAAGCTCAGCAGATACAGGCTGAGAGGAAGCACCCAGAGGAACGGAATGGCCGCGATGTTCTGTGTCAGGTGGTTGGTCACCGACAGCAACAGAGCGGAAGCGCAGGCCGCGAGCCCCATCCAGACCAGGCGCTCAGGCCATGCGGGTGGCGTTGTTCCGGCGGTGCTTTGCGGACGGCTCGCGCGCGCTTCGAACGCTCCCGATTTCCAGGCAACAACAGCACAGACCGCCATAAACACCACATAGGAGATCGACCACATCCACGCCTGTACGCCGCTCGTCAAGTAGGGCTCTATCAACACCGGATAGGTCAGCAAACCAAGCATCGAGCCCGCGTTCGAAAGTGCAAAAAAACGATACGGCACGGCCCCACCGTTCGATCGCGAATACCAGGATTGCAGCAGCGGACTGGTCGACGCCAATAGAAAGTAAGGCAGCCCAACCGTGGCCGTCAACAGCCCGATAATCCGCAGCAGAGGGTCTTCCCCACCTTGCGGCTTCCACCAGGCCGACGGCAGAATCGGCAGCGACAAAAAGCTCAGCGCGAGCAGGGTCAGATGGATGATCGTCTGCCGCCGCCCCGCCTGACCATTCAGCCAGTGCGCGTAAGCATAGCCGCCCAGCAGCGCCACCTGGAAGAAGAGCATGCAACTCGTCCAGACTGCGGCCGACCCGCCGAACCAGGGCAAAATCAGCTTCGCAATGAGCGGCTGCACCTGGAAAAGCAGAAACGCGCTGAGCAGGATAGTCGCCGCGAAGAGCAGCGCCGGAACGCGCGCGCTATTTGTAGGCGGCGACGCCGGTGACGCGCTCTCCAATGACGAGGGTGTGGATGTGGTCGGTGCCTTCATACGTTTTGACTGTTTCGAGATTACACAGATGTCGCATTATAGGATACTCGTCCGTGATCCCGTTTGCGCCCAGCAGATCGCGGCTCAGCCGCGCGCACTCGAGCGCCATGGCCGCGTTATTCCGTTTGAGCATGGAAATATGCGCGGGATCGAGTTTCCCGGCGTCTTTCAAACGGCCGCAATGCAGCGCGAGCAGTTGCGCCTTCGTGATTTCCGTAATCATCCACGCCAGCTTTTCCTGCACGAGCTGATGACTGGCGAGCGGACGGTCGTCGAACTGTTTTCGCAGAGTGACATATGCGCGAGCGGTCTCGTAGCAATCCATTGCCGCGCCGATCACTCCCCAGCCGATCCCGTGCCGCGCCTGCGACAAACACGACAGGGGGCCCTTCAAACCCTTCGCACCCGACAGCATCGCCGAATCCGGCACTCTGCAATCGCTGAAGGCGAGGCTCGATGTCACAGACGCCCGCATGGACCACTTGCCATGAATATCGGACGTGGTAAATCCCGGCGTTCCCCGCTCGATCAGAAACCCGCGAATGCCCTCGTCCGTTCTGGCCCAGACCACGGCGACGTCCGCCATTGAGCCGTTGGTGATCCAGGTTTTCTCGCCATTAAGCACCCAGCAAGACCCGTCGCGAACGGCCCGCGTTCTCATAGCCGCGGGGTTCGATCCGAAGTCGGGCTCGGTCAAACCGAAACAACCGATCGCCTTGCCCGATTGCAGGCGAGGAAGCCAGTGCGATTTCTGTTCTTCCAATCCGTATTGAAGGATCGGGTACATCACCAGCGCGCCCTGCACCGAGACGAAACTGCGCAGCCCCGAATCGCCGCGTTCGATCTCCTGCATGACGAGCCCGTATTCCACGTTGTTCATGCCGGCGCAACCGTATCCCTCGATGTTGGCGCCGAGAAAGCCCAGTGCCGCCATCTCCGGGACGAGTTCGCGCGGAAATCGGGAATCGCGGAAACAATCCCTTATGACAGGCAGCACGCGTTCGTCAACGAAACGCCGGGCGGTTTGCCGCACCATGAGCTCCTGTTCGGAGAACTGCGAATCGATTGAAAGGTAGTCTACGCCTCGAAATGCCACGAATCCAGTGTATGGGACAGGGCTTGCGGAGCGCTTCGCCGGTCTTTACTTCAGCTCGATTCGCACCACGTACTGGTTGGTCTTCCCCACGTTGCGCGCTTCGTGAATGACCGTCTCGGTCCAGTTGATTTCCCCAAAATGACGGTTCGAGTGGATGATCTTCCCGCTTGGGTACATCTTCTGCTCCATCTGGTAATCGGCGAGCGCAACCGTTATGCCGCGGTAATGGCGATGTTTTTGCACGCCCCTTCCCGGAGGCATCCGTTCCTCGGTCACGCGCACAAGCGCGTTCTCGAACACCACCTTCTGAACATCCGGAGCGAGTTTCACGGGATCGAGCTCTTCATTCTGAGCGAAGGATCGTTCGAGACAGACCACTCCCACCAAGAGGATGGAAAGGCCGATTGACAAGTACGTCCGAGGGTATTTTATTTTCACAGGCGCATTACTTCTTTCGATCCACCTCTCCGGCGCCGGTCCACACCTTGATGTGGCCCTCTGTGATGTCCTTGTTGTTTTCCTCACACGCGTATTCCATGATTTCCCAGTCGGGCCGCAGCGTAAAAATCCGCGAATTCTTCCAGGGACGCGTGTAATTCACCTTGTCGTCGTATGTGAGCTCGTACGCAATGTGGCCTGCATCGATGCGCTGCAGGCGCTCGATGATATGCAGCTGATCGCTCGCCGGGTGACCGATTGTGTCCATCTTCGTCTTGCCGTTAAACCCGACCGTGTCGATCACCAGGGTATCGCCTTCCCAGTGCCCCACGGAGTTGCCGTGCCACGTCGGATCGACGTTTTTGGGATGCGGACGCCCATCGGTCGGAACGGCGTGAAACCAGCTGCTCTGCTCGAAGAGGTATACGAAGTAGTTGTCGTTCTGGATAATCTGAATCGGATGAGGCGCGTTCATGTTGCGCATGAGTCCGAAAGGCAGACAGCTGCCCGTGTAGTCGCCTTCCTTCGCGGCGTCGTACGCATTCCACACCGCAAGTCCCTGTGGCGTAAAAGGAAGTTGCGGCTCTCCCACCTGGCCGTTTCCGCTTTTGGTGACGTCCCCGACATAGGGCGGATTCCAGACCCCGCTCATGTCCGGTTTCCCGTTCTTGAGGCGAGGAGCCGGGCCGGTCGGAACACCGATCCGTTTTTCGGTTTCTTTGTCGATGGCGCCTCGGACGGTGGGCGTCAACACATTATCGGGACTCTTCGAGTCCTGTCCAAATACACACGGTACCAGGATCAGCGCGGAAACGATCGCCGATCGGAATATACGTGGCTTCACGGCAGCCTCCTTTTTGTTCTCCTGGTATCTTATCTGAATTTTGGATCGTGCGCGGAAGCTGCCCCGGTGTATGGTCTGTCCCCCGGCTAGTTCGCTGTTTCCGGAGTGCCCTAACTAAACGACTCCCGCCTGAAGGGCGTGGCGCACGCACTTTGCGTGCCGCGTCGAGACTCTCTCGACGCTTCTTCCTGTTTCAGCACAAGCGTCTGCATGAGTGCAGACGCGGCACGCTGAGAGCGTACGCCACCGATGCTTAAAATGCTCACACTGAAGCCGCGGTCAGGCTAGTTAACGGCCCGTACTCCGCCTCCCTGACAACACTTCGTCACGGGAGAATAACCCTTGAACGCGAACTTATACGCCCCCGTGCCTCCACTCGATCCGTCGGCTCCCGACAGTTCAGCCTGAACCACGTAGACGTTACCTTTGTGATCGGCCGCGATCTGGTGGCCTGGAGGATGGTCCTGCGCCGAGCCGACGACGAACGAGCCCAGGACCTCGAGCGTCCTGCGATTCAAGATGTACACAACCGGAGTTCCCCCGACGTACAAAAATCTTTGGTCCGGCGAGAACGCGGTCGACCTCGCCTGGAGGTAATACTTGCTGTCGATGCCGACAAATTGCTCCGCGACGAATTTGCCCTCGGGCGTGAACACCTGGACCCTCTTGTTGCCGCGATCGGAGACATACACGAGCCCATCGTTGGAAATATCCACGTCGTGGACGGGCGACCCAAACTGCTGCAGGACCTCGGAAACCGCAACCCAGGGGTCTTCGGTAAGCTTCGAGCGCGGCGGACGCGCAGCCATATCCAGCGGCTTGTTGCCGTAAGCGCCCCACATGCGCTTGAACTTGCCCGTATCCGCGTCGTACACCATCACGCGACTGTTGCCGTACCCATCGGAGGCGAACAGCTCGTTCGTTTTGGGATAGACACGGAGCCCCGTCCCCCCTCTGAGTACCTCAGTGGCATTGCTGCCGGTCTGGCCGCTCTTGCCGATGGCCATCACGAACTTGCCGGTCTTGGTGAATTTGAGAATCTGGTTGTCGTTCGGGAGATGCGCGGGATTGTTACGGTCGCCGTCGGCATTTCCCATAATCCACACAAAGCCCTTGTAATCCACGGTGATCGCGTGTTCGTTCGACGGCCATTGGTAGCCCGGACCACTCTGCCCGCCCCAGCCCTGGATGAAGTTGCCCGCGTTATCGAACTCCATGACGGGCGGCGCGGCCATGGCCGCCTGATTGTGCGGGACAGGGTGTGGGCGGCTCAGGATCCACACGTGATCGTCCGCATCGACGGCGACGGCGGACCCGAATCCCATTTTCCACTTTGCCGGGACCTTCGGCCACGCGGGATCTTTCTCGAATTGCGGCAATCCGCCTTCGCCTATGTGAGGGGCTTCGGTCGAGGCAACCTGGCCGAATACAGGACGGGAAACACGCGGCAGCGTCCAGAGAAGAAGGATTGCAGCCAGGACGAAACCGATCGGCAGGGAGCGTTTCATGCGTTCTCTCCTCAAGGGGAAGGGGCGATGCGAAAATTCAGCCTGATCGTACCACACCTGATGGCGAATCAAGACGGCCGAAAGTCGCATCGCCTGGCGGTGTATACGCGTTGTCGATACGGGCAGGCGGCGATCCGGATTTCAGCAGCTGCATTACCTTTCAGAGGAGCAGAAGTCCAGTGCAACAGAACACTCGACCGTTGTGCAGCGCCCTCGCCTGCCACACACCCTTCCAGAGACCGCTCCCGGTTTACGACATTGCGTCACTCTTCGCTTATTGGGCGGCGAGTTTCTCGAAGAAGCGCTTGATCAGCATGCGGGCTGTCGTGTCGATCAGCCTTTGTCCGACGGCTGCCATTGTGCCGCCGACCTCGGCGGCGCCATCGTAGGAAACTTCTGTTCCGCCGTCCTTTGCGGTCAGCGTCAGAACGCCATCGCCCTTCATGAATCCGGTCTTGCCCGAGCCTTCGACCACCATGCGGAAGCTGGTCGGCGGGGCGGGGTCTACGAGTCGCACCCGGCCTTCGAAGGCTCCGGAAAAGCTGGCGAGGACCATTTTCATCTTCATTCGGTACTCGCCGTCG
>Ga0187876_1001559_pt1 | contig 19072 bp, 14 predicted proteins | sample June2016WEW_17_4_FD_133000 | JGI IMG/M metagenome (GOLD analysis project Ga0187876, IMG submission 133000) | Peatland microbial communities from SPRUCE experiment site at the Marcell Experimental Forest, Minnesota, USA - June2016WEW_17_40 | ecosystem: Environmental > Terrestrial > Soil >...
CGCTTTCTGCGGTCGCAGGGCTATCGCGTGCTTCAGGTGATGAACGTCACGGACGTGGACGACCGAATCATTCAGTCGGCAGCCGCCGCCGGAATCGGCATCCGCGAGTACACCGACAAATACATCCAGGCGTTTCTCGAAGACATCGACGCGCTGCACATCGAGATGCCAGAGGAACTGGTCCGCGCGACCGATCACATCGAGGACATGGTCGCGCTCATTGAAAAACTCCAGCAGAAAGGGCTCACCTACACGAGCGACGGCTCGATCTATTTCCGCATCGCAAAATTTCCCGCGTACGGCAAGCTCTCGAAAATCGACGTGGCCGGAATTCAGGCGGGCGCGCGCGTGGACGTCGATCAATACGAGAAAGAGAACGCGCGCGATTTCGCTCTGTGGAAAGCTCCCAAGCCCGGCGAGCATTTCTGGGAGACGCGCATCGGCCCAGGGCGTCCGGGCTGGCACATCGAGTGCTCCGCGATGTCCATGAAGTATCTCGGCGATACGCTCGATATCCACACGGGCGGCGTGGACCTTGCGTTCCCGCACCACGAAAACGAAATCGCGCAGAGCGAAGCGGCCACGGGAAAACCGTTCGTCCGCACATGGCTGCACGCCGAGCATTTGATCATCGAAGGGCAGAAGATGTCGAAGTCGCTCGGCAATTTCTACACGCTGCGCGACCTCTTCGCCAAAGGCCACAAGCCGTCGACCATCCGGTTTCTGCTGCTTTCGGTACCGTACCGCCGCCAACTCAATTTCACCGAGGACGGGCTCACGCAGGCCCGGAATTCCACCGAGCGGCTGCGGAATTTTGTTGTGCGCCTGAAAACGGCGCAATTCGCGGCGGGATCGAACGCGGAAATCGTGAAGCGCATCGAGCAAGCAGAAAACGATTTCGACGCGGCCCTCGCGGACGACATCAACACCGCTGCGGCGCTCGCATCGGTGTTCGATCTGGTGCGCGACATCAACACGGCGATGGACCGCGGAGCGTTCCTTCAGCAGGACGCGCCGCGCGCGATTGCGGCGATGGAGAAATTCGACAACGTGCTTGCCGTACTTGTGGACGACGACGAAGAAACGCTCCTCAAGCTCGGGTTCGGCGCATCGAAGCAACGCATGAGCGCCGAGCAGGTGGACGCGCTGATCGCGGAGCGCAATGCCGCGAAAAAGCGCCGTGATTTCAAACGCTCCGACGAAATCCGCCAAAAACTGACGGATTCTGGTATTCTGGTTGAAGATACGAAGGACGGCAGCGTCCGCTGGAAATACAAATGAGCATCTCCCTGAAACCCGCGCACTCGCTTCATAGCCAGCCGTCGTCCGATCGCCCGAATCTTTTCGGCGTCGACTAACTTTTCCTTTCCCCGATGATGCACCCGGCGCGCCTGCTGCGGGACCATTCCACCCAAGCGCGCCGGCAGTAAATCAGATCCGGGAGGAATCCATGCAAGTCGCCGAAAGGAAGATGAAAATCCCGCACATCGTGACGCCGCTGCCCGGCCCGAAGGCCAAGCGGATTGTGGAGCGCGATCACCGCTTCGTCTCACCGTCCTACACGCGCGATTATCCGCTGGTTGCGAAATCGGGCAGCGGCGCGATGGTCGAGGACGTGGACGGCAACACGTTTCTTGATTTCGCGGCCGGGATCGCCGTCGTCGCCACGGGGCATTGCCATCCGCAGGTCGTCGCAGCGATCCAGAAGCAGGCCGCCGAATTGATTCACATGTCGTGTACGGATTTCTATTACGAAGGCACGGTCGAGCTCGCGGAGAAACTCGCGTCGATCGCGCCGGGCAAGGACCCGAAGCGCGTCTATTTCGGCAACTCGGGCACCGAAGCCATTGAAGCGGCCATGAAGCTCGCGCGCTACCACACGAAGCGCGACAAATTCGTCGCATTCCACGGCTGCTTTCACGGACGCACGTTTGGCTCCCTCTCGCTGACGGCGAGCAAAGCCGTCCAGCGGAAGCATTTCGGCACGCTCGTCGCCGGAGTCTTCCATACGCCGTATCCGAACACGTATCGCGGCGCGTACGGTGTTCGCCCGGAGCACGCCTCGGCCGACGCTCTCGCGAATATCGAGAACGAGCTGTTCAAGCGCCTCGTCGACCCCGAAGAGGTCGCGGCGATTTTCATCGAGCCGATACAGGGCGAAGGCGGCTATCTCCCGGCCCCGGCCGAATTTCTGCAAGGTCTCGAGCGGCTATGCCGCAAGCACGGCATTCTGCTCGTCGCCGACGAGGTGCAGTCGGGCATGGGACGCACCGGCAAGTGGTGGGCCGTGGACCACGCCGGAATTGTGCCGGACATGATCTGCACGGCCAAGGGAATCGCGTCGGGGATGCCGCTCGGGGCCGTGATCGCGAATGCGAAGGTGATGGACTGGAAACCCGGCGCGCACGCTTCGACGTTCGGCGGCAATCCGGTCTCGATTGCCGCGGCGCTCGCCACGATCGAAATTCTCGAACGCGACGCCATCGCAAACGCCGCGCGCATGGGCGAATTCATCTTTCGGCAAACCGCCGGGTGGCGCGAGCGGCACAAGAGCGTCGGCGACATTCGCGGCAAAGGGCTCATGATCGGAATCGAGTTCGTGCGCGATCGGAAGACGAAGGAAAAAGCGCCCGAATTGCGCGATCATGTGCTCCAGGCGGCGTTTCACAAGGGGTTGCTCGTGCTCGGCGCGGGAGAAAACTCGCTGCGCCTTGCGCCGCCGCTCGTGATCGACGAAGAGCAAGCCGAGTTTGCGTTGCGCACGCTCGATGAGTGCATCAGCGAGGCCGAGCGATCGCTGTAGCGGTGAGTGGAAGGGGTCGCACGCAGGGAGTTCCGATGTTTGCGCGGCTCATGTTCTCGATTGTGGACTTCAAGGCCCGCAAGGGTTTGGTCGAAGGCGCGTCCGAAAGCTCCGGGGACAACTCTTCGAAACATCGGGCGCGCCGGACCGGCGTGCGCGGCGAAACATATGCGTACTGGTATCTTCGCCGCCACGGCTACGTGGTCGTCGCTCGGAACTACATGTTGCCGGGCGTGAAGGGCGAGATCGATTTGGTCGGATACGACGGCCCCGTGCTCGCATTCGTCGAGGTGAAGACTCGCGCGGCATCCGACCGGGACCAGCCCGCTCCCGAAGCGGCCGTGAATTCCGAGAAGCGCGGCCACCTCGCGCGCATGGCCCGGCAATTTCGGCGCGCGCGCCGCGTGGAGTCAACGCCGTGCCGTTTTGACATTCTCGCCATCGAGACGAGCGCTGGCGCGCGGCCGCAGGTGCGGCTGCACAAGGGCGCGTTTGTCCCGGATTCGAGCTGAATCGCGCATGCGAGAATGGGATCGGCCGGCGCAAGTGCACAAAGCAGCATCCGCATCGGTCTCCTGCTCGCGCGTGCGTTCGACATAGTAGAATAGCGGTCCTGACAGCGCGCCGTTCCCCCTCGACGGGCCGCTCGAAATCCAGGAGGAAAGATTGCCGGAACTCCGCAGGGACCCGATCACAGGCCGCTGGGTCATCATCTCCACGGACCGCGCCAAGCGGCCGACGGATTTTATCCGCGAAAGCGTTCATATCAAGGGCGTCGCGATGTGCCCGTTCTGCCCGGGGAACGAGGGGAAGACGCCCCCGGAAGTTTTGGCCTATGGGCGCAACAGCACCGGAAGGGACACCCCCGGCTGGTCGCTCCGCGTGGTGCCGAACAAATTTCCGGCGCTGGGCATCGAAGGCGGGCTCGATCGCGAGGGCGAGGGGCTGTTCGACCGGATGAACGGCGTCGGCGCGCACGAGGTGATCATCGAGACGCCGGACCATAAAGTGACGCTGGCATCGATGCCGGAAAAGGCGCTCGAGGAAACGCTGTGGGCCTACCGCGACCGCATACTCGATCTCAAGAACGATCGCCGCTTCCGCTACATCCTGCTCTTCAAGAATCACGGCGAGGCCGCGGGCGCCACCGTCGAGCACACCCACTCGCAGTTGATTGCACTGCCGATCGTGCCGAAGCGCGTGCGCGAGGAGGTGGACAGCTCGAAACACTATTACGACGAAAAAGAGCGCTGCATCTTCTGCGACATGATCCGGCAGGAAATCGAGACCGAGTCGCGAGTCATACTAAACACCGACTACTTTATCGCGCTCGCCCCCTACGCGCCGCGGTTTCCGTTCGAGACGTGGATTCTCCCGCGGCAGCACAGTTCCGCATTCGAAAACATGCCGACGCCGTATTACGGAAGCCTCGCGAAACTCCTGCGCGATTTCCTCGGGCGGCTCGATGCGGCGCTGGCGTGCCCTTCGTACAACTACGTGATCCACACTTCGCCCATCGGCGAAGAGATCAACGATCACTACCACTGGCACATCGAAATGATGCCGAAGCTGACGCGCGTCGCGGGATTCGAATGGGGCACGGGCTTCTACATCAATCCCACTCCACCCGAGGAGTCCGCGCGGTTCCTGAGGGAAGCGAAGTAACCATCCGGCGAGGGTGGTCCTACCGAGCCGGCATCCCGAGCGGAAGATTTCTCTTGCGGCTTATCTTTACGATTGTTTCAGCTTCTTCCGTGCGGAGACAAACAAGGTAATCGCGAGCAGCACGAAGAGAGCCACGCCAAGCCCGGGCGCCTGGCTGAGACGCGGCATGTATTTTTCGCCGAACGCGAACAACTGCTCGGGCCACGGCACATGGAGCGCCACCGCGAGCCAGCGCGGCACGTGGCTGCCAAGCTCGGGATCTTGCAGTAAGTTGATCACGATCGCCAGTAGCCCGAACACTCCGCCGGCCGCGATTAATCCGCTCGCATAGAGCGATCCGGGACTCACCTCGCTCGCGGCCCCTGCTTCCTTCTCTCGGCCGCGCTCGGCGAGCCATCGCACGAGGCCTCCGGCGAACATCGCCATCGTGGTCCCGATCGAAATATACGTACCGACTGCGAATGGCAGTGAGCGGATTCCGAGCAGTTCGATCGCGATCACCAGAAACACGCCGAGAAACACGAGCCGCCACGGCAGACGCCGGTTCAGAATGCCGCTGATCACGGTAGCCATCAGCCGCGCTTGCGGCGCCGCAGCCTTGGCGCTGCCGATTCCCTGCTCCCACTGAATTTCGATCTGCTGCGTCCCGCGATCGTAGAGGTATTTCCCGTCGGGAATTTGGCTCGAGCCGATCGCGTTCACCAACACGTACGTCTTGCCTTCGTGGGCGTAGTTATCGTCCTGGCGTTCGACTCCCGCTGGAAGATGCGTGATGTCGAGCGGGATTTTGATCGGCTTGTACTGCGCGAGGCCCACGTTCATAAGGATCAGCGTGCCGCCGATGGCCAGCGACGAAACCATCACGCCGATCACGAGGGCGATCTGCTGCTTTGCGGGCGTCGCGCCCACGAGATAGCCCGTCTTCAAATCCTGCGACGTCGCGCCCGCAATCGCGGCAGCAATGCACACCACGCCGCCGATCGTCAGCGCGAGCACCGCGTAGGAGTTCGCCGTCCAGTGGACGACGAGGAACACCGCGCATGTGGCCATCAGAGTCGCGATCGTCATCCCGCTGATCGGATTGGACGAATTGCCGATCAGGCCGCTGATGCGCGAAGCCACCGTCACGAATAAAAACCCGAAAACGATGATGAAAAACGCCGCGATCAGATTCGCGAACGCGCCGGTCTGCGCACCGGGAACAGGCTTGAACCTCAGAAACGCCCAGATCATCGCCAGGATCACCACCGAGCCGCCGACCACGATCCGCATGGAAAGGTCGCGCTCGGTGCGGCTTGCGACCGGCATCGCCGCTTGCTTCGCGCGCACGTCTTTCAATCCAGCCGTCAGAGCCGCGAAGATCGTGGGCATCGTCTTGATCAGCGTGATCAAGCCGGACGCCGCCACCGCGCCCGCGCCCATCGGACGGATGTACGTTCCCCAAAGCTGATCGGGGCTCATTTGCGGAATCGGCACCGTGCTCGGATAGAGCGGCACGCCGGGAGCGAGCGAACCGAAAAACCGGATCGCCGGCATCATCACCAGCCAGGAGATCACGCCGCCCGCGAAAAGCGTGCCGGCCACGCGCGGACCGATGATGTAGCCCACGCCGAGATACTCGGACGTGATCGTGCAGCGCATCGATGCGCCCGGCAGCCACTTCGGCTGATAGTCAGGCTGGCCCGGCCACAGCCCGAGCGTGTTCATGCAAAAGGTGTAGACGCCGCCCAGGCCGAGGCCCCAGAAGACGCGCCCCGCGAACGATCCTCCGCGTTCGCCCGCGACGAGCACGTCGGCGCAGGCCGTGCCCTCGGGAAACGTCAGGTTGCCGTGCTCTTTGACGATGAGTTGCCGCCGCAGCGGAATCATGAACAGCACGCCCAGCGTGCCGCCGAGCAGCGCGAGGAAAAAGACGCGCCAGTATTCGGTGTTGAGCGAAAAACCGAGGAAGATCAGCGCGGGCATCGTGAAAATCACGCCGGCCGCGGCCGATTCCCCCGCCGAACCGGTCGTCTGCACGATGTTGTTTTCGAGGATCGTCGAGCGGCCGAACGCGCGCAGGATGCTGATCGAAAGAACGGCGATGGGGATCGACGCGGAGACCGTCAATCCGGCGCGCAGGCCCACGTACACCGATACGGCGCCGAAGAGGATGCCGAAAAGCGCTCCGAGCACCACTGCGCGGAGGCTGAATTCGCGGACGCTCTCTTCCGCTCCCACGTACGGCCGGAACTCACCCGGCGGTGCGGTCGAACTCCACGGCTTCGGCCCCACGCTGAACCTCCCCTGGCGCCCCACCGCGCGCCCGCTTAACCAGATCGCGGAATCGCGCGCGGCAAATCGGTGACGGTAACATCAGATCCGGGCTCAAGCAAGGCGCAATCGGGCCGAGTATTCCTGCAAAAAGCCTAGTTTCTAAATACACGCGTCAAAGCGCTGGGGCGCTTCCTCAGAAACCCGGAAGATTCCGAGCCCGCCTGAAAGGATCGTCGCCTGGTACACAAACCCGCTTAGTTATTGACAGTCAATATGTTTCAAGGTACCGTCGCGCTCAACTCACTCTTTAAGAATTGAACCTTGGAGCGTATCCCGCGCTCGCTAGAAAGGCAGGAATTTCGGATGAACCGATCCGTACTCGTGGCTGTTCTTGTCGCTCTGCCGCTGCTGATGGCCCCTCCACACGCCGCAAAGGCGGCCGACGAGTGGCAGCCGATTTCGCCCGACGATCTCGCCCTGAAAGACAATCCGAAGCAGCCCGGCGCGGATGCCATGTTGCTCTATCGAGAAGTCAGCATCGACGCTAAACCGTCGATTGTGAGCAATTACTTTCGCATCAAGGTCTTCACCGCGGCCGGCGTGAAGGAGCAGGCGGATATCGAAATTCAATACGATAAATCGCAAGAATCGATCCAGGCGGTACGCGCGCGCACCATTCATCCCGACGGTAGCATCGCGGAATTCCAAGGCAAGCCGTTTGACAAAGAGATCGTGAAAGGCAGTGGGATTAAGTACCTTGCCAAGACATTCACGATGCCGGACGTCCAACCGGGCAGCATCATCGAGTACCAATACCGCGAACAATACGACCCAGACAGTTATCAGAACTTTTATTGGACCATCCAATCGAATCTTTTCACGCGCTTGGCGCGATTTTCGGCCAAATGGGATGATTCGCCCGGGGCTCCGTTGTTTTCTTTTCGCACCTACGCCATGCCGGGAGGCCTGCTTCCCCAGAGGGAAAAGGACCGATACGTACTCGAAATCCACGATCTTGCGGGAATTGAAGAGGAATATCTCATGCCCCCTGCCACGGCTCTGAAAGCTGCTGTGGACTTCTACTATCGCGATTACAACGAGCCGTCGCCGGAGACCGTCGATCAATATTGGAAGCGAATCGGCAAGAATTGGGGCGACAGCGTCGATCACTTCATCGACAAGAAGAAAGAACTCGCTGCGGACCTATCGCAGGATGTAGGCAGCAGCGATGCTCCGGAAATAAAACTAAGGAAACTCTACGCGCGCGTCCTGAAAATACGCAACCTGGATATGGAAGACGAGAAAACCCAGAAGGAAGAGAAGCAAGAGAAGATAAAGCCCAATAACAACGTGGATGATGTGCTCAAGCATGGATACGGCCACGGCTCGGACATCAATTTTCTGCTAATCGGCCTAGCGCGCGCCGCAGGATTCGAGGCTGCGGACGTCCGAGTGGCGTCGCGGGGCTACAGGGTTTTCATCCCGCAGAGAAAAGCAGCGTACGACTTGAATTCTGAACTCGTCTGGGTTCGCGCTGGATCCCAAGAATATTATCTCGATCCCGCGTCCCGCTTCTACCCTTTCGGAGTGCTGCCCTGGTTTGAGACGGCGGCGAACGGAGTGCGCTTGATCAAGGACGGCTCTGAAATGATCACCACGCCGGTGCCAGTGAACGCCAACGCCACGATCGTCCGCCGCGCCGATTTGAATGTCAGCCGCACGCTGGAGACGTCCGGAAAGATCCAGGTAGATTTTTCGGGTCAGGAAGCGGCATCTCTGCGCCTCGACAATCGCGACGCAGACGAAGTCGGCCGGAAGAAGGTCCTCGGTGACGAAATCAAAACCTGGCTCCCGGTCGGATCAACGTTTGAGGTGTCCAGCATCGGCGGCTGGGAGGATGTGGAACAGCCGATTCACGTGGAAGGCACAGCCACAATTCCATCGTATTTGAGCGGTGCCGCGCAGCGCATTTTGATGCCCATGGAAGTATTTCAAATTGAGGAAGCCGGCTGGTTCAAATCCGAAAAGCGCGTGAATGAGGTCGACTTCTCGTATCCCTACGAACGTATCGACGATCTGATTGTCCATCCTCCGGCGGGATACAAGATCCAGGCTCTCCCAACGGCGCAGAACATCAATCCGGGACCGATTTCCTACGAAATTTCTGCGACGCAGCAGCAGGACGCCTTGGAGGTGAAGAGGCATCTTGTGATCAAGGGGATTCGATATCCCAAGGAATCGTATCTTGCGCTGCGCAATTTTTTTAGCGCGGTCAGAACGGACGACAATGCTCAAGTCATGTTCCAGAATTCGGCGGCGCGAAGCAATTAGCCGCGCTGCAGGCCTAGCCTGTGGCGCGATGGTCGTACTGCTGTGGCTAACGCCCAACGTGCGCGCGTCCGACTCGGCGCCAGACTGGTTGCGCGCCGCTGCACAACAAAAGCTCCCCGCCTACCCGAACGATCCCGTCGCCGTGGTCTTGCTCGACGAAGTGCAGACGACCGTCCAAAATAGCGGCGAGATCGACACGCGCCACCGAGTTGCTTACAAGCTGCTCCGCTCCGAGGCGCAGGACCAATATGGCCACGCAGTGGTGCAGTTCGACAACGAGACCAAGGTCGCGTCGTTCAAGGCATGGACGATCATGGCCAATGGACACGAGCTTGCCGTAAATGAAAAGGATGCCCTCGAGACCAGCATGACTTCGTTCGAGGTTTTCACGGACGACAAAGCAAAGGTCCTGAGTTTCCCGGAAGCGAACCCGGGGAATGTGGTCGGTTACGAGTACGTGCAGAAACACCGGCCTTTCCTGTTCGAGGACGACTGGTGGTTTCAGGACGTGATTCCCGTGAAACAGGCCCGCTTTGTGTTACAGCTCCCGCCCGGCTGGGACTTCTCCACCTATTGGTTCAACTACGCGGAGCAAAAGGCACAGACGTCGGGGAACCAGTACACCTGGGAGCTCAACGACATCCCCGCGGTGGATCGGGAGTCCGAAATGCCCGTCTGGGAAGCGATCGCGGGCCGGCTCGGCGTCAAATACTTTCCGCGCGATCCCGCTTTGCGGACACGGACCACCGGCTCGTGGAACGATCTCGCCTTGTGGTATGCCGGGCTAACGCAGTCGAGCCGGAACCCGTCTGCGCAGATTCAACAAAAGGTGGCCGAGCTGACGTCCGGAATTACGGACCCAATCGCCAAGATACGCGCGCTCACCGACTACATGCAGCGCCAAATCCGCTACGTCGCCATTAGCATTGGTATCGGGGGATTCCAACCTCATCCGGCCGCCGATGTGTTCGCGCACCAGTACGGAGACTGCAAAGACAAGGTCACCCTTCTCAGCTCGATGCTGCACGAGATCGGGATCGAGTCTTACTACGTAATAGTCGATACAGATCGTGGGATCGTGCGTCCGGATTATCCTTCGATGCACTTCGACCACGCGATCCTGGCCATCCGGCTCCCGGATGTCCCCGAATCGGCTGCGCTTTTTGCCACGGTGAACGATCCAAAACTCGGCAAGCTTCTCTTTTTCGACCCGACGGATGAATATGTGTCGCTCGGCTATTTGCCGTGGCAGCTCCAAGACAATTATGGGCTCGTGGTTACACCCAACGGAGGAGAGCTGGTCTCTTTACCTCTTCTGCCTTCCGGGACGAACCGATTGCTCCGCACCGCAAAATTCAGCCTCAGTCCCGCGGGCGATTTGTCCGGGGAAGTCCGGGAGCTGCGGTGGGGCGGACCGGCGGACGAGGATCGCGAAGTGTTTCTCGCAGCACAACCCTCGAAGCGCGCCGAGATATTCGAAAATATTCTCGCGAGCTTCTTTACCGACTATACCTTCGCCGGTGGTTCCTTGGGCAATCTCGACAAATACGACCAAAGTCTGATCGTCGACTACAAGTTCATCGCACGCCAATACGCCAGCTCGGTCGGCGACGAACTCCTGCTGCGCCCGCGGGTATTGGGAGACAAATACACCAGCCTGCTCAACCTTTTCACGGGGCAGAAGCCGCGGAAGTATCCGATTCAGTTCGAGGAGGCGACGCGGCAGGACGACGTCTTCGACATTTCAATTCCGGCAGGCTATGTCGTCGACGGACTCCCCAAGCCAGTGCAGGCCGATTGCGAATATGCGACCTACAAGAGCGAAACCAGCGTCGTGGACGGCGTGCTGCACTATAAGCGGACATTCGAGATTAAGGACGTGATGATCCCCACGGAAAAGCTGCCTGCGATCCGCGATTTTCTGCAGCAGGTCGCCGCGGACCAGCAATCCGCCGCGGTACTGCGCCGCGCGACGCCCTGATTTTCGGGTGGCCTTCCGGAAGCGACAAAGAGGAAGTTCAGGATTTTGGCGTTAGGCGCTCGCGAACCCGATCACTCAAAACTTTCCCGTCGATCGCCTTACCTTCCAAGCGCGCCCTCGCAGCTTTGATCACGGCGCCCATTTGTTTCAGTGAGTCGGCGCCGGCTTCGTTGATCGCGGCTTCGACGGCATGCTGAATTTCAGCGTCACTGGGAGCGGCGGGCAGATATTCCTCGATGATGACGATTTCCTTCGCTTCCTTTTCCGCCAGGTCGTTGCGACCGCCCTTCGTGAATTGATCGACGGATTCGCGGCGCTGCTTCACGAGCGTTTGGAGCACTTGCAGCGATTCCATGTCGTCGAGCGGGCGCATTTTTTCGATTTCCTTGTTCTTGAGCGCGCTCTTAACCATGCGAAGCACGCTGAGCCGCAGCTCGTCCTTCGCCCTCATCGCGGCGGTGATATCGGTCTGTATGCGTTCGATGTATCCCATTCGTGGGTTTCCCCCGTCGAAAAAGAATATCACACGCCTCGCGGCTCGCGCGCGGATTTGACACAACCTGACGCGCCCGATAACCTTGTGTCCTATGAAAATTATCGTTGCAGACAAAATCAGTGAACGCGGACTCGCCCTGCTGCGCGAAACAGGCTGGGAAGTCCTGACTCCGACGGCGGCGGCGCTTCCGAGCGAACTCGCGAATGCCGACGGGCTGGTGGTCCGGAGCGCGACGAAGGCCACGGCGGAACTGCTTGAAAAAGCCCCGCGGCTGCGGGTGATCGGCCGGGCGGGCGTAGGCGTCGATAACGTCGACGTGGAAGCGGCCACGCGCCGGGGCATTCTGGTAATGAACACGCCGGGCGGAAACGCCGTAAGCGTGGCGGAGCACACGCTGGCTCTGATGCTGGGCCTCGCGCGCGCCGTGCCACAGGCGAACGCGTCGATTCAAGCGGGACGCTGGGAGAAGTCCGCATTTTCCGGCACCGAGCTGCGCGGGAAGACGCTGGGTCTCGTCGGCCTCGGGCGTGTTGGCACGGAAGTGGCGCGGCGCGCGCGCGCCCTCGAAATGAAAGTGCTGGCCTACGATCCGTTCGTGACGCCCGCGGCGGCGCGCGAGGTGGAAGTAGAGCTAGTCCCGCTCGACGACGTGCTACGGCAATCGGACGTGGTTTCGCTGCACACGTCGCTCAGCGCGGTGACCGAGAAGATGCTCGACGCGGCGGCGATCGCGAAAATGAAGAAGGGCGCTCGGCTGGTGAATTGCGCGCGAGGCGAGTTGATCGACGAAGCCGCGCTGGCCGAAGCGCTGAAATCGGGACACCTCGCTGGAGCGGCCCTCGATACGTTCGCGCAAGAGCCGCCGAAGAATTCCCCGCTCATCGGATTGCCCAATCTGATTGCAACGCCGCACATCGCCGGATCGACGGCCGAGGCGCAGGAAGAAGTCGGCACGGCGATCGCGCAGCAGGTGCGCGACTACCTTTCCGATGGATTGATTCGCAACGCCGTCAACATGCCCGCGCTTTCGCCGGACCAGTACCGGAGGCTGCGGCCGTACCTGGAGTTGGGCGAGCGGCTTGGGGCGTTCGTTGCGCAAGCGGCGCCGTCGAGGAGCTTCAGCCGCGTGCGCATTCGGTACGCAGGCGAGCCCGCGGAACTTGGCTCTCACATGATTCGCAGCGCGGTGCTGGCCGGACTCCTAAAGACTGCGCTGGGTGAGGAAGTGAATCTTGTCAATGCACCGACCGAGGCGGCAGCGCGCGGCATCGTCGTTGAAGAAACGACGCGGCGGCGCGAGCGCGGATTCCCGAACACGATCGAGGTCGGCGTCGCCGACGGCGGCCGCGAGTTTGCGCTTGAAGGCACGGTCGGGCAGGACGGTGCGCCCCGAATCGTCTCGCTCGATGGCATGGGTCTCGAAGCGCCGCTCGAAGGGACGCTGCTGCTCACGCGAAACATCGACGTGCCCGGCGTGATCGGACGCATCGGAACCGAACTCGGCAATCTGGGCGTCAACATCGCAACGTTCGCGCTCGGTCGGCGCGCGCCCGGCGGCGGAGGCGAGGCGCTCGCGTTGGTGGGCCTCGATGGGAACGTGAACGCATCGATCGTTCAGGAGATTCGGGCGCTGCCGTCGGTCACGGATGTGCGCCTGATCCGCCTCGCCGCTGCGCCGCAAGCCACCGCTGCTCCTCGCTGAGGGAAAGGCGGTCGAACTTACCTTTCACCCAAAAGCCGGCCCAGTTCATGCGGACGTTGCTACGACCACAAGACCCAACAGGTTTCTGAACGCGGGAACATGGGAGGGCACGATGAGCGAGAGAACAAATCACTCAACGTCGACAAGTACGCCGACGCGACGCCAGGTGATCGCCGGTGCCGCCATGGCGATTGGGAGTCTGGCGGCGGGCTCCAAGGTTTTGGGCGGGACGCAGCAGCAGTCCATGAAGGAAACGCCGGGCACAGTCGCAAACCAATCGCGCACGTCGCTTCACCAAGAGATCGATTTCAAGACAGGCCTTCAGCGCATGTATGAGGTGCTGTTGGACTCCAAGCAGTTCGCGGCGTTCACCGGTCTGGCAGCCGAGATCGACCCCAAAGCGGGGGGCGCATTTTCCATGTTCGGGGGACTTATCGTGGGACGAAACGTCGAACTGATCCCCAACCAGCGAATCGTGCAGGCATGGCGGCCCACGCATTGGGATCCGGGCGTCTATTCGATCGTCCGGTTTGAACTGAAATCGAACGGCTCCGGGACAACGGTCGTTCTAGATCACACGGGCTTCCCGGAAGGTGAGTTCGATAACCTCAACAGCGGATGGCCGATCCGATATTGGGAACCGCTGAAGAAATTCCTCGCATAGCGCGCAGGCTGGGCTCCAATCCGTCTGGACCCAGTAGGACACGCATCGAAGCGCGCTTCACACCGGTCTTAACCGCCGGCGATCGCACCAATGATCAAGAAAGGCTCCGCTCCAGACGCTACCGAGCCGGGAAGCGGCGCGTCCGGCAACTCGTGGGACCAATCCTCCTGGCAGGCGAAGAACCGCAAGAACGGCCGGCGCTCCTGCGTGACGTGGTCGCGGATCGTTCCGCGCAGCATCGGATAGCGGGCCTCGAGCGCGTCGAGGATCGAGCGTTGCGTTACCTGACCCTCGACCTCGATCTCCACGTCGCCGCTGACGCGCGCCAGCGTCCGCAGGTGCGCTGGGAGCACGACTCGAATCATGGCAGCGTTTGCACCTCAACAGAAAGCACCGCCGGAAGGTCCCGGACAATCGGAGCCCACGTGTCTCCGGCGTCGGCCGACGCGTACACCTGCCCGCCGCTGGTGCCGAAATACACGCCGCAGGAATCGAGCGAATCGACGGCCATCGCGTCGCGCAGCACGTTGACGTAACAGTTGCTTTGCGGCAGGCCTTTTGTGAGCGGCTCCCACTCGTTTCCGCCGGTACGGCTGCGGTAGACGCGCAGCTTTCCCTCGTGTACGTAGTGCTCCGAGTCGCTTTTGATCGGTACAACGTAGATGGTTTCCGGCTCGTGCGCGTGAACGTCGATCACGAATCCGAAGTCGGTGGGCAAGTTCCCGCTGACCTCCTGCCAGGAGTCGCCGGCGTTGTCGCTGCGCATCACATCCCAGTGCTTCTGCATGAACAGCACGCCCGGTCGCGAGGGGTGCATGGCGATGTGGTGAACGCAATGGCCGACTTCGGCAGAGGGGTCGGGGATGTATTGGGAGCGCAGCCCACGATTGATCGGCTTCCATGTCTTGCCGCCGTCGTCGGTGCGAAAGGCACCCGCAGCCGAAATGGCGATGAAGATGCGTCCGGGATCGCTCGGATCGAGGATGACCGTGTGCAGGCACATCCCACCGGCTCCTGGCTGCCACTTGGGACCTGTACCGTGCCCGCGAAGTCCGGAGAGTTCGCGCCACGACTTGCCGCCGTCCGTCGATCGGAACAACGCGGCATCTTCAACCCCGGCGTAGACCGCGTCCGGATCGGTGAGCGAGGGTTCGAGATGCCAGACGCGCTTAAACTCCCAGGGGTGCTGCGTGCCGTCGTACCACTGGTGCGTGGTGAGGGACTTGCCGGTTGCCGAAGAAGTGTCGTAGACGAATTTGTTGCTCTGGCCAGCGGGCATGCCGCCCGGCGTCGGCATCTTTTCACCTCCGGGTGTCTCCCACGTCTTGCCGCCATCGCTCGAACGCTGAATCACTTGCCCGAACCACCCACTGGATTGCGAAGCGTAAATGCGATTCGGGTCGGCAGGCGATCCCTTGACGTGGTAGATCTCCCAGCCCGCAAAATGCGGGCCGCTGACGTCCCACTTTTCGCGCTTGCCGTCCGATGACAGGATGAATGCGCCCTTGCGTGTGCCAACCAGAACCCGTACTTTGCTCATACCTTACCCCTCCTTAGAGTGTATTACGTCGGTCATTGCCCTGCCTTGCAACCAACGCGATCAACCCGCTCAAACTAGGGGTTCATGCGTGCTTTGCCCATTCCGCATACAATTCTGTATTCGCCTTCCACTCGTTCTCGAAGCCAAAGTGCTTCGTAATCAAATTATTCACGATAAAAGCCGCGCTAGTGCTAACTCGAATAACTTCGTCGATTTCCGCTTCGCTATAGCTGGGAAGCAGGTCTGTTCCTTTAAATCTTCTTCCCAATTGAGCGATTCCTGCATGCGTGTAGCTATGAAGCGATTGCCTAGCGTTCGTCAAAAAGTTTTGAAAGAGATCGTCCGTTCCGAAAGCTTTGTCAATTTCTGTTCCTATCGTGGCTAGATTCGTTCGGTATTCATCCTCCCTCAACTTCCGCACATCCTCTTCCGAGCCCATTATCACAACGTGGGCGCGAACCGTAGCTTCGACCATCGGTCGGACGAGGGCGAACGCTGCTCCGCAGAACTTATGCGACAGCAGACAAAGAATCCCTCGATGAAGTTCGAACACGAGCGACCAGTAGGCCATCAACGGAGTATTGCGGTCTCCAGTCGGGCACTCCCGTCGTGCCACGACAAGGTCTTCTATCTTGTCCGCAAATTCGTTAGCCCGCCTAATCTCATTATCAACACTGTTGGTCATGTGCGTCCGTTTCGCGGCAAGCCAATATACGAGAACCATTAGCGGCAACAAGATCGGAACTAGCCACCACCATTTCATAGCGGGATTGTAACCGGCGGAAAGTACGGTCTGACCGATCCTCCAATAAGGGGGTCATGCCTCCTGTCACGTTCGTGCCGAATTACGAACGCCGCCCCCATCTCGAAAATCGGGCAGGAGCGGAGTCGAGTCGCGTTCTCGCCAGCGTCGCCGGGTTTCGGCGATGACCGTTTCGCGATTTTTCTCCATATCATCGATGACGGCGCAAGGCGCGCCCGTCTCCTCGTGGCGCGCTCCCCAAATGAGCAACTCCAGCAGCACCGGCGCGAGATCAATCCCCTTTTCCGTCAGCCGGTAGTTCAGCCGTCGTCCATCCGACTCCTGCCGCTCCGCAGTGATGATTCCCGCCGCTGCAAGATTGCGCAGGCGATCAGCCAGAATGTTCGTGGCAATCCCCTCGCCCGATTCCTGGAATTCCTTGAAGGTCCGGAGCCCGCGCACCATCAGATCGCGGATGATCAGCAGCGACCACCGATCTCCAAACCTTTCAAGCGAAACGCTCACAGGGCAACCGGACCGGGGATTTGACTTTGGCTTGCCAGGCACGTGCAGCACACTATCAATGTCACTTGTGAAGTGCAAGTGATAGTGCGATACGGAGGTAGGGGTTGCGCGCAATGCCGGGGCGAAGACTCCCCGACGCTGGTTGGCCTCGAAGAGAGCGTCAGATGGTCAATGGCGCAAGAGATTCGGGCGCTGCCGTCTTGACTAGGAAGCCGAAAGCCAATTGCGGCGTTCTACGAAAGTGGGCGGTTCGTACGTTCGTCCCGACGCCAGCCGATTCTCCTCCCGGCGTGTGGACCATAACAGGATAGGACCCAGCGATGCAGCCGAGAGGCGGGCGATGAGCGGGAACTCCTTCTCGACTTCGCTGCGCAGCTTGTGAATCCGCTCACTCACACTTCGATTAACTTTCTTGAATTCTCGCTCCATGGCCCAAAGCGCGGCATTGTAAGCGCTGCTGAGCTTTTTCACTTGCCGCTCAAATCGCTCACGGACGCGTCGATCGGGGTAGTCCTTGTAGCGTTGCCAACCCTGGAGCATCGTCTCGCACATGCGATAAAGACTCGGCCCATTCCGCTCGAAATCGCGCCGGAACGCCCAATCCAGGAACTTCTTTGAATCCTCGCGGGAGATTGCTCCGTGCCGGAAGTTGAACTTGAACTGGCCATGGATATCGGCGAAGTCGACATTCGTCAGCATGCGACCCTGATCGGCCATTTCCTTATACAGCGGTGTGCCGGGAACCGGCGTGTAGAGCATGAATTGGTGGAAGTCGGTCTGATAACCCACTGCCGATTCGATTTCTTCGATGATGTTGTCCGGCGTGTGGTGTTCTAGTCCGATGATCGTCGAGCCCTGCACTCGTATGCCGTGTTGGCGAAGCTCACGCGTGAGTTGCCCGATGTCCGTACCCTGCAGCTTGCGATAGCCGGCCTTGGGAGACTCCAAACCCATCCACACCCAGGAAATGCCGAGTTCGACCAGTTCCAGCATGGTGTATTTTCGAATCGCGTTGGCGGAAGCAAAGACCGAAAACTCCCAGCTCTTCCCTGACTCTTTCATACGCTCCAGCAAGCGCATGGCGCGCGAACGGTGAAGCAAGAAGTTCTCGTCCATTATGAAGAAGGAGTGTACTTTGAGCTCGGATTCGATCCGACACATCACGTCAAACAGCTCATCGCCGGTCTCGTAAAAGTTGACAAACTTTCCTTTGCCGCCAAAAAAAGCAGACGTGGTACAGAAGTTGCACCCCATGGGGCAGCCCACCGACGGGATGATCGTCGCTGCCGTGCCTCCCTTTCGCTCAGGGATGCGAACTCCCATGATGCGTGTCTGCAGACCGGAAACGATGGCGGGATGGCGGATCGGCGCGTGCTCGTCTTCTCCCAGGTACCGGCGCATCCAGGAAATGCCTTCACCGCGCACGACGTGGTCGGCATCGATCATCGTTTCCAGGCCGGGAAGCGCAGCCACGTGCCCGCCCACCACAATCACCGAGGTCGGTGATAGTTCCCTCACCATGCGGCACATCTCCCGGACCTTCACAAAGTTCACGAGGATCGAAGAGATACCGACAATGTCGTAGTGGTTCGTGGTTAATTCACGAGCGAAGGCTTGCTGCGTGGGAAAATCCATCACAGTGCAGGGTGCGGAAATATTTGCCTGAATGAGCATGATGCCCCAGGAGCGATGGAACATACGTAGTGAGAAACTGCCTTGCGCACGGGTGACCTGATTGTGATAGAGCTCCATCGGATTGATGGTTCGGCTGCCAAATTCGTCATCTTGTGCATAGGGCCCGAACACAGAACTCAGAAGGATGCGAGCGCGACTTGTCTTTGGGTGAGTATCCGCAGGATTCATGAGCAAACCGTACCGCTCGGAATAGCTCCGCACGGTGATCTCGGACACACATTACAAAACTATTACATGCGACCAATGCGTTTCGGGGCGAATCAGCGCTCACTCGGAAGGCGTCCCTGGGCCTTGCGGCCCGTCATCTGATAGGGGCAGCAGCCTGGCTACGTATTTGTTATATCGGATACTGTGTCGCAGGTCGCAAGCATGCGACGCCGACTATGCCGAGAGAGGTCCCTCGCACCGCTGCCGCAGCGCCTGGGACTGCAATGCCCGTCAGATCGCAGCTTTGCGCGCGGGCGCGCGAGCGGCTACAATGCAAAGTTGAGCATCTAATTGTTGAAGGCAGAACACTTTCTGCTACGGGACATTCCCAGGCCCCGCCGTTCCAGTATGAGGACTGGCGGAACGACAAGAAAGAACAAGACCAAGACATGGACGTCCAGAAAGCCATAGACGGAGTAGTTGCGCGCTTCATCGGGACGAAGCACGAGCGCGACGTGAAGCGGA
>Ga0187876_1001561_pt1 | contig 19070 bp, 14 predicted proteins | sample June2016WEW_17_4_FD_133000 | JGI IMG/M metagenome (GOLD analysis project Ga0187876, IMG submission 133000) | Peatland microbial communities from SPRUCE experiment site at the Marcell Experimental Forest, Minnesota, USA - June2016WEW_17_40 | ecosystem: Environmental > Terrestrial > Soil >...
GGAAGAGATCGCCAAGCGGATGGAGATCCCCGTCATCAAGGTCCGCAAGGTGCTCAAGATCGCGCAGGAGCCCATCTCGCTCGAAACTCCCATCGGCGAGGAGGAAGATTCTCATCTCGGCGATTTCATCGAGGACCGCGGCGTGATTTCGCCCGCCGAGGCCGTCATCAACATCAACTTGAAAGAGCAGACGGAGTCGGTCCTGAAGACCTTGACGCCGCGCGAAGAAAAGGTCATCAAGATGCGTTTCGGCCTCGACGATGGCAGCGAGCACACGCTCGAGGAAGTGGGCCAGAGTTTTGCGGTGACTCGCGAACGCATCCGCCAGATTGAAGCCAAAGCCCTGCGCAAACTGCGCCACCCCTCGCGCAGCCGCAAGCTGCGCGCCTTCCTGGACGCCGAACAGCGCGAGTGATCGATGATTGACGATTGGCGAATTCCGGTTGTTAATCCCCACACCCAGATTGCCCACTATTGAGCGCCGATTGCCGATCGCTGGATCCGGATTGCCGATTGTCCGCTGCCGATTGCTGTTTGTCTGGTAACTCACCACACGCGTCTTCTCACCCGGCAGGTCCTCACATCTGAAATCTGAGATTTGAAATCTGGAATCACGCCTCCCCCGAACCTCGTGCGCGTTGGCGCCAGTTGTTTCCCCGGCCACGACTTGATATGATGTTGCCGTTCACGGTAGTCCAAATCGCAAACAGAGGAAGTCTCCGTAACCACGAGTCCAGGGAGTTTGTCGCGGTCCTTCCTATTGCGAGATGGTTTGACAACTCAGTCAAAGGGGGGTCGTTGCCATGGGTGATGCTGTCGTGAGTCCCGCCGAGCCGGATGTTCCAGCACAATCGTTTCCTGAACGGCTGATGGGTGTCTTTATCTCGCCGGGAGAGACTTTTGCGGATGTGGCGCGCAAACCGGGATTTTGGGCACCCTTGATCACCATCGTGATCGGCTCGGTCGCTTTCGTCGAGACCATGCTTTGGAAGATCGGGGCCGAGCGCATCATGCGCACGAATCTCGAACAGAGCAGCCGCGCAGCAAGCATGTCTCCGGAGCAGATAGATCAGGCGGTCAGCCAAGGTGCGAAGTTTACGGCGATTGCTTATCACGTCGGTGGGCTCCTAGGTGCGCCGATTGTTCTCTTGATCATTGCCGGCGTGGGAATTCTCATCGTGAACGTGATTTTCGGCGCGCGGGTGAGCTTCAAGACGGTGTTATCCTTGGTTTGTTACGCCGACCTTGTATCGCTCTTAGGTGCAGTAATGTCGATTGCTCTCATCTTGTTTGGTGATCCCGAGCATTTCAATTCCCAAAACCCCGTGCCGGGAAATGTGGGCTTTTTCCTCAACCCGCACGACGTTTCCAAACCCCTGTACGCGCTGGCATCGTCCGCCGACATCTTCAGTATTTGGCTCCTAGTCCTCCTGGGTATAGGTTTGTCGAAGGGGACCGGGGGCAAGGTGAAGCCCATGCCGATCTTTCTGGTGTTCACAGGTTTTTGGCTGCTTTGGGTTTTGGCTAAAGTCGGCCTTTCGATGATCGGGTCATAGGTGCACCGGCGAGTTCACCTCGCCCTCTTCGCAATGCCGCAGCTTGCTGGCGCACTTCAAAACGGCTGTGCTACCCTTCGTAGTTAATGCCATTGCGATTTGAAATCGTCGCAGAGGACAAGGCGACCGGAGCGAGGGCGGGCCTTCTCCACACGCCTCACGGAACCGTGGAGACGCCGGTCTTCATGCCCGTGGGGACGGCAGGCACCGTCAAAGGAATGACGCAAGCCCAACTGGAAGAGTTGGGCGTACAGATACTCCTCTCCAACACCTATCACCTCTATCTGCGCCCAGGCCACGAGATCATCCGGGATCTCGGCGGACTGCACCGCTTCATGTCCTGGCCTCACCCCATACTCACCGACAGCGGAGGCTTTCAGGTGATGAGCCTGAAGGGCCTTGGCCGGGTGACCGAGGACGGGGTTTGGTTCAAATCGCACTTGGACGGCTCCTCTCACTTCCTTTCTCCAGAGCGCGCCGTGGAGGTCCAGTGTGCGCTGGGCGCGGACATCATCATGACGCTCGACGAGTGCGTTGAGTACCCGGCAAGCCGCGAAGCCCTGCACCGCGCCGTCAAGCTGACGGAGCGCTGGGCGGGGAGAGCGAAGGAGAAGCTGTCAGCTCTCAGCTCTCAGCCGTCAGCAAGCGAAGGGACTGGGGACTGGGGGCTGGGGGCTGGGGAAAAGCTGTCAGCTCTCAGCTCTCAGCTTTCAGCGAGCGAAGCGCAGGTCAGCGGGCAATCACCAATCACAAATCACCAATCACCAATCCCCAGCCCACAGCCCCTAGCCCCTAGTCCCTGCCTTTTTGGTATTGTCCAGGGTGGAGTGGACAAAGACCTTCGCCGCGAGAGTGTGGAGGGCCTGCTGGAGTTGGACTTTGAGGGATATGCGCTGGGCGGATTTTCGGTGGGCGAACCGAAGGAGGAAATGTACGAAGTCGTTGAGTATGCCGGGCGCTTACTTCCTCGCGGCCGCCCGCGCTATTTGATGGGAGTCGGGACGCCCGAAGACTTGGTTGAGTGCGTGGCGCGGGGAATTGACATGTTCGATTGCGTCATGCCGACTCGAAACGCCCGCAATGGCTGTGTATTTACGTCGCAAGGCAAGGTGATCATCAAAAACGCCAAGTACGCGGGCGATGACTCTCCGCTTGACCCCGCGTGTGAGTGCCCAGTCTGCCGGCGTTACTCAAGGAGTTACATTCGCCATCTGTTCGTGGCCGGAGAGATGCTCGGGGCCATGTTGGCCACCCACCATAACCTCCACTTTTACATTGACAGGATGAGCAAAATCAGGCAGTCTTTGGTTTTTGGTGCGTTCGCGGAGTTTCATTCTAGGGCGCGCGCGGAACGTTAAGCGTGCAAACTATCCCTGAAACGAATCCGTAAAGCCCGACCCCGCCAGTCACGTGCCTCGCGGGCGGGGTAGCAGATTCGAAATTCCTTTGCTAATCGGTTGGACCCGGATCGAGGGCATTATTGTGAACTCATTTGTATTGGCGGCTGACTCAGGTGCCGGCAGCGGTCTAAGCCTTCTCGTCATGTTTGTGCCCATGTTCGCCATCTGGTATTTCCTGGTAATCCGGCCTCAACAACAGCAGCGGCGCAAGTTGCAAGCCATGCTCGCCAACCTCAAAACCGGCGACCGCGTGGTGACGAGCGGCGGCATCTACGGAACCATCGTCTCCTTCCGGAACGGCGTGGTTCAACTCCAGATTGCCACCCAGGTCAAGGTTGACGTGGCGCGCACGGCAATCACGGGGATGGCGGGAGAAGAGCCCGTAGGAGAGGCGAAGCAGGAACTGGCCGCTAAGCAAAAGAAATGGTAGTGCACCGTGGGCCGCGCGGCCCGTGGGTGTTGACGTCGCCCCCGCGAAAGCGGGGGGCCGATGTTCGGCAGAGGTTGGATTCCCGGTCGGCGCGGGAATGACGTGAGAGAAGAGGGTCAGGCATGGAATTCAAGATCAGAAATCGGGTGATTTTTATCGGCCTGGTGGTGGTGGCCAGCATTCTGGGCATAATCGGTTTCCCAAAGAACATCCAGGAACTAAAGGAAAACGTCCGCAGCCGCATTCATTTGGGACTTGACCTGAAGGGCGGCACCCATCTGGTGTTGCAAGTGCACGTGGAAGACGCGGTCAACATTACCGCTGACCAGGGGCTGGAACGGCTGACGGACGAACTGAAAGCCAAGAATATTCCCTTCGCGGACGTTCAGAAAGCCGATGATACGAAGGTTCAGCCCCCCGTGCATCGTATCCTTATGAAAGGCATTCCCCAGGAAAGGACCTCCGATCTTCAGACCTTGGCCGGCGAGCAGTTTTCGGACTGGGATCTCTCCCGCGTGCCGGGCGATGCCACCGGCTGGATGCTTTCCTTGAAAACGACGTCTGCGGCCAATATTCGCAACCAGGCGCTGATGCAATCCATGAGCACGATCACCAACCGGGTGAACCAGTACGGTGTCGCCGAGCCCAACATTGCCGAGTACGGAGGGCAGGGGGACTTTGAGTTGGTTGTCGAGCTTCCCCAGGTTGATGACCCTACGCGCGTCAGGGACATTATGCAATCCCAGGCGCTGCTGGAGCTGAAGCTGGTTCAGGACGGACCCTTCCCAAGCCGCGAGGCGGGGCTGGCGGCCCACGGCGGCGTGCTCCCTCCTGACACCCAGTTGTTGCAGGGACAGGCGTCGCAGAGTGGCGGCGAAACGTGGTACATCGTGAACCGGGTGGCGGCGGTCACCGGGCGCGACCTGACCGGGGCGGAGCCGTCGCATGATGCCAACGGGCAGCCCGACGTGACTTTCACCCTCAGCCGCGATGGCGCGTCGAGGTTCGGGCGCGTGACGGGCGCCAACGTCGGCAAGCTGCTCGCCGTCGTGCTCGACAACCGGGTCTACGAGGCGGCGAACATCGAGAACCAGATTACCGAACGCGGCGAAATCCGAGGCGGCTTTACTCCCCAGAAGGCGCAGGACTTGGCGCTAGTCTTGCGCTCCGGCGCACTGCCGGCGTCCATCACCACCCTTTCTGATGAGACGGTCGGCCCTTCGCTGGGGGCGGATTCTATTCGCCACGGCATCGTCGCTTGCATTGTGGGGTTTGCGGCGGTGATGGCTTTCATGCTGATCTACTACCGCGGCGCGGGCGTCAACGCTGATTTGGCCTTACTGTTAAACCTGGTTATCCTGATCGCAGCGCTGGGGTGGATTGATGCAACTCTCACGCTGCCTGGAATCGCGGGGGTCATCCTCACGGTGGGCATGGGCGTTGACTCTAACGTGCTGATTTTTGAGCGCATCCGGGAGGAGCTGCGGTTAGGCAAGGCGGTGGGAGCAGCGGTGGCCGGCGGCTTCGAGCACGCTTTTGTAACCATCATTGATACCCACGTAACCACGATTGTCTCCGCGGCGATTCTTTTTACTTTCGGAACTGGCCCCATCCGTGGCTTTGCAGTTACGTTAACCATCGGTTTACTAGCTAATCTTTTCACTTCCGTTTTTGTCTCCCGTGTGATATTTGATTATGTCCTTTCCAGGCGGGAGAAAGGGGCGGTGCTCAGTATTTAAGCTCAACGCCCGGGCTTGTCGGGGTACCAGCCGGGCCGATGGCCGGGGCTGGGTTGAATTCGAAACGCCACTGGAAAATTAGGGAACTTCGGGTTGGCGTTCGGTGTCAAACAGAGAGGCGAGGTACGGGATTAAGTCATGGAGTTCTTTCGCGAGCCAAAGATCGACTGGATGGGGATTAAGTGGTACTTGATCGCCTTATCTCTGGCGCTAGCCGGCGCCGGAATCATTTCCATGGTGGTTAAGAAGGGTCTTGCTTACGGGATTGATTTCCGGGGCGGAACCGCCCTCGAGGTGCAATTTGCCAAGGCCCCCAATTTGGACGCCATCCGTCATGAGCTTGACCGCCAGGGTCTGCACGGTGCAAACCTCTCCACTTACGGCCCGGCCAGCAACCACGAGGTGATGATCGGACTGGATCTCAAGACGACCGCCTCCGCCCAAGCCCTGGACGAAGGCAAGCGTGCCATCATCGCGGCTTTATCCGGGGCGGTAGGTCAGGGTCAGCAAGGGAAACCGGATTTCAATAACTCCAGCCCCCAGATCCTCACCGATCACCTCGTGGCTGCAGATCCCTTGGGGCTGGCTTCGAAAGGTTTCGACGCCGCCAACAAGTCTTACCGGGATTTGGCGGATGCCATCATTAGTTTCAAAAACGCCCCGCCGAGGGATGGGCTTATTTCGGACTTCCAGGAACTGAGTTCGGTCCCGAGCGTAAATGTGGGAGTAATTGCCACGCTCAGAAACGACTTCGGTTTATCCAATTTCGCGATCAAGCACACGAGCATCGTTGGCCCCAAGGTGGGCAAGGACCTTCGCCAGCAAGCCCTCTACGTCACTCTGGCGGGTTTGGGCGCGATGTTGGTTTACATCTGGTTCCGCTTTGAGCTATCATACGGCGTCGCTGCGGTGGTCGCCACCTTTCATGATGTCACGATTACGCTCGGTTTCTTTTCTTTGCTCAATAAGGAGATCACTCTGACGGTGATCGCGGCCCTGCTGACGCTCGTCGGCTACTCCATGAACGATACGATTGTGGTCTTCGATCGAATCAGGGAAAACGTGCGGCTGAACAAGCGGGAGAACTTTGTAGACCTGGTCAACCGCAGCATCAACCAGACCCTGAGCCGGACGATTTTGACCTCAGGCTTGACCTTCCTTGCCGTGCTGTCGTTGTTCCTTTTCGGCGGAGAGGTTATTCACGGATTTGCATTCACCCTGGTGGTCGGAGTGATAGTCGGGACTTACTCTTCGATTTTCATCGCCAGTCCCATTGTGGTCTACTTTCAGAAAAGAGCGATAGGAAGTGGAAGCGTGACGGTGGCGAAGTCCAAGAATTACCCCCGCGAGCCCAAAGCTTACCGCGAGGCTGTATCAGCTCGACGGTAGCTATTATTTGGATTGTGGCCAGAATCCCTGGCTGTGTCAAGAATCTTAGGAGGCGGAAGCCATGTTCGACGAGACTTTGCTTGAATCTTCTCCCTCTCGTATGCCGGTCCTCTCCGGAAAGCATTGGTTGATCTCCATGGCGATCGGCGTTGTGGTGTTTCTAGCTCTGTTTTTCGGGTTGCCCGTATTGTCATTCGGTGCGGACACGAAGGTGGTAGTGGCGCAATCGCTTATTGGCGCGGTGCTGGTTGCGGCCTATGCGCTGATGTGTTGTTATGTGGCGTCGGATGCGCGTCGTCTTAAGCTGGGTTGGGCTGTCTGGCTGGTCATTACGCTGCTGTTGAACATCGTCGGTTTCATCGCCTACCTGATCTATTCCGCGATCAAGACCGACAACTGGAAGCGGGCAACGATTCCACTCGCCTACATGATTGAGATCGTCATTGTGGGCGTGTTGGTGCTGGTCCCCTTGATCTATACAGAGGCCCTGCCCTCCGCTCAGTTGATGACCTTCTTAGCGGCCCCGCCCCCTCCCCCACCTCCTCCACCTCCACCTGCTGCGGCGGCCCCGGTCAAGATCATCAAGCGCGTGACTGTGGAAGACATCATGAAAGCCCCCACCGTGATCCCCAAAACAGTGAGGATCATCAAAGACGCTCCTGAGCCGGTGAGCAACGCCGCCGTGGGAGTGGTGGGCGGCGTGCCGGGCGGCGTGCCGGGCGGCCAGATGGGCGGCGTGCTCGGCGGAGTGTTGGGCGGAGTGCTTTCCACCGCTTCTGCTCCTCCTCCCCCTCCCCCACCCAAGGCAGCCACGCCGAAGCGAATTCGCGTGGGCGGCCAGGTGGAAAGCGCGAGACTGATCTTTCAACCCAAGCCTGAATATCCCCAATTGGCAAAGATGGCCCGCATCCAGGGGACCGTGCGCTTGGAGGCCATTATCAGCAAAGACGGCACGATCCAGGACCTGAAAGTCGTGAGTGGACATCCCTTGCTGGTAAAAGCAGCCTTGGAGGCTGTGCAGCGCTGGCGCTACCAGCCTACCTTGCTGAATGGGGAGCCTGTCGAGGTTGTAACCGAGGTGGACGTCAACTTCACCTTGGCGGAATAGTTTGTGAACGAGGAAAATCTTCCAGGAGGATACAAACCAACATGAATCTGTTTACCCTGAGCTTGTTGCTGTTTCAGGAAGGCGAAGCACAAATTGGATTCGACCCTATCACCATGTGGCGTTCGATGGCGTGGCCGGCCCGATCCGTGGTCATCCTGTTGTTGCTCATGTCGTGCTGGTCGATCGGCGTCATGATTGACCGCTGGATCGCCTACAACGCGGCCCGCAAGCAATCGCGGCTTTTTGCTCCCGCTGTAGCGGGCGCCTTGAAGGATGGCAAGATTGACGAAGCGATCTCGATTGCCGAGCAAAACAAGCGGAGCCACCTGGCCAAAGTGGTGACCGCCGGTCTACAAGAGTTCCAGGCCCACCAGGCTACCGCGGAGATTTCCGGCGAGACGATCGAGGCTTCCAAGCGGGCCCTCGAGCGGGCTGCGGCGATCGTGCACGCCGAACTCAAGCGCGGCGTCTCCTCCCTTGCCACCACCGGTTCCACGGCGCCCTTCGTCGGGCTGTTCGGCACCGTGCTGGGCATCATCAACGCGTTCCGAGGCATCGCCGGAGCCAAATCCACTGGTCTGGCCGCAGTGGCGGGCGGTATTTCTGAAGCCCTGGTCACCACCGCCGTCGGTCTGTTTGTGGCCGTGCCTGCCGTATGGGCGTACAACTACTTCGCCGGAAAAATCGAGTCTTTCGACGTGGAGATGGACAACTCCTCTTCCGAGTTGATTGACTACTTCATCAAGAGATCTTCGCGGGGGAAGAAATAATGGCCAAACGGGAAGCACCAGGAGCTGTTTCGGACATCAATGTGACGCCACTGGTCGACGTGATGCTCGTGCTGCTGATCGTCTTTATGGTGATCACTCCCATGTTGCAAAAAGGCGTCAGCGTCGACCTGGCCCGGGTTAACAACCCGCGTACGATGCAGGCCGCTGAGAAGGAAGACGCCACGACTGTGGCGATCACGCGGGACGGTACATTCTATCTGAACTCGGACAAGACCGCCCTGGACAAGATTACCACAGCGGTCAAAGACCGGGTCCAGGACAAGCTCGACAAGACCGTGTATGTCAAGAGCGATGCCCGGGCCAAGTACGGTGACGTGGTCTCAGTGGTGGACGCGGTGCGCGCAGCAGGCGTAGATGCCATCGGGCTCTTGACCGAAAAGGTCCAGAGTCGACGGGCTACCGCAGCGGTGGGGGAAGTAACCCCGTAACGTCGAAGGTACTTCATTAGAGAAGCAGGAGGGTAGCACTATGGCTATGGCCGTAGGGGGAAGTAAGAAAGGTCCCATGGTGGACATGAACGTGACTCCGCTGATTGACGTCTTACTGGTGCTGCTCATCGTCTTTATGGTGATCACACCGTTGACACCCAAAGGCCTGGACGCGATTGTACCGCAGCCAGGTCCCAAGGACGCCAAGGTCGATCCGGAGGTCCTCGCCCATACCATTGTGGTGAGTGTAGACGCCAGCCGTCACGTCAAGATCAATCAGGATCCCGTCGACATTCGCGAGCTCGGCTCGCGCCTCGAGGACATTTTCAAGATGCGCAGCGACCGGGTGATGTTTGTCAAGGGCGATCCGACGTTGCCGTTTGAGGCTATCGCGGAGGTCATCGACGTCTCGAAAGGCGCTGGCGTTGACAAGATCGGGCTCGTGACCAAGGCCCTGGAAGAAGGCCAGTAGTCCCCCACCTATGCTCACGTTGAGGGAGGATTTCCAATGAAGGTATACAAGTTCTTCCTGCTGGGGGCAGTGTTGCTGTCGCTGCCTTTCAGCAGCGGATGCCAGAAACTCAGGGCGCGAGACCAGCTTAACAAGGGCGTCGCAGCCTTTCGCAATGCGCAGTTCCAGGCCGCAATCATGCACTTCAAGACTGCCGTGGGGTTGGACCCGACCCTCTTAAATGCCAGGCTTTACCTTGCCACTGCGTACTTCAACCAGTATATCCCCAGCGGAGAATCACCGGAGAACCTGAAGATCGCCGCGCAGGCCATCGATGCCTATGAGGATGTTCTGAAGTCGGATCCGAACAACGCTAATGCCATCGCAAGTATTGCTCAAATTTACTACTACGAGAAGAACTTCGATAAGGCCAAGGAGTACCAGCGGCGCCTGCTGCAAGCCGATCCGAATAATCCCGTTCCGTATTACTGGATAGGCGTGCTGGATTGGGCAACCAGTTATCCGCGATTTGTGCAGATGAGGAGGGATCTGAAGATCGATTATCCGAAGGACCCCAAGGATCCCAGCAGCCTGCCGCCGTTTCCAGCCAAGGCTCGGGCCCAGTTGGAAGAACAAAATGGCCCGCTGGTTAAGGAAGGCGTGGAGGTCCTCGAGAAGGCGGTTCAGCTTAAGCCGAATGACTCCGAGGCCATGGTTTACTTGAACCTGGTGTATCGGCAAAAGGCTGACCTGGAGGCCGACGCATCGGCACGTGCAGCGGACTTGAAACAAGCTGAAGATTGGGTCGACAAAGCACTCGCCTTGAGAAAGGCTAGCGGATCGTAGCACCTCAGCTTGGTTCCCGAAGCTCTTCCCTTATTGTCCATCCATGACCCCGACCCCGCTTGAAGGGCCGGGGTGTCCTTTTACCCGCCTGCGCTTCCCCGCCCGGTGAGGGCCTCCCACGACTAATTCCTTAACCCGGTCCGATCAGTTGTGCGAACTGGCGCCCGCCACTCCGGGTCACGAGTCGGACGAGAGTCTGCTTATTTGCTTGTGGAGAACCTGAAGACCGTGCTCTCGCGATAGGTCTCGCCGGGCTTGAGAACGGTCGAGGGGAAGCTCGGCTGGTTCGGAGAATCCGGGAAGTGCTGCGTCTCCAGGCAGAATGCGGAGCGGCGGCCGTATGTTTTGCCCCCCTTGCCGCGAATGCTGCCGTCCAGGAAATTGCCCGTATAGAATTGCAGCCCCGGCTGAGTCGTGAGCACCTCGAGCACGCGTCCCGACTCAGAATCGGTGACTCGAGCAGCCAGACTGAGGCCGGCGCCAGAGCGGTTCAAGACGTAGTTATGGTCATACCCTTTGCCAAACTTGATTTGTTCGTCGTCCGCATCAACCCGCGTCCCGATCAAGGCCGGTTTTCGGAAATCGAAAGGAGTATTCTCGACCTTGCGAAGCTCGCCCGTCGGAATCAGCGTGCTGTCGATGGGGGTGAAGCGGTCGGCGTTGATCATGATTTCGTGCTTCAGGATGTCGCCGTTGCCTTCCCCGGCCAGATTGAAGTAAGAGTGGTTCGTGAGGTTCAATACCGTGTCTTTGTCGGTCGTAGCTGTGTAATCGATTCTCAGCGCGTTATCTTCCGTCAGTGAGTAGACGACCTTGGCGCTCAGGTTGCCCGGGTAGCCCTCTTCGCCGTCCTTGCTAAGGTAAGTCAACTCCAATGCCGGGTGCTCGCCTTGGATTTCGCGTGCAGTCCAGACTCGCTTGTCGAAGCCCCGTAAGCCGCCGTGCAGGCTGTTTGGGCCGTCGTTAGCAGGTAATTTGTATTCTATCCCATCCAGCTTGAAGCTGGCATTTCCGATGCGGTTTCCGTAACGCCCGATGAGTGCCCCAAAATAGGGCTCCTTGGCCAGGTAACCTTCGAGATTATCGAAGCCTATTACGACGTCGCCGGGCTTACCGTTGCGATCAGGCACCAGGATTGAAACCAATATCCCGCCGTAATTCGTGATGGCTACTCGCATTCCCTGGCTGTTGGTGAGAGTGTAGAGTTCAATGGTTCTTCCCTCTGCCATTTTCCCGAATCCCTTTCTGGTGATGCCGGAGTTGGGCTTAACCGCTGCGCCGCCTGCGGCACCAACGACGGCGAGCACAAGGAGTATGGAAGAAGTGCAAGTTAGATATGTCATGTCCCGCTCCAGAGAAGAGAAAATGCTTATGATCCGCGTTGAGGATTCGGATCACTCAATACGTTTCCAGTTCCGCGCGCCTGAGGCGGCCAACTGCGGCTTCCGGACCTTCGCCAGTCAGCTCGTTCCCGCCTACGCCAGTCCCAGATTCAACAGAACATAGGATCTCGCCGGGACCTGCAGGGCCATCTTTGAACCGAGTTGCGGAGGGTCCAGCGGCTTGGGAACGACCCGGTCTGGCGCCTCAAATCCATTCTCGGCCTTGAGATCGGAGCCCGTCAAGACCTGGCAAGTATTCACGCGCGTGGGCGTGGTCTCGTGCCAAACCACCTCGAGATCGCGTGCCTTCTCCAGGTCCCGGTTCAAGACGAAAAGACTGGCGGTCTTGTTCTCAACATCGATTGTCCCGGCGACATCGAGGTAAGGCACGGACATGCTTTCGTGGCCTCGGGCCGCAGGCCGTCCTGCAACGGTAACCTCGTAAGCCGGTGATGTCACTGCCAACTCGAGCGCCTTACCACGCGCATATTGCAGAGCCCAGGCGTAGGGGTAATAGATTGTTTGCCGCAACAGGCCGTTTTCGTTGGTCATAACTGGCGCGATCACGTTCACCAATTGCGCAAGACATGCCAAGCGAACGCGATCCGAACGGCGGATCAGGGTATTCAGCAGGCCGCCCACCACCAAGGCATCCTCAAGGTTGTAAATCTCCTCCAACAGGTGCGGCGCCACCTTCCTTTGGCCATCCACCGCGGTTCCGCTGCGTTGCCGGTACCACACGTTCCACTCGTCGAATGACAGCCACAGCGTCTTGTTGGACTCCATGCGGCCCCCGACCACGTCGCAGACCGCCATAATCTCGTGGATCTGCAGGTCCATGTCGAGGTTCATGGACAGATATCGGGCCGTGTTCCCTTCGGTTTCCTCGGCGTTGCCGAAATAGCGATGCAGCGAAATGCCGTCGACTTCCTCATAGCATTGTTCGAGCGTCTGCTGATCCCACTCCAGGTAAGTCGGCATAAAGGGACCGCTGGATCCACAGGCGATCAGCTTGACCGAGGGATCGATCTCCCGCATCTGGCGCGCGGCATCGCGCGCTTTAATGCCATACTGAATGGCGGGAATGTGCCCGATCTGCCACGGCCCGTCCATCTCATTGCCGAGGCACCAATACTTGATGTTGTGGGGCTTGTCGTACCCATGGGCGCGGCGCAAATCACTCCACTTGGTCCCCTTCTCGACATTGCAGTACTCGAGCAGCGCGGCCGTTGTCTCAGGGGTGCCAGTGCCAAAGTTGGTGCCGATGAGCGGCCCTGCACCCACGGCGTGGCACCACGTCACATACTCGTTGATGCCGAACTGGTTGGTCTCGATAGTATTCCAGGCCCGGTCGAGCACCCGTGGACGGTCTTTTTTGGGCCCTACGCCGTCAAGCCAGTTATACCCGGAAACGAAATTCCCTCCAGGATAACGAATGATCGGGACACCTAGACCCTTGATCTCCTTCAACACATCTATGCGGAATCCGTTGGAATCGGCGAACTTCGAACCGGGTTCGTAGATACCTTCATAGACAGCACGACCCAGGTGTTCAATGAATGACCCGAAGATGTTTCTGTCCAGCGTCGAAATGCAACGGTCCGGATCGATGACCACGCGCGCCGGGCCGGCACTCTCCTGCGCCGCCTCAGTCGAGTTCGCCAGCCCGGGAAATCGTGCGGCGAGTGAGGCGCCTGCTATCACGCCGCCGCTGAGAAACTGACGTCTGGAGAAGCAATTCATTCTGGCCTCCTTAGGCAGTGAAGGATCGCGATCTTCCTTGTGGATCAAGTAAGTGAAAATGGGAGCTGTAAGCGCTTAAGCGCCGAATATTAGCTCAGCCCTGCCTCTGCTTCCAACCGTCCGGCGTGTAGAGTCGAATTCAGGAGTCGCGGGGAGCTTATACGGGTGCGGGAAAGAAGTCAAGGGTCCTGAGTTGTAGAAGCCGAGCAGGTCTAAGCGTTTGCACAATCACCGCCCTATGTGGTAAACACACTTCCAGAAGGATGGTGCGTGCGGCCGCTCGACAGGCTTGGGGGTTAACCGGCTGCGGGAAGAGCTCTCTCGACGACGTCATCCCGAGCGCCGCGAGGAATCTCGCCCTGAATGCAGGAGCACTGCGAGATTCCTCGTCGCCGGCGGTTCCTCGGAATGACCACCAAGAGCGTTCTCCTGGGGTCGTTAAAGGGCTTACCAACTTACTTGTAACAGCGAGACGGCGTGACGGGGAAGAGAGAAGGCAATTCGCAGCTCCCCCTGATTCGCCCTCTTCTTCTCCTCCGGCGCGAGTTCTTGCAGGCGCCCTTGCACAAGCAGCTGGCGGTATTGCTCAGGGGTCGGCTGCTGCGGGGAGCCCATCCCCTTCCACGCCGTGTAGGCGTTGCTGCGTGCCTCGTCGATCCGGTAATGGCGGACCAGAGGCTGACTGGCGGCTGACGGCAAGCCCGTGATAATCATCTCCACATTGGCAGCGGGGACGGCTACGTCCTGGTCGTGATAGTTCCAGACGATCGCGGAGAGTCGCCCTTTCTCGAGAGTGGCGATGCCACTAATATCCGCCTGGCCTGAGACCCCCGATCGCAATACGGAATCTATCTCCAATGACGAATTGCTCCTCAGCGCAATGCGCTCGCTGCCCATCATTCCAAACATCCGGAAGACATTCAGGACCGGTTTGTCGATGCCGTTAGTGGCCTGGGTTCGAAAGCCTTCAAAGTATGGCTGGTTCTCGAATTCGAAGGCCCACGTCACCACGCCCGCCAGAGAGACTTGGTGCTCTGCGGCAAGTTCCAGTGTCCGGGCAAGCATCTCGGCGGTGTAGCAGGCGTAAAGCGGACCGTTGCGGTAAACATTCTGAGGAAACCGCCGCGCGGAGCAGGCCGCACAACCTTCCGGGTCGGACTCGCCGAGGATGACCGGCAGATCTTTGAACTGGGGGAAAGAGCGAATGAGGCGGAATCCCTCGTCGAGGGATTGCAGTTGCCGGCTGATTCCCATGACCACGTGGCCCTCCACCATTTTCGGGTCGCCCTTGGCGTGGAAGGTGACGAAATCGAGGGGAGCACCCTTCCCTCCCGTCGCGGAATTGATCCCGTTGGCGCAGTGGGCCAGGAATTGGCCGAGAAAATCCGCCGCGTGGGGATCAACTGGACCCGTGGAGTCCGGTCCACCTACGCGTGCCTGAGGGAGTGCGCGTTTCACGGCTTCGGCTGCATAGTCATAGAGCTTGAAATACTCATCTCGTGAGCCCTGCCAGTAGCCGATGTCAGGCTCATTCCAGACTTCCCAGTTCCAGGATTGGACTTGCTCCTTCCCGTAACGCTCGGCGGCGTGCTGTACCCAGCGGTAGACCAGGTCGGCCCACTGGTGATAATCGCCGGGCGGGTACGCCCAGCCCGTCCAGAGCGTGCCCTCCGGCCAGTGATGCCTGTAGGGGTCTGGCCGGACTGAGAGCGCCTGAGGCATGAAGCCAATTTCCACCAAGGGCTTTGCCTTTGCTCGCATCAACGCGTCGAAGATCTTGTCGAGGATCGTCCAGTCGTAAACGGGGCGACCCGTGGCGTCCTTACTATAAACGTTGGTGGACCCCCATTTGAGGGCTGCCGTGCCATCGCCGGAAGTCAGCAGATTGTGCATGCGAATCTGTACCGCTGTGGCGCTCAATTCGGAAAGCTCTGCCAGGAGTTTTTCCCCGTTGGGCGCGTACGTGTAGTTGGGCTCGTCGTACCCGAAATAATCCCACACCGGCGACAGGCGCTCACGCGGTCCCGAGGCATCGATCCGAATCACTACTTCCTGCTGCGCCAAGGCAGGGCCAACGAGGAAGATGAGCGCCAACGTCGAGAAACACGCGGCGCCCCGAGACTTGTTCACGAATCTCGCTCCTTCCTTTAAACCAAGTCGATCTCCAGCTTAGTGAGCGATGCGGGTTTGAAGGTCCAGGCAAAGCTGGAACCCGTGACGCTGGCCGGCTTTCTTTCAGGCTCTACAGCGTGCGGATTTTCAAAGTCATCGTGGGCGTGAATATCCGCTGACGCGAGGACTGTCACATTACAGGGGCCGGCTGAAGCTCCGCGCAGGCTGACCTCCGCGGTCCGGGGCTCGCTAACGTGCGGATTCACCACCGTGATGACCAGCGTCTTCCCGTGCAGCGAAGCCGATCCCGCCAGTCCCCAAAACGACTTGCCCGCTCCAAACGAAATGCTCGGCGCGTCGCTCACAAAGCGGAGCGACCGGCCACTCTTGTGCGATTTGTACATATCGAAGGCGTGAAAGATGGTCGTTGCGGCGAAATGGTCCTCGAGGGCGATAAAGGGGGAGTGAATACAGTTCACCAGTTGGGCGACATTGCACATCGCCAGCTTGTCCGCGTGCCGATTGAAGACATCGAGGGTAATGCCGGTGACCAAGGCATCGCGCATGCTGGGCACATAGCTGAAGAGGTAGCGGGGGTCGATGGCCTTGCCGCGGTGCCAGGCGCCCCACTCGTCCACGACCATCTTGACTTTGTGCCCGGCGTCGAATTCGCCCATCGCTAGCCACTGCTTGGTGAGCAGCGAGTCCATCAAGTCCGATTGCCACAGAAGCTGGTACCAATCGTCCACAGTGAAGTCGAGGGATTGGCCTTTGCCGGCCGTCCAGCAATAGTAGTGCAAAGACAGGCCGAAGATCCGGCTGAGCAGGTTCTTGTCCTTCGCCACCAACTCCTGAAACAGGCCGCGTGTCCAAGCCACTTGCGGGTCGTCGATCGCCATACCGGGGCCGGAGGCGACGAAGTGCAGTTTCAAACCGTAGTTGGGAACCCAGGAAGTGAAGCGCCGGAACTCCACAGCGTATTGCTCTGGCCGGAAGTCGCCGCCACAACCCCACGATTCGTTGCCGATGCCCCAGTAAGTCACATTGTAGGGTTCCTTGCTCCCGTCGGCGGCCCGGAGGTCAGCGAGGGTGGTGGAACCGGCGGGCGAGTTGCAATACTCCACCCACTGGTCGTAATCGGTCGGCGTCAGGCTACGCAGGTTTGCCGCGACGTAGGGCTCTGAGCCGGACAGCCGGCAGAAGCGCATGAACTCTGCGGTACCGAAGGTGTTGGGTTCGTACTTCTGGGGGCCGCTCGGGGCACTCCAAAGCGACGGAACGTCGCACCAGAAGTTGGTGCGGGCGGGACGTTTGTCGCGCGGTCCAACGCCATCGCGCCAGTTATAGCTGTCGGCGAAGCAGCCGCCGGGCCAGCGCACCACCGGAGCCTTAAGCTGCTGCATGTGGTCGATGAGGTCCTTACGGATTCCGCCCACGTTGGGGATCTTTGAGTTCTCGCCTACCCAGATGCCATCGTAGATCACGCCTCCGAGGTGCTCGACGAAATGGCCGTGAATCTCGGGCGCGATTTCGCCGATGGGCTCGTCAATGAGCACTTCCACCAGCCCTTCCGCGGCACGCGAGCTCCTGGGCGCCAGACCGGCTGCTGACGCCGCCACGGCCACCGCAAGGAAATCTCGTCTGTTCATGGGTCCGCCACCTCCGGAGAGTCAATTTGGCTGTTTACGGGCCTGGGTCCGGCGGAACCCGCCCGCTCGCAGCAGGGTCATGCAATTTACCAAGCCTGATGAAAGAGCTTACACTTCCTCCAAGCCTACGGCAATCGCAACTGTAATCCTGGTTCCGTTTGCGCCAAGTGGCGATTTTAAGAGCGTGCCCTGAATGAAGCGAAGGTTCGGCACCCACGGCAAGACCAGCTTATTCTAACAACATGCAGAGCGGGCGGAGCAGCATGGAGAGGGACGCAGAGTAGTTGCAAGCGCTTACAATGTCAAGCGGGCGTCCGAACCCCCGTTTCTCCACAGTCCGCGAGGCCCCGCGCGGCGGGAATCACCCTGCTATAATCAAATCAGGACACTGCCGAACATAGTGCTTGCCTAAAGCCGGTCTGAATGGTATGGTAGCGGTCCAAGTCTGTTTTTGCGAGAGACTGCTCCTAGTGTGTTCCGCAAGTCGTATTCAAATCGAGCCCCAACTCCTTGTGCGCGATTCCACCGCACTTGCTCCAGGGAGCAATCTTGCAGTAGCGTAATCTGGCTAACATCGGCCACCGTTTTACGGTCACTTCGAATTCTCGCTCTGACGTGACTTAGAGTAAGGAGGCTTTCCATGGCAACGACTTTAGGTGTCATCGTCGGCAATCGCGGTTTCTTTCCCGCCGTTCTAGCCCGCGACGGACGCGAAGAGGTTTTGCGCACTCTCGAGCAGCAAGGTTACAAAAGCCTCTGCCTGACTCCCGAAGAGACCAAATATGGCGCGGTCGAGACCCTGCAAGAGGCGCGCCAGTGCGCCGACTTGTTCAAGCGGCATGCCGGCGAGATTGACGGCATTCTGGTCACCCTGCCCAATTTCGGCGACGAGCGCGGCGTGGCAAACTCGATTCGCATGTCGGGGCTGGACGTGCCCGTGCTGATCCATGCCTTCCCGGATGAAAGCGACAAGATGCTGATGGGCTCGCGCCGCGACAGCTTTTGCGGGAAGATGTCGGCCTGCAACAACCTGTGGCAATACGGAATCCGCTACACGCTCACCTCGCTGCACACCGAGGCGCCTTCCTCGCCGGTGTTTGCAGACGACTTGAAGGCCTTTGCCGCCACCTGCCGGATTGTGAAGGGGCTGAAGAACGTGCGGGTGGGGGTGATCGGGGCGCGGCCGGCGGCCTTCAACACCGTGCGTTTCAGCGAGAAGCTGATGGAGAACCACGGCATCAGCGTGGAGACGCTGGACCTCTCGGAAGTCCTGGGCCGCGTCCAGCGGTTGAAGGATGACGACGCAACGGTGCTGGCCAAGATCGCCTCCATTCAAGGCTATGTTTCGACGCAGACGGTGCCTGCGGCGTCGCTGCTGAAGATGGCGAAGTTCGGCTTGGTGGTGGACGAATGGCTCAAGGCGAATGAACTGGTGGGCTCCTCGGTGCAGTGCTGGACGGCGATGGAGGAGTTCTTTGGGGTGGTGCCCTGCACGCTGATGAGCATGATGTCCAACAACCTGATGCCCAGCGCCTGCGAGACGGATATGATCGGCATGATCTCGATGTATATCCTGCAGTTGGCGGCGGGCGAGCCCAGCGCCATCGTGGACTGGAACAACAACTACGGCGAAGACCCCGACAAGGCCGTGATCTTCCACTGCTCGAACCTGCCCAAGCACTTCTTTGAAGACCTGAAGATGGATTTCCAGGAAATCATCGCCGGCTCGGTGGGCAAGAACAATACCTACGGGACGGTGGTGGGGAAATTGAAGAGCGGCCCGCTCACCTATTGCCGCGTCTCGACCGACGACCTGCAAGGCAAGCTGCGCGCCTACGTGGGCGAGGGCGAAATCACCGGCGACCGTCCGCAGAGTTTCGGCGGCTACGGCGTGGTGAGGATTCCGCAAATGCAAAAGCTGTTGAAACACATCTGCCGGCACGGCTACGAGCACCACGTGGCCGTCAACCGCAGCCACTACGGCACCGCCGTCGCCGAAGCCCTGAGCAATTACAAAGGCTGGGACACCTACCACCACGACGCCGA
>Ga0187876_1001563_pt1 | contig 19062 bp, 16 predicted proteins | sample June2016WEW_17_4_FD_133000 | JGI IMG/M metagenome (GOLD analysis project Ga0187876, IMG submission 133000) | Peatland microbial communities from SPRUCE experiment site at the Marcell Experimental Forest, Minnesota, USA - June2016WEW_17_40 | ecosystem: Environmental > Terrestrial > Soil >...
AGTTGTGGCATTGCTCAGCGAGCAGATTCACGATGTACGCATCATTCCCACGGACGGGCGTCAGCACGTCCCGTCCGGCATCCGGATGATAAACGGAGATGCGGTGGGCCATTGGGAAGGCGATACCCTGGTGGTTGAGACCACCAACTTCACCGACATGACCCCGTACGAAAACTCCGGCCCGAACATGCGCCTGACCGAACGCTTCACGCGTACCGGCCCGGATATGCTGATGTACGAATGGACGGTCTACGATCCGGAGACGTTCGTAAAACCGTGGAGCGCCCGGTATCCCATGTACAAGACGGACGACCAGATCTTCGAGTACGCCTGTCACGAAGGGAACTACGGTTTGCTGGATTCACTTTCCGGCGCCCGCGCCGAGGAAAAGGCGGCTGCGGCGAAAGCGGCAGCGAAAAAATAGGATCACAGAAGGAAAACGACAACACACATGAAGCTCAGGGGAATAGCGACCGTCGCGCTGATCGCCGCCGTGTCAGCGTCTGCGCAGGCTCCGCCACAGGACAAAACGCTCATGGCGGAACAAGTCTTCAAGAACGTCCGCGTGCTCAAAGGGATTCCCGTGGACGATTTCATGGAGACCATGGGCATTATGACGGCCGCCCTTCAGTTCGATTGCTCGGATTGCCATGAAAATGCCGGCACCGACAAAGTCAATTGGGCCGCCGATACTCCAAGAAAAGTCATCGCCCGCACCATGGTCACCATGGTTGCCACTATCAATAAGAACAACTTCGGGGGACGCCAGGAGGTCACATGCTGGACCTGCCATCGCAATCGCGATAAGCCGCTGGTCACGCCGACGTTCACGGCCATCTACGGTGAGCCGACCCTGGTGCCGGACGACGTCATCGCACAGGATCCCAGTCTGCCTTCCCCTGAGTCGATTCTCGATAAATATATCCAGGCATCCGGCGGCGCCCAGCGGCTGGCCACCCTTACCAGCATTGACGCCACGGGGACCAGCGCCGGATTCGGCGGTTTCGGCGGCGACAGCACAGTAGAGATCGTCGCGAAGGCTCCGGACAAGCGCTCCACGATTATCTTGTTCAAGGAAGAGACGGGCCGGGGCAATCAGATCAGGACCTATGACGGCCGCACGGGTTGGGTAAGAACGCCTCTCAATGTCCTGGGCGAATTTCAGTTGGCCGGCAGCGATCTGGACGGAGCGAGGTTTGACGCGCAACTGTCTTTCCCCGGACAGATCAAGCAGACTCTCACGAATTTGAAGAGCGGTCAGCCGGATACAATCACCGATCTTCCCGTGTCGGATAGCCAGGCAACGCTGCAGAAGGGCTTGAAGACGGGGCAAAGCTACAAGGTCAACGTCGTTCAGGGAACCGGGCCGAGAGGGCTTCTCGTAACGCTATACTTCGACCGCGATACCGGCCTGCTTGTGCGTGAGATGCGCTATGGCAGTTCGCCGATCGGTCGGGTGCCCACGGAAATCGACTACGCCGATTATCGCGACGTCAACGGAATCAAGCTGCCGTTCCGCATTTCCTATGTGTGGCTGGACGGGCGCGATTCGATCCTGCTCAACGAGATCAAGACGAATGTCCCGGTTGACGAGACGAAGTTCGGCAGACCGGCTCCGCTCAAGAAGTAATATCGCGAAGGAAGTGCGACGCAGCTGCGACAACTTCGCCTGACCATTCGTGCCCGCCGTTGAACTCGAGGGCGCGGACGCTCACGGAACACTCCCGAAGGCGCCGTTGATCGTCGGCGAACTTCTCCTTCGGGTATGGATCGTCGGATCTCCCGCGGGCGATGAGGGCTGCGTTCACCCGCTTGAGTGCATCGGGTGTAAGTTCGGGCGGGATGTCGCCGCCGGCAGCGATAACGCCTGCGACGCTATGGGTCGAGTTCACGGCTGCGCGAAAAGCCATCCCGACGCCCTGCGAGAATCCGGCGAACACGATGGTCGGTATCGTCGTTATAGTGGGCCACTCGGCCGCCGCCGCGTCGATGCACTTCGCAACGTACGCGATGTTGTCTGCGATCGCCAGTTCGCGGTCCTGCCGCGTCATCCAGCTGGCGACCACCCGGTCCGTGCGCCGCTGGTAGAACCGGTGGAGCCCCTGAATGGAGACGGTGAGCCAGCCGGTGCTCTCCGGAATGGCGCGGAGCCTTTCGAGTTGAGCTTCAGCGTCCTCGGCATATCCGTGAAAGCCGACGAGCATAGGAGCCGGCCCCGGCGTCGCTGGAGGAATTGTGAGATAGCGGCCGTGGATAGTGGTTGCTACGGTTCGTTCGGTCACGTAGCCATGTTAGCCAGCCGCTTGACCGTGTCCAGCGTATCTGCCTCGGCGGCGGTTTTATCGGTACGGTAGCGCTTGACGCGCGCGAACCGCAGTGCGAAGCCGCTCCTGTAACGGGGGCTGGTCTGAATGTCGCTGTAAGCGATTTCAACCACAATCTTCGGCTCGACGTAGACCGTGTAGTTGTCGCGTGAAGTTTCGAGGGCCAGCAATTGCTCGGTCTGCCAGCGCAGCATGTCGTCGGTCATGCCTTTGAAGGTCTTGCCCAACATGGCGAATTTGCCATGTTGGGTATCGCGCGCGCCCAGGTGCAGGTTGCTCAACCAGCCCTTGCGGCGGCCGCTGCCCCATTCCGCGGCCAGGATGACCAGATCCAGCGTGTGGGCCTTCTTGATCTTGAGCCAGCTCTGTCCGCGCGCACCGGCCATGTAAGGCGAGGCGGCTGCTTTGGCCATGATGCCTTCGTGTCCGCTTTCCAGCGAAGCGCTCAGGAAAGCGGCAGCGGTTTCGGGATTGGATGTCGTCGTGTGAGGAATCAGGTTTTCGGGAGGCGAAATGCGGCGCAGGATCGTGAAGCGCTCAGACTGGGGATGGTCGATTAACTCATGCCCGTCGAGGTAGAGAATGTCGAACCAGACGGGCGTCAGGGGCAGCTCCGAGCGGAGACGATCCAGATCCATCTTGCGTCCGAAGCGCCGCATCGTAACTTGAAAAGGTTGTGGCCGCCCGTCGGACGCGAAGCTGATGACCTCGCCATCAAGGATCAGTTCATGGGCCGGGAGCGCGCGCACGGCTTCGACAACTTCGGGAACGGATGTTGTGACGTTGTTCAGCGCGCGGGTGTAGATGCGTACTTCATCGTCACGCTTGTGCGCCTGGATGCGCGCGCCATCGAGCTTGTATTCGAGAGCGGCTTCTCCGATTTCCGCCAGAGCGGTTTCCACATCCGGCGCGGACTGCGCCAGCATCGGCTGAACGGGTTGGAAAGGGCGAATGGTCCATGTTTCGAGAGACACCTCGCCGGATGCCAGAAGACCCCGCGCTACGCGGGCCGTATCGCCGGCCATCATGGCGGCGCGGCGGATACGGTCGAGACCGATGCCCGACGCCTTTGCCAGTGCTTCCAACATGAGGCCTTCGAGAGCACCCTGGCGCAATCCGCCAAGGAGCAGTTCTTTCAGGAACTGCTGTTCCTCGTCAGTCGCGAGCGCCATCAGAGACTGTAACTGGCTGCGTTTTTGTTGTTCCGATCCGCGGCCTTTCGCATTGAGGAGGGATTCGAGAGCGCGGTCGACATCCAGAACCTCCAGCGTGGCTGTCGACGCCGGCGCTGCGTGCGAGTCGCGGACCACGGCGAAGCCGATGCCGGTTCGGCCCTGGCGTGTGAATCCAGACAAGAACGAGACGACGATTTCGATTTCATCGGGGCTCAACTGCTTCAGGAGATCCGCCAGCAGTTGGGTCTTGATTAGCCGTTTGGAGCTGGCGGCCACTCGCTGGGAAGTTTCCACAACGTTTGCGAGCAGCATGACGACAAAGCCAGTTTCTCACGCAAACGTCCAGCCTGGTGGAAAATGGATGGCGAGAAATACATGCTGCGTGAGATCAGGAAGTTGCTGCCGATTTTGATCGGCCTCGGATGCTCCGTGCTCGCTTTGTTCGCACAAGACAGCCAGCTCGACCGGCTGCGTGCGACGCTGGTTCCGCTGCGGGCGCACGCGAACGACCGGCTTTCGAGCGACCATGGCGACACGCGCGGCGCGACACCGGCGCTAACTGTCGCCAAGCACCGCCTGCGGGACTGGATCGAGACGCGTCTGGCGAAGTTCCCGGAGAATGGCGACGCCGACATGCTCGCGGCGGAGTTTCATGCAGCGCTTACGGCTGAGCATTTGTTCTGCGACGACTGCTTTCCCAGTTTTCTGGGATACGTCGACGAAGTCCAGGTCAATCGCGAACAGGACCTGCTGATTGTCCGGACCAGCGCCGGAATCTGGTGCGGCTACGACGATTCGGCCTATGCGTACCAATGGTCCGGCGGGCGTTGGCAGCGCGTCTGGGAGGACGAGCAGAACGTTTATACCAGTGAGAAGTATCTTCCGCGAATTCTCTATGCGGTACACGTCTCGCCGCCGGATAGTAATGGGCATCGCCTGGTGATGACGCTGGGCTCGCGGCCGGGATGTTCGGTGGCGTTTCAGCCCGTGTATTACGGGGTGTGGCAACTAGGCGCAATTCGGGAAAAACCGAAGGTCCTGCTGCAGGGAACCGAGTTTGCTTATGTCGGCGAATTTCCTCCCATCAAGGGACGTCTGGGACCGGACGATGCGCTGATCGAGTTCACGCTCGGGGGCACGGGTTATGGGGAGGGCCATGAGGCCGTGCGCCACTACAAAGTACGAGGAGACAAGATGGAGCAGGTGGATCCGATCGCGCCGAATCCACGCGATTTTGTCGAGGAATGGCTCGATGCGAAGTGGGAGCGAAGTGCGTCGTGGTCGGAATCGTCCTCATTGAAAACCTTGCACGACAAGTTGCACAGAGACGACGGCATGGGCGACTTTCCCGATCCGACGCAGCATTGTTCTTCCAGCTCGGATCTGTGGCAAGTCGGTATCAAGCTGCAGGATGTGCAGGGGGAAACCTGGTATCTGGTGCGACGGAAGGCGCCGGATGGCTTTAGTATGGTCGCGATCAGCGATCGGCCGAATGCGGATTGTACGGAGAAGGCGCGGGACACGGATTGGCCCCGCACTCTCTTTCCTGGAGTGAATTAGAGCCCCAGCCTCCGTCCAGCGCTTTGATGAGACCGACGAGAGACCAGCGGGCGCGAGATCCAGCGGTGCTTCTTCGCGCACGGAGTTAGCCTGCTCTGCGGCCCAATCGCGGTTTTTTCCGATTGCGCTTATGGGCGAAATGGCGCATCGACTGGGGGGGAAGACGCACCAGCAAGGCATGACCGGCAGGAAGTCATTGAGGGGGCATCTAAAATCGGGACGCCAGTGTTTGGCGTCCAGGGTGCACAAACCAGGCTGAGAAGTAGTTCAGGAAGGAAACGCAGAGTGAGAGGAATCCTCAGTCTCGCCTACAAACTGCTTGTCAACGACAAGGCGAAATTCACAGCCCTGCTGGTCGGTATCACCTTTGCCGTGTTCCTGATGGTTGCAATGACTTCACTGTTCGCCGGGGTCCTCAATCGCGCGTCCGCGACGGTTATCAATCTGGGCGCCAACGTCTGGATCATGGATCCGGCGGTTCAAACCGTTGCCAACACGATCGGCATGCCGGATTACGTTCTGGACGCGGCGCGAAGCATGGATGGTGTCGAATATGCAGTGCCTGTCTATTCCGGAGGCGCCCTCGTGAAGCTCGCCGACGGCACCTATCAGTCTGTGACTGTCGTCGGGCTGGACGACACCAGCCTGTTCGGCCGGCCGCAACTCATTCAGGGAAAGATCGAGGACATCTACGGGGAGAACGCTTTCATTGTCGTCAAAGATACCGAGTTTCGCAAAATGGGCAATCCCCGCATCGGAACCGAATTTGAACTGAACGATCACCGGGGCGTCATTGTGGGCATCGCCACCGTGGCCAGCAGCGGTCTTTTCGGTGTCCCGACGTTGTACACGACTTACGAGAGGGCGCTTCAATACATCCCGAACCCGCGCTTCACGATCTCCTACGTTCTGGTCAAGCGCAGGAGCCCCGCCGACATAACGCGGATCAAACGGCAAGTGCAGGCGCTCGGTTACCTGGCATTGACAAAGGACGAATTCATGGACAAAATCTCCGCCTTTTACATGTTCCAGACCGGCTTGGGGATGAATCTCCTCATCATGACCGTCATGAGTTTTATCGTCGGCCTCTCGATTTCGGGCCAGACCTTTTACACATTTGTCCTCGAAAACCTCGAGAAGTTCGGCGCCCTCAAAGCGATAGGCGCAAAGAGCCGCGAACTGATTCTGATGATTCTCTTCCAGGCCAGCTTCACCGCGTTTACCGGTTACGGGTTGGGTGTCGGCTTATGCGCGCTGGTGATCTGGCTCGCGAAGCTGAGATTGCCCGATTACGCGGCCATGATCACCTGGTGGAATCTCGGACTTGCCCTCGTAATGGTCATTATTATCGCGGCCGTTTCCAGCTACGTCGGGGTCCGCAAGGTGTTGCGCGTCGAACCATTCGACATCTTCAGAGGATGACCGTGACAGCAGAAGCAATCAACGCGTCCTCAATCGAAGCACCCGCGACAAGAACAACTGCGATCAAAGCGACCGGAGTGATGAAGTGGTTCGGCGCGGGCGAGGCCAAAACCACCGCGGTGAATAACGTCAACCTGGAGACCTGGTTCGGCGAAATGGTGTACATCGTGGGCCCGTCCGGAAGTGGAAAGACGACGCTGCTGAGCGTTATTTCAGGGATTCTCAAGCCGGACGCGGGCACGGTGACGGTGGAAGGAACGGATATCTGGAATCTGAGTAACGATAAACTTGCCGATTTCCGGCTGAACAAAATTGGTTTCGTTTTTCAGGATTATCACCTGTTCCCGCGGCTGACGACGGCGGAAAACGTGGCGATCCCGCTCATCTTAAGAAGAAAATCCTGGCACGACGCTCTCATTGAAGCAAAGAAATATCTGGAGATCGTCGGTTTGGCTTCGCGTGCCGACCTGCCGCCGGTGAAGTTGAGCGGAGGCGAGCAACAGCGCGTAGCCATAGCCCGGGCGATAGCCGGTCAGCCGGACATCCTGATCCTCGACGAGCCTACTGCGTCTCTCGACGGAGATACGGGCCACGCCATCGTGAGCTTTGTGAAGAAGAATATTCTCAATGACAAGCGGTGCATTCTGATTGTCACGCACGATAGCCGGATTGAAGAACTGGCCACGCGGATTCTGAAGATGGAGGACGGCCGGCTGACCGGCTGGGAAAAAGGAGCCGACCAGTGAGAAAGATACTATTTGCGCTGTCGTTTATCGGCTTGCTGGCGGGCTGCATAGGCGCTTATTTGTTCGGCATTACGCAGCCGCCGCTGCCGCCGGCATTTGCTCCGCCCACCAACCCTTTTCCCAGCGGCATCTATGCGGAAGGGATTGTGGAGAGCGATCAGCCGAGCGGTGAGAACATCAACGTTTATCCGGAAGTTGCTGGCACCGTCAAGCAGATCCTCGTTACCGAAGGCCAGGAGGTCCGAAAAGGACAACCGCTTCTGCTGATCGACGAATCCATACAGCGGGCTACGGTCGAGCAGCAGCATTCTTCGTGGCAGGCCGCGCTGACAGTTCTCGACGAATTACGGGCACAGCCAAGAAAGGAAAACCTGGACGTTGCGATCGCCCAGGTCGAAGCGGCGAAAGCTTCTCTGAAGACCACGCAGGACGAGCTGATCAAGCAGGAAACCGCTTATGACCTGAATCCGAAATCGATCAGCAAAGACGCTCTCGACAGCGCCGCGAACGCGGCCGCAGTGGCAAAAGCAAACCTCGAGGTGGCCCAAAGGAATTACGATCTGACGAAAGCAGGCGCATGGATTTACGACATCACGAACCAGGAGAAGCAGGCGGCCGCTCTGGAAAAGGCTTATTTGTCGTCGAGCGCGCTGCTAGCCAAGTACACGCTGGTCGCGCCTCGCGACGGAATTGTGATGGCGGTAAACGTCAGCGTGGGGAGCTTTGTCTCCAACCAGGGCGCCTACGACCAATATACGCAAGGCGCTACCCCGGTGCTGGCGTTGGGAAGTGCTCCCGCCTGGCTGCAAGTGCGCTGCTACGTCGACGAAATACTCGTGCCGAGGCTCCCGAGCCCCTTAAAAAAGATGAAGGCTCAGATGTCGGTGCGCGGCTCGAACGCGAAGCTCTCGCTGGAATACGTCAGAGTGCAACCCCTTGTGAGTCCAAAAATCGAACTTGCCGACCAAAAGGAGGAACGGGTAGACGTCAGGGTACTGCCCGTGATCTTCAAGGTCAAGAAACCGGCTGACATGAATTTGTACCCGGGTGAACTGGTAGATGTGTACATCGGTCAATAGCGGAATCGTTGTAGCCGCGTGCCTTACGTTGCTGGCTGCGTGCACGGTGGGCCCGAAGTACGTGAGGCCATCGGTCGCGGTCCCGGCTGTTTACAAAGAGGCCGGCGCGGAAGACGCAGCCGTCTGGAAAACATCCCAGCCACGCGACGATGTTTCGCGCGGTGAATGGTGGGCAAGTTTCAACGACCCGCAATTGAACGCGCTCGAACAAAGCCTCAACAAGTCGAACCAGAACATCGCGGCCGCCGCGGCGGCTGTTCTCGCGGCTCGTGCCCTGGTGCGGGAATCCCGTTCGCAGTTTTATCCAACCATCACGGCCGGTACAAGCATTACCAATCAACACCTGTCGACATTCGGCCCACAAAAGGCCAGCGTCACATATTCGGACTTTTCTTTGCCCGTGCAGGCGTCCTGGGAACCGGATCTGTGGGGCCGTGTCCGGAACACCGTCAAGGCGAACTCATTCGCGGCACAAGCCAGCGTCGCCGACCTCGAAAATGTGCGCCTTGCCGCGCAGTCGGAACTCGCTGTCGACTACTTCGAGCTTCGGGCGCAGGACGATCTGAAGCGAGTGCTCGACGCCACCGTGAGCGCGTATCGGGAAGCGCTCGAACTGACGCGCAACCTCAGCGATGCGGGCCTCGATCCCGATGAAGCTGTGGCGCAAGCGGAGTCTCAATGGAAAGCGGTACAGGCGCAGGACACGAGCCTCGGTAACATGCGAGCTCAGTATGAACACGCGATCGCGGTGTTGGTCGGCCAGCCCGCGCCGTCATTCTCCATTTCCGTGGAACCGGTGAAGGCTTCTCCACCCGCAATCCCGGTTAGCGTTCCGTCCGAGCTTCTGGAGCGAAGGCCGGATATCGCGGCTGCTGAGCGCGCCGTCGCCCAGGCAAACGCAGAGATCGGCGTGGCGAAGGCGGCATTCTATCCGAACGTCACGTTGACCGCTTCGGGGGGCCTGGCGAGTCTCTCCATCCTGCAGTGGTTCACGTGGCCAAGCCGCGTCTGGTCTGTCGGACCGAGTCTCGCGGAAACGCTTTTCGACGCTGGATTGCGCAGAGCGACGGTTCAGCAGTATCAGGCGGCCTACGATCAGACAGTGGCGACCTACCGGCAGACGGTGCTGACCGCCTTCCAGCAGGTGGAGGATAACCTGGCGGCTTTGCGAATCCTTTCAGAGGTTATTGAGCAGCAGGACGCTGCAATCCAGTCAGCCCGGAGAAATCTTCGGGAAGCGACAGTGCGGTACACAGCTGGGCTTGACCCTTACCTTAACGTGATCGGCGCTCAAGCTACACTGCTGAGCAATCAGCAAGTGGCGGTGAGCTTCCGGGAGCAACAAATGGTGGCACGGGTCCAGCTCATCGAGGCACTCGGCGGTGGTTGGGACGCGGCCCGGCTGCCTTCGGCAAAGGAATTAGGCGCGAAAACGCCGGCATCTGATTCAAAGCCTTGAGCGACAAGCAATCGCCAAGCTCAATGTGTTCAAGGCCTTGAAGGTGTCCCGCAATCGGCGCGAAATAGCGCAGCAGTGCTCAAATTGGCCCAGCGAGCCGTGCCCGTAGGCTCGTGAAAAGGCGCTATTTAACACATATCTCGGAATGGTGCGTTGCTTGCTGCTGAGTCAAATGCGAGGTGCTTATGTCAATTCGAATCGCTGCAACCTGTTTGGCGATGAGCGGTCTCTTTATGGCCGCGCGTGCCGCCGATTCACCTGGCAGCCTGAAAGCCCAGTTGGTTGTAACCGTCGCCGACCACATGAATCACAAGCCGCGGACGCTGAAGCTGGAAGATATGAGGGAAACGCCATCGATGCGGATCGCCAACATAACCCCGTTGAGCGGCGAGGCGGAGGTGTATGTGTTGATTGACAATGCGGCGAACTACGATTTCGGGTCGAAGCTCCAGGAACTGCGCAGCTTCGTGAATGCGCAGCCGGCGTCGACGGCAATCGGGCTCGCGTTCATCAAAGACGGAGAGCTGAGTGTGGCGCAGACTCCCGTGAAGGATCATCAATTGGTAGCGCGCGCGCTCCGCGCCCCCTCGGGAAGCGAACCCGGGAATCCCTGGTGCGCACTATCGAATCTGATAGGCAGTTGGCCCCGTAACGGGGAGCGGCGCGAGGTTTTGATGATCACGAGTGGCATGGATCATACAGCAGGCGGAGCAGACGCTTGCGCAAATGCTGACACAGTGATTGACATGGCGCAGCGCGCCGGCATCGCGGTATACGCGATCTATCATCCGGCGGCGGACTACGACAAAAAAGAATGGCGGGAGGTCGATGCCGGCGTCGTCAAAGTGGCGCACGTCTGCTACGAAACCGGCGGCGAGGCGTATTTCATCAGCCACAGCGCAATGGAGACTATAGCGCCATTTCTCGACGACATCGCCGAGCACCTGGCGAATCAATATTTGATGACGGTGGTATTCGATTCGGCGCGGGAACCCGGATTTCGCGAGGTCTACCTTCACACCGCATCGCCGGCCCTCGAATTGATGGCTCCGACGAAGGTGTGGGTGGGGGAGCAGGAACGTTGAGGGCGCTATGTTCAAAAAAGCGAGTATCCTTCTCGCGATTATGCTGCTCGCGTGGCTTCCCTGCGAGGCCCAATATAAACCGCGTCCCGTAGTCGGCATGGTGACCGACAAGCGAGGCAACACGCTCCCGGGAGCGATCGTGCAGCTGGAAAATACACGCACTCTGGCCGTCCGGTCGTACATCATCCACAAAGATGGCCGGTACCACTTTGAAGGGCTCAATGACGATATCGACTACAAGCTGAGAGCCAAATACCGGAATTACTGGTCCGAGCCGAAGACCCTCAGCAAATTCAATTCTTCGACCCATCCGGAGGTCGATCTGATGATACCCATCGATTAGGGATTCCATGACACGATCCCGAGTTGCGGTCTTGAAGACGGCGCCCTCTACGGTCATCAGCGATTACGGACGTTTGATGCGTCTCGCGTGTTACCAGCAGTTCCTGCCCAGAGATAAAGAGACTGCACTCAAGATCAATATCAGTTGGCAGCACTTTTATCCCGCGTGCTCCACCACACCATGGCAACTTGATGGCGTTATCTCGACTCTTCTGGAAGATGGGTACAGCAAAGACAAGTTGTACGGCTGCCACAACCGGACCGTCGTCGTCGATGCAAGGCGCGGCGAGATCGCCAACAAGCACAAACAAGTCGTCGTGGATAAATACGGTCTGCGGAATATCCACCTTTACGACGAAGGTGAAGAGTGGATTCGATATGAGCCCAAAGCGAAGATGCTGGCGCTCGACAAGATCTATCCCGGCGGAATCCGGATTCCGAAGCGGCTTATCGGCTCCAATGTCATCCATCTGCCCACGATGAAGACGCATGTGTTCACGCAGATCACCGGCGCGATGAAGAACGCTTTTGGGGGGCTGCTTTTCGAAAAGCGCCATTGGACCCACAGCGTGATACACGAAACGCTGGTGGACTTGTTGGCCATTCAGAAGGAGATCCATCCCGGCATTTTCGCCGTGATGGACGGAACCTTCGCCGGAGACGGGCCTGGTCCGCGCTGCATGGTGCCGCATGTCAAGAACTACATCCTGGCCAGTGGGGATATGGTCGCGATCGACGCAGTCGCGGCGAAGATGATGGGTTTCGACCCGCTCTCCATCAAATTCATCCGCCTCGCGCATGAAAGCGGCCTCGGCTGCGGCGATGTGCGCGAAATCGACATTGCCGGCGAGGATATCTCAGAGGTGAACTTTCACTTTGACGCTCACAGCGATACGTTTGCCAGCCGAGGGCAGAAGATGATCTATTGGGGGCCGCTGAAGCCACTCGAGCATCTGCTGCTGCGCACATGGATTGCACCGTGGTCGTACGCGGCCTCCAGGCTTTATCACGACGTTTACTGGTACAACTTCGTGGGGCGCGGCAGGGTGCGGCAGGCTCTTCAAACAGAGTGGGGCAAACTCTTCGCCTCGTATTGAGCGTTGCCGGTAGTGTACACTCAAAAGGTTGAGATTTCTTAATCTTTCCGGTGGCCCGGTCTGTGGGCTTCTGATTCTCACCCAAGGGTTAGCGGCGGGCGAGCCGCCGGCTCCCGTTCAGCCTCTTACCGGGTCGCAGTTCGCTACCTACGTCGCGCACATGGATTCGAGGCAGCGCGAACAAGCCATTCTCAAGGAGATTATCGGCGGCAACGTGCCGCGCTTCCTCAGGAATCTCATTCCCGTTGAACTTAAGTACCAGACTCCCGGCGGCAAGGCCTTGACCGCCACGGTTTTTGTGATGCCGGAGTATCTCTCGATCGGTTCAGACAAGGATTTCCTGCGAATTCCCATGAACCTCTACACGGCTTCCGCTGTCGCCACCCGCCTGGGGTTTGTCCTGCCAACCAGAAAAATCGTCGACGCTGTTTACCGCCAGGCGTCGTTCCATTTCTCTCCGGAACCTATGACAGCCGGCCCGCAAATGAGGTCCACCGAATACTACAGAATTCATAACCAGAAGATCGAAGAACAGGCCCAGACGTTGGGTGTTTCTTTGGGCGCACTGGTATCCGGCCACAAGAAGGATGTCGTCATGACGAATCTGCTGGATCGCAATCCGGGCCGGATCGCGATTTACGGCTGGCACCGGCTCGATGGCGCGCCGATTCAGCCACTCAGTACCGTGCATGGAGCATGCTATGCCGATTACAGCCATGGGATTCGCCTGGTCAGTGAGACGGTCCTCATGGATGGACAGGCTCGGTCGGTCTATGACGTTTTGCAGGACCCGGAAATGGCAAGGACCCTCAGCGATGAGGGCCCTATTCCCAACCTTCGCGGCCTGATGGCACGCGCGGCGAATGACCAGCCATGCGGGCTGCCGTAAGCCGTTTACTTTGTAGCAATCTCCAACTTCTGCGACAGGCGATCGAGCCTTTGCCTTGTCTTTCCATAATCCACAAAATCCGTGATCATGGCGCACAGATCCGAGGCATAGTCGGCGTTGGCTTCCAGGTAGTCCTGGTATTGGGCCAACGTATGCTTTTTGTCTCCGTTGATGTGCTCGATGATGGCCGTTGTATAGCCGCTCAGTTCATCGAGAAACGGGCTGATCCGGTCAATTGCAGTCTTCTGCCAGGGCGAAGCGCTGTTTCTTGCGTCTTTCAGCTTCGTCTCGGTACGCCCGAGCGCATTGACATGTTCCTTGATCTGATTAATCGCCATGGCGTGAGATTGCCAACTGACGTTCATCCGCGTGAATGTCTCCATCGTTTGGATGTCTTCCTTCAATTGAAACGCCGTGGTCTTTGCGTCGGATAGCAGCGTCGAGACTTGTTCGGAGTCCGGCGCTTCAGCGGCTTTTGCAATCGTAGAACTCACGGCGAATCCTGTCAGCAGAACTGTGACAGGCATCATCCAAGCTATCGATCTGCGTTTGTTCATGACTTTTCCTTTCGTTTGTTAACTGCACTGCTGAACAACACTATGCACGCAGGAGACCAATCTGCGAACGCTGCAAGTCCCCCTTTATCACGTTTTGGCCGTATAATTGTGTGCCGTAACGCATAGCTGAGTGTAGTCGCGCATTAGATTATTTCAGCGTTTTTACGCAGCGGAATCCCAGATGGTAGTTGGCGTGGCTGTGGTCGTCCATCACGCGCGAGCCATGCCAGTAGGGGGCGCGCCAACGGCACCAGTCTTCGTGAGCCCGGTAGGTATCGAAGATGAACCAACTGCCCTTCATCTCGGTGTAGCCCAGTTCCCGGCTGCCGCGGCTGGACATCTGACTTTCGTTCAACGGCAGGTTCATGTGCTCGGCCGCGTTACCGTTCAGGTCATAAACATCGAGCGGGCTGTGGCAAGCGGGAAAGTCGCCGGCGGGAAAGGTGTTCGAACCGCAGCCCGTCCAGCCTCCGCCGTTGCAGCCGGGCGTCTTTTGACTCGAGGTAGCACAAATCCCCCTCTGATATGTGGGACCGTAACTCCAGCGTTTGGTGGCGGCATAGGCCTGATTGTGGGCGGCGCGCATTCGCTCCACGGCAACATTCGGAGCAACGCCTTTTGCCAGGTCGAATCGGTAATCCGGGGGCTGAAGATCTCCCTCACAGGCGCCTTCCCATTCGTGTGCATCGGCCAAACGCTCGCCTTCGGCCCAGCAGATCTGAGCCGCTTCCTGCGCTTTAACCCAAACGACGGGATACGCGCACGGGATGTTGGGGAATTCGAATTGATCGATGCAGACTTTCGCGTCCTCCGGCTGTTGCGTGGCCGGATCGTAAAGCGGCGCCAGATGCTTGCCCCCACAGATCTTTTCAAACCTGGGGTTATCGTAGTGCACGTTCTCCTGTTTGAGCTTCGCCTGGCATTGCTCCGGCGTGACAGGATGCCGGGCCACAGCGGGATTTCCCTGGCCGATGTAGCCGGACTTCTCGAATATTTTGCGGATAGCGTTGATCTGTTCATCCGACAATCCACGATCCTGCTTCAGTTGCTGGAATAGAATCTCATTCTGGTCCCGCAGCGACTGATTGGAAGCGGGCGACGCGCCCAAACCCATCAGCCCCGGAAACGCGAACAAACCCAACGCAAGTACGAAGGAATATTTCATGGCCTGGTTCCCCTGGCGCGGCGCATCAGGTAGAAGAAATCCCTGTTGTCCGAAAAACCCAGAAATCGTGGAAGGTTTTCATTGGATGCCGACTTATCCAGTTCGCTCATTCCTTTCAGCAGATGGTCTACGGATAACTCGCCCCCCGATCTTCGATACAGGGCGAGGTAAGTATGTTCCAGGGCGTTCATATCAAGAAGCATGGCGTAACTGCATTGGTAGGCCTGAAAAACGCGCGCCATGGCTGAAGGCGTGGCGTCCGAGAAAACGGCGTAAATCAGAAAACGTTTGCCATGGCCTTTCTGGAGAGCGATGCCCGCGCGTATCGTGCGTAGTTTCTCGTCCTCTGAGCCAGACCAGTTGCCCGGTCCCCAGCGGCCGACCAGACTCCCCGGAAAACCGGACTCGATTATCGGCACGCCATTCTGGCGCGCATATTTGATTCGGGCGAGGAGCGCATTGTCGGCTTCGGTCCAGGTCTTCATATCGAGAGAGCCGTCGTCCAGCACGAACACCGTTGCCAGACCGGGCTGAAGCTTGCTGAATACAACGCCGTTTTCGATGAACCCGTAGTGGCTCCCGTGGTTTTTGAGCGCGAGATCTCCATATCGAAACGCACCGTGAGTGCGCTTGAACCCGCCGGTGAAAGTGGCCACGGTCTTGCTGCCGTTGTCCGGCCTGATGAGCCCTGTCGAAATGAGTGGAGCGATGCTGCCGATTCCATCGGGCCCCGGTAAACGGGCGTCCTTCAGAGGCCCTGTCACGCGTACCGACCAGTTCACCTCGGGATGCTCTGTGCCCAGCGCGTACGCAACGTCGAATTGATCGAGATCGAAGGCAATCAGGTAGGAGAGCGATGAAGCCTCGACGGTATCGAGATTGCTGACGACAGTCCGGTAGGTCTGCAGAATCGTCGGCGTGATGAAATTTGGCTGCAGGATGCTGACGTAAACTCCTGCATTGTCTGCGGCGGCGTACCATGCTCCCGGAGTCATGCCAGTTTTCTCCGGGCCATCTTTATCCGAACCCGCCTGATCGAGAGCGATTCCCAGGTTTGCAGGTATCAATTGCCGGCCGGAATATTGGGGATCGACGAGAGCCGTAAGCGGGCGCTCTCCGGCGTTGGTTTGATCTTTCGTGCCCGCAGTCGATTCGAGTTCGCCGGTCGCGCGATACCGGTCCGCCATCAGATGGTGGAACAGAACGATGACCTTCTCTCCACCCCAGACCCGATCGCGAAGAAACTCGGTCGCGGCTTCGAGCGCCGTACGATGCCCTTTGGCAGGGTTTCGCAGGTAAAGCCTGCCCTCGCACAGCGGGTAGTAGACGAGTTGACTGTTCCGGCCCTGCTCGAGCGCATTCGCTCCGAACAGATCGCAGGAGTATCGGTTGACCCCCTCGGTAATCACGAGCCCGGAAGGATATTTCTCATCCACTAAGATCCGTGCACTGCCGGGCCTGGGGTTTTCCAGATGCCAGGCCTGTTCCGGGGCACCATCCTTCCAGTCGACTTTGAGCAGATACCACGCGTCGATGGCGGGGTTCAGGTTGACCAATGTGGCCACACCTTTTCTGCTTGCCTGGGAACGGATTTTTATCGAATTCGTCTCCCGGAACTGCTGCAGTTCAACGATCGTTTTGGGGACTTCGGCGTCGTATTGCTTTTTCCCGTCTTTCTTCTGATCTTCCGCGCTGCCGAGTGCCAGGAGGCCAGCGGCAGCGAGCAGAACTGATGCGATTCGGATCATCGTCACAACGCCAGGACCGCAGTCAGCACCATCAGAAAGAGCAGGATCCGGCTGGCCTGGTCGCCCAGGGCGAAAACGACCGGATCGTCGTGCATCCGGCAGCGATGAGCCGTCAACCAGACGTGGCTGATCCAATAGAGCAGCAAGGGGCACAGGAACCACAGAAGCCCGCGCTGGGCATAGAGAGTCTGGGCCTTGTCGCTCGCGATATATAGAGCGAGCACCAGAACAGCCAGATACCCGCTGGCGACTCCCATTCCCGCGAGCAACTCGGCGTCGCTCAATTCGTAGGCTCGGGCCCTGGCGCCTTCGCCGTCGATCCGTTTCATGATCGCGAGTTCACCATACCGTTTCACCAGAGCCAGGCTGAAGAAGAGAAACGTGGAGAACGCGAGCAACCAATGAGACGACCAGATGCCGACAGCCGCCGAACCTGCCATGATCCGGATGGTGTAAAGGCCCGCGAGGAAGAGGACATCGAGAATCGCAACCTTCTTGACGTGTAAAGAATAAATTGCGCTCAGGGCAAAGTAGCCCACCAGCATGACTGGCAACAGCGGCGAAGCCAGAGCACCAGTTACGCAGCCTGCAACGACGAGCGCCGGAATGGCGACCAGAGCGTAAGACAAGGGAAGGACCCCCGCCGCGAACGGCCGGAGTTTCTTGCGGGGATGATGACGATCCGCATCGAGATCGAGCAGGTCGTTGAAGAGGTACCCGCTCGACGCACAAAATCCGAGGGCCACGAACGCCAAAAGCGACTTTTCGAGCAGCCCGATTTCATGATAACGGTGGGCCGCGACGACGGGAACAAACACAAGCAGGTTCTTGAGCCAGTGCAGCGGGCGCAACGCCTTCAGGAACGCCACCGCCTTACTGGCAAGGGGCTCCTGGGCCACATGAACGGCGCTACGCGCGGAACGCCACACCATCCGATCGTCCCGCGAGCCGCAGGAGGCATAATCAAAGCCTTTTTCGCCGAACCGGCTCACCAAAAGGTCTCTCTTGGTTTCACCGCAAAGGTTGGCGGTTCCACTGCTTGCAAACACAGCGTCGAAGAGGTCCAAATGATCCGCCACTTCGAGAGCAAGGCGCATATCGCTCCCTGTCGCCAATACAAGCGATCTCCCCTCGCCGCGCTGCCGTTTCAGATCGTCGACGAATTCAGTTCGCCATGGAAGGACTGCGATATCCAACGAAACCCGGCGCGCGATCTCGTGTTTGAACCAGGCCTTTCCATGCGCCATCCACAGCGGAAGGAGAAATACGCAGGACGGTTGTTTTCTTAATAAGAAGAACAGAGATTCGAGAAGGAGATCGGTTTTGACCAGCGTCGCGTCGAGATCCACAACCAATGGTGGTTTTGCGAGATCCTGTTCCGCGTCTTTGAGTGCGGAGGATTCCGGAACTCGCTCACCGCAGACGGTCCTCATTTGCCTCAATTGAGTGCAGCTTCGCGGCCAACCCGCAGCTATTGGGTATCAACGATTTAGAAGTGGGGGCGAGAACCCAACTGCGCCTAAACGCGCAGGACCGGAACCTGTAGAGTGGATTCGAGGGCCAAAAGACATGATTGCCCAGGAAATCGGTTTGAAAACGATCACCAGTTGGGCGGGTGGGAAGCCAGTTGTATCGAGATCGGGACGCTCCGGCGTGGTTTGGAATCCAGCCACAGGCGAATCGCGCGCAAACGTGGAATTCGCCGGTGTTGCCGAAGTGGACGCCGCCGTTGCCTGCGCTGTCGAAGCTTTCGAGCCATGGCGCGCGACTCCGCTCTCCCGCCGGGCTGAGATCATGTTCAGTTTGCGCGAACTCGTGCACGCCAACAAACGGCCGATCGCCGAACTCATCACGCTCGAACACGGCAAGACGCTGCCCGACGCCATGGGCGAAGTGTCCCGTGGACTCGAAAACATCGAGTTCGCCTGCGGCATTCCCAATCTCCTGAAAGGTGGATTCACCGAACAGGCCAGCCGCGGCATCGACGTTTATCAGATACGTCAGCCGCTGGGAGTTGTCGCCGGCATTACGCCATTCAACTTCCCGGCCATGGTTCCCCTGTGGATGTTCCCCAACGCCATCGCCTGCGGCAACACATTCATTCTCAAGCCATCCGAGAAAGATCCGTCGGTCAGTATCTTTCTGGCTGAGCTGATGCAGAAAGCGGGCGTGCCGGATGGCGTCTTCAATGTGATTCAGGGAGATCGCGCCACCGTCGATCGCCTTCTTGAACATCCGGATGTCAAGGCAATCAGTTTTGTCGGTTCAACACCTGTCGCGCGATCTATTTATGAAACGGCGACCCGTAACGGAAAGCGCGTGCAGGCTCTCGGCGGAGCGCGAAATCACATGATTGTATTGCCCGATGCGGATATGGGAATGGCTGCCGACGCCGCTGTCTCGGCGGCCTTCGG
>Ga0187876_1001577_pt1 | contig 18931 bp, 14 predicted proteins | sample June2016WEW_17_4_FD_133000 | JGI IMG/M metagenome (GOLD analysis project Ga0187876, IMG submission 133000) | Peatland microbial communities from SPRUCE experiment site at the Marcell Experimental Forest, Minnesota, USA - June2016WEW_17_40 | ecosystem: Environmental > Terrestrial > Soil >...
TAGACGCTGCGCATACTCGATATTCTCGTCCACAAAAAGATCGAGTGCGCCAACTGGAATGTAGGCTGGCGGCAGATTGGTCAAATCGCTGGCCCGCGACGCCGCCGCATACGCCGAGACGTCGGCCCCGCCCCCGTCACGGCCCAGGTAAGCTTTCCAACCTAACCGGTTGCTCTCGCGATTCCACATGCGCGGATCGGTAATCGCATAACTGGCAGGGGTAACGTTACGATCGTCGATCATCGGGTAGATCAGAAGTTGGAAAGCGACCTGCACTTCTCCACGATCGCGGGCCATCAACGCCAACCCCGCACACAAGCCGCCCCCGCCGCTGGCACCGCCAATCGCGATACGGGCTGGCTCAACGCCAAACTCGCCGGCATGGCGAAACAGCCACTTTAACCCGGCATAACAATCCTCGACTGGTGCGGGAAACGGATGTTCCGGCGCTAAGCGGTAGTCGACCGATACCGCCACGCAGCCGATTCTCTTGACCAGTTGCATCATGAGTCGGTCGTCTTGCTCGATGTCTCCCATCACGTATCCGCCGCCATGAATCCAGTATAGAGCGGGCAGCTTGCTCGGCTGATCGTTGGGCCTATAGACGCGGACCCGCACCGCAGGCTCACCCCGGGCACCGGGCGCAAATTGATCCTGGCTGGTTACACCCTCGACCGCGGGCAAGTCCGCCAGCAGCGCGGTCACCATTTTTTTCATCTTGACCCGGGCTGCTGGAATCTTACTGAGATCCAGCGGGCGGTCAGTCGGCAACGTCTCCACCACAACTCTCAGCTCAGGGTCTAATTGCTCGACGAAGTTCATAGTTGGATCTCCCTCAGCGTTACTTAACCGATGTCGCGAACGTTATCGCACGATTCAGAGCGGATATAAACGGCGGGTGATCCGCCTCACCCAAGCGGTTAGGTGCTCCGTTTCGCCCATCAGTGAACTTCTGCACAAGTTAATTTGAGGAATGAAGCAATCCCGGATGCTTCATTGCGCTTCAGCATGATAAAATAGTAAGAGTTTCCCTGGAAGCTGTGCTCCAAACTCCTTCTGGCGCCCCGCATGTCCCAAAACGAATATACTCCTGCAAGAAATTACGGCTCCGACAACCCGGCGAGCCCCCGGACATGCGAAAACTCTTTTTTGCAAAACAAACCCATTTTCGCGGAGTGCAAATAGGTCAATTGCCAGATGAAGTCAGGCTTTTGGCGGCCGAGGGTAATCCTTTCACGCGCACATTTGAGGGAATATCGTCATGGGAAATCGCTTACGCCAGGTCAGCCAGCGCGACGCATCGCCCGAAGTCCTGAAAATCTATAAGGAACTATTCGGCGATCGCGATCCCGTCGCCGAACCGGGTACCGCCACCGGCACTCCCGGTGACTATTGGACTACCTACGCGCTCGTGCCCGAAATACTCACTATGTCGCACGCCTCCCTGATGGCGATGCTGCAGCCGGGGCGCGCGCTCAACGCCCGCTATCGGGAGCTTGCGATTTTGCGCGCCGGCATCGTCGGCGACTCGCGTTTCGAATACTCACAGCACCTGAAGGTCGCCCGCATGGTTGGAATCTCCGAAGAGAAACTCGCCGCCATCAAGGGTTGGGCCACCAGCGATCAGTTCGACCCGAGCGAACGCGCCGTGCTCGCCGCCGCCGACGAACTGGTCGGCCGCAATCTCATCGAGGACGCCACCTTCGCCGCCCTCAAACGCCACTTCAGCGACGAGCAGATCATGGAACTGGTTTACGTCATCGCGCTGTGGCGGATGCACGGGCTTATCGTCCGCGCACTCCATCTCGAATACGACAACGACACCACCGCCCGCATGACCGAAATCCCCGCCCCTCCCGCCAAACACTGAGTACACTGAGTAGATAGACTTCAAACTAAAGATGATCAGGGCTTACCACTTTATTTCCGATGACATGCGGTCGGACGAGGACATCGTCGCCGGCCGGGACCAGCCGTGGCGCCTTGGTGAAACGCGCATCTATGTTCCAGTCACGCTGGACGCTGGAGACGGCGAATTCATCACGGAGGCTGGATACCATTCCTCGCCTTCGTTATCGGATGCGCTGATGCGGGCGGACGGTCCGATTGCCTGCGCAGTCGAGATCTCCGATCCAATCTCCGTCGGCGGTGACGTCGAACAGGGGCTTTTTCAGATCAGTCATTCCCGAAAACTGATTGCGGCTAGCGACCTCAGTTCCGAACTCCGAACGTTCGCGTGCTCTTGTGCCGAGCGCGTACTGTCAATTTTCGAAACTGCCTATCCACACAACGACCGCCCGCGCATCGCCATTAATATCGCTCGCGACTACGCGCAGCGACGCGCGACCGCGGAGGACTTGCGGGCCGCACTGATTTTGGCGCGCGATGCCGCCGATAAAGCGAGCGGTCTCGCCCGCATCGTGGCTATCTCAACACTTGGTACCGCAATTCCAGAAGCTCAGGACGCGGCTCTGACGGCGATGCGCGGCGCTCGGTGGGCTATCGACGGAAAGTCACCGACCGGGCCAGAGCGCACCTGGCAACGCGAATCCTTCGACGTGAAATTTGCGCACATCTTCGATCGGTAACAGTGAGCGAGTTCAGACCGCGGGGTGTGAGTGCTATCCAATAGTCGGATTCTTTAGTTTATGGCCGACCATGAACATCGCCGCTTCAATCTGCCTCGGTATTATCTTGATGCGTTTACTAAGTCTGGCGATTAGGCGACTAGTCCTAGACCTTTCACGTTCGTTGTAATCAGAATGACGGGGACCTAGCCGCTTACAGAGCATCGCGCGTCAACCATGATAGGGTTTTCACAGGGCAAAGCCCGCATCTTTACAAAAGGGAAGCCTGAAACCTCAGTGAGGTTTCAGTGTCCGGAAAGAACTTAAAAGTCTTGCGCTCCTCAACTATTTTTTTAGAATCCAAATCGTCGCAAACTCTCAGGAAAGCTCTCGCCCCCTACATCTTTCTCTCGTCGTCGGGCGCCGCGACGCCCGCCTTCTCCGCCGCTTCGACCGCCGCCGCACGGAAAATCCCGTGGCTCATCGTCGATCGCGATTCCGCCGCCCGCGCCGCGTAGATTTTCATCCGCGCCGCATGGGCCGTCCGATCCTCCGGCGCCGCCGTCACCGCCCAGTCGATCAGATGCGACGCCAGCGCGAGGTCGCCACGCGCGAACTTGCTATTCGCCCGCTCGATCAACTTGTCGACGCCGCCCGCCAGTTCCGCGATCTCGCGCGCCTGATCGGCCAGCGCCGCCGGCTTCAGATGCGACGGCACCCCGTCGTACCATCCCGCTTCCAGCCGCCAGATATTGCGCACGATAAATTCCGGCTCGTCGTACACCGCTTGCAAATACGGTTTCTCGATCAGCTTCGCCGGCGGCTGGACGCTCCGCACTATTTCCTCGATCGGCTTGCCCGCATTCATCAGCGCGGCCGTCTGATCATATAAACTCTGTAGATACTCCGCGGTATCGACCAGTACCTGCCGCACCCGCAGCGCACCGAATACCGGCACGCCATGCCCGGGCAGCAGCACCTCCGCGCCGACCTTCACCATCGCGCGCAAAGCCTCCGCCCATTCCCGCGCGTAACGCGTCGCCTTCTGCGGATTTCCCGCGTTGGGCGCGGCCCAGATTATGAAGTCTCCCGTGCATAGAACTTTGCGCTGCGGGATATAGACCCAGGCGGCGTCGTCAGTCTCGCCGCGTCCATGATGGCATTCGAACTTCACGCTCCCTGCCGAAACCGTAAATCGATCGTCGAAATAGGTATCGGGATATACATAGTCAGTCGGCCACGACGCCGGCCCGCTGAATTGCCGCGCATTGACTAGTCCATTGTAGCCCGCCGTCCGTTTGTAACGATCGAAGCGCGCCGCCACCGCCCGATGTCCCACCACCCGCGCCCGCGCGACTTTGTTCTTCTGCCCCTCCGCGATAAACGCCGCCATCCCCAACGCGTGATCGACATGCCCGTGCGTGTAAATCGCGGTATTGATTCGCTCCGGCCCAAAGCGCCGCACCAGCGCGACCGTTTCCGCCTGGTTGAAATGCGCGCCCGTATCGACCAGCACGATCCCCTCTTCGGTCTTCACCGCGACGAAGTTCGCGAACCAGCGGTAAAACATCACGCCCGCCGCGACTTCCTCATACTCGCCGGTGGGGATCAGCGGATGTTGCTGTGCGACGGTGATTTCACCGTTCCAGAACTGCTCTGACTGTTCTTTGATTATGCCCATATAAATCGTGCCGGATTATCCATCCCCCGCGTCGCCCCCCGCAACCCACGCCGCCGCGAAGCGCTCAGTTGCTATGCCGCTTCCGAAAAAGTATGATTTTTCTGGGCTTTTACTCGCGGAGATCGCATCGTGTTCACCGGTATCATCGAAGACCTCGGCACCGTCGCCGCCATCAAGCGCTCCCCCGCCGGCGCCGTGCTGACGATTCGTACCGCGTTGCCGCTCGCCCGCGTCACTCTCGGCGAATCGATCGCGATCAACGGCGCATGCATGACCGTCACCGCCAAGGGCCGCGGCACCTTCGCGATGGACATCTCCGCCGAATCGCTGCGCCGCACCATGCTCGGCGAATTGCGCCCCGGCGATCGCGTCAACCTCGAACGATGCCTCACGCTCGACAAGCTCATCGGCGGCCATCTGGTGTCAGGCCACGTCGACGGCGTCGGCCGCCTCATCTCGATCAAGCCCGAGGGCGACTCGCGCCTTTACACCTTCGAAGTTCCCGCCGCGCAGGCGCGCTACCTGGTTGAAAAGGGTTCCGTCGCCATCGACGGCATCAGCCTGACGCTCTTCGGCATCCGCGGCCGCCGCTTTTCGGTCGCGCTGATTCCGCACACGCTCAAGCTCACGACGCTCGGCTTCAAGCGCCCCGGCGACTCCATCAACGTCGAGAGCGATATGCTGGTCAAATACGTCGAGCGGATTCTCGGCGCGATCCCGGCGGCCAGCGCCTCCAACGGCCGCAAACGTACCGCTGCCGCCCTCAAGCCTCGCAGCGCCGCCGGCGCGATCGCCGCAATCGGAGACGCGCCATGAGCCTGATGCAGATTCCGCGCAAGATCGAGTACGCCTTGCGGGCCATGATCCATCTCGCCGACAACGTTGACGGCGTCGCGCGCGGCAGCGAGATCGCCAGTAGTGAGCACATCCCGAAGTATTATCTGGAAAAGGTCATCCGCGATCTGATGCGCGGGGGCCTGGTCCGTGCGCGCCGCGGTCCCGGCGGCGGCTACCAGCTCGCCCGTCCGCCCGAGACCATCTCATTTCGCGACGTCATCGAGGCGGTCGAAGGCCCGATCACCCTCAACCTCTGCGTCGAGGGCGGCACGCAATGCAGTCTGCAGCCGACCTGCCGCATGTTCCGCGTGTGGGAGGAAGGCCAGCGCAGCCTGCTCGACATTTTCTCGCACACCACCATTCGCGAGATCGCTTCGTCGAAGCCGTCGCCCAGCTTCTTCAATCGTATGCAGACCCGCGCCGCCGCCGTCGATCTCGCCGCGACTTCGGTCAAGAACTAACCCCATCTCCGGCCTCTTCCACAGACCTGAATTGAACGAAGCAGAAGCAACGCCACCGAGCCTCGCCCGTCCGAGCGCCCCGCAATTCACCGAGAAGACCTTCTACCTCGAGGAGTTCTACGGCAAGAGCATCCTCTTCGCGCTGATTCCGCCGAGCGGCGAGCGCCTCTCCGAACTCGATTCGATTGTCCTCACCCTGCGCGAATTGCGCCGCAACCAGACCCGCTGCATCGTGATTTGCTCGGTTCACGCCTTGCCGCGGCTCGTCAAGCGGCTCGGCCGGATGCTGCGCAACGAGCCGGCGCTCTTCAATCCCGCCAAGGGCTTGCGCACGCGCCCCTATCCGCCCGATTCGGCAGTCGCACAAATCTGGCACGGCCTGCGCGACGGCTCGATCGTCGTCGCCGCCGCCGAAACCGAGGACCCCGCCGACCTCGTCGTGTTTGCCCAGGAGCTCGCCAGCCGCCTGCGCGTCTTCAAGCTCGTGATGCTCGATCGGGCGGGTGGCCTCGCCGACGGCGACGGAGAGATCGACTCGTTCGTTGACCTGCGTCACATCCGCCGCGTCCTCGTGCGCGAGCGTGCCCCGCTGCGCCGCGCGATTATCCGCGCCGCCCGCCGCGCGCTCGACGACGGCGTCGCCTCGGTCAACCTGACCTCGCCGCGCCAGGTTTACCAAGAGCTGTTCAGCTTCGTCGGCACCGGCACGCTCTTCACCGAGCAGCGTTACGCCAACGTCCAGCAGATTTCCATCGACGACTTCGAAGAGGTCGAAGCCCTCATCCGGCGCGGCCAGAACGAGGGCTTCCTGCTCCCGCGCAGCGAGCCCGAAATCGAGGGCTTGCTCCCTTCGTGCTTCGGCTACCGCGTCGGCGACGAGCATCTCGCCGGCGTCTGCGCACTGCTGACCGAGCCCTATCGCCGCGAGCGCGCCGGCGAAATCACTGCCCTCTACACCCTCACCCGCTTTCTCGGCGAGGGCGTCGCCTCCGAACTGGTCAAGGAGGTGATCGCCGAGGCGCAGGCGCGCCGTCTCAGCTACGTCTTCGCGTGCACCGCCGAGGATCGCGCCGCCCGCTTCTTCGCGCACCTCAAGATCGGGCGGCTCAGGTTCCGCCGCGTCGGCCCCAAGGCGATCGCTCCGTCGAAATGGCGCGGTTACGAAAAGTCCCGCATCGGCCGCCTGAGCATCTTCCGCTGCGACCTCAAGTAAATTGCCGCCCCCGCTGGCCGCCGGCACAGTCCTCCGCGCGCCAATTATCGCGCGATCGAGCAACGCGAGCGTGGCCCACCGGCGGCACGGAATGCCGTGAAACCTCGTGAGGTTTCAGAAAGAAACTAAAGTTTTGAGCTCCTCGACCACTGGATTTTACTCCCCCGATACGATCGTCGCGCCCGCGACCCCGCCCGGCACCGGCGCCGTCGCGATCGTGCGCCTTTCAGGCCCGCGCGCGATCGCGATTGCGCGCACCCTATGGCATCCGCTCGCGCGCGCCCTCGCCGACCTCGCGCCGCGACAGCTCTATCTCGGCGAGATCCGCGACCCCTGCGGCAACACGCCCATCGACCGCGCGATGCTCGCGGTTTTTCCCGCTCCGCGCAGTCTCACTGGTGAGGACGTCGCCGAACTCCAATGCCACGGGGGCATCTACCTCGTTCGCCGCGTCGTCGCCCTCGCGACCGCCGCTGGCGCGCGCCTCGCCGAGCCCGGTGAATTCAGCCACCGCGCCTTCCTCAACGGCCGCATCGATCTGACCGAGGCCGAAGCGATCGCCGACCTGGTCGCGGCGCGCGGCGAGGCGGGTCTGCGGATGGCCCTGGCGCAACTCTCCGGCGCGCTTGCCGCCCGCGTCACCAATCTCCGCCGCCAGGTCATCGCGATTCGCGCCCACCTCGAGGCCGAAATCGACTTCGCCGACGAGGACATCCGCCTCCCCTCACGCGACGACATCGTCCGCGATATCGATTCGCTGACCGCCGACCTCACCGCCTTGCACGACAGCTTCACCCGCGGCCGTATCATTAGAGAGGGCGCGCGCGCCGCGATCATCGGCAAGCCCAACGCCGGCAAATCGAGCGTCCTCAATCTCCTGCTCGGCGCCGATCGCGCGATCGTCACGCCGATTCCCGGCACCACCCGCGACGTTATCGAGGATTCGATCGCGCTGGGCAGCCTACCGCTTGTGCTCGCCGACACTGCCGGCCTGCGCGAGAGCACCGACCCGGTCGAGCGTCTCGGCATCGAGCGCACGCGCCGCCACACCCGGGACACCGACCTCATTATCGCGGTCTTCGATTCATCGCGTCCGCTCGATTCCGACGACGCCAGCGTGATCGAGATGTGCGCTGGCCGCTCCGGCGTGGCCGTCCTCAACAAACGCGACCTGCCCCCCCGGCTCAGCGCGGACATGCTGCTCGTGCGCGGCCTGGAATTGCCGCTGGTGGAATTATCCACGCTTACTTCGGCGGGACTGCCCGAGTTGCGCGATCGCCTTGAGCGCGCCCTCGCGGAACTTGCCGAGGGCGAGACTAGCGCCGCCATTGACACTGAAAAAATCGCGATTTCGCGCGAGCGTCATCGCGACGCGCTCGCCCGTGCGCTCGACTCGCTTGCCGCCGCCCGCCATAGCGCACTCTCCGCGATGCCGCCCGAGATCGTCGCCGTCGATGTGATGGCTGCGGCGGACGCCCTCGGCTCGATCACCGGCATCGTCGGCACCGAGGACGTGCTCGACGCGCTCTTCCGCGAATTCTGCATCGGCAAATAACTCCCCGGGGCGCTCCTGTGGTAGGGTACGGCGATGCGTTGTACCAAGTGCGGCTCCGACAACGCCGCAGAGGCGAGGTTCTGCAATCAGTGCGCGACGCCGCTCAATCGCGCGTGTCCGCAATGCGCTCATCTGAACGCCCCCGGCGCGAAATTCTGCGCGCAATGTGCCGCCGCGCTCGCTGGTCACGCGGCGTCCGCTCCTGCAAGTCCACCTCAAGCTGCATCGACGGCTCCTAATATTCGCCTCGCGCCGGAGCAGCCGGAGACTTCGACGACGATCGAGGGCGAGCGCAAGACCGTCACGGCGCTGTTCGCCGATATCAAGGGCTCGATGGATTTGATGGAAGACCTCGACCCCGAAGAGGCCCGCGCGATCGTAGATCCGGCGATCAGACTGATGATCGATGCGGCGCATCGCTACGCCGGTTACGTCGTGCAATCGACCGGCGACGGCATCTTCGCGCTGTTCGGCGCGCCAGTCGCTCACGAGGACCATCCGCAGCGAGCTTTGTACAGCGCCTTGCGCATGCAGGACGAGGTAAAGCGATATGCCGAGAAGCTGCGGGCTGAGCAAGGTGTCAATCTCCAGGTTCGCGTCGGGGTCAACACCGGCGAGGTGGTGGTGCGCTCGATCACGACCGGCGACGGAAAGACCGAGTACACGCCGATCGGTCATTCGACCAGCCTCGCTTCGCGTTTGCAGACGCTGGCGAACCCGGGTTCGGTTGCCATCAGTGAGACGGTACGCAAGCTGGTCGAAGGCTACTTCCTGTTGAAGTCACTGGGACCGGCGCGGATCAAAGGCGTCAGCGAGCCGGTCAACGTTTACGAAGTGACCGAGCTGGGACCGTTGCGTACCCGCCTGCAACGCTCGGCGGGGCGCGGGCTGACGAAGTTCGTCGGGCGCGAGCGCGAGATGGAGGCGCTACGGGCCGCGGCCGATCGCGCAATCTCCGGCCGCGGACAGATCGTCGCGGCGATGGCGGAAGCGGGCACCGGCAAGTCGCGACTGTACTTCGAGTTCAAGGTCAAGAATCAATCCGGATGGATGGTGCTGGAGACCTTTTCGGTCTCCCACGGCAAAGCGTCGGCCTATCTGCCGGTACTCGATCTACTGCACGGCTACTTCAAGATCGTGGGCGACGATGATCAACGGACGCGGCGCGAGAAGGTCGCCGGCAGGCTTTCTATCCTCGACCCTTCGCTTGAGGATACGAGACCCTACCTATTTTCCTTGCTCGGCATCGTCGAGGGCGAAGATCCGCTGGCAGACATGGACGGCCAGTTGAAGAAGCGCCGCACGCTCGAGGCCATCAAACGGATTTTACTACGCGAATCGCTCAACCAGCCGCTGATGGTGATCTTCGAGGACTTGCACTGGATCGACGAGGCGACCCAGGAGTTTCTGAATCTGCTGGCCGATTCGCTTGGCACCGCGAAGATATTGCTGTTGGTCAATTACCGGCCCGAATACTCACACGGATGGGGCAGCAAGACTTACTATACGCAACTGCGGCTCGACCCTCTCGGCAAGGAGTCGGCCGACGAGATGCTGTCCGCGCTGCTTGGTCCTTCCAAAATCCCTCTCCCTGACCAGGGAGAGGGCAAGCGCGGCGACGAGCCGCGCGCGGGTGAGGGTTCTGACCTCGCGCCGCTCAAACGGCTGATCATCGAGAAGACCGAAGGCAACCCGTTCTTCATGGAAGAGACGGTGCAGGTGCTGATCGATGAAGGCGTGCTGGTCCGCGACCGCAGCGCAATGAGGCTTACGAAGCCACTAAGTGAGCTGAAGATCCCGCCGACAGTGCAGGGGATTCTCGCCGCGCGTATCGATCGGCTACCCGCCGATGCCAAGCAGCTGCTGCAAACTCTGGCCGTCATCGGGCGTGAATATTCGCTGTCGTTAATTCGTGCGGTGGCGCCGAAATCTGACGACGAGCTCAGCCGTCTGCTCAATGACCTGCAACTGGGCGAGTTTATCTATGAGCAGCCGGCGGTCGGCGACACCGAATACGTCTTCAAGCACGCCCTGACGCAGGAGGTGGCCTACAACTCGGTCTTGATCGAACGGCGCCAGCAACTGCACGAGCGAACGGGGGCGGCGCTAGAGCGGCTCTACACAAATTCGATCGAGGAACACCTGGCGGAACTCGCACACCATTACGGCCGCAGCGCCAATCTCGACAAGGCGGTGGAGTATCTAACGCACGCCGGCAAACAGGCGCTGAATCGCTCCGCCTTCGCCGAGGCACAAGCGCAATTGCAACAGGGTCTCGAGTGGATCAAGAAACTGGCGGAATCGGCTGAGCGCGACGCGCGCGAGCTCACGCTGGCGAGCACTCTCGCTCAGGTGCTGCTGGTCACGCGAGGCTTCACCGCCCCCGAGACGCGCGCGGCTGCCGAGCGCGCCCGCGACTTGGCCGAGGAAAGCGGAAACCTGGCCCAACTGGTAGCACAGGTCTTCGAGATTTCACGTAGCGTTATTGCCTCGGGCGATTATCCCACCGCTGGCCTGCTGGCGGACCGGCTACTCGATCTCGCCCAACGCGAGGGCAGCCCAACGAGCTTTGGCTTCGCCTACCGTACTCAGGTGAGCGTGAACTTTTATCGCGGCGACCTTGTCGACGCCGAGGAGCACTTCGTGCGTCTAAGCGGCTTCCTTGACTCGCCTGGGTTCAGGCGTGTCCCGGGCGCGGCCGTAATTACGATCGGTGTCGCAAGCTTTTGCGCGGGGGCCTTGGGTCACGCCGATATAGCGCGTGAGCGCCTTGCCCAGGCGCTGGCCTTCGCTCGGGATAACAATAACCCGTACGATCTGGCAACCGGGCGATTATGGGAAAGCTGGCTGTCTTGCTTGCTACGAGAACCGCAGCGCGCCGAGGTTGCGGCCACACAAGCGTTGGCCATCGCTGAAGAGCACGGCTTTCCGTACGTCAGGAATTTTACCCGCACGGTGATCGGCTGGACGCGGGCGCAGCTGGGCGGCCCGAGTGAAGGCGTGGCGCTTGCCCGCCAAGGCGTAGCCGGCTTGGCCGAGACCGGCAGCAGGGTGGGTATTGTGGATTATCTCACGCGTCTGGCCGAGGCCCAGGCGCTCGACGGCAAGCTCGACGACGCGCTCAGCACCATCGAGGAGGCACTCCAGGCGAACCCCGAGGAACTCGTCTTCCGGCCCAATGCTCTGACCTGCCGTGGAGAGCTGCGGCTCAAACTTGCCCAGACCGCCTTGGCTGCCGCCGACTTCCGCGAGGCGATCGCGCTCGCACAAAAGATGAGCGCCAAGTTGTGGGAGTTGCGCGCCACGACAAGCCTCGCGCGGCTGCTCGCATCCCAAGGCCATCGCGACGAAGCGCGCGCGATGCTCGCCGACATCTACGGCTGGTTCACCGAGGGCTTCGACACCCCCGACCTCATCGGCGCCAAATTCCTGTTGAACAAGCTCGGCGCGTAGCAACCCTCGATTCAATTGATTCGCAATCGGCACACCGCCCGCCTACTCTGACTAAAAAAATTGATGTAGTGAATCCCTACTTAGAGTAGTATCAAGTCGCCATCTTGGAAGCCTCCCGAACGGCCTTCCGCCTTTCGCCGGATACCGCCACAATGTTTGCGCGAGCCGCGCGAAGCGCCATAATCAAACCCCAGCGCCGAATTGACGAAAACACGAAAATACAGCGAAAATGTTTCACGTGAAACATTTTCGCTATACGTTCGATTTCGACGAGGCAGCACCGTCGATTGAGCGATCATGCAAGATGAGCGTAAAAAGTGAAACATGACGTAATTGTGGTCGGAGCCGGACATGCCGGTATCGAAGCGGCGCTCGCAGCCGCCCGCATGGGCGCGCGCACCTTAATGCTCACGCTCAACCTTGACCATATCGGCCAGATGTCCTGCAACCCCGCCATCGGGGGCATCGGCAAGGGCCATCTGGTGCGCGAAATTGACGCTTTGGGCGGCGAAATGGCCGTCGCAATCGACGAAACCGGTATCCAGTTCCGCTTTCTCAATACTCGCAAGGGTCCTGCGGTGCGCGCGCGCCGCGCCCAGGCCGACAAGGCCGCCTACCGCACCCGCATGAAGCGCGTGCTCGAAGCGACGCCCAACCTGACGATTCGCCAAGCCAGCGTCGAGCGGCTGATCGTCGAGGACGGGGCCGTCCGCGCAGTCGAATCGCAGATCGGCGAGGTCTTCGAGGCGGCCACCGTCATTCTGACCACCGGCACCTTCCTCAAGGGGCTCGTCCATATCGGGCTGCGCAATTGCAACGCGGGCCGCGCCGGTGACTTCGCCGCGATGGGCCTCAGCGACAGCCTCGCCACCCTCGGCTTTCAGATTGGCCGCCTCAAGACCGGGACATGCCCGCGCCTCGACGCCCGCACGATCGATTACTCGAAGCTCGAAATACAGCCCGGCGATGAGCCGCCCCCGCCGTTCTCGTTTCGCACCGAGCGCATCCGGCAGCCGCAGATCCCCTGCCATCTGACCTTCACCAACGAGGCGACCCACGAAATTATCCGTGGCGGTCTCGACCGCTCGCCGATGTACTCGGGCGTGATCCATAGCAAGGGCCCGCGCTACTGTCCGTCGGTCGAGGACAAGGTGATGCGCTTTCGGGACAAGGAGCGCCATCAGATCTTCCTGGAGCCCGAGGGGCGCGACACCGTCGAGGTCTATCCCAACGGCCTCTCGACCAGTCTGCCGCTCGACGTCCAGGTCGCGATGGTCCATTCGATCGCCGGGCTGGAACGGGCCGAGATCATGCGGCCCGGCTACGCGATCGAATACGACTTCGCGGACCCAACTCAGCTTCGGCCGTCGCTCGAAACCCGGCTGATCTCCGGGCTGTTCTTCGCCGGCCAGATCAACGGCACCACCGGTTATGAGGAGGCAGGCGCGCAGGGGCTAATCGCAGGCATCAACGCGGTCCTGAAGACTCGCGACGAGGCTCCGCTGATCCTCGGACGCGACCAGGCCTATATCGGTGTGATGATCGACGACCTTGTAACGCGCGGAATCGGTGGCGAGCCGTATCGGATGTTTACCTCGCGCGCCGAGTACCGGTTGCTCCTGCGCGAGGACAACGCCGACCGCCGCCTCTCGCCGATCGGCGAGCGCCTCGGTCTCATCGGGGTCGAGGCGGCTACCCGGATCCGCGAGCGCGGCGAACGGGTTGCGCGCGAGGCGGCCCGCTTGCGTGCGACCGCGGTTGCGGCCGGCGAGGACGTCAACCGTATCCTCGTCGAATGCGGCTCCAGCCCGATTCTCGAAGCGGTCAGGGCCTTCGAGTTACTGCGACGCCCGGAACTCGCCTATGCGGACGTGATCCGGATCGCGCGAATCGAGCGGGCGCTCGACTTCGACCAGGCCGCCGAGCTCGAGACCGAGGTCAAATATGAGGGTTACGTGCGTCGGCAGAGCGAGGCGATCGAACGCTTCAAGCGGCTCGAAGAGGCGGTCATCCCCGAATGGGTGGATTTCGGCGCGGTGCCCGGCCTTTCGACGGAAGTCTGCGAGCGGCTCTCCAGCGTGCGTCCGCACTCGCTCGGCCAGGCCGCGCGGATGCCGGGAATCACGCCCGCGGCAGTCTCGATTCTCGCCGTGCACATCCGTGCGCGCCACACGCGCGCGATTCCCCGCGTGTTACCCGGTGGTTGAGGAGCACAAAACCGTTGGGTTTTTCTGAAACCTCAACGAGGTTTCAGACTTCCCCCTATGAATGACGCTCGCGTTGCTCGACAGTGCGATAGCGAAAGTGTCTCACGTTCCTCAACACGAAGATGAGGCGAAAATGTTTCACGTGAAACATTTTCGCTATACGTTCGATTTAGACGAGGTTTTCACATGGATCGAGCGATCGATCGAAGTGAGCGCCCAGTGCACCGGCGGCATGGAATGCCGTGTTTCACGTGAAACATCTTCGCTTTTCAGGCGAAACTGGCTCTGCGACCGGACCGTCAGGTGAAGTCATTGGCCGATGACCCCGCTGAAATCGGGCGGGCAACGCGATCGCTTGTCGCTAAGGCGCTTGCGCAGCTCAACTATGACCCGCCCGGCCCGGACTTTCTCGGCCGAATCGAGACCTTTGCGACCGCGCTTGCGCTGTGGGGCTCGAAACTCAACCTGACCTCGGCTCCGGACGATCCCGGCGAGATCGCCTTCCACATCATTGACAGCCTGTCGCCTTTGATTCTCGCACGAGGCGCCGAAGGTATCGCCCTCGCGGGTGCGTTCGATGCGGGCGTGCGAGTCCTTGACCTCGGCAGTGGTGCCGGCTTTCCGGCGCTGATCCTAGCGGTTGCATGTGATGCCAACTTCACGCTGCTGGAAGCACGACGCAAGCGCGCGAGCTTCCTGGCCGTCACCGCCGCCGAAATGGGCCTCGCCCACGTCCGAGTGGACTCCTCGCGGACCGACTCGATTGCGCTCGAACCGGTCTTCGACGTCGCGACCGCGCGCGCGTTTGCCGAACCGGCGATTGTCTATCGAACCGCCGCTGCAACGCTGAAGACAGGTGGCCGAGCTATCATTTATGCAAGCCCCTCACAGCGATCGGCAATCGAAGAGGCAGGCGCCGACAACTTCGAACCGCCCGGCTTCATCCCGTATGAGGTTGCTCGCGGCGCGACGAGCGTCGCCCATCTGATTGCCGTCTCGAAGCGCCAACGATAAGCCGCCCCGCGGGGGCTTTTGCTCTTGCTCCCCAGAAATCCGCCGCCGATCGAAGATACCTGTGGATTAGCGGTCAGACCGTTTTGCTTTTGCGCATCGGCGACCGCTATCATCACAATAGTGCCAATCAGGGGGAAGGCGACAGAAAGCGAAATTCAGACGAAAATGTTTCACGTGAAACATTTTCGCCTCATCTTCGTGTTGAGAGGCGTGAAACACTTTCGCTGATCGGGCTGTCGAGCAACGCGAGCAGTCCGAAAAGTCAGGTCAAGACTGTTGGGCTGCTCGTGGCCCACTGGCGGCATGGAATGCCGAATGTTTCACGTAAAACATTTTTAGCGCGGAGGCGGTTGTGGGGCGGCTGATCGTTGTAGCCAATCAAAAAGGCGGAGTCGGCAAGACCACCACCGCGGTCAACCTCGCGATCGGCCTTGGACAGCGGGAGAGCAAGGTTCTGCTGGTCGATCTCGATCCTCAGGGTAACGCATCGTCGGGGATCATCGCCGACACGCGGCTGGCTGAGCTCAAAAGCTCCGGCAAGACAATCTACGAGGCGCTGGTTGGGCGGATTCCGATCAGCGACGCGATTCGTTCGGCGCGCGAGCGGGTCTTTCTGGCGCCGTCGGGGCCGGACCTGGTCGGCGCCGAGATTGAACTCGCGACGCGCGAGGGCCGCGATCGGGTGCTCAAGCAGATCCTCGCGCCGGTGCGCGACGACTACGACTTCGTGATCGTGGATACGCCGCCGTCGCTAGGACTGCTCACGCTCAACGCGCTGGTGGCGGCTGACTCGGTGATTGTCCCGATGCAATGCGAGTACTACGCGCTAGAAGGATTGAGCGCGCTGCTCGAGACGATCAGGCGGATCCGCGCGTCGCTCAACTCGAAGCTTCAGATCGACGGGCTGGTGCTGACGATGTTCGACGCGCGCAATCGTCTGAGTCACGAGATCGCGCGCGAAGTCGAAAAGCATTTCCCGGAGAAGGTCTTCCAGAGCGTCATCCCGCGTAACGTGCGGCTGTCGGAGAGCCCGAGTCACGGGCTCTCGGTGCTGGAATACGATCCGAAGTCGGCGGGCGCGGAGGCCTATCGGAACCTGGCGGTGGAGCTGCTGGCGCGGCTCGAAGGCAACGTGACGGCGCCGCGCACCGATGACAGCAACGACGGGCCGGCGCGGAAATCATGGAGCCTGCGGGCGCTCTTTGCCCGCGACAACGAACGAGGTAAGCGATGATTCGGAAGCCATTGGGACGTGGACTGGACGCGCTGATCGACGGTGGCAGGCGCGAGGCGGGGGCGAACGGGGCGCCGGTATTTTTGATGGTCGAGCCGGATCGAATCGCCGCCAGCCCGTTTCAACCGCGACGCCATTTCGACGTCGAAAAGCTGCAGGAGCTGACCAATGCGATTCGCGTCCAGGGGATTATCGAGCCGTTGATCGTGCGGTCGCTCGCGAGCGGCCTAGACGCGCAGCGCTACGAGTTGATCGCCGGCGAACGGCGCTTGCGCGCTGCCAGAGCCGCCGGACTCGCGGTCGTGCCGGTGGTGGTGCGCGAAGTTGACGACCATGCGGCGCTCGAGATGTCGCTGGTCGAGAACCTGGTGCGCGAGGATTTGAACGCGGTCGAGGAGGCGCGCGCGTTCATCAGGCTCAGTCGTGAATTCAATTTGAGCCACGAGGAGATCGCGGGGCGAATCGGCAAGAGCCGGCCTTACGTCACCAACACGATGCGCCTGCTGGAGCTGCCGATTCCGGTGGTCGAGATGATCGCGCGCGGCGACCTTGCGCCGGGACAGGCGCGGCCGTTGCTGAGCATGGGTTCGGCCGATGAACAAATGGCGGCGGCCTCGCGGATCGCGGAGGGTAAAGTGACGGCGCGCGCGGCCGAGCAGATGGCGGTCGATAATCGGCCGGTGAGCCGCAAGATCGTCAAACGGATCGTGGACGATCGCGCCGCGCGGCTCGACGCCAATCTGGGCGCGCTGGCGCTATCGATGCAGAAGGCGCTCAAGCGCAAGGTGCGGCTCACGCCCAAGCGCGGCAAGCTGGCGGGGCGAGTCGAGCTCGAGTATTACGACGACGACGATTTGACGGGACTTTCGCGGATGCTGATCGTGGCCGGCACCGCATTCAATCGTGAGTAGATAAAAGCTACAACTTGTAGATATAAAGCGGCTCGTGGCTGCCCTGCTGGAATACTATAAGAACGATCTCGATCGACTTGTTGGTTATGGCGATCGCGGCAAGATGAAGCCGCTCTTCCACGCGACCACCTCATCCTCAGCCGGGCAGCAGGCCGTAAACATCGAGCTCGGTCTCCGTGCCAACATACACCCTGCCATTGGCGATGGTGGGAACCGTGAACTTGACCGCGCCCCCGGCCTGGTCGCGATTATTCGACGCCTGAGTGCTGTCATAAAGTTCGTTCAGATTGGTGTCGAAGGCATAAAGCACGGTCGGGGACCCGCTCGCGTAACCACCGTTGTTCAAGGTCCACACGATTGCGTCCAGCGAGCCGTTGGCCGAGATCGACGGACTCGTCCCTGGAAAGGAGAAGGCTACCGGGGTCTGCATAGTCGCGGTTGAGGGGAATTGGCCGGAACTCAGGGTGAAACCCTTGAGAAAGTCATTCGCCGAATCGAGGTACATGGTATTGGAGAAGAAGGCGGGGACGGCCCAGACGCCACCCGCCAAGGCGCCTGAAAGCGCCTGCACGATCTGATCATTGTTCGACGGATTGTAACCACCCATCTTGTCGCGATCGACCAGATAGATCACACCGTCCTTGCCCGCGGTCACCGCCAGATGGACTGGTGCGGTAGGCTGGTCCGGCAGCAGCAGCACCCCGGCGTCGCCGAAGTCCGAATCCTTATCCGAGAGATAAGCCTGATCGTAGGGCGTGAAGTAAGTCTTGACCGAAAATCCGAAGGGGCGCGAGAAGCTGAGCTCGATGATGCTGTCGCCCAAACCCCGGTGGTCGGGGCTGAGGTCAAAGGTTCCGTTGCCTGAAGCGACGTAAATCCTGCCCTGGGCGTCTGCTGCGGGCCCGTTACCGCTCTGCCAGATACCGCCGTCACTGCCATCGGGCGTGTCGTCGAAGACGCCGAGCTTGGTCAGGCGAGTCGCGTCATAGGCGATCACCAAGCCATGGTACGGAGGATTGTCGCCGTGCGAGGCAAACGCGATGTAGATTACGCCCTTGGACAGCAACAGGCCGGCGCGCTGGCCCTGACTCAGCGCATTGAACGGGATCTGGCCGTCGTAGCTTCCCGCGCCTGTCCCGCGCGTCAGCGGATCGATTAAACGAGGGCCGCCGAGTCGTTCGGCTCCGGTCGTGAGCGCGAGGGCATGAAGCTTCTGTTGGTACGAGACCCCATGCGTCGTGGCGTTGATGACTTTGGTCAGGGCGACGACGTAGAGGATTCCGCTAGTGGGATCGATGACCGGAGTGCTGGTTATTCCAACCTCCGGGACGATGTCACCCGACCTGGTGTCGCTGCTGGGCACGGTGGTGATGCCCTTGGCAGGGTTGATGAAGCTTATCTGCCAAAGCGGCGTGCTGACCAACCCGTCCGCGTCAAAGGCGTAAACGCTGTCGTGTTCAGTTGCGACATAGACGACATTGTGAACTCCATTGCCTGGAATTTTAACGCCGGGAACGTAAAGCGGCTGCGCATAGACGTAACCGTCGACCGGAAAGGAAAACACCTTGCCGAACTGCGCCGAATTGACGTTCGCCGGCGTCAGCATGGTCTCGAGGGAATTCACCCCGTCGCGGGCATTGTCGTTATGGAAGGTCAACACGCCGGTGAAAGCTGCGGCAGCAGGTCGAGTAACTTGAGCCCACCCGGCACCGCCTGCCGGGATTCCGACCAGTGTCGTGACTGCAAGGGCCGTTACGAAAACGGCCATCAAAGCACGGCGGCTGCGAATTGTACCCGA
>Ga0187876_1001583_pt1 | contig 18884 bp, 20 predicted proteins | sample June2016WEW_17_4_FD_133000 | JGI IMG/M metagenome (GOLD analysis project Ga0187876, IMG submission 133000) | Peatland microbial communities from SPRUCE experiment site at the Marcell Experimental Forest, Minnesota, USA - June2016WEW_17_40 | ecosystem: Environmental > Terrestrial > Soil >...
AGCCTCTTGGAGCGCTGCGATGATTTGGTTGGAAACACAATGGTCTGCGAAGAATCGCAGCGCCATCAGACCTCCACAGTGAATTCCGAGAGGTCACGGGCGTAATCCAGGCACGCGGCAATCTGGTCGCGGGTCAAATCGGGGAATTCAGCGATAATCTGGTCGGCGCTCTGGCCTGCCGCCAGGTATCCTAAGACCAGACTCACCGGGATGCGGGTTCCCTTGACGCGCGGCTTGCCGCGCAGAATCTCGGGGTCGCTTGCGATATAATTCTTCCATTTCACCGGCACGTCTACTCTCCTGTCCCAAGTGTACAACACAGCCACAAGTGTTTTCAAAGCAGTCGCTCATGCCCGTCGGCTGACGGCCACCCAGAAACAATGAAAATCACACGAGGGTGGACGGATGTGGTGCGGGCGTCTCGCCCGCTGTGGCACGGGCATCCTGCCCGTGCGCGGGAGCGGGACGCTCCCGCGACCGCGGGCGGGACGCCCGCGCCACGATTTTCAGAGCAACCCGCAGCATTGGGCGTCTACGTGTTTCCGGTTTATGGAACCGGAGGGCACACGATTGCCGTCCGGTCCAGGTCTGCGCGCAGAAAGACCGGGCTGCGCTTCTGCCTCCCGACTTCTCGACCCCGGCACTCCTCGACGCCTTGCCTAATCGACATTTCGACCCTCTTCACATTTTTTACTGCTTTTTTCGCTTGACAAGCCTAGGCACCTGTGATAGCCTATTATGGTGGTCTTTTTGTGGACACATTGTCGTAGGCGAGCGCCGGGATGGCCGGATGGGAAAGGAAAAGCGGGATGGTCCTGGGCACTCGAGAGGGAGTGGCTTCACAAAAACAAAAAATAGTACGAACGAAGCCAGTATGTTATTGAAAACAAACGATGGTATTTTGAAACGAACTCAAAACGAACTCTGAATTGATTGTACAATGCGCGCATTTAACACAGAATTCGAGCTTTTCGGCGCCACACGCGTCCCGGCTGGGGTCTGGGGTACGGGAATGCGGCCAGGTTGGAGATTGCCCGGCTGGCGGCGATCCGAAGGCGCGCGAGAAAATACAAAAACAGTGGGAACGAAGCTAAGAAGTATTTGAAAACAAAGGATATCGCTTTTTTGGATGCTGCAAATTGCGCGCCTTTTGCACGCAAATCAGCACAAATCAGAGCTTGAAAGGAGCGAAATCGGCGCGTTTTTCGCAGAACGAAGCGAAGCTGGAAAAGCAGGGCTAGGCGAGAGACAGTTGCGCGACCAAGCCGTACTGAGGAGACGCATGAGACCAACTCTTAGACTACTCGAGGACGAACTGCGGGATCGGATCATCTCGGAAGCGCGCGAGGTGGTATGTGAACTTGGGTTTGAAATCCACAACGGGCCCGTGCTGGATTTGCTGGCCGAGCACGGCGCGAAGGTGGACAAAGCCGACTGTAATGCTCGTCTTACACCGGACCTCATTGACCGGGCGCTCGCTACCGTTCCGCGCTCTTTCAAACTCTACAATGTCCTTGGGAACGAAACTCACGACTTTCAGGGCGAGAACGTATATTTCACGCCCGGCTCGACCGCGCTCAACCTCCTGGATAACCAAAGCGGGGAGATGCGCCGGCCCACGACAAGCGATTACGTGCAGTACGTGAAAGTGACGAACGGCCTGCGCCACATCGCTTCTCAAAGCACCGCCCTGATCCCCGCGGATGTTGACGACAAGATCTCAGACAGCTACCGGCTCTATCTAAGCCTGCTTTACGGGGAGAAGCCGGTGGTTACGGGGGCGTTCACGGTGGCGGGGTTCGAGGTCATGAAGGACTTCCAGGTGGCCGTGCGCGGAAACGAGCCGGCGTTGCGGGCCAAGCCGTTGACCATTTTCTCCGTTTGCCCCACCGCGCCGCTCAAGTGGAGCGACGTGACCAGCCAGAATCTGGTGGACTGCGCCCGCTGGTCGATTCCCGTGGAGCTGATCTCCATGCCGCTCTCCGGACTGGTGGCGCCGGTCACCCTGGTGGGCAGCCTCGTCCAGCAAACCGCCGAGAACCTGTCCGGCGTCGTGATCAGCCAGCTTGTGAATCCCGGCCATCCGCTCCTGTACGGCGGCTCGCCCGCAATCTTCGACGTGCGGTTCGGGACCACACCCATGGGCGCGATCGAAACCATGATGCTCGACTGCGCCTCGAGCGAGATCGGGAAGCGCCTGGGGATGCCCACGCAAAGTTACATCGCCCTCAGCGACGCCAAGCAGCTAGACTCTCAGGCTGGGCTAGAGGCGGGCATGGGCGCGCTGCTGGCCGGCCTCGCAGGGATCAACAGCGTTTCGGGGCCGGGAATGCTGGACTTTGAGAGCTGCCTGAGCCTGGAAAAGCTGGTGGTTGATAACGAGATTTGCCGCATGGTCCACCGCTTGCTCGAAGGCATCGAACCTCGCGAGGACTTCCCGGCGCTTCCCCTTTTCCGGGAGTTGAGACGCGAGAAGTCCCTTCTGATTGCCGACCATACGCGCCGCCATCTGCGCGAGGAGATTACGTTTCCGGGCCCGGTCATCGATCGCGGCAACCGCGGGCGATGGGTCGAGGGCGGACGTCTGAGCTTGCGGGACCGGGCAGCCCAGGAAGTGTCCCGGCTGCTGGAACAGTACACGCCCTCGCCTCTCCCTGAGGAAACCAAGCTGGAGTTGACACGCCTGATGGAAGGCGAAGCCCGGAGGTATGGGATGGATGCCTTGCCGACAGTTGAAAGCTAGGCTTTCTCGACGATTCTGGCGCCGGCGCTGCGCAACTCTTCCGCGGCGAGTTCCGGCCGGACCGAATTGTAATAGACCTCTTTCATGCTGTACGACTTCGCCTTGGGCTGGCTCGCCGGCAGTATCTCGAAGTGCCAGTGAGCATCCTCGGCCAAGGTCGACCAGTACTGCTTCCGGTCATATTTCGCCGCCACGTTGGGGGTAGTGTAGAGGACCAGGTGGTAAGACGGCGATACCGTCTCCAAGCGCTGCAGAATCGACTTCAGAAAGTGAGCTAGCCGCAGTTGGCGTTCCCAGGTCGTGACATCCTCTTCGAATGAACAATGGTGGTTCAGGGGCAGTATCCAAATCTCGTACGGCACGCGGGAAGCAAAGGGGCAATAGGCCACGAATTGGTCGTCCCACTCCACTGTCCGGACTTGGTGGGCAGTTTCCTGCGCGGAAATGTCACAAAGAATACACCGTTCCTTGAGCCCGTAGTACTGCTGGAACGATCGCAGTTTGTAGACTACCCGGCGGGGAATGAAAGGAGTGGCGGTAATCTGTGAATGGGGGTGGTCCAAGTCCTGTCCCGCCAAGACGCCTTGATTACGGGAAACGGTAACATACTTGAAACGCCGGTCTTTCTTGAGGTCTGTGATTCTGGAGACATAGGCGCGCAAGACCTGGGCAACCGCTTCGTCGCTCAGGTGCGAGAGCGAGGTATCGTGATTGGGCGATTCGATGACAATCTCGTGGGCGCCCAAGCCGCGCATCTTGTCATAAAGACCTTCCGCCCGGCGCTGGGCATCCCCTTCGATTCGGTAGAGGGGTCGCAGGTGAGGGATTACGCGGACTTGCCACAGGCCGTTGCCATTCCAATGCGAGTAGATGGTTTGCGGGGCAAGCGCTTCCTGGCCCGGGCACAGAGGGCAAGCGCCAAATCTGGGCCACGGGCCGTCACCATTTTCCTGGATTATCCAATTCTGCGTAATGGGATCCCGGCGCAGTTCCATGCGACCTCCAAAAGCAACCAATCGAAGCGAAAGGCAAACCGCTAAACTTGCCCTGCGACTCTTTCAAGACTATTCCTATCAAATTCAACCCACTGCCGGATATAGCTCTGCCGTACTGGTACGGTGGATATCCATGGACCCGTCGGCCGCAGAAATCATGGGGCAACTTCACGGTTGGCTCCTTGAAAAACGCAGGCGGGCGCACCGCTGGCTCATTCTTCGTAAACAGATAATCGCGAGTCCGGGAAATAACCACGCTATCTAAATCCGCTGTTCGTATTACGCGCCGCACACAATCTAATGTCAAGTACCTGAACTGTCAATAGACAACTACAGGTAAAGAGGCGGAAGTTTTCGAAGGGAAACCAGGAAGGGATTCGAATCGGCTACTCACTTATCGGGCTGGAAATCCAGAATTCTGCTTTGCACCTTAGCTCGCTGAAAGGCAGAGTTAGCGAGTGCCACGGTGATGTCGCGGTTAATGAAGAACACGGCACGCAGTCGAAACTCCGTGCCGAAACTCACTGGAAACCAGACGCCTTCGTCAAATCGCTTGTACTCCACGTTGAATCCGATTCCAGGCACGTCGGTGCCCAGCAAGGTCCTCACGAAGAACGGTATCCTGCGTGATAACTTGGTATACACCCTTATGGGCTCGAACTCCTCGGCGTCGATCATCGCTTCCCCTGCCCAGGTCAGTTCACTCTTGTCACGCGGACGAAACCTCACGCGGTACACTCTTCGACCTTTAACCGTATCCTCGCCCACCAAATCGAAGTGATACTGCTTCTGCTCCTCTGAGGTCAGCGGAAAGAGATCGCGGCCCAGGCCGTCTTTCGACTTGTCGTTGGAAAGGTCATCTCGGAAGCTTTGAACAAGACTACTATCCACCCACCCGTCCTGAGGCACAGGCTCACCTTGAAATGTCAGGTACTTCCCTTTGTGCCAGTAACGGCCTTCGATGTGTTTCAGTTCCTTCTTTGTTCCGTCCGGCGTGGGGGTGACCAGGTAATCCGCTGTTTCCTCGCGCGCCAGCTTGCCGTTGGTCCGCAAGGTTGCGACATGAATGCGCTGCTGGTAGACGTATTCAGCGCGTGCCTGTTCCGCCCGGTCCTGATTCGCGGCCACGCGAGCCATGATCTCGTCCACGGACGGCGACGGTTGGTCAGCGCTCGCAAGCGTCCCCAGCGAGGCCAGCAGCAGAACACATGACAGCCTGAACATCGAGAACCCCCCACTGGAATATACGCAACGAACCTCTCGCCGGGTGCAAGAAAATGGCAGGTGGGCGGGTCGGCAGATGGGCAGGCGGCGATGCGTAGAACGGGTAATCAGCGTCTACGTGTCCGGAGTTTGCGCACAGTGCCTTTCGCCCACTACCCACCTTTAATTCCCGACTGCCATCTGCCGATCTGCCGACCTGCTCATCTGCCAACCTGCCTACTCGCCCATCCCGAAAGTGGAAATCGGCCCCAGTAATCGGGCATAATAGTTCCCCGGCTGCAGTGACATGGCACTTTTTCTCGGAATCGATGGAGGGGGCAGCGGCACCCAAGCATTGCTAGGTGACGAAGAGGGGCGGATTCTTGCCAGAGCGGTCGCTGGGCCCTCGAACCCAACGAAAGTGGGGATTGAAAGGGCCAAGAAAGAGCTCTTGCGGGCCGCTCGTGGAGTCTTTCGGGAGGCGCCGAGCGCGGCGGAGCGCGGCAAGTTGACGACCCCGCGTGGAGTTCGGAGGCGCCGTCAGCCCTTGCTCGCCGCGGTCTGTGCTGGGGTGGCGGGCGTTGACCGTGCGGCTTTGAGCCGTCCGCTCCTGGCGTGGCTTCGCAGGGCCATTCCCGCGCGGCGCCATCTTCTGGTGGTGGACGCGGCGATTGGTTTGTATGCCGCGCTGGGAACAGGTACGGGAATGGTCGTCGAGTCAGGGACGGGTTCGATCGCCTACGCGCGTGATCGTCGGGGCAGAATCCTGCGCGCCGGTGGTTGGGGCTCGACGTTTGACGATCCGGGGTCAGGCCATGACTTGGGACGGCAGGCTATCATGGCAGCTCTGCGCGATTTTGACGGGCGCGGCGAGCACACCGTGCTGACCACGAGGGTCTGCCGGGCGCTAGGGCTTTCCGCCATCGACCAAATCGTGTTGAAGGCCCTTAACCCCCAGCAAGTGGCGGCATTGTTCCCGCTGGTTCTGGGTGCGGCCCGCGAAGGCGATCGAGTGGCGCGACGGCTTTGCGCTCACGCTGCATTTGAACTCGCTCAGATGGCGCTGGCTCTGGGACGGCGTCTGGGGCGGCGTCTGGGGCGGCACGGAATCGTGCCAGTGGTTTGTTTCGGCGGTGTCTTCCGCTCCAGCCCAACCCTGCGGCGTAGTTTTGCGCGCTTCGTGCATCAGCACATGCCCGCGGCGCGGGTGAGACTTCTGCAACGCGAACCTGTCGAGGGCGCTCTGGCCATGGCGCGCGAGTTGGGGGGCGCGCACCTCCGGTTTTGAGGTCTGCGGCTCTTAGCGCTGGTTGGGTTGATCGCGAAGCGCGGCCCACTCGCCCGGCCCGCACCGGCTGACGAAAACGCCGGCCGCGGCCCACCTCCTCCCCCAAGGCAGAGAGGGTCGCCCACAACACGATCCGCATCGAGGTGACTTATGTCTCAAATGATGAGAGAGATTCTGGAGCAGCCCCTGGCGCTCCAGCGTACCCTGGCCGCCGAGCGCGACCACGCCGTGGCATTCGCTGACTTCGCGCGTCAGCAGAATTTCCGGCTTATAGTTCTCGTGGCACGCGGGACATCCGACAATGCCGCGCTTTTCGGACGCTACTTGCTCGAGCTAACCACCGGGATCCCGGTCTCGATGAGCGCCGCATCGATACATACCCTTTATCGCGCACGCCTGGATTTTCGCCAGACTTTGGTGGTAGGGATCTCTCAATCGGGCGAAGGAACGGACATCAATCTGGTACTCAAGTCAGCGAAGCGCTTGGGCGCCTACACGCTGGGCATCACCAACGAGGCGCGCTCGACCATGGCCGGCTTGGTCGATGACGTGTTCCTCGTGCATGCGGGGAAGCAGCGCTCTGTGGCGGCCACCAAGACCTACACGGGACAACTGCTGATCCTCTACCTTTTGGCCTCGAGCTTAAGCTCTCAAATTGTCCTTAGCGACGTTTCCGAGATCCCGCACCGTGTCGAACTGGCCCTCAAGCTGCGTCCGGAAATCGAGCAGGTGGTCGAGCGCTACCGTTACATGCGCCGCTGCGTGGTGGTGGGGCGCGGCATCAATTTAGCCAACGCCTATGAGCTGGCTTTGAAACTGATGGAAACCTGCTACGTCGTGGCCGAAAGGTTCTCCTCCGCTGACTTCCTTCACGGGCCCATTGCGATGATTGAGAGGGACTTCCCGGCGCTGGTCTTTATGCCGCCCGGCAAGACTTTTCAAGAACTACTGAAACTGACCGCACATCTGCACGCCTTGAAAGCCGATACCCTGGTCTTTTCCGCCTCCAACGCGCGGATTCCGGGCGCCGGGCGTGTGATTCGCATTCCCGATCCCGTCCCGGAAATCTATACACCCATACCCTACATCGTTCCGGGGCAGATCTTTGCGGCCTTGCTGGCGGAAGTGAAGGGACTTAATCCCGACAAGCCGCGCGAGCTTCAAATTGTGACCCAGACTGTTTGAAGCACACCTGTCTGCTGTCATGCCAAGGCCCCGTTGTTTGGGCCGCACAAGCTCTGCGGTTCGTTCGTATCAGGATTGATCAGCGAGCTATCGGCAGTGGTCGGACTCGTATTCTGCCTCCCTCAAACACTGCCACGCAGCCTTGCTCGAGGTCGGCTTTGAGTTTTTCGACGTTCGCCATGAGCACTGCGACTTGGGCCGCGGGCCGCCGTTGAGTGGACCTTCTGAGCAGGATGACGGAGGGTTTCCTGTTCTCCCGCAAGGCGAGGAGCATGCCAAAGTCGGTATCTGCCGAAATCAGGATGCGATCCTCTTCTGCTGCGCGCTCGAGGATCGCGAGGTCATCGTCCGCCGCCATGCCATAATCTCGGACGTGAGCCGCATCATGCCCGGCTTCGCGCAGACCTTCCGCCAGCAGGGGAGATAACGCATTGTCGACCAGGAATCTCAAGGGCCGGAAACCAGTGGGATTTCGCGTTCCCGCACCGCTTCCGCAGCATAGCGCAGGGCCTCAGAGACGTCTTCGGCCTCAAGATCGGGGTAGGCTCTTAGTATCTCGTCAACGCTCATCCCGTCTGCGACCATTCCAACCACGGTCGCGACCGGAATGCGTAGTCCGCGGACACATGGTACGCCGCCCATCTGCTCCGGTTTCACAGTTATTCGCTGGAACGCCATATCGCACCGCCCCCAACTATATTATCAGATTCGTTGCGGGCTCATCCCACTTCGTAGCGGGCGCACGGAGCACCAGTATGCATAGTCATCAGTATGACGGTTTCAGCGTATCTATGCGACAACGCGGCTCACCAATTCGTAATGGACCCGTCGGGCCGATGGAACATGGGGATCGGTCGTGAGCGCTCGGTAATCTCGGCCGCGAGTTGCAGCGGCTTGGTATCCAAGGTCACGCCGAGTCCCGGACGGCGGTTGGGCCACAGCTTGCCGTTGCGGAAGTCGTAGCATTCCGGCAAGTGCGGGTAAGAAGCTTTCCCCTCGCCCGTCATTTCCATCAGTACCGGCCCCGAGAAAACCCCGCAGGCATGGACCAATGCGGCTTCCGACACCGGGCCGGTGAAGTGCGGTATCAGGCCCACGTAATGTGTCTCGCAGAGGGCGAGGATCTTCATGTACTCGGTGATGCCGCCTACATTCGGCAAGGTGACTCGGGCATAGTCGATAAGCTGCTGCTCAATTAACGGGTTAACGTCCCATCGGCTGCCGAACTGTTCGCCGACCGCAATGGGGACTTTAACATGGGCGCGCAGCTCCTTGTAAACGTCAGGATTCTCAGACCGGATCAGATCCTCGGCGAAGTAAGGCTCGAGCGGCTCAATCAGGGTGCTGAGCCGCACGGCATCGGGGAAGTCGAGGCGGGTGTGGTAATCGAGCGCCCAATCGCCATCTTTACCCACGCCCTCGCGGATCTCGACGCAGTCCTCATAGGTCTTGCCGACCATCTGATGGGAGTTGAAGGGTTGGCCGTCCGGCGGGTCTGCGGTGGCATAACGAAAGGCGCGGAAGCCTGCCTCGAGACAGGCGCGCGCGGTCTCCTTCAGGCTTCCGTGGCTCGGGAAACCCGTGGAATAACACTCCACGTGGTCACGCGCCAGGCCACCAAGAAGCTCGTACACGGGCACGCCCAGCGCTTTACCTTTGAGGTCCCAGAGAGCAAGGTCAATCGCGCCGAGGGCGTCTAGTTTTTCGCGCCCGGCGGGATAAAAGTAGCCACGGAACATCATCTGCCACAGATGATCGATGCGGAATGGGTCTTCGCCGATAATCATGGCGGCACACTGTGAGGCGGTCTCACGGGAACCGCCCTCGCCGATGCCCGTAATGCCCTGCTCTGTCTCGACGGTTACGATGTTGAAGCTCTGGTTAAAATGCTCAGGAGACTTCGGATTGTGGTAGAAACGAACGCGAGTAATCTTCAGGGGAGAAGACGGGGCAAGGGCATTCACCCTTGGCGGCATCGCAAGAGCTGCCGCTCCTCCCAAACCGGCCGATTGCAGAAAATGACGCCGTTGCATAGGACCTCCTTTTGGGGGAGTATAACGCAGTTAGCTGATGAGGTGTGCCCTGATGCCGATTTCTCCAAGGATTAGCACCCGCTCAGGGTTGAGCGGATCTCGGTATTCGTTGTGGCTGATGCCCAAAGGAGAGGTTCGCCGCCGGTTGGCGGAAGCTATCCTGGATTTGAGCGGGAAGTTTTCCACGCCAGCCTTTGAGCCTCACGTGACTCTGGCTGGCAGTATCGTTGGTCCGGCGCGGGAGGTTGAATCGAAGATAAAGGACCTGGCCAGGAGAATCCCACCTTTTACGGTTCGCCTGACCACGGTCGAAGGGCTGGAAGAGTATTTCCGCTGCCTCTTCGTGAGAGTGGCCCAAACTCATCCCATCATGTCTGCAAATAAGGCGGCCCGGGGGATTTTCCGCCTCCCGAAGCAGCCCGCCTTCATGCCGCACCTCAGCTTGCTTTACGGCAGTTTGCTGTCCAAAGAGAAAGAAAGGATCATAATTTCCCTGGGTCGCCAGTTCGAACTCGAGTTCAAGGCATCAACTCTTCACCTCTATCTCATCAAGCGCGAGCCCGAAGCCTGGCGTCGCGTGGCGAGCCACGGCCTGGGTCTGTAAATCGCCCGTTTACGAACTTGTCGGGCTGGGTGCGGATTCTTCCGGCGCGGCGTCCTGCACCGGTTGCGTCGAGCGGATAGTGAGCCAGTCGGCATGGGCTCTATCCCAATCCTGGATGACCAAGCCCTGCGCCTCGAAGAGCGCGCGGATTTGAGGCCGTCCCCAGCCTACGATCTCTTCCAGGATGGGAACCAACACGCTTAGAGCGTCGGCGCTAAGCACGGTCCGCTTGGCGATCTGGGTGATGCTTCGCGCCTGCGAAACCGCCACCGTGAAGCCCTCGCGCTGATTCAAATGCAACATCACGTGAATGTCAGAGCTGCCGTCGCCAATGTAAACGATCCGATGCGAACCGATGCGAAGCGCTGCCTGGAGGTCGTCCAGCACGGCCACTTTGCCATAACCGGCATTCACTCGAATGAGCCCGGCGATTCCTCCCGCGTCATCGTACTCCAGCAACGTGCCGTGATGTGGTCCGGTGCGACGATGCCCTCGAGCGCCGATTCCACAATCTCCTGTGGAGCAGCGGAGATCACGTGAAACTCGAACCGGTAACCATCGACTGCACCAGCCAGCATTTCGTGCAGAAGCTTGATGTTCTTCTTCAGCCTGATCTTCTTCCCTGCTTTTCCGAAATGTTCCTTCCGTACTCGAACCCGAAATTCACGATCGTGGAGCAGCAGGTAAGCTAATTCTCCGCCTTGCTGCACCAGGTTTTGCGCCGAGAGGATTGTCGTCTTACGCTCGAACTCTCTAACGGAGATTCCCACCAGTTCGCTCAAAACCGCGCCGGAGTCGTGGAAACTGAGCGTTTGGTCGAAATCGCTCGCCACCAGGTACTGCTTAGCAATCTGCGTTGTCCCTTGCATAGACATCTCCTCCTCAAGCCTGTAACCCCAAACTCGCCTGTTTAATCGAGTTCCTTGGTCAGCTTAGTTTACGCGCTCATTGTTACAGTAGAGTTTCTCGCCCATCGCGTGTCCAGGCACGCCAAGCCAAGGCGGAAGAACACAGGCAGGTGAATTCTCGAATGTGTTTCGACTGTTGCATCTCACAGATTATCGTAGTCCATCGGCGCCGCTTTCATCCAATTCATTATATTAATACTCCCCATAACTGCGGGCGGTCTGCCGCCAAACTGCCGCGCGGTGGAATGTGTTCTCCGGCGGGTGGAAGGAAACCGGAACCATCTGCTGCTTTTTTTCGTTCAGGGCAGCTTTGGTTCGAAGCTGCCCGGCGCTCGAGCGGCGGACTATTTTCCGGTGGGATTGAAAGAAGCCAGGACGGTAGCGAAAACCTTCTTGTACTTCTCGTACTTGTCCTCGACGCTCCAAGCAGTGGCGATAAAGACGATGTCGCCGCGGCGGAAAGCCATCACACGATTCAGAACCGGGCCCAGGGAGTCGTCGGTGGTCTTCATCAGGACGTCTTCCACTTTGCGCTCTGGCAGGTCCAGTTGTTGCCGCGCGGCGACGGTGCCGTTGGCGCTCTTCGCGTACACGTCCACAACTGCGCTGACCGGCTTGTCGCCCGGCACGCGCATATACTGGACGTTGACCCCAAGGTCGTCCGCGCCGTTGGGATAAAACTCGATCATGGGAACCGGGCTCTCCGTATCGTGGCTGAGCTGCCCGGGGTCATAGTCGCTCAGATGCGACTCCCAGCCGGTCGGAACGAGAATGTCCAAGCTGAACTTGGGATCGCCGAAAGGCGTGAACTGGTGGCTGCCAAAGCCCTTCGCCAATTCCTCCGCGGAAAAAAGCGAACCGGTGGGAAGCTGGTCCTGGGCTGGCTGCTGAGGGAAGCCGAAAGCGATCGAGTAAACGAAAACAACTGGCGAGATAAGGGTGAGATTGAGCAATTTGGATTTCATGAAATCACTCCTTGCATTCGACAGAATCCTATCACAAAGTCCGGTCAAGACGAACACCCGAGCAAACTGAAACACGTGCACAGGCGGGAAAGAAACGGAAACGTGTCATCCTGAGCGAAGCGAAGGATCTCTGCAGTTCAAGTCGAGCGTTAAGAAAGCGTAACTGCAGGGATCCTTCGCTTCGCTCAGGATGACACCTCCGGCGGTTTCACACCTTCCGGCATCTCTGTGGCGAGCTTCTTCTCGCATCCGGTCACGCGACTCGGAGTCGTTCCACCTCTTGCTCGTCCAAGTCGATTCCCAATCCGGGAGCGTCCGGGATCTGGAGATAGCCGTCCTGGGCATGCAATCTCTGGCGCGTAATCTTGTCGCGCAGAGTGGTTTCCTCCTCCGCAACAAACTCCACAATCAAAGCGTTCGGAATCGAATTCAAGAAATGCAGCGCCGCCGTGACGTTGATATAGGTCGTGAAGCCATGATTGGCCACCACCAGCCCCCGATCATAAGCCAAGCTGGCGATCTTGAGCGCTTCCGTAAATCCTCCGCAGCGCGTCAGGTCCACTTGCACCACATCGATCTTTCCCTTGTCCATCAGCTCCAGGAACGACAGGCGGTTACTCTCTTCCTCACCGGCGGCGATTCGAATCGAAGTGGCGCGGGAGAGCTTCGCGTAACCCTCGTAATCATCAGCGCGAAGCGGCTCCTCCAGCCAAAAAATGTTGAACTCCTCGAAGGCGCGGGCTCTTTGCAATGCCGTCTTGGAATCCCAGACAAGACCGGCGTCGATCAACAAATCGGGGCCGTCTCCCAACCCCTTGCGTCCTTGCCTCACCAGGTCCACATCGGTCTTGGCGTCGCTGCCCATGGGGTCCCATCCGAACTTCACGGCCTGGAAGCCCCGGTCGCGAAACCGACGTGCCAGGTCGTGCGTGGCTTGGGGCGTGGCGCCGAAGAGGGAACTGGCGTAACAGCGCAGCTTTTTGTGGAAGCCGCCGCCCAGCAATTTCCACACCGGCAACCCTAAGGCCTTACCCTTGATATCCCAAAGCGCCATGTCGATGCCGCTCATGGCATGAATGCCCACACCTCTTCTGCCCGCATAGATGTTGGCGCGGTACATCTTGTGCCACAGGTACTCCGTCTCCAATGGGTCTTCGCCTATGACGACTTCCCTTAGCCCGGTCGCAGTGGTGTGGCTGAAAGGGCCTTCAATGGCTCCCTTAACGGCCATCGGGGATGAATCGACCTCTCCGATACCGGTGATCCCAGCGTCCGTGGTCACCTTGACGATAAGCGCGTCCTGGCCGCTGTCGCATTGCGTCTTCACCTCCGGTTGGCGAAGGTAGATAGCCTCTACACCTGTTATTTTCATGATCGCAACCCTCGGAAGGCATTGAAATTGGACTGCATGTTTACAAGATAACCCAGATTGACGTACAGTGTCGCGTTGGTTTTCCGACGACGATAGTCCCTGAAAGGATCTCTTATGAATTCCCTATCGAGACGTGAAATGCTGGCTTCCTTGCTGGTAGTCCCTGCTGCACTCCGTGCCGACGACGAGTGGACGCCGCTCTTTGACGGCCACACCCTGCACGGATGGAAGGCCGGTGAGAACAAACACTCCTTCCGGGTGGCGGACGGGCAGATCGCCGCCGGCGGAGTGCGCTCACATCTCTTTTATAACGGGCGGATTCGTAATGCGAGCTTTAAGAACTTCGAGCTCAAGGCGGAGTTCATGCCTTCCGCGGGAGCGGAGTCCGGCATCTACTTCCACACCGCGTTCCAGGCCAACGGGTGGCCGGAGAAGGGGCTCAAGGTCCAGATTAACAATACCTACACGGGCGGCGGTGATCACCACGAGCGCAATAAAACCGGCTCTCTTTATGGCGTGCGCAACATTTATAAGGCTTCGGCGAAAGACAATGAATGGTCTGAGTTGCACATCCTGGTCCGTGGCAAGCGGGTACAAGTTCAGTTGAACGGAGCGCCGCTGGTGGATTATCTGGAGCCAAATCCACCTGTGGTGGATGTCGAGCATCCTGGCCGAGTTCTGGGTAGCGGCAGCTTCGCCCTCGAATGCCACGGTCCGGACTCGAAGGTTCTGTTTCGCAACATCCGTGTTAAGCCCCTGCCGGACAACCTTGTCGCAGACATGGCTGATCCGCCTGAAATGGACGCCATCTATCGCGACCTGCTGTGGCTGCAAAGCCGGAACATCCCTGCCCTGGATTGCCACATTCATCTAAAGGGAGGGCTGACGCTCGAAGAGGCGCTCGCGAACTCGCGCCGAGTCGGCATCCAATATGGAATCGCCATCAACGGCGGACTCGGTTTTCCCACCACCAATGACGCGGCCGCTGAGGAATATCTCAAGAGCATGCAGGGCCAACCCTGCTTTGTCGCGTTACAGGGGGAGGGCCGCGAATGGGTAACGCTGTTCTCAAGGGAAACGGTGGCTAAATTCGATTACATATTTACCGACGCCATGACCTGGAGCGACGACAGCGGCAAGCGCATGCGCCTTTGGATCAAGGAGGAAGTTGGAGAGATCGCAGACAAGCAACGGTTCATGGATATGCTGGTCAAGCGCGCGGTTGGAATCCTCGATCACGAGCCGATTGACATTCACGCCAATCCCACCTTTCTGCCGGACGTTATCGCGGCCGAGTACGATCAACTGTGGATTCCCGAGCGCATGCAGAAGCTGATCGAGGCCGCCAAAAGGAACGACATCGCCATCGAAATCAGCAACCGCTACCGGCTGCCCAGCCCGGCGTTTATCAAATTGGCCAAGCAGGCAGGCGTTAAGTTTTCGTTTGGCACCAATAACGGTGACAAGAACCTGGGCCGTGACGAGTACGGTATCGAAATGGTGAAGGAGTGCGGGCTGACCTGGCAGGACATGTTTCTTCCCAAACCTGACGGCGAAAAGGCGGCGCAACGGAAAGGAATGTCGTAAAGGCAGTGACGAGTGACAAGTGAGGAGTGACGAGCAAGAAACTCGCGCGAAGTAACCGCAGAGGCCGCGCTTGCCGCTCACTCCTCGCGTCCTGATTCTTATTTCTCACCTGTACTCGTCACTCGTCACTTGTCACTCGTCACTTTTTTCGGTGGTTCCCATAGTTCGATGCGGTTGCCTTCCGGATCCATGATCCAGGCGAAGCGGCCATAATCATAGTCCTCGCGATGAGGATCCACCTCGACGCCTTCGTCTCGAAGCGTCGCTAGCAACCCATCCAAATCCTCCACAATGAAGTTCATCATGAAGCTGGATCGGCTGGGATTGAAATACTCCGTGTCCTTCCGGAAGATCGCCCAGACCGTCATGCCGGATTTCTGGGGTTCATCGGCGTGCCGCCAGTTGAAAGCGACAGCTTCCTGGCCCTGTCGCTGCAGGCCAAGATGCTTCTCGTACCAGCCGTAGAGTCTCTCGGGATCGTCCGCCTTGAAGAACATCCCTCCCAGTCCGGTGACTCGCTTCATGATCGCGCTCCTTTAACGGAAGTGGGGGTGAGCAGGCCGAGGGTTGGCCTGTTGAGAAGTCATACGCTAGAAGCGTAGTCAGGTTGGCGGGTTTTGTCAAGCAAAGAGTTTTGCCGCGGCTCACCCTACGCTCGCGGAGGGCGCGGCTGAAAGCTTCTACGAGATGCGGCTCTTGGCGTGTCAGCGTGCGGCGGTCAGAGGCGCCCGGCCTGGTCAGCATAGGGGCTCATGGTCTCACGCGCGAGGGAGTTCGGCCGGGCCTCGCAGGAACGGATTGGCCACAATCACTGCGTCCGTGTCAAGCGGTTGACGGGGGCATTTCTCTTTCGGCCGTGCAGCTAGGGCACGCCTTCTCTTCGCATCTGCGGTTCTTCCGCCAAGTCCCAACTCCAAAGCCGCAGACCTTAAACGGCAGGCCTGTGCTCGCCGGTCCACATCGTGCCTGATGCTATACTGGGGAGGTTATTGCCAAGGTGGCGAATCGCGTCGGCAGAATCGAGGCACAGAGATGAGCGAGCGTGTTGCGGGAAAGATAGCTGTTGTCACGGGCGCGGCGTCGGGCATGGGGCGCGCCGGGGCCACGCTTCTGGCTGCGGAAGGCGCCAAAGTCGTGGTGGCGGATATCAATGAGGCGGGCGGGACACGAGTCACGCAAGCGATTCGAGACGCAGGCGGGGAGGCAGCCTTCGTTCCCCTGGACGTGCGGAGCCTGGAAAGCGTCAAAGCCATGGTGCAAACAACGCTTTCCCACTATGGCCGGATCGACGTGCTCTACCACAACGCCGTGGATGTGCGTTTTGTTAACGAAGAGGATCGACGCCTGACCGAACTTCCCGAAGAGACCTGGGAGCGGATGCTCGATCTTATCTTGACGGGCACGTTTCGATGCTGTAAGTACGTTGGCCGGCAGATGATTGCGCAACATTCCGGCTCGATCATCCTCTCTGCCACGGATGACGCTCTCATCGGATGCGCCGGCCTCGACGCGTATACGGCCGCCAAAGGCGGTGTGATCTCGCTGACACGTTCCTTCGCCGCGGGCATGGGAAAGGAAGGCGTGCGGGTTAACGCGATTTGCCCCAGTTTCGTCTCCACCGAATCGCAACTCGCCTGGATGAAGACCGATCAGGCTAAAACCGCCATGGCGGCGCTGCATCTTTTGCCGGTGGCCACACCCGAGCAGATCGCGCCCTTCGTGGTCTACTTGGCCAGCGATGAGTCGTGTGTTGTCACCGGCGGGGTCTTTCCGATCGACAGCGGGTACATGGCCTTCAAAGCCAACCTCGACGTCATGGGCACGATGAACCTCCCGTCGTAACGCCGACGTGTTTTTCAGCTAAGCGGCTTCTAGCCCTGCCGCCTGCCAACGAGCCGTAGGGCTTGAAAAGCGGGGCTGCGCCACCGGCAGTCGGACATGAAGTGTTAAGGTCGCCATGGCATTTCCCTGCGCTGTAGTGTTAAAATGGCGAAATCTCACGGGGTCAAAGTTGAAAATCCGGTTGAGTCCCACGTTGTGGGCGGGGAAGGCGTAATGATGTGGAATCATAAACGAACTCCGGTGATCGCCCTGCTTTGGTGTGTCGTCGGCGCTTGGCCGTATCTGCACCCGGCAGCGCTCTGGGCGCAGACGCCGGATGAAGTAGATAAGCATACAGCAAGTCTTCCGCCCGATCAGCGCGCCTACGAACGATTCCGCTTTTGGGTAACCCAACTCCCACCGGAACAGCAGCGCGATCCCAATTTGATGACGCGCTATCGCGCCTACCTCAAGTCACGAGGCCGCTCCGATGCCGAAGCCGATGAAGAAGTCAAGCTGGTGAATGAGCGGGGCTCGCGGTCTGAAATCGAGCGCTGGAACCGTATCCTCACCGCGGAGAAACCACACTTTAACACCAAGCCCAACGCTTTCCTGGTCGAAATCGCCGGTACCCGCAAGCCAGGAACGGCGCTCGATGTCGGCATGGGACAGGGTCGCAACAGCATCTGGCTTGCGCAGCAGGGATGGGACGTTACGGGGTTTGATCCCGCTGAAAAGGCGGTCGCACTGGCGCTGGAAAACGCCCGAAAAGCCGGAGTGCACATCAAGACTGAGGTCAAGGGGATGGAAGACTTCGATTTTGGCGACAGCCGCTGGGATATGATCGTCCTCAGTTATGTGGGAGCGCGTGAGATGCCCGACGTAATTCAGCGCGCGCTCAAGCCGGGCGGAGTTGTCGTCGTCGAGGCCTTCCACCGCGATGCCACCAAGGGCAGTTCGATTGGCGGGGCAGTGGTTTTCGACACCGGCGAGCTGCCGGCACTCTTCCCCCACTTGCGTGTCGTACGCTACGAAGAACCCCTAGCCACCGCGGACTTCGGACTGGACCAAGTGCGCTTGGTGAGATATTGCGGCGAACGTCCGGAATGAGCACTTGCCCGGGTCTAGCGCGCCTGTTGTTGAACCTGGGCTTGCCAGTTCGAAGGGACCGGCGTCCATTGGCGGGTGAACTCGTCGCTGAGGGTCAACGCGACGAGGATGGCGAACCAGATGAAGGCGGCGAGCAGGACCATCCGCATGAGGCCGGAACTCCAGCGCAGGTGCATGAAGAAGAGAACCACCAGCGAGGCTTTGCAGACTGCGATGGCCAGGGCCGCGAGGGTATTCCATTTGCCGAGGTCGATGAATGCCACGCCTGTGGTGAGGGCGGTCAACCCGATCAGCCCGGCGAACACCAGGAAATAGAGCTTTTTGTGTACGACGTGGCCCACCATCAGTAGCGTCCCCCGATCAAGTACAATAACGGGTAGAGAAAAATCCAGACGATATCTACGAAATGCCAATAGAGGCCTGAGACCTCGACCGGGTTGTAGCGCTGCGGCGAAAATCTCCCGCGTCCCGCCATAATAATAAGCGTAGTGAGGATCCCCACTCCGATCAACATGTGCAGGGCGTGAATTCCGGTCAAGAAGAAATAGAAGCAGAAGAACAGCTCGAGGTGTCGCCAATCCGGCCCGTGGAAGGTCCAATTCACGCCAGGGGCAAACCCTTCCAAGTAATCGTGCCTCCACTCCAGGCCGAGCTTAATGCCGATGAAGGCCAGGCCCAAGAGTAAGGTAAGCACCAGGAAAGTAACCAGGAGTTTCTTCTTTCCCAATTGGGCGGCGCGCACGCCCAGGGCCATGGTCAAACTGCTGCACAGCAACACGGCAGTATTGGCGGCCCCAATCTTGACGTTGAGCAGCCGGCTCCCGGCCTCGAAGGCTGACAGATAGAAGTTCCGGTAAATGATATAGGCGGTGAACAAGCCGCCGAAGAACATGACCTCCGTAGCCAGGAATACCCACATGCCAAAGCTCGAAGATTCGTGTTGCTGCTCGAGGTCGTCGAATTGTTCCGCCAGCGCGGCGCTGCTATGCAACTTGAGTCTCCTCCGTTCCGTACGCGTACGCTTCTTCCGTCACCTTGGGGGTTTCCTCGAAGTTCTCGGTGGGAGGCGG
>Ga0187876_1001584_pt1 | contig 18881 bp, 10 predicted proteins | sample June2016WEW_17_4_FD_133000 | JGI IMG/M metagenome (GOLD analysis project Ga0187876, IMG submission 133000) | Peatland microbial communities from SPRUCE experiment site at the Marcell Experimental Forest, Minnesota, USA - June2016WEW_17_40 | ecosystem: Environmental > Terrestrial > Soil >...
ATTGGAGAGCGGATCCGCATGCCCTTGTTTGCGCCAGCGATATTACTTCTGGCGATGTTGGGATTCGCTGTTCGGACGTGGGAACGGAATCCCGACTGGATGAACAACCTTACGCTGGCGGAGTCTGAAGTTCGCGCGGCCCCGCGAAGTTTCAAGGCCCATATGATGCTGTCGCGCGCGCTGTATGAGGGGGAACCGGAACACTCCAACCTCGACCGGGTGATCGAGGAGGGAGAACGCGCAGTCGCGCTGCTCGACCCGCTACCGGATTCGCGAAATACATGGCTGGCCTACCGTGAACTCGCGGGCTATTATCTCGTGAAAGGCGATGGTTCGCGTCCCGTTGGACCGGGAAGTAAGCTTGCGTGGCAGAGGGCGACACAACTCCTGAGCCGCGCAATCTCTATCCTCGAAGTCTCACTACAAGCGCCCGCGGGCCAAGGCGAGGTCGTGGTGCCGCTCGGTTTGGCCGAGGCTTATCGCACCCTCTCGGGCGCGTGGCTGCGGGTTTCGGATACAAAAAAGGCGTACGAGGCCGCAGTTCGAGCGCGCGACCTTAATCCAGTGTCCCCCGACAGCTACCGCAGCATTAGCGATGCGCTTCGCCTCTCGGGCCGCGACGACGAAGCGATAGCCGCGTTGATGGAAGGCGAGATGTTAACAAGCGATCCGAGTCTGGCCCCGGAGATTGTGCTTATTTACCGAACCCGGGGCGATGCCGGTTGTACCCTGACTCAGGAGCCCGGCGGACCGGAGCCGAATCCCGCCTGCCCGATCGTCCACAAGAGCATCTGCGCGGCCGTAGCCGGAGCGATGCAGGTGCAGGTTCGACTGCACCGCGAGGTAGAGGCGAGGTTGATGATGAACCGAGCTACGGAGAGGTACGGGTGCGCTTTTGATTCGCCGGAAAAAACCTTAGCGGCGCCGTAGAGAATTCTGATCGAGACAAGTACGGTCCCGCGGCTCTCAGAGTCCTAAACGGCGCCAATGCTCGCGCTTGAACGCCTTACCGGTTGAGTGCCGGAGTAGCCGCCTGGTCGAACACTTCAGGCCAGGCGAACGTCATGACAACGTTCCTCGCGCCGTTGGGAACGATCAGTTCCTTGTGGAACGGATCCAGCGTGAGTTGTCCGCCCAATCCGACTCCCGCGATCTGCTGAACCGGGACCTTCCAGTGCGGAGCCACGTTCCCTCTGTCATTTACGCTAAAGGCACAAATGGATCCCCGGTCGCAACCGACCACGATCCAGCCCTTTTCCGTGATCCTCACCGAACCGCCGTTCGCGCCGCCGCCAAGCAACGTTTCCGGCCCTTTGATCTCAAACAAGGGCTTCGCGTTTCCACTGGCGGTGCGATCGTAGACCAGCATGCTGCCCCCGGTGCTCACAATCAAAAGGTTCCGAACCGGATCGACTACCATGTGCGGGAAACCTTGTCCTTTGGCGGTCGGGAAGTTAAGTCCCGTGTCGGGACCGCCGAGAACGCGTTTCGGTGGGACGTCTCCGTTTGCCAGGCGGTCGAAGACCAGAATTACGCCTTTGCCCGCTCCGCCGCTGGTAGCAACGCCGATGTAAATCTCGCCATTGACGGGATCCATCGCCATCTTATCGTTGCCATCATAGGCGGTGCCCTGGATCTGAGTGTGAGGGCCCATGATCACCCGAACGGGCGGCTCTTCTCCCGCGGCGCCTCCCCGGAATGTGAGGATCCCACCGTTCAGCGGAGTGTTCACGACCAGTTCATCGTGGAACCGATCGTACTCGAGCGCGTGCATTGTCCGGCTGATCAAAGTCTTCTGACCTTCCAGCGCGCTGACCGGGGCGGTGTTCTCTGTTGCCAGTCTGGGGAAAGATGCGATTTGGGGAGTGTTAACGCAGTTCGGGACAAGATACAAATCGCGTTTGCTGTCAAACGCCACGGCCTGAGGCTTGCCGAATTTCACCGATCTCCTGCCCAGGGGCGCGCTTCGGATGGTTCGGATGGGCGCCGCGTCCCCATTCGCAGTCAGCGCAAAAGCGGAGGCTGAAGAGTTCCCCATATTGGAAACCCAGATTTCCCGGTTCTTCGGATCATAAGCGATACCGGCCGGATGACTCAGGCCGGTCTTTGGACCCTGGATAATCTGCGTGGGCGCTACATCCCCTTCGTCCGTGCCTTTGAAAATCAGAATATTATTACCTACGTCGTTGGCCACCCAAAGATTGCCCGTATCCGGGTCAAGCACGATTCCGCCGGGCCAATCGAGGAGTGTTTTAGGACCCTGGATGATGCGCATCGGAGCCGTGTCACCGCTCGCATCCAGCGGGTATACGTTAATGGAGGGTGGGTAGATCTTGCCTGAGCCGGCGACATTGGGGTCGCTGGAATTGCCCCAGGAACCGACGAACATCAGCTTTCTTTTAAAGTCGAGGGCGATGCCGTGCGTGTCGTGGAGATACGTGTGCGGACCTTCCAGAGACCGGATCGGCTTATCGGTCCCGGCCGCATCCTTGTTGAACACGTAAACCTTGGGAGGGTGCTGCAGGGTGACGTAAAGCTCGTTCTTGTCTTCGTCGAGGCCAGTCGCGAAAAGCCGGTGGGGCGTCTTCAGGATTCGGGGAGTGATATTTCCGGATTGACCGCCAGGGAATACGATCACGTTGTCTTCGGTGTCCAACGCCACCGAGTAAATATCGCCCGTCTTCGGATCGACGGTAAGGCCGGCGTTGTATTCCAAATGGGTGCCAGGACCCTGAATCACGCGCTTCGGCGTTGTCGATTCAGAATTCGTGGGAGTGTTATCCGTCCGGTTGAAAATTTTAAGACCAAAGAGATTCGTGTCCTGCAGGACGATTTCATCGCGTACGGGATCGACCGCGATGGAACTATAAATAGGGTACGTATCCTTGATAGTGCGCAACGGCGGACGGGTCACATCCACTGTGTCCGAGGCGTGCACTGTTGCCGGCTCGAATTCCGCAAACAGGTTTTCATTTGAATTTGCCTCGGGCATGGTGCACGAATCGACCACGTCAGGAAGCGCCTCCACCTTGACAAGGCGGGCCGAGCCCTGGCTCGTCCGATGAGCAACGATTCGGTGGGCTGTTGAAAAACAAAAGACACCTATCGCGACTCCGGCTACGGCAAACATTAACCTGCTGCGTTTCTTACCTATGCGCATCCAAACCCTCTTTTCCGCTCGCGGGCACGATCAAACGAACGAACCCAAAATCAGTTCCACTAATTTGTTACGAGGCCGCGCCTATCCGGGCCACCGCATCCTATTCTCTTCCCGGGATATCCCGGTGTCAATCGGGCGCCGCGACAACCTGGTACAAACGAGATTATAGAGGCTTTGCCAGTTCTCAGCTTATTTTCTTTGATGTGTAAAAACTTGTTTATTTTCTGTTGTTTGTCGCACGGCCCTGGGTCAGAGCGAAGGTAACATTTCCCTGGCCTTTTCGGATTCCGGAGCCGTAGGATCGGTCTGAATCATTGTTTGCAGGATTTTCCGGGCCTTCTGTTTGTCTTTCTTTTCCCCGAGGGCATATGCACGCGCCAGATTCAGTGTCCACTCCCCTTTCCTTGGACTATTGGGAAATTTCCTGAGGCAGTCTTCAAACAATTCAGCTGCGAGCTTTCCGTCCTTTACCTCGAGGAAGTTCATTCCAATGGCGTTGAAAATCGTCTCACGCCTCTCCGGGTCCGACCGGGCAGCCGGTTCCCGCACGGCCCTCGCATAATAGTCGCTGCTGGCGCGGAAAAACCCCGCCTCCCGCAGTTGCTTGCCCATCGCATCGAGGGCGTCGAAATCATTCTTATCCCGCGCCAGAATCCGGTTGAGGCGGTTGAAGTCGGTCACGTCACCGGGAAGCGCGGTTACCAGCGCCAGCAACGGCGCGGCGCCCACATACCCCTGGTATCGAAACAACTCTTTGCCGTAGGAGTCCGCGAACAGGATCGTGGGTAGCGCATCGACGTTGTATTTGTGTGCCAACGCGATTTCCCTGTCGTAATCGATCTTCACGGGGAGAAACTTCTGGGCCGCTTGCCGGAATTCGGCAGTCGAATACACTTCCTGTTCCATCGCTTTGCACGGATTGCACCAGGCGGCCCAAAAGTCGATTATCATCGGACGATTCGCCGGAATCGCGCGGGCGCTCGCCTCTTCGACAGTCGAATACCAGTGGACAGCCTCTTCCGCGCGCGCTCCGGTCACGGTGCAAACCGCGATTGCAAAACTCAAGAGCACAAAGGATGCTGTCTCTCGCCACCGCCCAATCAGGGAACCCGTGTTCCGCAGGAGGCGCACAAAGATCCGAAACTTTGCTGCTTCGAGTGGCGGCACCTTTTCGCGGTTACTCCTTGCCGGAAACAGCGTGTTAGAACTCAAAACGAATTCCAAGCTGCGCCTGGAACGGACTGCCGGGGCTATTCGAAAGAATATAATTCCCCTGGCTGTCCCTAAGTTTGTCAAAAGCGGCAGCCGGCGGAAGCTGAACCAGGGCGCCGTTTTGAAACACGGTGCCGGCATTACCATAGCTCAAGGCCGGGCCCGCCAGAAGAACGTTGCCGAAGTTGAACAGGTTAAACATCTCTGCACTTGCGATGATGCTGCCCCGATCTTTCGGAAGTCGAAAATGCCGTTCCACGCGGATATCGACGTCATAGAATGCCTCGTTTCTGTAGTAATCCCGCGGAATGATGCGGCCATTGAGCATGGGCCGGTCCGTGTTCTGTCCGTCCTGGTTCAGGTCTTGCCCAACGATGGCGTTGAATGGCTTGCCGGATCGAAATTGCTCGGTACTCGACAATTCCAGGCCAAAAGGCAGAAAGAATATGTTCGTTGCCGCGAACATATGGCGCATATCAATCTGATTCCAGTAGTATTCGTTGTTCAGATTGGCGGCGCTGTCGTAGGAGATGTTGTTGACCGGGCGCTCGTTATCCGCGGCCGACAGGTTGTAGCCGAGCGTGTAGTTTGCGGTCAACGTGTAATGGCGCCGCTGGACGTTTAACGAAGTCGTGACCGCCCGGTACAAACTGCGGGCCGAGGAGTCCGATTCCACGACGAACTTGAACTCAGGCGCCAGCGGACGGGTTCCCGAATAGATCAGACGGCCGGTGGCATCCGGGACAGGCGCAGGCAGATTGACATCCAATTCACGCGGGATGTACACGGTGTTGATGTAGGAAAGATCAACCCCAAGTGTGACCCCCTGCGCGAGTTGCTCGTCGAATCCCCCTTTCCATTGGATGGCCCTTGGGTTTTTGAAGTTCGAACTCATGTAATAAGCGCTCGCCCCCACATTGGGGTTTTGAATGAACTGTTGATACTGCTGCGCAGTCAGCACCGGAAGATTGTTGAGAGGCGCCTGCGCCAAATTGATGCCTGCGGACGCGAAGGCGCTCGAAATCAGCGCGGGGTTGGTAGAGGCCGCAATATATCCCAAGCCGAGTTCGGGATTGCCGCCGTTAAACAAAATGGCCTGGGAAAACTCGCCCATGATCGTGACGGCGTTGTATATCCCTCCGCCAAATCGCACCACGGTCTTGTGGTTCCCAAAAACATCCCACGCCAGACCCAAACGTGGCTGAAACTCGTTCAGGGAATCGGGGATCGAGGTCGCCCCCGGGGCACGAGTCTGAGGATCGGTGGCAGGGAGGTAATTGGGATTGAGCTGTGCCTCGTAGCGAAGGCCGGGGCTTATGGTCAAACGTGGCGTTATGCGCCACTCATCCTGCAAAAAGAAGCCTAACTCGGTGCTGGCATCTTTCACCGCCCCACTGCCGCTGAACTGCGAGTAGGAAAACGGCTGACGCGCCAGAAAACTACTCAGACTGGTGAAAACGTAGGCCCCGTTCTGGCCGGGAGAGTAGGTTACGTTGGTGGCGACATGCAGAACGTCGAAGCCGAACTTCGTCGTATGCGCTCCGGTGACGATCGAAAAGTTATCCGCTACCTCGTTGCGCTGATCCACCCACGGGAATTGTCCGTTGCCCCAGCTAATGCCGGTTGCCTGGGGACCATAGACGCCGATGGTGGCCCCGTTGTTCTGGACGGTTACTTGCGGTCCGGAGCCCTGGGCGGTTCTGGGCCGGTCTTCCCGCCCGAATTGCACACGAAGTTCATTCAGCCTGGTAGGGGAAAATGCCGTAGTGAGTTGGCCCATCAGAGTTCCTCCCCAGACGGTGGTCAGTATCTGATTGGAAAGAGCGCTGGTGGTCACCGAGGGGATGCTGGGACCGGCCTGCTGGGGGTCGCTTCCCGCCACTGAGGTGTAATCGGCGTGACTGAAATCGAATCGCGCGAAAAAGCTGTTCTTATCGGACAATCTATGATCCAGCCGGGCAACCAGGGACTGGGAGTTGTCTTGCGCATTAGTGGTCCCCTCCGGCGCGGCGGCCAGGAACGCCTGGGCCGCGGGGGTATCGCGGACTCCTTGCGTATCCAGCGTCGAGTAAAGGGTCTTGACCGGTTTATGTGCAATCTGAAGCTCCGGCGCGATGAAGAAGAACGTGCGATTTTTGGAAATCGGGCCGCCGAAGGTGCCACTGAGCTGCTGATCGCGCCCCACCGCCTGGTTTCCAAACGCATCGAGGGCAGTCAGTTCCGCGTTGCGGAAGTTATAGGAAACGCTTCCGTGGTAGTCGTTGGTTCCCGACTTGCTTGACATATTGACGACTCCACCGGTGGTGCGGCCAAACTCGGCTGGGAAAATGTTCCGAATAGCATCGAATTCCTGGAGTGCGTCCATGTTCAAAGTAGGAGCAGCGCCCACGCTTCCGCGCGTATTGCCCGTGCCGCAAGAATAGCTGCTAAGGTAATCGGCGCCGTCCATTGTTACGTTTGTGAAGATTCCTTTCTGACCAGAAAGGGAAATGCCACGTCATTCGGGTTCGAGCTGACCGCCGGGTATATCCCAGATCAAGTTTTGCAATCGCCTGCCGTTCGACGGCAGGTCGTGTATCTGCAAATCCGTCAGGACGGACTTCGACAGAGCGAGCGTGGGATCCGGAGCGGAAAGTTCGGCTTTTACCTCAACCGCTTCGCGACTCGCGCCAACGCTCAGCTTGAAGTCTGCCGTGACCGAGTCGCCAAGCCCTACAGCAGCTTCCTGCGCGGATAGGTTGAATCCAGCCGCTTTTGCAGTGACTTCATAGGGGCCGAGGGGCAACAACGAAACAGCGTATCTACCCGCGCTGTCCGTGGTTGCGCCGCGAGTGAAATTGGTGGCCTTGTTACGTACCGTGACTTTGGCTCCGCTAATCGATGCGGAAGAGGAATCCAACACTTGTCCTACGATCTCGCCGCTATTGCCACCGGTCTGGCTCCATAGCATGGCCGGACTATTCAGCAATCCTATAGCGGCAACCACAGGTACAACCAGTGAGAGAAGCTGGTTAGCGAGTTTCATAAAAGATCCCTTTTCTTGCAAAGTCCGACCCCATGCCCGGAAGCACGTTTTGCCACGATACGTCCCGCTGGAGAGCAGGAAAAGCGTGGGCAGAAAAAACAATTTCGATTGCCGGCGCGCCATTAACTGCTGCATCCCAAGCGGGTCATTTTACAGGAATACGGAGTCGAAGTGAGGTTGCGGCTCAATGTTATCGACGATTGCGACAAACTTGATACAATTCCCGCGGCTACGTGAACGGAAACCGCAGCCTGACGCACGCCGGTCAGCCTGCGGGCACCGGTGGCGCGACGGTCGCCGCGCAATCGATGATATACTGCGCCTGGACATGATTTTTGGGATGGTTCCCGAAACGCGCCGGATGTTAGCGAGATGAAACCACCGAAACAAATACTCCTGCTCTCTCTCCTGGCCCTGTTGCCCGCGATGCCGGTATCGGCTCAGGTCGAGAAGGTAGCAATGCGCACGACCGGTATTTCATGCGGATTCTGCGCCGGCCTGTCCGAACTCAGTTTCAGGAAGGTCCCGGGTGTGGAGAAGGTGGATATCAGCCTCTCCAAAGAGGCAATCATGCTTTCCTACAAGCCCGGCGCGATCTTCGATCCGGCGGGCATTCGGAAGATCCTGGAAGGATGGAAAGTAGGCGTCGTCCAGTTCCAGATCAGCGCCCGTGGGCGGGTTGAGGAACAGGGGGGAAGGAAATTCTTCAAGGCCGGCAGGGACAAGTTTGCATTGACAGCCACCTCCAACTCTCCTGACATCCAGGCGAATACACCCGTTATAATCGAGGGTATTCTGAGTGATCGGAGCAATCCGATGGAACTCAAGGTGTTGAATTTCAAGCGCCTGTAATCATTACGCGGAAAAGATACGCTACCCGGTGGGGCGCACGGACTTCAAACCCGGTTGAGAGGCGTTACGCGTCTCTGGTGGGTTCGACTCCCACTCTTTTCCGCCAAACACCACATAGTTCCCGACGGAAGCGAACCCTCGCTCTCAGGGTTCTTCGGCGGGCGGATGTTCGCCGGGCGTAAGCCGGTAGCCCGCCCCGTGAACCGTGCGCAGGTACCTTGGCTGACGGACGTCCTCCTCAATCTTCAGGCGCAGCCGCGCAATGACATTGTCTACGCAGCGGGTTCGCGGCAAACTCTGGAATCCCCAGACAAACTGGAGGAGTTCGTTCCGCGTCACCAGTTTGCCCGTGCGATCGCTCATGTAATGAAGAACCTTCATCTCCTGCTGCGTGAATGAGACGGACTTCGCGCCGCGAACCGCCGAGTAACTCCTGAAGTCGAACTTCAGTTGGCCGAGCACAAGGTAGTCGGCGATAGGATGCAGGCGGCGCAATACCGCGTGTACCCGAGCCAGTAGTTCGTCCAGCGAGAAGGGTTTGGTGACATAGTCGTCAGCTCCCATCTGGAATGCCTGCAGCCTGTCTTCCTTCTGATCGCGCGCAGTGATGATAATCAGGCCGGGGCGGGAGGGCTTGGGCGGCAACCGGCGGCAGACCTCCATGCCACTCAACTTCGGAAGCATAAGATCGAGGAGCACCAGATCCAGCTGGAGCGCTCCAGCCTTTTCCAACGCGGAGTCCCCGTCGGTGGCGAGGGCGACTTCAAAACCTTCGTAGACCAGGTTGTCGCACAGCACGCCCGCAAGCGATACGTCGTCTTCAACGACCAGAATTTGCCGTTTCATAGCTCGCCTCCGCGTTTGCCGGGCACAGAAAAACCTCCGCGGTAGTGCCGCGGCCATCCACGCTGTGCAGCCTTAAATCGCCGCCGTGATCCTGCAGGACGCGCTGCGCAATGGCCAGCCCCAGACCGCTGCCTGTGCTCGCTGCATCGCGTCCGCGGTAAAACTTGTCAAAGACCAGCGGCAACTCATCCGTCGGTATGCCGGGCCCGTTATCGGCGATGCGCAAACTTACCCGATCGCCTGACGTGGAAGCCGAGAGACGCAGGCGCCGGCCTCCCTTTGAGTAGCGGATTGCATTATCCAGCAAGTTGTCGAGAACGAGCAGAATGGCCGCCCGGTCCGCATGAACCCGTGGCAGGGATGCGGGTATATCCACGCGCAATTCGAAACCCCGCTCCTTCAGTTGCACTTGAAAGCGGCCCAGCACCTCTTCCACGACCTCGATCAGATCGACGGATTCGAACATATAGAATCCTCCGGCATCCTGCACGCGCGTAATCGACAGCAGATTATCCACTGTGCGAGTGAGCCGCAGTGCCTCGCTCAACAGCACGTTGGCGTATTCGGCAATTGCTTCCTGGGACCGGTATCTCCCGCGGATCAGAGTCTCGCAGACCAGCCGGATGCTGGAGAGCGGAGTTTTCAGCTCATGCGTTACAGCCGACACAAATTCCGATTTCATCGTCGCCAGCACCGCGGCCGCGCGCGCCGCGCGAACAGCCAGCAACAGCGCTATCCCGGCCGCCGCCGCGGTAAGCCAAATCAGGATGAACGTCCGGCGCGCTCCACTCTCCGCTGTCGACATTGAATCGTCTTCGCTCGCTTCCGCCCTCGCCGTCCAGTATCGAACCGGAATATCGCCCTCAGGCCCCCCGGCGCTCAGAATCGGGTCGAAAAACAACAGCGGAAAACGCCGGTCGCGGACCGGCAGTTGAAGGGATGGCTGACGCAGCCCCACTGGTCTGTTCGTGGCCGCAATCGCGCCCTTGTCGTCAATTATCGAAAGCGCGACGTTGGACTGGCCGGCAAGCAGGTGCGCCAGTTGTGCGGTAAGTTCGGGAAAATAATGCGCGCGCGCCCAACCCGTATTTACCGTGAAGCCGACCATGCCCTGCAGCGTCGTTTCCGATTCGCCGCCATAGCGCGGACGGGCAATCACCTGATACGTCTCGACACCGACTTGAATCTCCAGCAGCGCGACCTGCGCGGGCATCGTCGCACGCTCCCGCAAGAGGCTGACGATCGGGGCAAACTCCGCGGGATTTTTCAGAATCGTCGTGGGGAATATGATCGTGCCAACGCTCGTCTCGCGCCACAGGGGTGGCCGCTCCGTCCGGTTAAAAACGATGAGGTCGCCCGGGTTCCCTTTATCAGCGGTCCAGCTGAAGAACGACTCCGGGTAAGGAAACCGGGCAAACGCCCGCGTGACCTCATCGGTGAGCGATGTCCCCCGCACTGCCAACGATTCCAGTTCCGGCAGCACCTGAACCTGCGCGCCCCGCATGTCCTGATTCAGCGCCATGATCATCAGTGTCGCCACATCCGATGTACGCTTCTCCACAAGCATCCGCGTACTGAGTTGCCATTCGTGCGTGGCCCTGGATCCCAGCCATGCGAGCAGAAGTGGCGCCGCAATCAGCGCAAATCCCACGATCGGGAAATAGTGTGCGCGCAGTCCGCTTCTCACGCGCGGGAGAAGCCAACCCTTCATTGGAATAACTCCCGTTCACGGTAGTAACGGGCCGCGCCCGGATGCAGGGGTATTGGAGTCGCCCGGATCTGCGACAGATCCACGCGCTGAAATTCGCTGGCCCCGGTAGACCCGGTATGCCCCGCCAGCGACTCACCCGCCAGCGACTCAAACAAGGCGCGGGTGATCCAGTAGACCTGATCCTCCGGAAGATCGTCCCGGCAAACCAACAAGGTGTCGATCCCGATCGTCTCGAATCCCGCATGATTTCCATAGAGTCCCGCCGGGATCCAGATGGGCAACAGAAAAGGATGCCGCTGCCGGATCATAGCCGTCTCCCGGCGCGAAATGGGGACGAAGTTTACATGCGGAACCTTCAACAATTTGGAAACAGTCCCGGACAGATCGTTGCCGCGATGGAAAACCGCATCCACCTCCCCGGCGCGCAATTCCTCAACGGCCGCGTCACGATTGACTGGTCTGGCATCAATATCCGCCGCCGAAAGGCCAACGCCCTCCAGAGTCATCTTTACCGTGATTTGAGTCGTCGAATCCGGGGGGCCGACGGCAACGCGTTTGCTTCGTATATCGTCCAGTCTCCGTATGCCGCTGGCCTCGGTGGCTACCAGCAGCAGGGGGATGGTGTAGAGCGCGGCGATCCCCCGCAGCTTCGAATAAGGGCGCGGCGGAACTCCACCGCCTTGCGCCCAGGCGGCATACGCAAGATTAGCCGGGATGATCGCCAACTCCGTCTGTGACTCTTCGATGCGGCGCGTGTTGCCTGTCAGACCGCTCTGCACATGTTGTATCTTCGCGGGGAAATACTTCTGGAGAGTCTCAGTGAGTGCGCGATCGAGCGGATTTTCCACCCCGGTGGAAGCAACCCGGATTACAGGCGGCTTGCGCGTTTCCGTAAGGGGCTTTCGACATCCCGCAAGGAAAAGCGGAACTACCGCTAAGATCGCGGCAGTACGCCAATGAATTGGTGTCCAAAACATCTTCCACGGCAACAATCGACTCCTACGGGCGTTTTTACTCACCAGAAATTCTACCAGCTATTTGTGGCATGAAATTCGTCTCTTTCCGCGCCTGTTCGGAGGCGCCCGGTTTACGTTCGCACTCGCCTGAACCGGCGGGATATAATCCGTCTTCAGGGGCTCCAGTGCGATTCCTGAAGAAAGTGGCGATGCCCGCTCTGCTGCTTCTGCTTGGGCTGTGCGCGGTTGTCTACGCGCTCGACGATCTTTGGGCGCGCTACCGGGGGAAGCCGGTGGTAGAGGTGAAAGTCGATCGTGACTTCACCGCTCGCAACAGGTGGAGTCAGATCGAATACTCCATCTCCACTCCTGAAGCGGACACCACGCAGATCTGCGTGCAGGCTATGCTTCCGCATTTCGGCTATGCACCATGCTGGTACGTGGTCAAACATACGATCCAGCAGACGGAAAACCCCTGAAACCGCCTGGCTGGAGACTCACGCCTCCGTTTTTGCAAGCGCCTCCCGGACTTTTACGAGGACGAAGTCCCCTCCGGCCGGCAGTATCCGGAGTACGGTGTCGGCTTTTGGTTTCGGTCCCCGCCAGGAGGGGTCATTAAACAATTCCACGGCCTTTCGAGCAGCTTCGAGGGAGGAATCCGCCGACACAGCCGTGCAATTTTCGCAGCCGCAGTGATCGGATATGTAAACGGTGAATGAGCCTGGCACGGGAGTCATTCTATCGAACTGAGCCGTGGCTACTCACAATTTTGCGGTCCCGATTTTGAGCCCATGCTATATTTCGCTCGGAGATAACCCTATGGGGACGCATCCAAAACGCGCCGGCATGTTGTCGATCATCGCCGCGCTTTTGACGCCCAGCTGATGAGTGCTGCCTCAAGTCCTGGCAGGACTTGGCCTATTTTCGTTGTTGAGCGCAGGGTGCCTGTTTTGGCTCCAGCGTCTTCAGCCGCTTTTCTTTGCTGTGGCTGTCGGATCGCTTGTCTACCAGGTATGGGCGGTGCGCCGTCGTCCGCCCTCTTTACGAACATGGGGAGTCAAGACGATTCTTGCCATTAGTTTGGTCCTGAATATCACAGTTATCGGCGGGTGGATCGCGCTGGCGATTCGCTACCGGTAGCTCTTGTTCCAGACACCCGCATTTTGCAGCCTTACCGAATACTTGGTTGCCCGCCTTGTCAACTCAGCGAATTTGTATCAATTTGTCACAGGCTCTTGACAGAGTGCCGTCCTCGGAAATAATATCGGTCACGATATTCAGGTCGAGGTTAGAAGAGGCTGGAAGAGAACATGGGGGGAGAAATGCGCATAATCAGAGGTATCGTAGTGGCCCTGGCTTTCGCGACGGTTGCCGCGTGGGCTCAGACGTCTCAAATCAGCGGCGTCGTTAAAGATCCGAGTGGTTCGGCCGTTCCGGGCGCGGCAGTCAAAGCGACGCAGACCGCGACTGGTGTAGTTCGGAATGCGACCAGCGGAGCAAACGGTGACTACGTGCTTCCAAACCTGCCGATTGGTCCCTATCAGATCGAAGTCACGAAGGAGGGTTTCACCAGGTACGTGCAAACCGGTATCGTGCTGCAGGTCGAGAGCAACCCGACTGTCGATGTCGGTTTGCAGGTGGGCGCGGTGAGCGAGCAGGTGTCGGTCGAGGCAAACGCGGCAGAGGTGGAAACGCGCAGCACCTCCATCGGTAGCGTCGTCACGAATCAGCAGGTCGCCGAGATGCCTCTCAATGGGCGCGATCCCCACGAGTTGATCTTTCTCGCGGGCATGGCGACCTATCCTGGATCCGGCTCGTTTAATTCCGTGCGCAACTATCCGACCGTGGTGGTTTCCGTGGCCGGTGGCAACGGGGATTCAGTGGCCTACATGCTGGATGGCTCGATGTGGCAGGATCCGTATAACAGTCTGAGCCTGCCCTTGCCCTTCCCGGACGCCCTGCAGGAATTCAAGGTGGAGACCAGTGCGGCGCCGGCGCAATACGGGTTCCATGCGGCCGCGACGGTGAATGCCGTTACCAAATCCGGCACCAACGAATATCACGGCGATTTGTTCGAGTTCCTGCGAAACGGGGATTTGAACGCCCGGGATTTCTTCGCTCCCGCGCGAGATACTCTGAAACGAAACCAGTTTGGCGGTGTGGTCGGCGGCCCAGTGCTGCCTCGTTTCAAAAATAAGCTCTTCTTCTTCGGGGGCGCGCAGAGAACTTCGCTACGATCTGACGGTACCCAGAATATCGCCTTTATACCCACGCCCGCATCGCTCGGCGGCGACTTCACCGCGCTTGCTTCTCCTTCGTGTAATAAGGGCAGGCAAGTCAACCTTCCGGCAGCTCTCGGATTTACGAACAACATGATTGCGCCATCCCTGCTGGATCCGGTGGCCGTGAACGTAGCCAAATTGCTTCCCGTCACCGCCGACCCCTGCGGCAAAACAAACTACGGGCTGGTTTCCAACCAGGACGAGAACCAGGTCGTGGCGAAGATCGATTGGCAGATCAGCGACAAGAACTCCTTGTTCGGACGCTACATGTCAGGGGATCTGACTCAGAGCTCAACGTATGACGGAAAGAACCCGCTTTCGATCAATACGGGCCTTGTGCACGATCTGGACTATGGCTTCACCATTGGAGACACATATCTTTTCAGTCCCACTCTGGTCAACTCGCTGCGGCTGGCAGCCAATCGGGCCAATGTTACGACGACAGAAGATAATTTCACGAACTACACAGCCCTCGGAGCAAATATGTCTTCCCTCGGCCAGACTACCCTCGCAATAGCGGCCACGGGCGCGTTCGCGATCGGGGGTGGACCCGCATCGGGGAAGGGTTCTCATTCCTCACCTCTGTGGTCGATTTTCGACGACGTCAGCCTGATTAAAGGTTCGCACCAGATCGGCTTCGGCGGGAGCGTCTATCAGCAAGGGCTGAACTACTTCTCCGCGGGCAACGCTATCGGCACGATGACGTTCAGCTCATCGAATACCGGACTGATCCTGGGCGATTTTATGCTGGGGCTTCCCCAGAATCTTTCCCAGGGCACCGTCTACGGATTCTACACGCGGCAATTTTACACGTCGCTGTATCTGCAGGACAACTGGAAGATCACTCCTCGCTTGACGTTGAATTACGGCGTGAGATGGGAGCCGTATCTTGCGCCTTACAACAACCGCCACGAGAACGAATATTTCAGTCCCGCGCTGTACGCGGCGGGCGTGCATAGCACCATATTTACCAACGCCCCGGCGGGATTGGTTTTCCCTGGCGACCCGCAGTATACGAGCGGCAATTACCTGAACGGTCCCGTCTGGGATAAATTCTATCCGCGGCTGGGACTGGCTTGGGATCCCGAGGGCAACGGAAAAATGACTATTCGTGCGGCGTATGGCATGTATGGGGATCGGGGTAGCATGCTGAATGGAACTCAGGAATATTCTTCCCAACCATTCGGGAGCCAATTCACTGTGTCGGGCGGGACTTTTTCCAACCCGTGGAAAAACTACCCAGGCGGAAATCCCCTGCCAGCACTCTCAAGTGTCTTAGGGATTGGCGCGTACGCCTCCAACATCCCGTTTTTTGCGTATGGCACCTTTGTGACCAGCGACCTGGCGAACTTCCACCCGATGTATATGAACCAGTGGAATCTGAGTATCCAACGACAGGTTGGGAAAGACTGGCTGGTGAGCGCCAATTATGTTGGAAACAGCACGATTCACCTGGTCAGCAATGAGGATATCAATCAGGCCGTCTTCCTCGGGCTGGGCCCATGCACTATTCAGACTGCCTCCGGGCCTGTCAATTATTCGACTTGCTCCACTGTCTCGAATCAGAACCAACGGCGTTTGCTGTCTCTCCAGAATCCGGCGCAAGGCCAGTACTATGGGGCGGTTGGGATTATGGACGACGGCGGGACCGGTGAATATGAGGGTTTGTTTTTGACTGCCCAAAAACGGTTGAGCCACGGCGTGACGGCTCAAGCCAATTACACGTGGTCGCATTGCATCAGTGACGTTTACCAAACGAACACCGGTGCCACCGGCGTGGCCCCTGCCGAGAATCGCAGGCAATTCCGAAGTAACTGTGTAGGGGTTGATCTGCGGCAACAATTCGTTCTGAATCTGGTGGCGACCACACCGAAGTTCTCCAACCGGGCACTGCGGATGGTGGCGAGCAACTGGCAAGTCGCGCCGATCCTCGTAATCAAGTCCGCCACGGAATTCAGTGTTTTCGCCGGCACGGACACGGCGCTGAACACGGTGACAAATCAAACACCTAATCTGGTGAGTCAGAATCCATATCCGGCCAAACAGACCCCCAACGACTGGATCAACGCCTCGGCCTTCGCTCCCGCGACTCTCGGTACCTACGGCAATCTCGGCTATAACAACATGAAAGGCCCGGACCTTTTTCAATTGAACATGGCTTTGTCCCGGAACTTCCCGATCGGGGAAAAGAGAGTGATTCAGTTGCGAGCGGAAGCATTCAACCTTCCCAACCATCTGAATGCCTTCTCTCCGGGGGGCTCGCCTATCAGCCAAACCGCGGTAGGTGGTTCCGCAGCCCTCAACGCCTCGAACTTCGGGCAGATCACCAGCGACGTCAGCGGGAACAATGGGCTGCTGGGCGGCGATTATCGTGTGGTGCAGATGGCTATGAAGTTTGTTTTCTAGCGTTTGGAATATACGGTAGCGGGCCCTTCAACAAGCCCACTACCGTCGTACTCGGTTTGTCATAGTCGATTGACAAACCATCGCGGACCAAACACACTGGTAAATGAATCGTAAAAGGTCGAACCCTGCCTTGGAGCGGAGAAATCGTGGCAACCGGCGGAGCGGGAGTTAAAGCCAATGCGTTTCAGAGTGGCATCGGTTCTTTTGCTCTTGATTGCAGCGATGCAGCTGCCCTCACAGCAGCCAGCGGCTCGCATTGAATTCGGCAAACAGGTTCAGCCCATCCTCACCGAAAATTGCGCTGGCTGTCACAAAGGAGCCAGCGCTCCCGCCGGACTTCAGTTGGATTCGGCCTCCGGTGTAATCAAAGGCAGCAGTTCGGGTGCGGTAATCGTTCCCGGCAACTCCAAACAGAGCCTCCTGGTACAGCGGATTTCCGATGCCAACGGCAATCAGATGCCGCCAAGCGGTGCTTTGGCGAAGGACCTCGTTCGGATCGTTGCCGACTGGGTTGACCAGGGGGCCAAAACCGATGTCGCTCCGGCCGTGGTAACCGGGACCTCCGCCCCCGCGTCGGCGTCCCGGCCCGCATTGCCCGAGATTTCCAACGTAACCAGCGCGCCTCAGGAGCGGGCAATTGTGGACTTTTACTGCGTGACATGCCACAAGGGCGCGGGAGCCCCAGCCGGTCTCGCACTGGATAAACTCGATCCGGCGAACGTCGAAAAGGATGCGGACAAGTGGGAAAAGGTGGTTCGCAAGCTTCGCGCCGGGATGATGCCGCCGGCAGGGATGCCCCGGCCTGCCGCGGCGACCTACGAATCGGCGATCGCCTTCCTTGAAAACGCCCTCGATAAACGTGCGGTAGCGAGATTTCCGCCGCCTGGTATTCATCGCCTCAACCGGACTGAGTACGCGAACGCTATTCGCGATCTGCTGGCGCTCGATATCGATCCCTCGAAGTACCTGCCCTCCGACGATTCCACCAGAGGCTTCGACAATATCGCTGGCGCGTTGTCAATCTCCCCGGCGTTGATCGAAGGATACACGTCTGCCGCCGAAAAGATCAGCCGGTTGGCGGTTGGGGATGTGACGGATGCGACCTTGACCACCTATCGCGTGCCGTCGGACACGTCGCAGGACTATCACGTCGAGGGTTTGCCGTTCGCAACTCGCGGCGGCCTGGTCGCGAAGCACCTGTTTCCGGCCGACGGGGATTATGTGTTCAAGATTTTCCCCATCAACCAGGGCCTGATGGACAACAACCGTTCCTTCGGTGAAATTCGAGGCGAGAAACTCGAGCTTCTGGTCGATGGCGAGCGCGTGCATTTGTACGATTGGGACAAGGATGTCTCGACGGGCGCGCCGGTGCACCAGGGTACGGCCGATGTGCATGTCCAGGTGAAGGCTGGTTTGCACACGGTGGGAGTCACTTTCCTCGGGACGCAACTCGCGCCCAGTAGCGATCTCAACGAGCACTTCATGCGGAGCACGATCGAGACCGGCGGCCTGCCGGGATTCAAGTTCTGGCCGCACGTGGGAAAGGTCGACATTCTTGGCCCCAATAAGCCCGCCGGCGCCGGCGAGTCGGAGAGCCGCGAAAAGATTTTTGTCTGTGCGCCCACTGCCGGTCAGGAAGTGGCGTGCGCGAGGCAGATTGTGTCGACACTGGCGCGCCACGCGTTCCGTCGGCCGGTGACCGCGCAGGACACCGAAATGCTGATGGGTTTCTACCAGCAGGGCCGGAATGAAGACGGGAAATTCGATACTGGTATCGAAAGGGCCCTCGAGCGCGTCCTGGCCGATCCCGAATTTGTTTTCCGGAAGGAAAGCGAGCCTGCCAATCTGAAAGCGGGCCAGAGCTACCGGGTCAGCGATATGGAACTGGCTTCGCGCTTGTCTTTCTTCCTGTGGAGCAGCATTCCGGACGACGAGTTGATCAATCTCGCCAGTCAGAATAAACTCCGCGAACCCGCGGTCCTGGAGCAGCAGGTGCATCGCATGCTCGCGGACGCGCGCTCCGAGCGGCTGGTTGTCAACTTCGCCGGGCAATGGCTGAATCTGCGAAGTTTACAGTCGTGGTTCCCGATACCGGGATTGTTCCCCGATTGGGACGATAATCTGCGCACCGCCATGCGGACAGAGACCGAGTTGTTCGTCGGCAGCATCATCCATGAGGACCGCAGCGTAGTCGATTTTATCAACGCCAACTACACTTTCCTGAACGAACGGCTGGCCACACACTACGGAATCCCGAACGTCTATGGGAGCAGGTTCCGGAGAGTTGAATTGCCGCCGGAATTCGACATGCGCCGGGGTCTGTTGGGGCAGGGAAGTATCGAAACGATATCGGCGTATCCCAACCGGACGTCGCCAACCGTCCGGGGCAAGACGATGATGCAGATTTTCCTTGGCGTAAGCCCTCCCGATC
>Ga0187876_1001586_pt1 | contig 18871 bp, 19 predicted proteins | sample June2016WEW_17_4_FD_133000 | JGI IMG/M metagenome (GOLD analysis project Ga0187876, IMG submission 133000) | Peatland microbial communities from SPRUCE experiment site at the Marcell Experimental Forest, Minnesota, USA - June2016WEW_17_40 | ecosystem: Environmental > Terrestrial > Soil >...
AGGGTAACGAGCAGTCGCGCCAGGTGCAGTGCCAAGCGTATGTCCACATCTAGAGCGGCTCCTCGACGCCGCCCACTAAACGCACTGTAGTGACGCCTGTAGCAGCGTACACGGTCAGGGTGCGGCCCACCGTGCCTCCAACGTTCTGTCCCGCAATGCGCAGTCCATGCCGCTCGAGAGCTTCTTGCACGGCGGCAATGTTCCGCTTGCCAACCTGGAGCTTATCGTCCTTGCTGGCCAAGCGTATCACCTGTGCTCCACCAGCTAGTTTGATGATGCAGTCGCGCGGCCGTCCGCCCAGACGCTCAACTGCCGCGATGATTGACACAATTGCCTGGTCGGCAAACCGAGCAGGTTGGTCAGCGGGCGGGCCGGCGGGTGCCGGACCGGGAAGCATGACGTGCGCCAACGCAGCGATCCGGTTGTGCGGCTCATATACGGCAATGCCAATGCATGAGCCAAGCCCGCGCGCCATCAACAGCATCTCAGAGTGCTTGACTACCGCCAGCTCTCCGAGACCCGCGGAAGCAATTGCGGTAGCCTCTACTTGCACGACGCTAACCGGCTTTCTAGCGAATCGCACGATTGGTTGGTCGGCAGGAGCATCAACTCCCCCTGAACCGCCTCGCCATCAACTTCAAAGACGGTATGCACCAGAAGCGCGTGAGTCGACTCTAGTGCCAGCTCCACCACCACATTGCTCAACAGCGCGCCAATCATGTCCTGCACAACGACGGGCGGTGAGGGGTGGACCGCATATTGGAACGCGTTCGCAATCGAAGTGAGAAATGCTGACGTCGTAATGTTGCCTATCTCGCCAAGTGCGGACTGTGCCATCTCGTCCAACTCACAGGACCCGTCGACCGGTTCCATGAGCAGGCGAGACGCCAGCTCCGCCGCGGCGTCGGGTGAAAAGGAGAGCACGACGTGGCCCTCAAACGGGCCCGAGAACGCAAGGTAGATGGCCGTAACGAGACGATCCTCACCCTCGATCAGGCCCGGCAGGCGCTCGAGACGCAGGCGCTCAACATGGGTGCCAATCAGCCTGATGGGGCACTCGATCAGCCCGCTCAGCTGTTCGCCCGCGTACGTGACGGCGTTGATTAGCGCCGATGCCAATGCCGGCGCCACCGCCGCTTCCTGCGTTTGCTGCACCGATGTCAACCCTCTCGCTAGGAGTAGCTCCAGCTATTCATTTTCCTACATCGGCAAAAATGCGGAAAACACTAGGGGGACCTGCCCCATTTTGGCGCTGCTCTGCTCTCAAGTTTCACGCTGCTACGTCGAATACAATAGTAACCGCCACCCTGTGGCATGCGACTGACCAATCGTGCATAAAGGGGCAGTGATGGACAGGCCGATCCGCGTGCTCATCGTCGACGATTCTAGCCTGGCCCGGCACAGACTATCCACAATTATAAGTGCTGCGCCGGGGTTTGAGGTGGCTGGCTTCGCCAGCAATCACCACGAGTGCCTCACACTGCTGCACAGCCTGCAGCCGGACGCCATTACCCTTGACGTGCAGATGCCGACCGTCGACGGCATTACGACCCTGCGCATGATCATGGAGCAGCGGCCGACGCCTGTGCTCATGGTGAGCTCCTTGACAGAATCCGGCGCCAAGACTACGGTAGAGGCTCTGGCGCTTGGTGCGGTCGACTACATTGCCAAGCCTGCGGTGCCTTGGCGGCAAGGCACGGCGTTTGGCGACGAGCTGATAGGTAAGCTGAGCGTCATCGCCAAGGCGCGCGCGCGCGCGGCAACCCGGCATATTAAGACCGCCACCACTACCGAGCGTGACGTGACAACGCAACCCTCCGAGCCACCTGCGTCCCCTGCCGTGCATGCCGCGCAGTCGGACAACACGCCGCTGGTAGTAATCGGCAGCTCAACCGGCGGACCGCAGGCACTTGACCAACTCTTCGCTAGCTTGCCGAATGTGCTACCCGCGGCATTCCTGGTGGTGCAGCATATGCCCCCGCTGTTTACCAAATCCCTCGCCGCGCGCCTTGGGCGAATCACACATATGCCAGCACGCGAAGCAGAAGAGGGCGATGCCGTGAAGGCTGGGAACGTGCTCGTGGCGCCCGGAGGCTTTCACATGGTCGTGGGCCAGGATAAGCTGCTGCACCTGGACCAGTTGCCTCCGATACACGGTGTTCGTCCTGCAATCGACCGCATGCTCTTTTCGGTGGCAGACCATTGGTCAGGCCCATGTCTCGTCGTGATTCTTACGGGCATGGGATCGGACGGGACTGAAGGCGCGCGAAGGCTGCATGCGCGGGGAGTCGAAATCTTGGCACAGGACGAGACCACATCGATTGTCTACGGCATGCCCCGGTCAGTCGCCGAGGCCGGCCTCGCCAAAGCAATACTCCCGCTCGACATGTTGAGTTTGGCGATCGAGCAGTGGATTGCTGTTGCGCACATCGCCATCACTGGTAGTGGTATCTGAAGCTTGAAATGATGGGTTCGCTCGTGCCTACAACAGACGTCGCCGCCACCGCCAGGACACTGCCCGGGTTTGAGCCAGAGTACTGTGCGTTCATGGAAGAAGTTGCCAGCCTGCTGCCGATCCGCCTTGATTGCTATAAACCCAAGCAAATGGAACGTCGCATTCGGGACCTCGCGCGTAAGCACCATGCACCAGACCTGGCGTCGTTCGCTGCGATGCTGCGTGGGAACCGTTTACTGCTACGCGAGTTCGAGCAGCACATCACTATCAATGTGTCTGAGTTCTACCGCAATCCCGATGCATTCGGCTACCTGGCTGAGCATGTGTTTCCCCGCCTGGCGACACATACCAGGGGCATGCGCGTGTGGAGCGCAGGGTGCTCCAACGGAGCCGAGCCCTACACGATAGCGATGATGCTCCAGGAAGCCTATCCTCAGCGGCGACACGCCATCTTCGCTACGGATATCGATCGCGCCGTGCTCGATAAGGCCAGGTTGGGGTCGGGGTACATAAGCGACGATGTTCGCGGGCTTCCGACCCCCTATCGCGAGGCATACCTTATCCACGAGGGCCAGACCTACCGGGTTCACGAGTCGATCGCTCGTATGGTGCGGTTTGAGCGGTTTGACCTCCTGCGAGAACGCGTTCAGCAGACATTTGACTTGATTGCGTGTCGCAACGTCGTCATCTACTTTACCGACGAGGCCAAGACTGTGCTCTATGAAGCATTCGTGGACGCGCTTGACGATGGCGGCTACCTATTCATAGGCGCTACAGAAACGATCAATCGTCCCCGTGACCTCGGATTGAAGTATGTAGCTCCGTGCTTTTACATGAAGACAGATGTCTGAGGCTGTGAGCATACGGCTAGGTTGGTGAGGTGAGTATGTGCATCAGGACCGTGTCGGCGATCATCGCAATCGGCATCGTCGTGACCGCGCCAGCTTTGGGCGGAGTGCACTGCACGTGGGCCGACGGCGCGGTGTACACCGGCCAGAGTGGCAGAATCGCGCAGGATCTTGATCTCAAGCGCGTCTATATCGCCCAGCCCTTCACCAACAAAGTCTTCGTGATGGATGCGGCCTGCGTCAAGCTTGACTACAGCTGTATGGTCCCCATTGATGTGTTCACGGTCCCGCCGTCGCCATCAGACATCGCCGTGGATACCGCATCCCACATGGTATACATTGCCAGCGACACCACGGGCTATTTGACCGAATTCAACGGCCGGACGCTGCAAGTGACCCAGACGGTGGCGATTGGCGGCCATCCTGGCGGCATAGCGGTGGTCGACAATGGCCAGGCACTCCTCGTAACCGACGAGCAAACTGGCTTGGTTCAGCAACGCGCGCTCACGCCCACCATCGGGCTGCCCGAAGACATACTGCCAATGGCGCCCGGCCCCACCAACATCGCACAGCTCAGCACGGATTCTGCCTGGATTGGCAGCAAGGTCCTGATTTGGGGCCGCGATTTCAATCCAGGAGAGCGGGTAAGCGTCATGTGGGAAATGGTGCCCATTGAGACCCTCAAGGCAGACGTCATGGGCTCGGTAGCGGGCCAGTTCACGGTGCCGCGTGGTGTCACGGAAAGCCGCCGATGGGTGGCAATGACCATGGGAGAGCAGCTCATTGAGCTTATGGGCAAGTCTAGCAACCATTCCGAAAGCACCGTACTCACCGTCGTGCCCATCCCGCCGCCCCCACCGCCGAAGGTGGTGCCCAAGAAAGTCGCCCCACCGCCGAGCCTCATGCAGAGAATAACCAACCTGCTCGACTCGAGCATCCAGGTGCCGCCGGCCGCGCTTGCGGTGGGACCGCTCAAGGGGCTCCAGCGCAAAGTACCCACCATGGACTTTGTGATCGCCTACATAGTCTGTACAATTCTGCTTATCGTCATTCGTGTGAGGCGGCAGCGCACGCCGGCAAAGCCGAACAAGAAGCAGCTAAAGCGCAGGCCGCCCAAGCGTTTGGCGATTCCGGCGGAAGCCTCGTCTTGAGCAACGGTGATCGGATGCCCTAACATGATCAATAGACCACCAACCTCGCGCGCCGACGGCTCACCGGCCGCAGCCGGCAAACCGCGGCTGCAGGTCACGACCAAAATGCTCGCGCTTCTTGCTCCGCTGCCGGCAACTGCCATTCAGATGCTGAACTTACTCGCCGATCCAGAGGTTTCGCTCCGACGGCTCTCCGATGTCGCCGTGCGGGACGTTGGCATCGCTTCCGCGCTGCTGCGCTGCGCGAACAGCGCTACGTTTGGGTTGCGCGGCATGATCGGCAGCGTCGTCGACGCCATCAGAGTAATCGGCACGGCACAGACACGTATGCTCGTGCTTGCCAGCGGCGTGGCTCACATCGCACAACGCGAGATGCCGATCTACGGGCTGCCCGCGGGCTCATTCACCCGGCACAGCGAGCTCGCGGCAAACATTGCCATGTCGGTTGCCCGTGGCGCAGGATTCTCGAACATCGGCATTGCCTATAGCGGCGGTCTACTGCACGATCTTGGTAAAGTGGTGCTCAGCAGTCTGGCTCTACAGTCAGAACAGCGGCATGGGCCGCTGAAACAGGAGATGGAAGATCGCCAGTGCGGTCTCCTGGAGGCCGAAGAGGCGTTGTACGGTGTGGACCATGCCAGCGTGGGGAGGCAGCTCGCCGAATTGTGGTCCCTACCCGCCGATATGGCCGATGCCATTGGGCGGCACCATCAGCCGCTCGAGAAGACGGAAGAGGGTACGCTAGCCTACTGCGTGCTTGTCTCCAATGGCTTGGCCGGGCTACTGGACCGCGACTACCCACGACTGAGCGATGCGAGCAGCATAGAGCTACCTGGTTGGCTGGACATCGACCGGGTTTGCGAGGCAGCGCGTCACTGTGGGCTCAGGGCAGTCCCTCCGCAGCGTCCTGCTGAATAGCGCCAAGCTGCTCAATTGTCGCCTGTTCGAGCAGCGCCAGTTGGCTCGCGGTGAGCAACGATGTGAGCCCTTGTGTCTGTTCGCGCGCGACGGCAAACATCGCTTGGTCGTCCGCCAACCGTCCGGTGCCCATGACTGCCCGCCAGTCTTCGAAGTCCTGGCTCGCATTGACCACCAGGCTGCTCATGCACACTTGCATGAGGAATAACTGCGGGTACGGCACCTTCTGGGGCTCGTTCGTCGAAAGCTCCACACCAAGATGGTGGCCATCGTGGTCAAAGTCGGCGCGGTAGTGGCACGCAAATACACTGACCTCTGGGCCGCATGGCTCCGAGCGGGCAGGGATACGCACGACGCTGCACTTGATATGGCCCCTAATGAGCATGTCGGCAACGCGTGCATAGGCGGCCGAGAGCGAAGGATCCACGGCACCAGCGATCTTCTCCCGCTCGAGTTCCGCGTCCCACGCCAGTTCCGGCTCTCCGGCCGAAACCACCACAGTGCGGGTGCGATTAGGCCTCGACATGGTCAGCAGGCTTCCTGTCGTTCACAAGGCGCTTCGGCCGCGAGCGCCGCCGAAATATCGCGCAGGCTTGGCCACGAGTCCTTACCATAGTATACGGCGATGGGTAAAACCGCGCCCGAGTCCCTTTGGCGCAACTATGATGATGCCACGGTGGAACCCGCATACCGCGTCGAGGCGATGAAGCCTCTAGCTGGCAAGTCCACGGGCGAGCACGATACTCGCGGTCCTCGGAACGTGCGGCTGTTTGGGATCCCGTTGTGGCTTCAGTTTAGGAGACCCCGGATTGGTGACCGAATGCCGGTGCGGGAGTGCTGCGTTCCGACGGCTCCTCGGCTGCACGTTGCGCTCCAGTTGCGCTGCACGGTGGCGAACCCGTTGCCCGAGCGCCACAGGTCGCCGAGACGCAGACAAGCGATGCTACCCTTCGCCGGCTGGAAACCGGCCAGGGGTGGACATTGCAGGTAGCGGCGCCGAGGCTTCGGCATCGACCACAAAGGGATCGTCGGGACAGTCAGCCTTCGGAATGTGACGAGCCCGGTAGAATGCAGCTGCCGCGATCATGGCACCGTTGTCTACGCATAAGGCCGGCGGCGGTATGTATACCGGCACCCTGCACAATCCCGCCACACGGGCCCGCAATGCCTCGTTGCTTGCCACGCCGCCACACACGCAGACGGTGGCCACGCGGTGCTGCGTAGCCGCCGCTACCACCTTCGTAGCCAGCACGTCAACCACGCTCTCCTGAAACGCATAGGCGATGGCGCTGCGCGTCCCGTCATCCACGTCGCCGCCTCGCTGTCGCGAGGTCGCTTCCAACAGGTGCCACACCGCGGTCTTGAGACCGCTGAAACTAAAGTCGAATGTCCCTCGCAGCCAGGCGCGCGGCAGCACGGGTGGCGGCTCCACATCAGGCTTCGCCTGCGACCTCTCCTGGTATGCTCGTGCTGCACGTTGTATTGCGGGGCCACCAGGAAATCCAAGTCCCAGCTGGCGACCAACTTTGTCGAAAGCCTCACCAGCAGCGTCGTCCTTGGTGCTCCCCAGCAGCAAGTACTGACAGTGCTCGGTCATGAGCAGCAACTCGGTGTGGCCCCCAGACACTACCAACACGAGCACCGGAAACCGCGGCTCCGCCATCGGCTGGTCTTGGTCGGCAATGAGCCAGTTCGAATACACGTGACCTTCCAGGTGGTTCACTGGCAACAGCGCAAGCCCTCGTGCCAGGGCCAGTCCCTTTGCGTAACCCAAGCCCACACGTAGCGACCCGCTGAGTCCGGGACCGTAGGTAACACCAATGGCGTCGATTGCATCGAAGGTCAACGCTGCGGCTTTGAGCGCATCGCGTACAACGCCCGCGATATCGCCAAGGTGCGCCCGACTGGCGACTTCCGGTACGACGCCACCGTGCGGCTCGTGCAAACGCAATTGGGAGCGCACGATGCTTGACTTAATGTGCCTGCCATCTTGCACTATCGCTGCCGACGTGTCATCGCAGGATGTGTCGATTCCAAGAACGATCAAGGCGCCCCCTCTTCGGGCGCGATATCGCCGTTGGCAAGAAGCCGAGTGCGGAGATCGTTGCGAAGCTCAGCAAAACGCTGCTGGAACGGCTGCAACTGTATCTCATCGGTCCACATGATCAGCGCATCTTCATGATTGTCACTGTAGTAGCGATGGCGGACCCCTGATGGCCTAAAGCCATACTTCCGATACAAGCCTTGCGCCACTTCGTTGGATACCCTCACCTCGAGCGTGAGCCATCGTGCGTTGATGTCAAGGGCAATCTCGGTGAGCGCTACAAGGAGCAGCTCACCCAGACCTCGGCCGCGGTAGGCCGGCCGCACTGCGATGGTGGTGACATGCGCCTCGTCGATGACCAGCCAGAGGCCGGCGTAACCGGCAAGCGTCACCTGGTCCGGCGGCGCCGGTGCAATGTCCCGTATGCGATGGTGTGCCAGCAGGCCACTCCAGAAGCCGCGTCGCTCTGGCACTTCCATTCTGGATCGCGGCGCCGGATCCGCTGCCGCAGCAGCCCGTTCCGACATGCGCAGCACAAGGTAGTGAGCCTGCTCGTTCTCGTAGAGCTCGCGCCGGTAGGCGCTGGAGGGCCATGGAGTTTCAAATGATTCACGCTCGATTGCCATGACCTCTGGCACGTCTCCGGCGTGCATCTTGTCAATCTGGAACGTCATTGCCGCCGCCCGGTTGCGCCGGTGATAGCCGGCCGCCGCAGGTACATTGGCTGCAGAGACTCAACGCATCCATCTGCGCCGCTCGCAGCGGCCGCGAGTGCCAAGGGCAGGAGGAACGCGGCGCGCCGAACATTGTGTGGCGGGGGCAGCACGCGCTTGGTTCCACCGAGCAGATCGGCCAGCACCCCCACCTCTTCATCGCCGAGCGGGCCGCACCACAGGCACTTGGCCGGAGTGTCCTGCGCCAATTGTGCCAGCGTAGCAACCGAATATGGGGACACGCGCCGCCACTGGCCGGCGCGTGTGCCAAACAGCGCAGAATAGTACTCGCCACGCCCGGCCGGCAGCACGGCGCGCTGAACGGTCGCCCGGTCGGCATGTGGGTAGGTAATGAGGTCGAGAGCGGAACATCCGTAGATAGGTACGCCGAGTCCGGCGGAAAGGCCGATCGCCGTGGCCATGCCGGTGCGTATGCCGTTGAACGAACCAGGCCCGGTACACACGCCGATCAACGCGGCGGACTTCAGTTCGAAGTGCGACTCTGTCGCCAGTTCTCTCAGCCGCGACGCAAGCTGTTGCGAGTGCGAGAATCCGGCACGCCACTGCTGCTCGGCCACGACCTCACCGCATTCGATCAGGGCGATCGAAGCCGTGCTCGTGGCGCTATCGATACAAATCGCATTTGCGCGCACCCAACTGGGACCTGGCAGGGTGATGATGGCGATTGGGCAGTCTGCGTCTCGATCAATTGTGTTCATATGTGAAACGCAAGAGCCTGGAACCTATGAGCAAACTCTTCATACGATGTTCCTTGAGCAAAAACCTGGATCGCGCGCTTCGAGGTGCTTACCAGACCGACCTTCACCAAGAGGTATTCTTCAGGCAAAAGCTCAGCGGCGAACTCGGCCCACTCCACCGCGCAGACTGCGTCAGGGCGTAAGTACTCGCCGAACTCGATGTCCGCCGTCCGAACCTGGTGCTCGAAGCGATAGAAATCGAAGTGGAAGAAGTCGAGCCGCCCTCTGTATTCCTTGAGCACTGTAAAGGTTGGGCTGGTCACCTGTGCGGTGACGCACAAGCCTGCGGCGATTCCCTGAGCCAGCACCGTCTTGCCGGAGCCGAGCGGGCCGCTGAGGCAAATCACTTCGCCACCTGTACACAATGATCCCAGGTGCTCCCCGGCCAGATGCGTCTGCGCCGGGCTCTGACTGATGTAGTCCAAGGTCGGGTTTGCTTGCATGGCTCTGAGATTACGACAAGAGCTGATCCGGCTTCACGCCAGATCTTCCTCGGACAGTGGTCCCAGCGCCACAGTCACCTGATACGCGTCGAGTGGAACCCGGCCACGCAGCCGATAAAGGTCGTCGAGCGAGACGGCGTCAATCTGGGCCGCTTCCTCCTCGAGGGTTTCGAGCCTGCCAAGAGCGACCCAGGAACTGCACAGGCTGTGCATGCGCGAGTTGGTGCTTTCACCGCTCATTACCAAGCGGCTCAGAAGTTTCGTCTTGGCGCGGCGAAGCTCGTCCTCACCTATCGGATCGTGCTGCAACCCACTCACGACATCGCGAATGGCCGCTAGCGCTCGCTTGGTCTTGCCGGGCTGCAAGCTGGCAGAGACGACAAGCATGCCCGTGCCATCCATGGCGAAATAGTCGCCGCCAACGGCCTCCGCGAGTCCTGTCTCCTGAATCTGCCAGTAGAGCCTCGACCCGGTGCTGTCGCCTAGAATGGTCCCGAGCACTTCGGCAGCGTAGCGGTCCGGATCGCTGAAGGACACACCGGGAAAGCCGATATCGATGAGTTGTTGCTGCAAGTCCGGTCGTTGGTAGGTATACAGCCTTGTGGCAGGCCGGACCGAGATCGGCGTGCGTCCGGTCGTGCTGGTGCTCCAGCCGCTGCATAGTGTCTCCACTTGCGACCGGACTGCCGGCCAATCGTAGCGCCCGGCAATGGCAAAGATCATGTTGTTAGCGCCGTACCTTTGCTCCCAATAGGCGCGCATCTGCTCGACCGTCATCGCGCTGATAGTCTCATTGGTGCCAAGCACAGGGCGGCCCAGCCCCGTAGGTGAGTAGTAGTGCTCCATCAGGTAGTTGAACAGCTTCGAGTACGGTTGGTCCTCGTAGCGGGCAATCTCCTCGAGAATTACGTCGCGCTCTTGCGCGAAGTCTGCCGCCTCGAGTCGTGGCCGCATCATGTCGGCCAGCAGCTCAATGAGCATTGAGGCGTTCTCGCGGAGCACCTTGGCGTGGAAGTATGTGAACTCGTGGCCGGTGCCCGCGTTGTTTTCGGCCCCCATCGCCTCGAATTCACGATTGATGTCCTCGTAGCTGCGCCTCGCCGTACCCTTGAACGTCATGTGCTCGAGAAAGTGGGAGACACCTCCGACTTCCGGCTCCTCGTCGCGCGCGCCGGTGCGCACGTAAAAGCAGGCCGACACGCTCTCAACGTCGTCCATGTGCTGACCGAGCAGCTGCAGGCCGTTACCCAGAACAGCCTGATTGAACTTGGTCCGGACGCCGGACGTGGGCTGGGATCCGGCGTGCTCAGTGCTCATTGCCAAGAAGCTCCTCCGCTGTGCAAGGGCCAATTGCCGCGAGTGTAAAGCGCGACGAAATCTCTAGACGCCGGGCCGCCGCTTGAATCTGCTCGGCAGGGACCGCTTCAATCAGGTTTCGCAACTCGTCGAGGGTTCTTACAAAGCCCTCGTACCAAAGAGAAGTCCCGATGGTATTTCGCCGCACCCGTGTGCTTTCGCCGCCCATGATCAGCCGGCTCTTGACCAGGGTCTTGGCACGCACGAGCTCATCTTCTCGAACACCACCGGCCTCTAGCTTGCGAAGCTCATCGAGGGTAACGCTTACCGTCTCATGAGCCTTCTGCGGCACTGTGCCGGCGTAGATACGGATCATGCCGGCGTCGCTCAGCGCCACCGGATATGCACCAACGCCATATGCAAGCCCACGCTTCTCTCGAACCTCCGTGAAGAGCCGGGAGTTCATTGACCCGCCCAGAATCGTGGCGAGCAACGAGACGGCGTAGTAGTCCGGGTGCCCCACAGGTACCCCAAGGATGCCTATGCCGATGTGCTCCTGGTTGCTCTCGCGGTGTAGCACCGCTACTCGCGGCTGGTAGACTGGCGGCGCTGACCGGGACTGAACGCTGCCAGGCGCCCAATCCCCGCAGCAACCTTCTACCATGCCAACGAACTGCGTGAAGTCGAGCTTGCCCGCCGCGGCGACGACAACGCTGCCCGGGTGGTGGCTCCGGTGCCAGTACGCGCGAAGCCGATCGGGCGTCAGACTCCGAACCGACTCGACCGTGCCCAACGTGCTGTTCCCACACGGATGGCCGGCGAAAAACTCGCGCTGCAAGACATCCAGCACTTTCTGCATTGGCTCGTCTTCAAGCGCAGCCAACTCCTGCAGATGCCGGTCGCGCGCCTTCTCCGCCTCGTCTGGATCGAACAAAGGCTCGCGCACGACTTCAGCCATGAGGGGCACTATCTGGTCCAGGTGCCGGCCGAGCGAGTGAGACGCATACCAAAACAGCTCGGTGCCCGCCGAAGCATCATGGCGAGCACCAAGATCCTCAAATGCCTCGGTCAGGGCGCGCACGCTGCGACGGGCGGTGCCCTGAAAGGCCAACCCGTCGATGAAATGGCTGACGCCAGCGTCGTCCGGCGTCTCGTCTCGCGCCCCAGTAGCGACACAGAAGCCGAGCGCAACTGACTCAACCCCCTTCATAGGCTGGGCCACAATGCGCAGACCATTGTCCAGGGTATGAGTAGGGAACGGATTCATCGTGTGTTGCGCCCCGGTCATGTGCACTCCTTCGCGGCCAGGCCGCAGCCGCCCTCACCTGTTTCGCCCGTAGCTGGGCATGCCTTCACCGACCGAGGTCAATTCGGGATCGGGCTCGACCTGTGCCCCGGTGCGCCACGGCCTAGCAGGCCCGCATAACAGTCTACATAACCGCCCCAGATCCAGACAAAGCCTGGTCGGCGATTCAATTCCGTATGTAGACAGGATACAGTGGTGTGGTAGACTGCGTGTGTAGCGAGCACTCGCGAAAGGATGGATGCGTGCAAGACCTCAAGAGCCGGCTTGATAGCGATCTCAAGGCAGCCATGCGCGCGCACGACGAGCTTCGGCGGGACACGATCCGGTACCTCAATGCCGCACTGAAGAACGCCCAAATCGCCGCTATGCGCCCGCTACGTGAGGATGAGGTCGAATACGTGTTGATCGCCCAGATCAAGCAGCGTCGAGACTCGATCGATCAGTTCAAGGCTGCCAATCGCGGGGACCTCGTAGCTAAGGAAGAAGCAGAACTGACCGTGCTCTCAGCCTACCTGCCGCCACCACCTTCCGACGACGATATTCGGGTCGCCATTCGAGAGGCCGTGCAGGCAGCGGGCGCCTCGGGCCCGCAAGATATGGGGAAAGTGGTCCGGTTGGTGATCGATCGCTATCCTGGGCGCGTTGACGGCAAGATCGTCGCAGGGCAGGTGCGTGACGCATTGTCGTCCCGAGGCTAGCGTGCCGACTTTGGCCGAATGTGTGGGCGTCACCGGCAAGGCAGGTGTGGGCCATGAAGCCACCTAAGCTGTTACGGTTCTCGGCGGCAGCCTCATCGCGCGCCATCCCAGCGCGCCGTGCGCCCGATCCCGCGACGCCGTCCGGAGCGCACGTGGTGCGCGGGCTGCTATTCGCCTTCGTGCTGGCAGCCGGGCTGACGGTCGCCCTATTCCTGCCAAGTGCCGTGTCACGTACGTCAATTCAACTTGGTGGCACGACCCCAAGCGCCGTCACACTGCCGGCGACTGCATTGCAGCAAGCCGGCCTGATCAACCTCCGCGTCAGCTGGCAGGATCTAGCCGCGGATCTGATGATCAGCGTCGTGGTGGCCGGCCTGCTACATGGGTACCTGCTCAGCGTCAAGAGCCGAGTGCTCATTCGCGTTAGGCGACTGCTGCTGCTGGATACGCTGGTTCTCGCCACGGCGGTATCAGCCGCATTCGTGCTACAGGGGCACGGATTACTGCCCTACGTGTTTCCCGCAGCCACGATGAGCATGCTAATCACCACGTTGCTGGACGCCGAGATCAGCGTAGTGGCTACCGCCATCTGGGCGGTGTTGGCAGGCTGGTACATGGGCGGCTCGTTTGAGGTTGCTACGTATTTCCTGGTAACGGGCTTGACCGGTGCGCTGATCGTCCGTGATGTCCGCCGTAGCAGCGATTTCTTTGTTGCCGGGTTTGTCACGTCATTGGCCGGCCTGACGACCATCCTCGCCTTTAGGATGCTGACGCACGGCTACGACTGGCTCGGATTCGGCACCTACGTAGCCAGCGTTGTCGTCAGCGGTGGTCTTGCCGCGGCGCTCACGATCGGCAGCCTTTCGGGGATCGGGCGCGTGTTCGGAGTCACTACTGCCCTGAACTTGCTGGAGCTTAGCCACCCCAATCACCCATTGTTGCGGCGGCTCATGCAGGAAGCTCCGGGCACGTTTCACCACAGCATGATGATAGGCACACTTGCCGAGCGCGCAGCGGAACAAATAGGCGCGGACGCACTAATGGTGCGTGTGGTCGCCTACTTCCACGACGTTGGCAAGCTCGTAAGCCCAACCAGCTTTGCGGAGAACCAGGCAGGCATAGCCAACGTTCACGATTCGCTCGAGCCCTGGCAGAGCGTGGAGCTGATTCTGCAGCACGTGTACGAGGGTGTCCGTCTGGCGCGTAAGCATCACCTGCCGGAGGTGTTCGAGGACGGCGTTTGGCAGCATCATGGCACCAACCTGGTCAGCTTTTTCTACCAGGAGGCACTCGCCCTGTATGGTGAAGACAGCGTCCACGTTGAGGACTATCGGTACCCCGGGCCAAGACCGCAATCACGCGAAATGGCAATATTGATGCTGGCCGACGGCGTAGAAGCGGCTGTGCGAGCCGCGCCCGGTGTAGATGGCGATCAGATGCGTGCCATCATTCATCGCGTCATCCAAGAACGCGTCCATGACGGGCAATTGGACGAATGCAACCTGACGTTACGGGACTTAGCAGTCGTCGAGGAGAGTTTTGCCACGGTGCTGCAGGGTATGTCGCACCCGCGCGTGAAATACCCCGCGCCGCTGGCAGCACTATCGCACGGATGATGTGATGATGATGCCTAACGTGGACGACTGTCCACACAGCGTGCTCGTAAGCGGTGCTGAAGCGACGTTCGAATGGATTGAGGAAGCCGAACGCCTCTTGGGCTTGGCACTGGTCTGGCTTGCACGGCACGACCAGCAGCCCCACATCTACGAGGTCAGCGTATCACTGGTCGACGACGAAACCATTCGTGACCTCAATCGCCGCTACCGTGGTCATGACGCCCCGACGGACGTCCTGTCGTTCGGGCAGCTCGAGGGGGATGGCTTGCCGGCGAGTACCTACCCCGCCGATGTCCCCATCCCGCTGGGCGACATTGTGGTGAGTATGGCCAAGGTCCGGGAACAGGCGGCCGCATACGGCCACGGCCCCGCACGGGAGTTTGGCTACCTCCTGGCGCACGGCTTTCTACATCTCTGTGGGTACGACCACCAATCGGCGGACGAAGCGGCGGCCATGCGCGTGGCAGAGGAGGAAGTGCTTGCGGAAGCCGGTCTCACCCGGGACAACGAACGACGATAGAACGCGTCTTGCTCCCGGGCTGCGCTACGCATGGGAGGGCATCGTGCATGTCCTTCGCACGCAGTACAACGCACGTGTCCACGTGGGCGCGGCCATCGTCGTGCTACTCGCGGCAATCGCCTTACGCCTTTCGGCGTTGGAGCTGGCTCTCGTCATCGTGTGCATCGTGTCCGTCATTGTCACCGAGATGATCAACACGGTGGTTGAATCCATCGTGGATCTCGTGACTTCGAGCTACCACCCTCTTGCTAAGATAGCCAAAGACGTCGCGGCAGGCGCTGTGCTGGTGAGCGCGGGCGGTTCGGTGCTGGTCGGGCTGCTGGTGATGGTCCCGCATCTGTGGCACTTGCTGCATGGGTGATGGCCCGCCTATCCGCTTTCGCCACGGCAACGAACTATAGTGAAGCCACGATGAAACCCGCACGCCATGTCGTAGCGATGGAGCCGCTAGCTGGCAGGTCCAGGGGCGAGCACGATGCTCGCGGTCCCAGCAGCGTGCGGCTCGATGCAGATCCCGTCATGGTTTCGCTTTAGCCACTCGCCACGGCCGGATTGCAGCCGATGCGGCGCTGCCATATCACCAACGCTCGCCGCAATTGCACAATCCATGCGAAATGCATTACTGTAATGCTGTTGCTTATAGGGTAGTGAAGCGGCCAGCTCGGCAGCATTCAGGCTACGGCCATGACGGTTTCGCCGCTCAAGGATTGGAGTGGCCCGTGGCACCCTAAGGTTCGGGTGCACCGTGCAAGAGGGGGTCGATGCAATGGGGACGGCCGACGACGAGGCGCGCATGCCCACGGTCCGCATGCAGGATAAACATGGCCACCGTGGCCGGAGCGTGCACGGTGTGCCCCTTGCCAAGGGTACGAAGCAGGACGGTGGCCTACACCTGTTTTACACCTTGTGTAACATTCGGCTGGACGGCGAAGGCGGCGACAAAGAGAGCAACTACGTCGAGAACGACCCGCCAGCCGCCATTACGTGCAAGCGTTGCCTGGCCCAGTTGGCCCGCGACGTACAGGTTCGGCTCAAGTACCTCGCGCGCGAACGTGCTCGCCGCGCCGCCGCGATAGCTGCAGGTGTCCTAGCGGCCCATTTCGAGACGCTGGATCTTGACGAGGAGTACGCGCGCCATCCTAACCCGGAGGATATCGCGGCGCTACGTGAGGCCATAGAAACTCAACTCGCCAAGCTCCGCCGCATGGCAGAGGGCCGGCGCCTGTAGCACCTCCAGAGGGATATGTGTATGCCGGCCTCGGATGCGGTCTCGTGAGAACCCGTGGCGTCGAGGCGCGTCTGGCGTGCCCACCTCGAGAGGAGTCGTGAAGAGGCCGTACTCTTACGCCGGCGCCCTGCTATTTACACAGAAGCGCACCTGTGCCTTCGCCAGAGTCGCCACGTGGGTGACCGGCGACCGCCGCGTTGCAACATGCCGGATTGATGCTGCTTGGCAGCAGCCCTAACGCTCCACCGCAGTCACGCCGCCGGATACCGGCGCACACGGCGTGGTCGCCAAGCGCCGCAGCCGGGCCGATGCACCTTGGTCCAGCTCGGCACGGCAGATCCGATCGTAGGCTTCCCAGGTGCGCAGTGCTTCCGCCAGCTGCCCGTGGTGCCGGTGCCAGCGCATGATTCCTTCCCACCCGGCTTCCTCAGTCGGCTCGAGGATAATAAGCGCCCGGCAGCAGCGCTGGAGCGCGGCGGCGGCAGGCGGCTGGTGCACGCTGAAGCTCAACGTGGCCAGGCGTCGCGCGAGGTCCAGGTAGTAGGCGCGAGCCTCGGCCGCCCACTGGCTCTCGCACCAGGGCAGGTAGAGGCCGGCTTCCAGGTGAGCCCCGGCCTTGGTCAGGCTCGCCGCGGCCCCTGGGAAATCGCCGGCCCCACAGGCAGCGCAGGCATCCTCAGTGCACTCGGCCAACTCGTGGCCGGCATCGCGCACCGTGGCCTGCAAGACAAGCATGCTCTTGTAAGGGGGTAGGCACGCCTCGCCCAGCATGCAGCGCAGTTGATGCAACGCATACGAGAGGGCCTTGGCTCCGCAAGCCCGGCTGTCATTCGGCCAGACCTTGTCCACGGCCTCGTCGCGGCGCACCGGCGCGTCGCGTAGCGCTAGGTAGAAGAGCAGCTCCCGCGTCTTATGGCTGAGCGCGGCCGTGTCCACGGGTTTGCCGTCGATGCAAACGCTCCCCGCGCCGAACGGAACCAGATCGATCTGGGTCCACGGCTGCGTAGCACTGCTCGCAGAGGTCACAGGCGTGGTGGCCGCCGCCAGCCTGCGCAGCAGCGCGCGCGCCTCGGCCGGTAGCCGCAGCAGCGTGTGCCGGCGTGCGAGCAGCGTGGGCACGTACCGCGCCAGGGCCAGCAAGTAGCCCTCGCAGTGCCGGGCAGCGGCAAGTCGCGCCGCGGCGGCGAGCGCCTCCTCGGCAGGGCGCACGATGCCCCGCGCCAGCAAGGCCTCGGCGCGCAGCAGCAGGGCGCGCGCCGCCAGGTGGGGACGCTGCAGCTGCTCCAGCGCACCGGCCGCGCCGGCCAGGGTCGCCGCCGCGCTGCGGTGGGCGCCGGCGCGCAAGGCGCAGAAGCCTTCCAGGTAGTCCAGCGCCGCCAGCTCGGGTGGGGGCACCCGGTCGTGGCGGGCCTCCACCAGCAGCCTGCGCGCCTCCGCCGTGCGCTTGCGCGCGATGGCCGCCCCGATCAGCGCCCGTTGCGCCGCCCGCAGCGCGTCCTCGTCGTCCAGCCGGCGGGCGGTAAACAGGGCTTCTTGCGCAAGCTGCTGGCCACGCGCCGGGTCTCCGGCCTCGACCAGCACCAGCGCCAGCTCGCCCTGCGCGATACAGGCTGCGCACGTCTTGCCTGCCTGCGCCAGAGCCTCGGCTGCATCGCGGAGGGCAGCACTGGCAGCCGAGCCGCCCACGCAAAGCACGTGTGCCACTGCGCGCACGTAGCCGCAGAAGGCAGCCTGCCCGCCATCACCTACTTGTTGCCAAAGCGGGAGCGCGCGCTCTGCCTGAGCCAACGCCTCCCGGCTCCATCCGGCGTCGACAAGGCCAATTGCGCGATTCGTAATCACACGAGCTCTGTCCCAAGTGGCCCCAGTCTGCAGGTAATGACCTTCTGCGAGCTCGAGTTGGCATTCTGCTTCCTGTCGCTGACCCAGCTTGAGCAGCACAAAGCCTTCGATGTCGGCAGCCATCGCAATAACACGTTCCCGCTCGGTGGAATCGCCGAGTGCCCGCGCCAGCCGGGCGCTGGCCCGCGCCACAGGGAGTGCCTCCACGTAGCGGCCCGAGTCGTTATAGGTGCCGGCGCGAAGCAAGAGGGCGCGTACGATGACGACTGGGTCATCCGCAGCAGCCGCTGCGGTGTCAGCCCATTGCAGGGCGCTACCGAAATGACCAAGGTTGCGCCAGGCATGACCGCACCGCACCATCATTGCCGCCTGCACGCGAACCCCGGGTAGTGCCGCAATGCAGGTGGTAATCGTGGAGAAGGATTTACGGGCGCGCAGAGCATCATAATGCCAGAGCAGGAAGTCGGCTAGGGCTTCCCAATCCGCATCGCTGCGTAGGAGCGTGGCAGCCTGCTCAGGCTCACCTGTCTCAGCATAGAGCGCGGCGCGCGCCCGCCGTAGAGAGCGGTGCCGCTCAGGGACCTCACTCGCAAGCGTGGCCTGCAGGAACTCGGCGAGCAGCGCGTGGTACTGCACCACGCCGTCGCCATCTTCCGTCACGAAGAAGCCACGCTGGCGGAGCGCGGCAAACGCGGCCGGCACATCAGCGCGCGCCAGCAGCGTGCCCACCTGCGCGGCCGTGGCCGGGCACACGGCGGCACTCTCCAGGGCAAAGCTGCGCAGCTCGGCAGGCAAGGCGTCGAGCAGCTGCGCTCCCAGCGCGGCGAATGCTGCCTCCCCGCCGCCTCGGAGGAAGCTGAGCGAGGGGGTGTCCGTGTGTGCCAGCAGCAGCAGCCCCGCCGCCCAGCCGCCGCTGCGCCGAGCCAGCTCCTCCGCCCCCTCCACCGGCAGCTGGTGCGCTGCCAGCAGCGCTCCCGCTTCGTCCCCCTGGAAGCGCAGGTCGTCCGCACTCAGGCCGCGCAGGCCGGGTCCGCC
>Ga0187876_1001589_pt1 | contig 18846 bp, 16 predicted proteins | sample June2016WEW_17_4_FD_133000 | JGI IMG/M metagenome (GOLD analysis project Ga0187876, IMG submission 133000) | Peatland microbial communities from SPRUCE experiment site at the Marcell Experimental Forest, Minnesota, USA - June2016WEW_17_40 | ecosystem: Environmental > Terrestrial > Soil >...
CGATGGCGATGTCTTCCTGGCCTATCTGGAGCAGGTCTTGTGCCCTCAGCTCCATCCCGGACAGGTAGTCATCATGGACAATCTGTCCGCACACAAAGTGGCCGGGGTGCAGCAACTCATCACCGCCACCGGAGCGCGCCTGATTTACCTGCCGCCCTATTCCCCTGACTTCAACCCGATTGAGCAAGCCTGGTCGAAGATCAAGCAGGGGCTGCGCTCGGCCAAAGCTCGCACCGCAGAAGCTCTGGAAAGCGCCATTGCAGAAGCCTTGGCAGCCATTACTGCCGACAACGCCTTAGCTTGGTTCTCTCATTGCGGGTATGGTCTACAATAACGCTGAAAACGCTCTAGAATTGCACGATAAAGAGAGATGAATCTTGGGTCATCTCTGGAAAGGTCGTCCAAGAGGAACAGTGCGGCGCTTAAGCTACGAACCCACTAAGGCATTTCCGGAAGGGTCGCTGGACTGCTGTAGGATTCGATAGAGACTGGAGCGGCTTATTTGAAGTATCTCGGCTGCGCGCGCCTTGTTTCCATCCACACTCTGCAACACGCGCTCAATGTGCCTTCTCTGCATATCAGCCAATGGCACCAGCACATCGCCCCCATTGCTGACGTCAGCAACCACGCTCTTTACGGAGTCGGGAAGATCGCGGACATCTATCGTGCTCGTCGCCGTCATCATGCACCCGCGCCCCAGAACGTTTTCGAGTTCACGAATATTTCCTGGCCAAGAATGGCGTGACAGCACGGTCTGCGCCCTGCGCGTCAGGGTCGCGACCGGTTTCTTCAATTCCGTCGCATAACGGCGAAGAATGTCCTGCTCCAGCAAACGCAGGTCTTCCTTGCGATCAGCAAGCGGCGGCAGCTTGATTTCGATCATGGAAAGCCGGTAATACAAATCCTCTCGAAATTGTCCCTGAGACACCATCTTCCGAAGATCGCGGTGGGTTGAGGCTACCACGCGGACGTCTACCTTACGAGAAGTCGGGGCTCCGACCTGCCGCACCTCTTGGTTCTGAAACACGCGCAGCAGCTTTGCCTGCATGGCCTGCGACATCTCGCCGATTTCATCCAGAAACAGCACGCCGCCATGAGCGGCTTCTATCAAACCAATGCGGTCCTGATTGGCTCCCGTGTACGCTCCCCGAACGGATCCGAACAACTCACTCTCCAGGAGCGTTTCCGTAATAGCGGCACAGTTACAAACCACGAAGGGCCTGGTGGCAACTGGACTCAGCCGGTGCAGCACGCGCGCCACCAGCTCCTTGCCGGTTCCTGTCGCACCGCCAATCAACACGGTTCGAAAATGCGGTGCGATGCGGCGTATGGCCACGAAGATTTCCTGCATGATCGGGCTTTGTCCCACCATTCCCTCAAACTGGAGCGCGTGGTAGACGTCCTCCTCCAGCCTGGTGCGGTGCTCGCGGCGTCGCACTTCTTGGAGCAACAAGCGGATGCGTTCCCGCAAATGCTCGACCGTGATTGGCTTCAGGAGGTAATCGCACGCGCCCTGTTGAATTGCCCGTACCGCTGATTCAGTGGAGTAGTCGGCTGTCAGCATAACTACATCGGCATTTGGATCGATCCCGAGAATGCGTTCCAGGACCTCCATTCCTGAGGCCTTAGGCATAGTCAAATCCAGCAGGATGACTGGGGGATGACGCTTCTGAACGATGGTTAGCGCTTCTTCCGGGTGAGTTGTCGAGAGAAAATCCACGTTTTCAGAAGATATTGCCTCACCGACAAACTCCAGGAAGTCTGCCTCGTCGTCGATCGCCAGCACCGTCACTTTCGATTCACGCGATTCAGTTTTCTTAACTTGCTCTAGTTCACTCATTAAATCATCTCCCGCCGAGATTTTTCCTGGTCTCCCGGAGATTCCCGTTTGGGCAGAAAGCAATAGGGCTAGGCAGCTTTCTGGTTAGGCTTTGAAGATACTGCGCAACTTCTCATCCAGAGCCATTTTCGTGAGGGGCTTGTGGGCGAAGTAAGTTCCGGGTTCCAGGCTGTCCTCCCGCGAGATTAAGTCACCACTGTAGCCAGAAACAAACAGCACCTTCAGTACCGGAATCTTCTGCTTCAGCCTATCGGCCAGCTGTCGGCCGCTCATGCCGGGCATCACCACGTCGGTAAGCAGCAGATCGATTGGCCTTTCTTGTTTTTCGGCTATCCGGAGGCCTTCCCGACCGTTGCTGGCCGCTAGCACAGTGTAGCCTAATTCTTCTAACTGGATGCTTACAATCTCTCTCAAGGCAGCGTCGTCCTCTGCAAGTAGAATCGTCTTAGACGCGGCAGTCTTGGGCCTTGCGTGCTCTCTTTTTGGAGCTGCCACAGGGGCCAATCCGCACTGGCGAGGTAGGTATATCTTGAAGGTCGTACCGCCCGGTACTTGCGTGTCGACCGAGATGAAACCTCCGCTTTGTCGGACAATCCCGTATACCGTGGACAGGCCCAAACCCGTTCCTTTTCCCATCTCCTTGGTCGTAAAAAATGGATCGAAAATGTGCGGCATCGCTTCCGAGCTAATGCCGGTCCCGGTGTCGGAAACGCAGATCATCGCGAAGGAACCGGGCGGCACATCCAGAGACATTGTTGAACCAGACTCGTCAAGTTCGACATTGTGTGTCTCAATCACCAGCTTGCCTCCCTGCGGCATGGCATCGCGGGCGTTGACTGAGAGGTTCAGGAGGACTTGGTCAATCTGCGAGGGATCAGCCTTCACGGTCCACAGGTTCCGATCGAGCGTTAGAATTACTTCGATGTCCTCCCCGAGCAGACGCGGCAGCATTTCGGCGAGATGAGTAATGCTCACATTCAGGTCCATCAGCGTAGGGGCGAACACCTGCAGGCGGCTGAAGGCCAGCAACTGACGGATCAACGCGCTTGCACGCTGCGCGGCGTCCTTGATCTTCATGATTCGGGGCAGGTTCAGATCCGAGGGCGACAGGGTCTCCGCGATCAGGTCGCTGTAGCCGATCACAATGCCCATGATGTTGTTGAAGTCGTGTGAGACTCCGCCCGCTAACCTGCCGACGGCCTCCATTTTCTGCGCCTGGAGGAGTTGGGATTCGAGATGCTTCCTCTCTGTATTGTCGATCAGAAATCCATGCCACAACACGCTGCCATCCTGCTGGCGTTCCGGCGAGGCATCTCCTTTGACCCAAACCAGCCCCCTTTTCGGGTGGTTTACACGGAACTCTTCGTGCCATGGCGTTAACGATCGGAATGAATCGGCAATGGTTGCGTTAACGTGGCCGAGATCGTCAGGATGAATCGCCGCCAACACAGGCGCGGCATCCTGGCTGGCAGCGTCTGGAGCGACATCAAATATATCGCGCAACGCTGAGCTGGCAAAGGGTATAGCGCTGGACCCGTCTGGCCGCATGAGAAAAGAATAAACAATGCCTGGAACGGTGGCAATGATCCTGCTCAATTCCTCTTGAATGGCCCCTGCCTCTTTGCGCGCCGTAATGTCCTCGACCGTGCCTTCGTGAAGCACTACTTTGCCCTCGGCGTCGCTCACGGCCCGTAGGTTCATTGACACCCACTTTTTTTTGCCATCTTTGCCATAGATCTCCAATTCGACACTGTGCACCGCTCGATCGTTTTCCAGCACGTGTGCCAACTCTTGCAGCGCGTTGGGATCGACAAATAACTGGCGGCCCACGTTTGAGACCTCCGCCAGGAGCTGTTCGGGAGAATCATAGCCATGCATCCGCGCCAATGCGCGATTGACGCTCACGGGCCGGCCCTCGGGCGTGATCTGGAAGATTCCAATGACGGCGTCTTCAAAAATAGAGCGATACTTTTCCTCTGCTTGACGCAACCTATCTTCGGCAATCTTTCGCGAAGTGCAGTCCTGCTTGATAGCAACATAATGGGTGATCCCACCATTGCCGAGGTACACTGGCGTAATCGTCATCTCCTCGGTGTAAACGGTTCCATCTTTGCGCCGGTTGATGATCTCCCCGTACCAGGTATTCCCTGAGCTGATGGTTGCCCACAGATTGCTATAAAACGCACGGTCCTGTTTACCCGACTTCAATAGCCGGGGATTGTTACCCAGAACTTCTTCCGAAGCGTACCCGGTCAGTTGTGAAAATGCGTGATTGCTCCACAGGATCGTGCCGTTGCTGTCGGTAATCACGATGGAGTTGGCAGCCGCCTGCAACGCCGCAGCCTGAAGTCGAATGGTCTCTTGCGCCTTTTTCCGTTCGATCGCATACTTCAGCGACCGCCCCAAGGCCGGCCCAGCGATGGTCCCCTTTACGAAGTAGTCTTGCGCTCCCGCGTGGGCGGCCTGCACTGCGGTTTCCTCATCGTCCAGGCCTGTCAATATCACAACGGGAAGCTGGGGAAACTTCGACTGAAAGCGGACAAAGGTCTCTAGTCCGCGACTGTCGGGAAGAGAGAGATCCAGAAGCACAACATCGGCAGGGTTCGACCTCAGCTTCTCAAGGCCAACCGACAAGCGCGCGGCGCACTCTAGCGTGAACCCATCGCCACCAGCTTCCTTCAGCATCTCCGCAATAAACCGGGCATCGCCCGGATTATCTTCGATCAGTAGAACATGGGTCGGCATAACCCCTCCCTTCTGTGCTCTCTTTGGGAGGAAGCTTTACAATGCTGATCCAGAAATCCTGGATCGCCTGTACAACCTCAACAAATTTTTCCAAGTCCAGCGGCTTAGTGATATAGCAGTTGGCGTAATGGTTGTAGGACCTCAGAATGTCCTCTTCCGCTTTGGAGCTGGTGACGATCACCACGGGGATTCGTCGCAAATCCGGATCCGCTTTGATTTCCGAGAGGACCTCGCGACCATCCTTCCGCGGGAGGTTAAGATCCAGCAAAATCAGATCGGGCCGTGATGCATTGGCGTAACTGCCTTGTTTGCGCAGAAAGGCCAGCGCCTCTAGGCCGTCGGAAACGGCGCGCAACTGGTTAATGATTTTTGACTCCCGCAACGCCTCCCGCATCAGCCTGACGTCTCCGGGGTTGTCTTCCACCATCAGAATTTCAGCTGGCCGAACTTGCATGTACTCTCTGATAGCCACCATTACTCACCTCTGCCATTGGGATAGTGAACGTAAACGTGGATCCCTTTCCGGGCTCCGACACCACCCAGATCCGGCCTCCATGCCGCTCCACAATCTTCTTAGTGATTGCCAGACCGATGCCCGTACCCGGGTACTCGCGGCCCGCATGCAGGCGCTGAAAGATTACAAAAATCCGGTCGGCATCGTGTGGTTCGATCCCGATGCCGTTATCGCGCACGGAAAAGCGCCACTCGCCGTCTTCCTGTTGGACAGACACGTGAATGCGGGGCGGTTCCGGGCCGTGAAATTTCAGGGCATTTCCGATCAGGTTCTGGAAAACCTGGCTCAACTGCGTCGCGTCGACCGGGATCGTGGGCAAAGGATCGTGGCTGATGACCGCGTGTGTCTCTTCGATCGCCGCCTTTAAGTTGATCTGCACTGCCTCGAGCACGCTCTCGCTGCTGGTAGAAGCGAACTCTTTGCCGCGGGTGCCCACTCGGGAATAGGCGAGCAGATCGTTGATCAGCACCTGCATGCGATGGGCACCGTCCACCGCAAACGCGATAAAATCGTCCGCATCGGCGTCGAGTTTACCGCGATAGCGCTTCCCCAAAAGTTGGGTGTAGCTGGCCACCATGCGCAAGGGTTCCTGCAGGTCATGCGAGGCCACGTAGGCGAACTGTTGCAGGTCGGCATTGGAGCGGGCCAATTCCTCGGCCCGCCGTGCCAGTTCTTTTTCTGCTAGCTTGTGCTCGGTAACATCGCGCGCTGCCGCCAAAACGCCTTCCACCTGGTCGGCTTCATTCCGGAACACCGAAGCGTTGTACAGAACGTCTGTGACCACGCCCGTTGTGCTGCGAATAGCCAGCGGGTAGTCTTGAACCACGCCCTCGGCGAACACCCGCCGGTAGACCTGCTGGGCCTTCTCCGGCTCGGTGAAGTAATCCGAAAAGTCGCTCCCAATCAGTTGGTCGCGAGAAACGCCGGTGACTTTTCCCGTCGCCGCATTGACGTCGGTGATCTTGCCGTCGCGACTGATCGTCACCAGCGGGTCCAGGCTGGCTTCGATCAGGCTGCGAGCATAGAGGGAAGCTTTCCTTAACTTCTCTTCGTCACGCTTGCGCTCGGTGATGTCCACCTTGATACCCACCATGCGACTGGGCCGTCCGGCATCATCGAAAAACACCTTCGCCCGGGCATTCACCCAGCGGATCTCACCGTTGTCGCGCCGCCGAATCCGCCATTCCGAGGCAAACTCGCCCGTTTTGAAGGACTCTTGGATCGCTGTTCTTGCACGTTCTAGATCTTTGCGTAATACAAGCGACTCCCAGTCCTCATAAGTGCCACCGAACGTTCCCGAAACAAGCCCGTACAACTCTTCGGTTCCGGATGACCAGATATTCACATTGTTGCGAATGTCCCAGTCAAACGTACCGGACCGCCCCGCTTTCAGGGCCAGGGCGAGTCGCTCGCGGCCCAAACGCAGTTCGTTTTCGGGTCGCTTGCGCGCCGAGACATCGCGGGCACTGGTGGATGCTCCCACAATCCTTCCCGCACGGTTCCTCACCGGGCTGATTGAAGCAACGACGTCGATGATCTTCCCATCCTTTCGGACCTGCGTCGTTTCGAACTGTGGGACATGCTGACCCTCCTTGATTCTCTGCATGTTCGCTGCAAACTCTTCGCGACGGTCCGGCGGGATCGTAATAGAAATGGATTTCCCCATCATTTCTTGCACCGAGTAGCCGTAAATCGCCGCCGCCCCGGAGTTCCAACTCGTGACTACACCGTCGAGGGTTGTCGCGATGATGGCGTCGTCGAAAGAGGGAAAGATGGACGCCAAACTGGCAATGATTTCTTCCTTTTGGCGGCGCGCCCAGTCGCGGCGCTCCGCCAGGAAACCTGTCCACACCGTGAGGCCTGCCAACAGTATGACGGTGCATACGGTCATGAGGGCCAAGCCGGCCCAATCCGAATAAAGGCCGCTAGCCTGCCCCTTCCAGCGCAGCCAGGCGAGGACGAGAGGAACGACGATCACGGCCGGGAACAACCGGCGCGTCAACGTCCCGCCGACGTTCTCGCTCGTGACTAGTGCCCCCAAGCCCGACTCGGGATGGGCAAACATCACCGCGAATGAAAGCAGAAACAGAGCGGAAGGAATAATTGGGGAGATGTGCGTGTAAGTAGTAGTCGGATTCAGAACGAAGTCCAGGAGGCTGAACGTCGTAGTAATCGCCACCACACAAGGCAACAAGCGTCCCGACCAACGGCCAAAACTCTTTTTGGCATCCAGCAGCAGTAGCGCAAGCCCAAGGCAAAGGAACCCGAAAGCGGCAAGGGGAGACATTAGACCCGGTCGCACGCTTCCTAGAAGGTCCTCCGACCCAGCGGTGAACAGCAGCTGATCGATGCCGAGGTCCCAATCGAAAACGAACTCTAGCAGCGAAAGCAGGCCCACCACGCAGGCAACGGCGGCTGCAACGTTTGCGGCCAGCTTCCAGGAAGAAACCGTGGGCTGTTCCTTTCTTGCGGCCCACAAACTAAGCCCTATCAAAACAAAACAAATGGCGCCATTCTCCTCTACCACGACCTGTACAGGCAAAATGTTCTTCAATGCCTGGAGATGAAACATCCGCCCGGCCAATACCCATAAGCCAAAGGTTATCGAGAGCACACTGCAAAACGAGACGCAGTGGCCCAGCTTTCGCGAGATGCCGATGTCGGCCTGAGGGGTCATGAGCTTTTCCTGATCTGGTCAGTCGGCGCCGGTGTGGGAATCGAAGGCAGTCTGGAACGACTGCCGGGGCGTGGCTCTTGGGCACATTTATTGTGGGGCCGCTCTCTCCGTTTAAGAGAGCGACCCGCACTCCGTATCGCGATGCGACACACGCCACAGAAGGCGGTTCCGAGGATTGCGACCGCGATACGGTCGTGCCAAACAAATACCTTGCAGGCCAGGGCCATCCTGCCACACTTAAGCTGCTGGCGGCCTCGCAGCATATCCTTCGGTAAGGTATGACGCTGCATTACTTATTACTCTCTCTGTGAGTGAGAGTCAGTGACATTTTACTTACGAAAGTAACCACCGTACCTACCGTACCCACCACCTTTGTGGAGTAGCCAAGGTCTGGTCTGAAGCGGCTTCCCGACCAAGGGATTCACGTATAGCGCTTTATTGTTGAACGAGGTAAAGACTGGCTTGAAAGGTGGCTGCTCAACGAACTTCAAGGGCGAAGCGCATCCACTCCGAGTTGCTAATACAGATCGGCCATCCGAGCGGTTCCCTCGAGCGCGGCCGCGTACTCGCTGAACTTCTCGGTAGTGCCCCACGGCGCGCTTTTTTACATGACGGTTTGGCCCACCGGTGAAGGCTGGCCCCGGGTTTCCACCTTGAACGACCCCCGGGACGATCATCGCCAATGCCACCATCGTGGTTGCGGGTACCGGAGGCAACGTCTCGGTTTACCCCACCAGCGACACCGTCTTAGTCATTGACATCGACGGCTACTTCGCAGCGGCGGGCCCGGGCGGCTTGTCGCTGTACGGTGTGCCGCCCTGTCGGGTCATCGACCCCGCCAGATAGGCAGCGGTCTGCCCTTAAGCGGGACCCTGCCCCCTCCCGTGGCTGTAGTGGATAGTCCATGTAGCGTACCTAGCGCGGCGCAGACCTATGTCTTCAACGCGAGCGTCGTGCCCCAGGGTTACCTAGATTATTTGACGCTGTGGCCGGAGGGCACCAACCGGCCTGTGGTTTCGACGCTGAATGCGCTGGACGGATCGATCTCCCACAACATGGCGATCGTGCCCAGCACCAACGGAAAGGTCGATGCCTACGCGTCCGGGATCACGCAACTGACCCTCGACATCCCCAGCTACTTCGCGCCGTAGATGGGAGTCGCGCTTCGATCAGAATAGCGAGTTGCACAAAGTCTGCTCGTTGGCGAAGAGTCCCGCATCTTCGTTATGCACTCGATGTTCATGACCTAAGCACTATCAAGAGCAGATTTTCCGACTACTGTACCAGCCGGTTGAAGATTTCGCTGCGGTACGCCCTGGCGTGAATCAAGGGCGAACATATCGAGCTGCATGCGGCCACCCCTCGGCCGGCTGCCGGAATCCGCGTACCGGTGTACGCATTGCCGCCGCTGCGCGCAAGCTTGTCCCATAGGCGTGGACAACCCGCTGCTGACGCGTGAGATCCGCAAGCTGTTCAGCATGGAGATGGGGATCGCTCCTAGGGAAATCCACGATAAGGGCTCCCTGCTTCAGCTCCGCACGATGCCCAGTGGATCGAGCAAATCTTGCAACCGGAAGGGAAACGCTGCGGCCTTAGTCCTGAAATGGAGATTGTCATCACCGCTGCCTGCACCTATTCAGTATCTGCTGTGGCGTATGACCTTGCTGGCGCAACCTGCGCAAGCTGAGAGCATCGTGGCGCTTGGCCAGTCGAAGGCCCGATTCGTCGCGCATCAGATCGCAATGGTAGTAGGCGGGAGCCGGCAGGTCGAGCGCGCGTAGCAGCAGCAACTGCCGCGCGGTGGACTTTAGCAGGTCTGCGCCGCGCACCACTTCGGTAATCGCCATGGCAGCATCGTCCGCCACAACCGCCAGTTGATAGGCGGGCACGTCGTCGCGCCGCCAGATCACGAAGTCGCCGAAGTCTTTGCCTGCCACGAAACGCTGGGGTCCCTGCCGCAGATCGTCGAAGGCCACCATCTCGCCGTCCGGCACCCGGAATCGCCAGTTCACCCCTGCGGGCGCTTCGTACTGACTGGCCTGGACGGACTTTTCGCGGCAGCGTCCCGGATACAGCGGCTCATCATCGCTTTCATTCGGCGCCGCCGCCGATAGGGCCAGGTCTTTGCGCGAGCAATTGCAGGGATAGATGAATCCGCCATCGCGCAACTTGCCCCACGCGGCCAGGTAGAACTTGCGCCGCTGGCTCTGCTCATAGGGCGCGAACGGCCCGCCGATGTCGGGGCCTTCCTGCCAGCGGATGCCCAGCCACTCCAGGTCCTCCATCATCGCCCGCGCGAATTCTGGCTTGGAGCGTTGCGGGTCCAGATCTTCGTTGCGGAAGATCAGGGTTCCGTCGCGTTCAACGGCGCGACGGTAGGCTGTCCAGAACGTGCACGCATGCCCGAGGTGCAGCAGCCCAGTGGGCGAGGGCGCCAGCCGTCCGCGGTACGGTGATCCACGGTGATTCAGGCTTGCATCCATGGGCTGATTGTAGAGCGATGGCGACCCGCCGCGTTGGGCAACATTGCCTCAGTGCGTTTTCTGAATTGGTGGCCCCAAGGTGAGCGGCGAATGTGGCTGAACCTGAATTATCCATCTGCTTCGGTAGCTTTGAAGGGGCACGGCTTCAGCCGTGCCGTTACGAGCGCGGAGAGTTGGGCTTCAGCCCCTGAGGGAAGTCGCATTTCTTCTCAACACCGAGGTCCCTCAGTGGCTAAAGCCATCATAAATGTCAGCAGGTGACGGCACGGCTGAAGCCGTGCCCCTTCAAAGCATACGGCCTGAGGAATAATTCAGGTCAGCGCCGCACTGCCGATCCTGCGGATATGCAATCCCGAAATATTTTTAGTGCCCCACCCCACCAGCTCCTCCTTGGGCTCGACTGTTGCCGCAAGCGATCGCTGCCGCCGATCCGGCGCAGCCTTCCGCGTATGCGGATGCAACGAGCGCGCATTGCGCAGCAGGAAGAGCAGCGGAAGAATTAGTGCCCTGGCATCGCTCACGAGGAGTATAGTGTGGAGGGGTTGGCCGGATGGCTTATCGCGCTCGCCTCAAAACGATTCTGGCGACGTTGCTGTCGCTCCTCGCCATTTCACTTTGCGCACTCGCGCAGCAACCCGGCAATTCGGATCCCTGGACCGGATCCTCTTCTTCTGACAACACCTCCGGCGTTTTGGGAGTACCACTTCACAGTTCCGCTTCCAACACCGAACCGGTTTCCCGGCGTGCCGATGCGGGCAAGCCGATCGAGTTCAAGTCGCAGACGTCGCTTGTCCAGGTGCCAGTGGTGGTGACGGACAAGGCTGGCAGCCATATCCACCAACTGACCAAGGCAGACTTCAAAATCCTGGAAGATGGCAAAGAGCAGAGCATTGCCAACTTTGAAGAGATCATTCCAGCCCAGGGCGAGGTGCCTGGCCCTGACGTGCCTGCTGGTACATTCACGAACCAGGTTGCCAATGAGAGCAAGCCCCGTTCGGTCACGGTCATAGTGCTTGACGAAGTGAACACACCTTTCCTTAGCCAGGCATACGCGCGCGGGCAGCTAATCAAGTACCTAGCCAATCATCTGGACTCATCGCAACCACTGGGATTGATGGTGATCGGCGGCAGAGGGCTGACGGTCCTGAGCGGACTTAACTCCGACCCAGCCATGCTCATCGCCACTCTGAAGAAAGCGAGCGGTGAGATTTCGGATATGGAGCGATTCAGCGACGATGCGCAGGCCATAGCGTCCACCGGACAACCACCGAATGGACTGATGGGAGGAATTCACCCTGGCGATTCTCCGGACTTCATTGTTCGCAGGTTCATCCTCAAACAAGACGCGGTCGACGCCACCTACGGCCAGGCGCGCACTATCGAGAGTACATTGCAAGCCTTCTTGTCCATTGCCTGGTCCCTATCTGGCATTCCGGGAAGGAAGTCCGTGGTGTGGGCAACGGGCGGCTTTCCCTTTTACCTCGATTCCTTCTCCGCCGTACCCGGCGACGGCACTCTGAGGACGCTGTACGAACGGGCCCTGAAAGCTTTGAACGATGCGCAAATCTCCGTATATCCGCTGGACGTGCGCGGGCTCTTGTCCAACCCCGCGTATTCCGGAGATTACGCTGGGACCATGGTCAGCGATGACGCTGCGGACTTGTTGCGCGCTTCTACTGTGAGTAGCCTGAATAATTTTGCCAGGATGACGGGCGGCATTGCTTACTACGGCACCAACGATCTGGCGGGTGCGTTCAGCCGGGCCGCGCAGGACTCTTCCTCATACTATCTGCTGAGCTATTACCTCGATCGCCGCAACAACAAACCCGGGTGGCGACAGTTGAAGGTGGTGGTGTCACGCAAAGATGCCGAAGTTCATGCTCGCGCCGGATACCTTATAACCGATGTCGCCGTCAATCCTGAAGTCACCCATAAGGCTGACGTAGCCTTTGCTCTCAACTCTCCATTTGAGAGCACCGGCATTCCGGTAACCGAGCGATGGGAGGTAGTCCTTCCAAATGGAAATAAGAAGAAGGTGAGTTTTGCCTTGCATGTTCCCGCAGGGGACTTGATTAATGAGGTGGACAAGAACCGCTTCGATGTGGAATTCGTCGCTCAGGCTACAAATAAAGGCATCACCGCAGGGACTGTGGGACAAACCATAAAGGGCGCGGTTCGTCCTGACGCGCTCGCCAAACTGAAGATGGATGGAATCTTCTACAGAAACTCATTCGATCTGCCTCCCGGGACGTACCAGGTCCGGTTCGTAGTGCGCGACAACCTGAGTGGCAGGATCGGCAGCGTCATCGTGCCCCTGACCGTGAACTAGGCAGACGATCCAGATGACAAGCGTGAGTGTGCGCAGCCTCGCAAGCGGCTAGTTGGACACAGGCATCGGCTCAAGAATCCTCTTGAGATACAATGTATCTCAGAGGCCATTTCATATGGCTACGACGATGGTCCACATTCGAGTGGACGAAAGAGTTAAGAAGAAGGCCGCGAAAACTCTGGCGGCCATGGGGATGTCGCTGTCCGACGCGGTACGCATATTGCTGGTCCGAGTGGCGGCGGAAAGCGCCTTGCCGTTTGACGTCAAGGTACCCAACGCGACCACCGTGAAGGCCCTGCAGGCCGCCAATCGGCGCGACGGAAAGCGCTTCGAGTCCCCCAGCGCTCTGTTCAAAGGCCTGGATATCTAACCCTTGCGCAATTCCTCCCGCGCAAGAACACCCCGCGGTTTTGTCCTCCCCATCGGAACACCGTGCCGCAGAATGCTACGATAGTGGTTTATGTCTGCCCCCGAATCCCTGTTCCTGCGCGCCTGTCGACGGCTTCCGGTGGAAACCACTCCGGTATGGTTCATGCGCCAGGCGGGCCGTTTCATGCAGCAATACCGCGACATCCGCAAGCACCATTCGCTGGTCGAAATCTGCAAGAAGCCGGAGCTGGCCGCCGAAGTCACCATCACCGCCGCTGAGTTCCTGAAGGTTGACGCCGCCATCATCTTCGCCGATCTGCTGCTGCCCCTCGAGGTCATGGGCTTGCCATTCCATTTCTCCACGGGCGAAGGGCCGGTGATCGAGCGGCCACTGCGCACGGCGGAAGACGTGAAGCTTCTGCGCACCGATCGCGCCGCCGAACTGGGATACGTGGCCGATGCGGTTGCGCTGGTGGTCAAGCACTTCGGAGATAAGCTGCCAGTCATTGGTTTCTGCGGCGCTCCGTTTACCCTGGCCAGCTATATGGTCGAGGGCGGCGGGTCACGGCATTATCTGGAAGTCAAGAAGCTGATGTACAACACGCCCGAGGTTTGGGACGAGTTGGTGACCAAACTGACGGACGTGCTGGTGGAGTACGCCGCTGCGCAGGTGCGCGCAGGCGCCGACGTGTTGCAGATCTTCGACAGTTGGGTCGGCTGCCTGAGCGTGGACGATTATCGCCGCTACGCCATGCTGCCCACTACGCAGCTCATCCGGCGATTGCAGCAGGAAACCCATGTGCCCATCATCTACTTCGGCACCGACAGCGCTACCTTGCTGCCCTCCATGGCGGAAACCGGCGCCGAGGTCATCGGCCTGGATTGGCGCATTCCCCTCGACGAAGGCTGGCGCACCGTGGGACATACCCGCGCCGTGCAGGGCAACCTTGATCCCGTGCTGCTGTTTGCGTCGTGGCCGGAGCTGAAGCGGCGCGCTGAACATATTCTCCGCCTGGCGGACGGACGGCCCGGACACATCTTCAATCTCGGGCACGGCATTTTGCCGCACACGCCGGTTGCCAACGTGAAGGACCTGGCGCAATTTGTGCACGAGTTCAGCTTGACGGCGGCCAGTCCCGCGAGGACCGAATGAGCCACCCGGCAGTGCTGCTCATCGCTCACGGCAGTCCGGAGCGGGCGGAGGACATTCCCGAATTCCTCCTGAACATCTCGCGCGGCCGGCCCATGCCGGAGGCGGTGGTGCGCGAGGTGCAGCATCGCTACTCGTTGATTGGCAGCTCGCCACTGACCAGGATTACCCGCCAACAGGCCGACGGTGTGGCGCGCGAGTTGGGCCTTCCGGTTTACGTGGGCATGCGCAACTGGCGCCCGTTTATCGCCGACACGTTGCGGCGGATGGCTGCCGACGGCATCACAAGCGTGGTCGCCATCTGCCTTGCGCCCCACAATTCACGCACCAGCGTCGGACTTTACAAGCAGGTGTTGTTCGGAAACAAGCCGGTGTTCGCCATCGATTTTGTCGAGCAGTGGCACGATCATCCGTTGCTGATTGCCGCTTTTGCCGAGAGGCTGCGGGCTGGCTGGACGAAAGCTTGCGCTGAGCATGGATCGCAGTTGCCGGTGTTGTTTACGGCGCACAGCGTTCCCACGCGTACCGTTGCCGAGGGCGATCCCTACGAGACGCAGACCCGCGAGACGGCGGCGCTGGTGGCAGCGCAGGTTCCCGAGATTGGCGCGTGGCACTTTGCTTTCCAAAGCCAGGGAATGTCGGGTGGCGAATGGCTCGGCCCCACCGTGGAAGAGACCATCGTGAGTTTGCGGGAGGCGGGCCAGACGGGTGTTTTCGTGCAGCCTATCGGCTTCGTCTGTGATCATGTGGAAATCCTGTTCGACGTTGATGTCCTGTTCCGGCAATACGCCGGCGAACGCGGCATGAAGCTCTACCGGGCTGAATCGTTGAACGATTCGCCGCTGTTCGTGCGGGCCGTCGCCGATCTGGCGCGCAGCCGGGTTAGCGCGCTGAACAAAGTGACGTTCGGGTAGTGCGGGCCGTAAGAGACAGTGTCGCGACTCGCACCGGTTTGCCACGGTGGAAGAAAGCACACAAGAACCAGCCCCGAAAGGGGCGAAAGAGCTTAGCCCAGCGCTTTAGCGCTGGGTAGAGTGGGAAACAAGGCCGAGTCCCTTTAGGGACGACACGGGCTACCAAAACCCTATGAAACGCATTGCCATTATCGGTGGAGGCATTTCCGGGCTGAGCGCCGCGTTTTATCTGCAGAAGGCGCGTGCCGCCGGCGCCGATTTGGAATGCACACTGTTTGAGAGCGGCCAGCGGCTCGGCGGCTCGATGTACTCCGACCGCGTGGAGGGCTGCCTGGTGGAAGCCGGGCCGGATTCTTTCCTCACCGAAAAACCATGGGCGCTGTCGCTGTGCAAGGAACTCGGCATTGCCGATCAACTTATCGGATCCAACGACGCCCGGCGCAAAACCTACATCGTGGTGAATGGCCGGCTGGTGGTCATGCCCGACGGGCTAATGTTCATGGTGCCCACCCAACTGGTGGCGACCGCGCTCTCGCCCTTGTTCTCCTGGAGCACCAAGCTGCGCATGGCGCGCGAGCTTTTGCATCCGCCGCGGCCCATGCAGACCGACGAAACGGTTGCGCAACTGGTGGAACGTCACTTCGGGGCGGAGGTGGTGGACCGCCTCGCCGATCCGCTGCTCTCGGGCGTCTATGGCGGAGATGCCGCAAAACTCAGCGCCCGCGCGGTGCTGCCGCGTTTCGTCGAGATGGAAGAGAAGTACGGCAGCCTCAGCCGGGCCATGTTGGCGGCGCACAAGAAAATGATGGCCACGCGCAAACATCCGCCGCCGCCGCTGTTTACTTCGCTGCAGGACGGCATGCAGCAGATGGTGGATGCCATCGCCGCCCGCCTGGACCCCGAATCCATCCGCCTGCGCACGCACATCCTCCGGGTTTATCCCGAGGATTCCTCATGGCGCGTGGCGGTCGAGATGAATGGCGAGGAACGCTTCGACGCCGTGCTCATCGCCACTCCCGCCAATGTTGCCGGGAATCTGCTGGACGGCGTGGACCGCGGCCTCGCCCGCAACCTCCTGGACATTACCTACAGCTCGTCCATCACCGTTACCCTCGGTTACTACCTGCAGCAACTGGCGGGTCTGCCGCCGGGCTTCGGTTTCCTGGTGCCGCGCAGCGAGGGCCCGCGCATGCTGGCCTGCACCTTCGTCCACAATAAGTTTCCGCACCGCGCGCCCCAGGACAAAGGCATCCTGCGATGCTTCCTGGGGGGCGCGCGCGATGAAGCCGTGCTCGGTCTCAGCGATGACGAGATCCTGGAGACGGTGCACCGCGAACTCAGGGATATTTTGAAGCTGGACGCGCGGCCAATCTTCTCCCGCGTGTACCACTGGCGCGGCGCCATGGCGCAGTACGAGCCGGGACACATCGCGCGGGTGCAGCGCATCGAGAAACATGTGGCGGAAATTCCCGGGCTGGCGCTGGCCGGCAACGCCTATCATGGCATCGGCGTGCCCGACTGCATTCGCTCCGGCATGGACGCGGCGAATTCGTTAGCGCAGGCTCCGGTCGCGGCGCTATCGCCGCAGTCACGATAATCATCGCATTCCCTCCTCGGGACCTTCGTCACTGGCTGTTCTGCCGCGCATCACTGACAACCTGGATCGCAAGGCTTACCGTGAAGATAGTCACCTGCCTCAACTGACAGGTTTCGGAGGTGACGCGATGACATATATCGTGCTTGTCGTTTACTGCCTCTTGGCTGTAATGTTCATCCTCGGCGTAACTTTCCATCACGAATTGCTCAACGAAAGGCTCAGAAAGAAGAAAGGGTGATGCGGGGAGGACCTTGCGTCGAGCCAGGGCACTGACGCGTCTGGTTTAGGATGTTCAAGGGACAGCCGCTCGACTGAAGCGTGTCTCGCAAATTCTGGGAGAGGTTTCGCATGGCAGATGTGCGTCGAGGACTGATCATCGTGAACACCGGCCCGGGCAAGGGCAAGACTACGGCAGCCATGGGCACGGCTTTGCGCGCCGTCGGCAACGGCATGCGCGTGCTCATGCTGCAATTCCTCAAGGGCTCGTGGCACTACGGAGAACTGGACGCGGTCAAGGCCTTTGGCGACAACTTCATCATGAAGCAGATGGGGCGCGGCTTTGTGAAGGTCGGCGGCGCCGAAACCGATCCGGAAGATGTCCGCCTGGTGGAGGAGGCGTGGGCCGAGGCCGAGAAAGAGATACTCTCCGGCCACTGGGACCTCGTCGTCCTCGATGAGATCAACTACGCCATCACTTACAAGATGCTCGACCCGCAGAAGGTCGTCGCGACGCTGAAGAAAAAGCCCGAGATGGTGCATGTCATTCTCACCGGCAGGAACGCGCACCCCGACATCATCGCGATCGCCGACACCGTGACCGAGATGAGAGAAGTGAAGCACGCTTACAGCAAAGGCATCGAGGCGCAGCGCGGGATAGAGTACTAAGTTAAGGCGGACATTTAAGGGGAGGTTTTGTGCTCGAGGACGTGAGGCACGCGATTAAGGAGTACAAAGAGACTTATCGACGTCAAGACTTGCCTGATCTCGAACTTAGCGGGTTATACGCTCTGTTCCCGGATGAGGCCACGACTCCGGATGTTGTGTCTCGATGGAACGATAAATGACCTCTTTGTGAAAGATGCGGAGTGTATTTTATCTTCGGTCGCAGCGGAAGACTGCTCTATGTCGGCAAGGCGTCGATGAAAAGTTCCATCGGTTATCGCCTTTCGACCTACTTCCAATGCGATAAGCCAACAGGAGGCTGCCGACTTCTTTACACGGTGGTTACCGAGAAACCCATGTACGTAGCGGCGCTGGCGGTTCCGGCCGACATGCCGTTTGAAGCCGCTGGGCTCGAGGAGTTCTTGATCCGGCGGCTTCGGCCCTGCGATAACGTTAGGGGCATGCACGCCGCAATATGACCGTTCCAACCGCGCGTCACCCACCTCGCCTGCACTGAATCCGCCGTGCGCTACCATTCCAGCACCATGTTTCGCAGGCCAACGGTCGTCATCGCGCTTCTGCTGGTGGGCTGCCTGCTAACCTCCACTGCATGTCACACTCCGGCGGCCGACAACACGCCGGGCAGCTTCGACTACTATCTGCTCACGCTCTCCTGGGCGCCGGAGTTCTGCGCCACCCACGCCGGCACTGCGCCGTCGAGCGAGTGCGATCCCCAGCGGCACTTTGGTTTCGTCGTGCATGGTTTGTGGCCGGAGAACGACAACGGTTCGCACCCGCAGGATTGCGCGCCGGCGCAGCCGGTGGCGCAGCCGGCGGTCCAGCACCTGCTGGCGATCATGCCGGCCCGCGGACTCATTCAGCATGAATGGGCGACGCACGGCACCTGCAGCGGTCTGGCGGCGCAGGATTATTTTGCCGCCATCGAGAAGGCGTTTCGGCAGCTACAAATCCCGCCGGAGTATCGCGCGCCCGGGCAGGCCATCCAGGCCAGTCCGGCTGAGATCGAGCAGAAGTTCGCTGCCGCCAATCACGCGCCGGTGGGCGACTTTCGGGTGTCGTGTAGTGGCTCGGAATTGGTCGCCGTGGAAGTGTGCCTGACGAAGGATTTGCAGTATCGCCAATGCGGCTCGCGACTGCGCGATTGCCGCGCCCCGCAAGTCACAGTCCAGCCGACACCGTAACGGGGAAAAGATGGTAGGCCATGGTAGGGTCGAGGACTGACGCGGTGCTCCGAAGGTCAAGCCTATCTGTTTCTCCCTGTTTCCTTTGGGAGTGCCTCACTAACCCGACCGTAAGTCCGTTTCCAGCCCCCGCCACGTCGAACG